>Ga0114938_1000060_pt1 | contig 88142 bp, 43 predicted proteins | sample AshMeaBigSpring_FD_88675 | JGI IMG/M metagenome (GOLD analysis project Ga0114938, IMG submission 88675) | Groundwater microbial communities from Big Spring, Nevada to study Microbial Dark Matter (Phase II) - Ash Meadows Big Spring | ecosystem: Environmental > Aquatic > Deep subsurface >...
TACAAAAAGAGATTCAAAGCCGGAAAGATTGAGATTCCTGCTAACACCGGATTAAATGCTAAGGGAGAATACGGAATACCACATTTGGCCATGGTAGCACCGGTATCGGCCAAACAGAAAGAGCTCAATATTACGGCCGATGAGAATTGTTTTGTCGAAACTATTGAAGCCCGTAAAGAGGTGGATGCAACCAAGGTTCAGCCGGGCAATTGGGTGTATAACAATTACAACTGGTTTGCGCTTGCCGGATTCCTGAAACACATGCCCTGGAACAGCCGCCGGTACGAAGTTTCGGAAGATGTAGTGCGTAAAAATCAACGTATTCTGGCTTTCAAAACGCCGGCGGGAAAACTGGTATTTGTAATTACCAACCGTGGCGATGAGCCGTTTGCATTTCACGTCAATACATCGAAAAACGCTTCATTCAAAGGATACCGCTATACGCCCGAAGAAGCAGGTGCTGATTCAAAAGGAGTAGAAATAGGAGTGAAAAATGGCGAAACACTGTCAGTGGAATTGCCTGCCATGAGCTGGGATTTTTGGGTGGAAGAATAGACATACCTGTTAACGATTAAAATTTAGAACAATGGTTTTCTATAAACAAAATAAAAGCAAAGTGTTTCCTTTCGTTATAGTTGGGTTAATGCTTGCCTTTTCGGGCAATCTTATTTCTCAAACTAACAATGCAAGCATTGGAAGTCAAAAAAAATATTGTCTCTTCGACAACAAACCAGCACCCATCGACCTCAAAGGTTGGGAAAGCCATTCGTATCCGCTTGGTAATGGATACTTTGGCGTAAGCTTCTTTGGCGGAGTAGGAGAGGAGCTGTGGCAGTTTACCGAAAAAAGCCTGCATGTGCGCGACCTGAAAACATCGATTGAAAGCTATAACCATTCGGGACTTTCGAGTTTGTGCGAATTGAGATTAGTTCAGAATCAGGATTTTGCTAAGGTTACAAATTATCGTCGCGAGCTCGACATTCAACGTGCCATCGGGTGGGTTAGCTATCAGCTCGATGGCGTAACGTACACCCGCCAATCCATTACCAGTTATCCCGATCATTGTTTCGCAGCCAAGATAAGTGCATCGGCTGCAGGAAAAGTCTCTTTCCGCCTCAAAGCCATTCACCCTTATCTCTGCGAAACGCGCACCGGCATTGCCGAGGTCAACGGAAATCAGATAGTTTTGAAGGCCAACACCCTGCCTTTTAATCTGAAATACGAAGTCCGCATCGCAGTGACTACCAAGGGCGGAACCGTAAAAAGTTCGGTCACAGGTTCGGAAGGCGAAATTGTGGTGGACAATGCAAACGAAGCCGTGGTATATGTTACGCTGGGCACCAACTACAGGCTACGTGCCGAGTCGTTTACCGAAAAGCCCGAAGACAAGCTTACAGGATGCGAAGTGCCATCGGCAGCCATCGAAAAGTCGTTGACCGACGTACTGAAAAAAGGATGGGCCAACACCCTGAAGTCGCACGAAGCTGATATAGCGAGCTTACTTGGACGAATGCAGCTCGATTTAGGCGGTGTCAATCCCAATATTCCAACCCGTGAGCTGCTCACTGCTACCAATCCATCGCCGTCGGCATCGCGTTATCTCGAAGAAGTTTATTTCCAATATGGTCGGTATTTGTTGGTTTCATCCTCCCGAAAGGGCACATTGCCCGCCACCTTGCAAGGCACATGGAACATGCTCCAGAAAGCACCGTGGATGGGTGGATACTGGAACAATATCAACATTCAAATGAATTACTGGCCGGCATTTGTTACCGGATTGGAAGAAACGTTTGAACCTTATTACGATATTTATAAAGCGGCTATACCTGCCCATCTGAAAGTTGCCAAAGAAACGCTCGAAAAATGGAAATGCCAACCCGTGGAAGGAGCGTGGACATTGGGCACCAGTCTTACGCCTTACCGCATTTCCTACCCTAGTGGCACTTCGGGAGCCGGAACTGGACCATTTGTATTGTTGGGCATGTGGGATTGGTATCGTTATACCGGAAATCCTCAGGTGCTCGAAAAAATATGGCCGTTTATGCTCTCATCGAGTAAATTTTTGGCGGGTGTTTTAAAAGAGCAGCCCGATGGTACCATGCTTTGCGACCCATCATATTCTCCCGAGAATCAACCTTCGAAAGAGATAACCTCGTTTCCGGGAACAGCCTACGACCAGCAGTTGGTGTACGAGAATTTCCGAATTACATTAGAAGTGGCAAGGTTATTGAGGAAATCAGACCCCTTACTTCCTAAAATTGAGGCATTGCTTCCTAAACTTTCGCCGGTACTTATTGGTACATCCGGCCAAATAAAGGAATTCCGTCAGGAAAAAGCTTATGGCGAGTTTGGCGAATATAAACACCGGCATATCAGTCACATGATTGGGCTCTTTCCTGGAACTCTCATTACCGAGAAAAAGGAATGGCTCGATGCAGCCAAAGTAAGTCTTACTGAGCGTGGCGATAAAACCAGCGGTTGGGGAATGGCTCACCGTTTAAATGCCTGGGCACGACTGAAAGATGGCGAGCATTGCCTTATACTAATCAATAATATGCTTCAAAAAGCCACGCTTCCTAACTTATGGGATGTTTGTCCGCCGTTTCAGATTGATGGCAACTTTGGAGCAACCTCGGGTATTGCCGAAATGTTGTTGCAAAGTCACGAAGGCTTTATCGATATTTTACCGGCACTACCCAAAATCTGGGCCAATGGAAACTACAAAGGACTAGTTGCCCGTGGCGGTTTTGTGGTGGATGTGAAATGGGAAAACAGCAAGGTGACAAAGCTGGTTGTAAAATCGCAACTCGGCGGTACTTGCCTATTACGAACACCGAATGCTGTAAAGGCAAAAGGCAAACTGAAAAATTCAGATATTGCCTCAGCTCCGGCTAATCCGTATCTCACCTGCTACGGAAACAAAGCTCCGGAGGCGGATGCGAACCTGATTGTGTTCGAGACGAAAAAAGGGAATGTTTATCTTTTCGAAGGCGCTAAATAATAGTAAATCAACAATATTCATATATCAATTTAATACAAATGAAATCTTTAAAAACAGTATTGATTTTTTCCCTATTATCTTGTTTTGCTGCCTTTTCGCAACAAACAACAAATCAACAAAGCGCTACATCTCAGTTTAGCGAAATGACTAAACTTGACCAATTTGGAACGCCATCGGCGGGCGATTACAAACCAACGCAAGCCGAAGCTCAACGCATCGCTTGGTTTCGGGATGCCAAATTTGGAATGTTTATGCACTGGGGACTTTATTCGAAAATGGCCGGGTCGTGGAAAGGCGTAAAAGTGTATGGTGGAGAATGGGCGCTGAAAATCAGCAAACTACCCATTGAGGAATACCGTGCATTGGCCAACGATTTTAATCCTGTAAAGTTCAACGCCGACGAATGGGTTTCGCTTATTAAAGCTGCCGGAATGAAATACCTGGTGATAACCTCTAAGCACCACGATGGTTTTTCGATGTTTAAATCGAAAGTTACACCTTATAATATTGTGGATGCGACGCCTTTTAAACGCGACCCGATGAAGGAACTGAAAGAGGCTTGCGACCGTCAGGGAATTAAATTCGGAGTGTACTACTCACATGCACAAGATTGGAACGAACCTGATGGATATGGCAATAACTGGTCGTGGCCGGGTTACAAACGCAGCATGGATAAATACCTCGACGAAAAAGCCATTCCGCAAATCCGCGAACTTTGCGAAAACTATCACCCGGCAATAATTTGGTTCGACACAGCTGGTGAAATAACCGATGAGCGCGCCAACCAAATAGCCAAAATGTGCCGAAGCATTGTGCCCGATATCCTTATCAATAGCCGTATTAAATTGGGTAAATCGGCAGGACTTCCCTTAGTTGATTTTAACGGTAGTGGCGACAACGAGCCTTTTCGCGAAGTTCAGGCAGTGCCATGGGAGTTTTGCGGCACAATGAACCGCAGTTGGGCTTACAAAAAATGGGATACCGATTTCCGTCCGGTGAATGAGTTGCTGTTTAACTTGGTAGATGCGGTTTCAAAAAACGGAAATTACCTGCTCAACGTTGGGCCAACCGCCGAAGGTGAAATTCTTGACCCATATTCTTCTCGTTTACTCGAAATGGGTAAATGGCTAAAAAACAACGGAGAAGCTATTTACGGATGTGACAGAACACCTTTTGGTACCGAATTTGGCGAAAATGTAACGGTGAATGGAAAAACCAAATATGTGGAAAAACCTGCCGATTGGCGTTGTACCACTAAACCCGGAATGGTATATGTTCACGTAATTAACTGGCCAAAAGATGGCTTAGTGCATCTGCCTGCACTCAAAGCTAAAATCAAAAAAGGCTATTTATTGGCCAACCCAAAAGCACAAGTGAAGGTAAAGCAAACGGCCACTGGCATAGAACTTACGGTGCCAAAAGCAGCACCCGAAAACTTTGCAACAGTAATTTGTTTAAGTATCTAATGATTTAAAATTCAAATACATAAAAATGAAAAAACTAATTTTAGCTTGTCTTATTTCAGTTTCGTTTCTGAAGGTGATGGCACAAGCAACCAAAGAAGAAGTGGTGAGTTTGAAAAATGTACCGCAACTCAACCAAACGCTGGCACAAAAAAACGAACGACTACAATGGTTCCGCGATGCCAAGTTGGGAATGTTTATCCACTGGGGGCCTTGTACCATTGGAAAAAGGGAAATTGGCTGGGGACGAAAAGCCAACAAGCCATGGGATATTTCCAATCATGGGCCGCGTCAAATCGATTCCATTTACGACAATTATTACAAGGAATTTAATCCGGTAGATTATAATCCTACGCAATGGGTGCAAACTGCAAAACAAGCTGGGGTGAAGTACATGGTGCTGATAACCAAGCATCACGACGGATTTTCGATGTACGATACCAAGTATTCGGATTATAACATTATGAATACGCCTTATCGTAAGGATATTATTAAAGGTTTTGTAGATGCTTGTCATAAAGCGGATATGAAAGTAGGTTTGTATTATTCAACCCGCGACTGGTATCATCCTGATTATCTGGTGGGTGATAATAAAAAATACGACCAGTTTTACCGCAATCAAATCCGCGAACTGCTTACCAATTATGGGAAAATTGACGTGATGTGGTTCGACCATATTGGCGGTCGCGACTGGACGAAATGGCGCATGGATTCCTTATACACAATGATGTATGAGCTTCAACCACATTTGGTAGTAAATAACAGAGCAGCTTTATTTATTGGTAATGGTGCAGCTGCATTACCCAAAGCCGATCCCGTGATTCCCGAACTAAAAACCATGACAGCAGGCGATTATTACACCCCCGAAGGCCGCATTGGCAGTATGGATATTAAGAAAGATTGGGAATCGTGTATCCATATCGGCCAAGGATGGTCGTATCGTGGCGAAGATTATTTTACACCAGTCAAAGATTGTATCTCCATGTTGGTGAGTTGTGCTACCGGCGGTGGAAACCTGCTGCTCAACTACGACCCTACGCCACTTGGTACTTTCCCAAAACAAGAATTGGTAATTGCAAAAAAAATGGGTGAGTTTACGGCTAAATACGGCAAAGCTATCTATGGAACACGCAGCGGTCCGTTTACCAATGGCTTGTGGGGCGGTTCTACACACAAAAGCAACAAAATTTACCTATTTGTAAAATCGTGGGATAACAACCAAATCAGCCTTTCGGCTTTGCCGCTGAAAATTCAAAAAGCGAATTTATTGGTAGGCGGACAGCGTGTGAATTTCAAGCAAACCGACAAACAAATTAACTTTTCTGTTCCTGCCTCGATGCGCGACACCTTGTACACTGTGTTGGAACTGACCATGGATAAATCGGTGCCAGACACCTTGTTGGTTGGTTCCAGAACTTCTATGTTTTCGGATGCGGTAACGTATGGAAAAGTAATAAATGGGAATGCAACTTTGAGTCTTAGCTCGGCTCACAGCGTGCAAAACAACTCAAAGAAAAATATTGCTTTTCTGAATAACAGTTTGATAGCTACCGATTATGCTTTTTGCACTGCCGAAGAACTAAACCCTTATGTTACAATCAACCTGCAAGCCGTGAAAAACGTAACCGGTATTGCCATTTCCAACAGACCGGGAATTAAAACCGACGCTACATTAAACGTGAAAGTTTCAACAGATAGCATCAATTGGCAATCGGTTTATAGCACCAAATACAACAAAGACTATTGGGAAGTTCCTGTTACGCAATTGAAAACAGGAGCCGAAGTGCCCGGAAAACCCGTGAAATACATCCGGATAGAAACTGTAGGCGTTAAACCTTCTGTTTTGCAATTACGCAAAGCTGAGGTGTATGGAAAAGAATAAGCTAGACTTTAAGCCCGATCACTTCAGCATATCCGTACGTTTTAATTGTATATAATTTGATTCATTTTGTCAACAAAACAAGGATTTCGGTTCGTTATTTTTGAACGTTTAATTTAAATTGGATTAGGTTATCTTTCTTACTGTTTTTTGGAACTGACAGCTGTATAGGTCTTTATGTTGTGCAAATAATGAATAAGTTTTGCAATCCAATATACTTTAGTAATATAGAGTATATTGGTATTTTTGTATGTCTAGTAACTTGTTATTTTACAATAATTGAATTCAATTTAAGGCACAATATTGAAACTGAAATAAAATAAATGAACTAAAAATATAGATATTATCAATTATCTAATAATGAAAAAAAAATTCACCTCAGTTGTCATTGCCGTATTCTTGGCAACAACATTTTTCACTTCGGTAAGTGCTAAAGCAAAAGTTTCTAAAGTGCCGTCGGGTGCAGATACTTCGCTCGAGCAAGACTTTTTAAATCCCCCCATGTCAGCTCGTCCTTATGTGTGGTGGCATTGGCTCGGTTCCAATTTTTCAAAAGAAGGTATTACCAAAGACCTTGAAGCCATGAAAGAAGAAGGAGTGGGTGGAGCCACTATTTTCAATATATCATCTTCGGTGGTCGAAAGTCATGCACCAACGCTAAATAATCCGTGGCCCGATCAAACCTATCGAAGTCCAAAATATTGGGAGGCAGTGCGTCATGCCGCCTCCGAAGCCAAACGGTTGGGATTGGAACTTGGGCTGCACAATACGGTGGGATATTCCACTACCGGCGGTCCGTGGATTGACGAGCAGCGTAGCATGCAGCACGTTGTTTGGAGCGAAACAGCTATCGAAGGCGGTGTAAAAACGTCGGTTAAACTTGCCTCGCCAACTGTAGAAGCTGACGAAGGCTGGGGTAAAACGGGACGAACAGTTTCCTGGTTCAAGGATGTTGCCGTGTTGGCTGTACCTGCCGATAAAACTCCCATTAAGCTTACAGAGATACTCGATATTACCGGCAAGATGGATGCCAATGGAAATCTGAACTGGACTGCGCCTGCGGGCAAATGGTTGGTTTACAGGCTGGCACATGCTTCTACCGGTCGTCCGCCACATCCTGTGCCCGATGATGTATTGGGAAAAGTACTGGAGGCTGATAAAATGAGTTTGGAGCAAACCAAGTATCATTGGAATCAGGTGATTGAACCACTCAAAAAAAATCTCGGTTCGTTGGTAGGTACTGGCTTGAAACATTTTTTGATTGATAGCTACGAAGCTGGTTATCAAAACTGGAGTCCAACTTTCCGTGAGGATTTCAAAAAAATGAAAGGATATGATCCACTACCATGGCTGATGACGTTTAGCAGCACAGTGCAAAATGCTAAGAAACCTGCGACTCCCAAAGACACGATTTTTCCGCTTCCTCGCATTGTGGAGTCGCAGGAATTGAGCACGCGTTTTGATGCCGATTATAAGGATGTTATCAGCCAATTGTTTTATCAAAACGGTTGGAAACCCGCTGTAGATATGATTCATGCCGTTGGAATGACGCTTCAGCACGAGGCTTATGGTGGTCCGTTCAGCACAGTGCAGGGTTCCGCTTTGGCCGATTTGCCCATGTGCGAATTCTGGAGTGGTAAAAAAACATATATTAATCCCGTCATTGCGGGAAGTGCACGAGCTGCCGGAAAAACCATTATTGGTGCCGAAGCCTTAACGGGATATGCCGGTAATTCTAAATGGACTGAAGTTCCCTCTTTTCTTAAACATACGCTCGATGGTGGGTATGCAGGAGGTGTAAACCGAATGATTTTGCATCACTGGGTACATCAGCCTTTCGATGATAAATACCAACCAGGATTAGGTATGGGATGGTGGGGTACGCATTTTAGTCGTTATCAAACTTGGTTTGAGCCAGGCAAAGCATTCTTCCAATACATGACTCGCGTACAAGCTATGCTTCAAAAAGGCGAAACAACAGTTTACACGCTTAGTGTGGGTGGTAATGCCTTTGCAACTGATTTTGTTTCGACTGAAACTTTTTTGAAGGATGTGAAAGTAGTAAATGGCAAAGTTGTATTGCCATCAGGGCGAGCTTATTATGTGTTACAGGTTCCACACGAAGGCAAATTATTGCCCGAAATGATAGTGAAAATAGAACAGCTGCTTCGTGCTGGAGCTACTATAGTTTCATCCGAGCCCACAGCTTCGCCTAGTTTAGCGGGTTATCCTCTAGTAGATAAAAAAGTAAAAGCACTTGCTCTGAAGCTTTGGGGTGAAGCCAATGAGCCCACTCGCAAAATTGGAAAGGGAACGCTTTATACTGACGGTTCAGGTCGTGGAGTGCAAGCAGCACTTACTGCCTTGGGATTGGAGCAGCCAGTTGTATTTAAGCAGCCTAATGCCGAAGTTCGTATTTTGGAGCGCACCAATGGCAAAGAAAGCTGGTTTTTTGTAGCCAATGGCGGGTTAAATACAGAGAAACTTACTCCTTCGTTTGGAGTATCTTACTTACTTCCAGAACTTTGGGATGCCGAGACAGGCGAAATGACGGTTGCTCCTGTTTGGCGAAAAGTGGGTAATCGAACAGAGGTCGACCTTGTTTTACCTAAGCACAAATCCTTGTTTGTTGTGTTCCGAAAAGCCATTCCAGCCAGATTGGATCAGGTGGTTGGGGTAGATGCTTCGGCAGGTTATCATCATTCTGCTTCGCAAAATGGCGTGGCTCGCTTGGAATCGGCAACTGCTGTGGCTGGCACTTTGCGTTTTGCTTCAGGAAAAACTAAAAAGTTCGATTTGAAATCAGCAGACACCATCAAAGTGAACGGTGCATGGGATGTGAAGTTTAAAACGCCTATAACAAAAGAATTTTCATTACAAATGCCAAAACTCGAATCTTTGGCTTTAAATGCTAATAAAGACATCAAATATTTTTCCGGAACGGCAACGTATAAAACCACTGTTGATATGCCGGTTTCTGTTTTTAAAAACGGACAACGTTTTGAGCTTAATTTGGGTGAAGTGTACGATATGGCAACTGTTACCATCAATGGGAAATCGCTGGGCGTTTGGTGGAATCCTCCGTTCGCAGCTGATATTACCGACGCACTGAAAGCGGGCAGCAATACCATCGAAATTGCTGTTACCAATTCGTGGCATAACTTGTTGGTTGGCGACGAACAATATCCGGCTGATTTTGAATGGGGTGTTGATCGTAGTCCAAAAGGTCAAATGATGAAAAGTTATCCCGATTGGTTCGTGAAAAATCAGCCGCGTCCCGAGCAAAACCGAAAAGGATTTGTCATTTGGTATTACCATCGTCAGGATACACCGCTTAAACCTGCCGGTTTGGTTGGACCAGTAAGTATAACTCCTAAGTCGGTCATAGTTGCAATTCCCTAACCAACAATACCAGGTCTAAAGATCTGTTTTTTGTAAATGTTTACAATGGTTTTAACGCTTTTGTAAACGTTTGCAAAAGTCTATTTTAAGTTGAAATATTAATTTTAAGCTAGTAATAACTATATTTAAAGCATTAATTATTTAAGAGTAAGAATCTAATCGTACGACGTATATTTTTTTTTATTTAAAAATGAAATTAAAATCACAAATCACCTTGTTTTTATTGTTTTGCACAACAATAATATTAACAGCCCAAACCATTCATGTATCCACCAACGGAAACGATAAAAACCCAGGTACTGTAGCTAGACCTGTTCTAACTTTTGATAAAGCCCAGGAACTTGCGCGTAAACTATCGAATAAAAATAGTGTTGAAGTAATTTTTGCTGCAGGTACCTATTACTTGCCACATACAATTGTGTTAACATCCGCCGATAATGGTATTACCTATCGTTCCGAAACTGAAGGTTCTGCCATTTTGAGTGGTGGCCAATTGCTCAATCTGACATGGAAACCCTATAAGAACGGAATATTTGAAGCTTCAATGCCAGCGGATATGGTTATTGACCAGTTGTTTGTCAACGGCGAACGCCAGCGCATGGCGCGTTATCCAAATGCCATTCCTGGTATGATAATTTTTGATGCGTGGGAGGCAAAACCCCGCATTAAAACCGACAGTGCGAACAATCCGCTTCGACCAGAAAAGATAGCAAGTTGGAAAAACCCTGAAGGAGGCTATATTCACGCTATGCACATTCATTTGTGGGGCGGCATGCATTACCTGATAAAAGGGAAAAATGCCAATGGTACCTTGAAAACCGAAGGCGGCTGGCAAAACAACCGTCCGAGCGAGATGCACGGCGCTTACCGCATTGTCGAAAATATTTTCGAAGAATTGGATGCTCCTGGTGAATGGTATTACAATAAAGCACAACGTAAAATCTATTTTATGCCACAAGTGGGAACGGATTTGAAGACAGCCAAAGTGGAAGTGGTACGTTTGAAGAACCTGATAGAATTTGCCGGTTCGAAAGTTAATCCTGTGCAATCAGTTAGATTAGAGGGCTTTGTGTTCCGTCAGGCAGCTCGCACTTTTATGGAAAACAAAGAACCGCTTTTGCGTTCGGACTGGACTATTTACCGTGGAGGAGCCGTTTTGTTTAATGGAGCCGAGAACTGTACTGTGGAAAATTGCGAGTTCGACCAACTGGGTGGCAATGCCATTTTTGTAAATAAATATAACAAAGGAATTGCTATTCGTGGGTGTTATATCCACAATTGCGGTGCCAGCGGGGTGGCTTTCGTAGGCGATACATCGGCGGTGAGAAGTCCTCAAAACTTTGTTGACAGAATTGGTTTCGATAAAATGGATCGTACGCCCGGAGTTCGCAACGACAATTATCCGCAGGATTGCCTGGTGGAAAACTGTCTGATAACACTGATTGGTCGCGACGAGAAACAGACTGCCGGTGTGCAGGTTTCCATGTCGTACAAAATCCGCATTAACCACTGTTCTATTTATGATGTTCCCCGTGCCGGAATCAATTTTGGCGAGGGTACTTTTGGCGGACATATTATTGAAAATTGCGATATTTTTAATACAGTACTCGAAACGGGTGACCATGGAAGCTTCAACTCGTGGGGACGTGACCGCTTTTGGGCAGGCGACCCAAAACTGACCGTGGCTGAGGTGGCTAAAAATCCCGAAATGCCAACATGGGATATGCTTGCCCCAAATACTATTCGCAATAGCCGTTGGCGCTGCGACCATGGTTGGGATGTAGATCTCGACGATGGTTCTTCTAACTATAATATATACAATAATTTAATGCTGAGTAGGGGTTTGAAACTTCGCGAAGGATACAACCGCACCGTTACCAACAACATTATCATTGGAAGTAGTATTCATCCGCATTGTTGGTATCCCAACAGCAACGATGTAATCAAAAACAACATCATTTCCAGACCATATATGGGTGCTTTAATGAACAGAAGCATTGCACCTGATGGTAAATGGGGTAAGGATGTTGATAACAATCTCTTTTTATGCGAAGCCAAAAGTATGGCACGTTATGCTGTCAATGGTTGCGATAAAAATTCCGTTTTTGCAGACCCGCAGTTTGTTGATGCAAAGTCGGGCAATTTTAGGGTAAAAGAGGGTTCTCCTGCGTTGAAAATGGGTTTTGTAAATTTCCCCATGGATCAGTTTGGGGTTCAGAAACCGTCATTGAAACGCATTGTCAAAACGCCCGAATTGCCGGAGGTGGTGATTAATATACCTGTAGCAACAGCAATAGTCGAAAAACCAGCCACTACCTGGTTGGATGTAGTGTTACGCGAACCAGCCGGCGACGAAATGTCGGCTTATGGCGTTGGTTTCGACGATGGTGGTGTGCTCTTTACGATGGTGGATGAAAATAGTTTGGCAGCAAAATCGGGTTTTCGTACAGGCGACCTTTTGCAAAGTGTCAATGCAATAAAAATCAAAACCATTCAACAGTTGAAAGATTACGTTTCTACAAAAAATAAGGGCACTCAAAAGCATAGTTTTACGGTTATCCGAAATCAAAGCCCTGTGAAAATAACCATCAATCAGCCATTGGAATTAATAATAAATTAGATAAATGAAGATGAAAAAGTTTAGAAAAATAGGATTTCTATTGTTGGTTTTGACCGTTACAATGATAACTGCTAGGGCTCAGAACGAGCTTAAGATGTGGTACAAAACCCCTGCCGCTAATTGGGGCGAGGCTTTGCCGTTGGGTAATGGGCGTATGGCAGCCATGGTTTACGGGTTGCCGCTCGAAGAAAAAATACAACTGAACGAAGGCACTTTCTGGTCGGGTTCGCCCTACAACAATGTGAACGACAGTGCCGGATTTTATATTGATAAAGTGCATCAACTCCAATTTCAAAAGAAGTTTAAAGAGGCCGAACTGCTGATTAAAAATCATTTCTTGTCGAAAAACAGTCAGGGTATGTTCCTGGCTCCGGTAGGTAATTTTTATTATCAAACCAATGATTTCGATTCGGTAAAAAATTACAAACGCGAACTCGATTTGAATACTGCTATCACTACCACCACTTATACCTTGCGAGGCGTGGAATTTAAGCGCGAAGTGTTTATTTCGCATCCCGATCAGGTATTGGTAATGCGCATTACGGCCAACAAACCGGCTATGGTAAACGGTCAGTTTTTTATGGACTCAAAACAAGTGGCGCAACTTTCTAATTTCAACAACAATACCATCCAAATGTCTTTGATGTCGCCCGATCAGGAGGGGATAATTGGAAAAATAAAATTGAATGCATATTTACGCATTATGCCCGAAGATGGAAGTCTAACTAGAGTGGGATCATGTATGGTTGTTCCCAAAGCCAATTCAATTACTGTATTGTTGGCTATGCGCACTAACTATAAGTCATACAGTGATATATCGGGCAATCCGGAATTGGCTGTTGCCGATTTGGATAAAGCCGCTGCCAAAGGTTACGATCAATTAAAACAAAGACACATAGCAGATTATCAGCAGCTATTCAATCGTTCGATTTTTAGTTTGGGCAATTTGCCTTATGCGCAACTTCCGCTGAATGAGCGTTTGAATAACAGTTATAATGATTTGTCGATGAATGTATTATCTTATCAGTTTGGTCGCTATTTGCTTATTGCAGGTTCGCGACTAGGCGGACAGCCGCTTACGCTGCAAGGATTGTGGAATGATCGTGCCCGTCCGTCGTGGGACAGTAAATATACCATTAATATTAACACCGAAATGAACTACTGGCCAGCAGATGTTACCAATTTGTCCGAAACCCAAGAGCCGCTGTTCGATATGCTCCGCGATCTGAGCGTTACAGGTCAAGAAGCTGCCCGCAAAATGTACAATTCGGGCGGTTGGATGGTGCATCACAATACCGATTTATTTCGTATGACTGGCTCCATTGATGGCGTAGGTGTAGGTACCTGGCCTTCGGGAGGAGCATGGCTTGCAACGCATATCTGGCAGCATTATTTATTTACTGGCGATGTAGATTTTCTTCGCAAAAATTACGATATTATCAAAGGTGCAAGTCAGTTTTATGTGGATATGATGGTGAAAGAGCCTGAACACGGCTGGTTGGTAGTGGGTCCAGTAATGTCGCCCGAAAATGCACCTAAAGGAGAAAATCGGGTAGCCAAAGTTAATTACGGATGCACGCTGGATAATCAGTTGGTGCTTGATATGTTCGATGCCACAACTCGTGGTGCTGCGGCATTGGGAATTAAAAACGATGCTTTACTTACAAAAATAAATGTAGCCCGCAAACAGCTTGTTCCGCATCAGGTTGGGCAGTTCGGACAACTTCAGGAATGGATGTGGGACTGGGATTTGGTGAACGAAAATCAAGCTCATATCTCTCATTTGTACGGTTTCTATCCTTCGGGTCAAATCAGTTTTTATCGTACTCCCGAATTGGCGGTTGCGGTGAAAAACTCTCTTGAACAACGTAGCGACCGCAATTACACCAGTTGGGGACGCGCTTGGCGCATTTCGCAGTGGGCGCGTTTGCACGATGGCGAAAAGGCCTATGAGTTTTTACAAAAAGTGATTCAACCTATGAATTATGCCAAAACTGGAGGCAGTTTGCCAAATATGTTTAGTGCCATTTTATCCGGTTGGGGAGCAGATGTATTCCAAATTGATGCTAACTTTGGAGCCACTGCCGGCATAGCCGAAATGCTCATTCAAAGTCACGATGGTGCTATTGATATTTTGCCTGCATTGCCTAAAGCATGGGCCAATGGGTCCATTACTGGTTTGAAAGCCCGCGGAGGTTTTATTGTAGATATTGAATGGAAAGAAAGTAAAGTTACCCGGCTTGTGCTGAAATCTACTTTGGATGGTATTTGCCGATTACGTTTGCCCAATACATTGAAAGCTACGAATGTAAAATTATCACCTAAATCATCAATTAATGCACTTAACAAAAGTGCCGAAGTGGCTAAAGCTCTTTTTGCCAAAGGAATAAAACTAACTCAATTGGCTCAACCCAAAACAGAAAGCATTGTTTTTCAGGCTAAAAAAGGTGACATATACGAATTTATCAAATAAAAATCTTTTATTAATTATATGAAAAAATCAATTTTTTTAATCATCGTTTTAATTACAAGTTGTTTAGTAATTAATGCACAAAGTCTAATCAAAGACAAAACGTTTGATACAAGTATTAAAAACCTGTACAACCCAACCATTGGCGATTCGGGTTGGAGTAGTTATACTGCTTTTCCTACAACAGGTACGCCTACATTTACCTCTTCCATTATTACCGAAACAAATGGAAATAAGTATTATCAATGTATAACAACCACTGCAAGTGATACATATCAACGTGCATTGGCTCAATATACCACACAAAAGGCCATCCCTGCCAAATACAAACTTACGTTCAGGGCTAGGGCTACTGCTGGTAATTTCTACCTGAAACTAAGCACTCAAACTGATGTTGGAACGCTATTACCAACCAATATGACTGAAGCTACTTCAGGAATTGCATTATCAAGTGGTAAATTAGTGATTACGCCTACAACACAATGGCAAACTTACTCGTGTGTTTTCGATATGCTTCCTTCAGCCGAAGATTACATCCGCTTTTTCATAACTTTTGATAAAGTAGGAACTTTTGAACTTGACGATGTCGACTTATTTCTGTATGGCAACACACCTGTGAGTTCAATCAGTATCAGTAGTCGTCCGGCGGGTATCAGCACCATTACAACATCTAAAGGGAGTGTGCAGTTGCTTCCAGTTATAACACCTTCAACTGCAACATACCGCAAAGTGTTTTGGACTGTGAGCGATAGCCGTATTGCGACTATTAGCGAGGCTGGTATGGTTGGTGCTATACAAAATGGCACCGTTACAGCTTACGCTACTACCCGCGATGGCTCCAACTTAACGGCTTCTTATACCATTACTATTACTGGTAATCCGTTGGTGAATCAAATATCTGTAAGTACACAAAACAATCAAAAAACTATTTCTACTGCTGGTGGAACGCTTCAACTATTAGCCAATGTACTTCCTGCCGATGCTGCCGAAAAGCGTGTCGTGTGGTCGGTTGATAAGCCTCTATACGCCAACATCGATGGCAATGGATTGCTCAAAGCAAAGGTTAACGGCAAAGTAGTGGTTACTGCAACTGCCGTTGATCTTTCGGCTACGAAAGGTACCGATACCATAACTATTACCGGAAATGCCGAGTTTGCACCCACCAATCGTTTAGCAACTCGATTTACTTATTTCTACAACGATTCGCTTACGAGTTACAACAATGTTGAAAACTGGGCTTCGACTGTGAAAATGCGTAATGGAGCTACTTACAAACAAACCACATCTGCCGGCGAATATGTGCAGTATACACCTAACTTGTTAGGTATTTCGGGCAATATAGACGTGAATATTTATAAAAATACGAGTTTTTCGATTTTTGATACCCATGCACGCATCGAAATTTTTCACAATGGAAAAACCGATGTGGTCTACACCAATTTAAACAGTACACGCGACGATTATTACAGCGTGGGAATGTATGATTTTATTGCCGATGGAACGGAATATATCCGTATCGGACGTGAAGTAGGTGGTGTAGGCATCACTCCAGCCTTACCTATACGCCTAGATGTATATTATGATACTGAATGCCGTCCGCAAAGCACGCAGCAATCTACTGAGAATGTGCCTTTGGGCTATACCCAAACGGGTATTTGGCGCAACTCTACCAAATCAGGGTATCGCACTTTTGCCACACCACAGGAATCGAATACTGCTGGCGCTACAGCCATTTGGAAGCCGGGGAAATTAGATGCTGGTAAATATATGATATACGCTTATCGTCCGAATATCAAAACAAACGATAAATATGAAATTTTTCATGATTCGAAAGTGGAATTTGTTTATCTGAAAAATCTGATTCAATCGAACTTGAATATCGATTCTAAAAACGGTTCTCCTACCAATCCGATGGGCGATGCCGGATGGTGTAAATTGGGTGTTTTTGAATTTTCGGGAACTGGAAATGAATATGTCCGTTTAACAAAGAATAGTGCAGATACAACGTTTAACGACTGTTTGATGTTCGAAAACGTACAGTTTGATGGTACTATATTACGTCGTATGGTAGTAACCACCAATCCTTATACCGACGGACTTTTTACAGGCACATATCCAGCCACTTTAGAAGAAAAGGAAGCCGCAGCAACTATAGCACCTGGGCTTTCGATACAAGGATATAATATTTGGAGTAATACGTCAACGGGGATGTATGTTGGCTCAACAGCCTATTCCAGAGATATGATTCTCAAAAAGGGAACATCTACTCCTCATTTTGTAAATCCGCTTATTACGGAGCCAGGCGAGTATGAATTATCACTCTATGCAGGTTACCCACCTGGGGCTGGTTCGTTTACTATTAAAACAAGTGCCGGAAACAAAACGTTTTCTGTTGCTTCTTTCCCACAATATAAGTTTACCAGCATTGGTAAAGCTACTTTTAATGGCGGTTTGGCCGACGAATACATCCAGATGAATATCGCTCGTTTTGGCGATTTGCTCTTAGAGAAAAATATTTCAAATGGTGCTATTTTAAAACAAGTAGCGGTAACATCATTTCCTTATTATTCTGAAAAAGTATTTAACGATACTAAAGGGATTGCTGCACAGCACGATATAAGCGTAATGGTGAAAAAAGGATTTATTAGTCCGGTAGATGCGACGACCTTTGCGCCCGACAACGGAATGACACGCGCCGAATTTATTACTTCGCTCGTGAAAATAGTTGGACTCTCAGCTAATCCTACTTTACCTAATTACAGTGATGTTTTAAGTACTGATATTAACAAAGGTTATATTGGTACAGCTCGAAAAAATGGGTTGCTTTATGGTTTACCCGACACAACACGTATTTTTCCAACGCAAGTTATTACGCGCGAGCTTGCTGCGCAAATTATGCTTAATACAATGGAGTATGCAGGGCGATACACAAATGTTCGAAACCTTTTTAAAGCAAATCCGAATGTATTTTTGCTTTCTTATTCCGATGCAGGTTCTATTAGTGAGTTCGCCCGCGAGGCGGTGGCTCGTATGGCCGAGTGTAGGATTCTGACGCCTACAGATAACAAACTCTTGCCAGCAAAAACACTTACACGTGCAGAGGCAAGCTCACTACTGAAAGAATTTAAAGAAAATATTCTGGGCTCAGGTCCTACGTATCGTACCTGTGACTGGGAGTTGACTTTCAACGACGAGTTTGATGGCAATCAGCTTGATTTTAATAAGTGGGGATGCGACGATTATGTGCGATTTGCTCCTTACTCGGCAAAATGGAAAGAAAACTGTGTTGTGGAAGATGGTATGTTCAAGGGATATAATTACTTAGATAATCATAAAGTACCATATAGTAGTGGAAATATAACGTCAAAATTTACGCAGAATCGAGGTTTCTTCGAAGCGCGTTACAAATACCCCAAATGCTATGGCTCTCATACTTCATTCTGGTCGTCGGGTGGTAGTGTGGGCGATAATAACTACAACGAAGGAGCTTATCCAAATGCAGTGGGCACCAACAATTATTTTTTGAAAGAACCATACAGAAGTATGTTTGCATTTCAGACAGAAGATAATTTATCGGCCGATTTTCATACTAACGGTGGTTATACTGGAGCAGACGACATTTTCAATACTTGGGATGGTATTCCTTATGCTATTGTAAAACCATTGTCGGATAAATGGAATACTACAAACATAGGTGGAATAGCGGGAATAGGTGCCACAACATCTAATTATCCTGCTCAGTTAAGTACGGTAATATCTTGGTTTGATGGCCCTATCGACAGAGACCAGATTGACGGAACCTATGCGGCTTGCGATTGGGTGCGCGTATATCGCGAAGTGGTATGGTTGCCCGAATTGCAACCCGAGTATTGCTTGCCTGTACACAAAGCCGAAAATCAGCCAATCACCACTGCACCAGTTCTAAAATTCAATAAATCTATGAAATTAACTTCGCTTACTACGGCTAACGTTATAGTTGCCAAAACAGGTGGAGGCAATGTTCCTACATATAAAGTTCAACAAATGACTCCTTTACGATTTCGTATTGCTTTTGATCAACCTTTGGAGTTTAACACCGAATACCAGGTTACTGTTAAAGCAAATGTTAACGATATGGTTGGGAATAAAATGGTACATGATTCGGTTTACACCTTCAAAACTGAAGTCTATACTGATCTGATGCAAAATAAACTTGAATTAAATAATTTACAAGTATATCCTATTCCTTCAACAGGGAACGTGTTTGTTCATCACGCCGAACTTGCATACACCGATACTGATGTTGCGGTAGTAAACATGACAGGCCAGGTGGTGTACGTCAACAAGTTTAAATCAACAGTTAATAGGCTTGAACTCAATTTAGCACATTTGCCCAATGGCTTTTATTTTTTAAATATAAATGCCTCGGGAAAAAGTAAAAGTGTGAAGATAATGATTCATAAATAGTAATAGCATTGTATCTTTTAGAAAAAAGGGAACGCGGATTCTTACATTAAATTCATTCAATGAAATCTGCGTTCTTTTTTTTTTATTAAAAATGAATTCTTACCAAAATGAAAATAACAGTTCAAATTGCACTCCTTTTTTTAGCCTCTAGCTTGTTTGCTCAAAACAACAAAGCTTCTTTTTCATTCTTCGAGTATAAAGGAAAAGACGTTTGTTTCGAACAAACAATTGATTCCAAAACTCAGTTTCGCAATCCCGTATTGCCAGGTTTTTATCCCGACCCGAGTATCTGTAGGCGGGGTGACGATTATTTTTTGATAAATTCCACTTTCAGTTATTTCCCCGGAATACCTGTTTTTCACAGTAAAGATTTGGTGCGTTGGAAACAGATTGGCAATGCGCTCGACCGTCCTTCGCAACTCAAACTTGATGGACTGGGAGTTTCAAGTGGCGTATATGCTCCAGCAATAGAATATAACGAAAAGAATCAAACCTTTTACATTATCAATACCGTGGTGGGTGGCATTGGTAACTTTATTGTGAAGTCCAAAGATCCGTTCAAAGGCTGGAGTGAGCCAATTAAACTGCCCGAAGTGAAAGGCATTGATCCATCCTTGTTTTTCGATGACGATGGTAAAGCATATATTGTTTGCAGTCAGGCAAGCCCTGCTCCTAAGTGGAGCGGACATAGCGTAATTTGGATGCATGACTTTGATGTGCAGAACGATAAAGCCTCTACCGAACGACTTGTTGTGGTCGATGGTGGACCAGATACCATACAGCATCCGCGCTGGCTCGAAGGGCCGCATATCTATAAAGTGAATGGGTGTTATTATCTGATGGCGGCCGAGGGTGGTACGCAGTCGGGGCACAAAGAGGTGATTTTTAAGAGTAAATTGGTAAAAGGACCTTATATGCAAGGGCCGAATAATCCAATACTTACGCAATTAGGACTTCCTGTCGAAAGGCCCAATAAAGTAACGAATGTAGGCCATGCCGATATGGTAAAAACGGCAAGTGGTGAGTGGTTTGCTGTGTTCCTGGGTTGCCGTCCTTATGCCGATGAGCAGTTCAATACGGGTCGCGAAACATTTATGCTCCCTGTAAAATGGGTGGATGGTTTTCCGGTAATTTTGGAGAAAGGTAAAACAGTAGCACCACTAATAACCAAATTGAACATCTCACCGAAAGGCGAAACGCAATCGGGTAATTTCACTTGGCGCGATGAGTTTACTAAACCATCATTGGATATGAAATGGTTGATGCTACGTACACCGCGCGAGCAATGGTGGAAAATTAGTAAAGGCCAATTGGAACTGGAGGTTTTACCCCGAAACTTGAGTCAGCCAGTGAATCCGGCATTTATTGCCCGTCGTCAACAACACACCAATTTTGAAGCAAGTACATCACTTCGTTTTACACCCAAAACCGAGACAGAATTGGCGGGAATGGCTTATTTTCAGAATGATAAAAACTATTTTGTAATTGGTAAATCGCTTAAAAACAACAAGCAAGTCATTTTAATACAAAGTGTTATAAAAGGAGTTGTAACCCTTGTAGCCGAAAAAGAACTTGCTTTATCAGATTATTCTAAAAATGTAAATTTCAGTATTCAGGTAAACGAAGGTCTAGCTAATTTTTACTATTCAACATCGGCCTTAAAGCAAGCCGTTTTATTGTCTCAAAATATCGACGTAAGCAATTTGAGCACTAAAAAAGCAGGTGGTTTTGTAGGTTCTGTAGTCGGGATGTATGCAACAAGTAAGATATTTTTTTAACTTTGTATATCATTTCGCTCTAGTTCAAACAGCATGCGTCGCTTCAAACAGCTATCGAAGCTATCGCAAAAAATGGAAATGTAGTTTCGTTGAAAGTAACGCCAACATCGCGTCAAAATGATATTGTTATAAACTCAAAATTTGAATTGTAAATACTATTAATATGAAATTCACAGCTTTTATTCTTCTGCTAAGTTTCTCAGCATTAACCTTATTTGGACAAAAAAATCAGTTAGATCAATACAATGTTGTTTGGAATAGCCCTAGCTTAAATTCGTCCGAGTCAATGCCCTGTGGCGGTGGCGATATTGGGTTAAATGTTTGGGTCGAAAATGGTGATATTCTGTGTTATTTGTCGCGTAGTGGCGCTTTCGACGAAAACAATGTTTTCCCGAAACTTGGCCGTGTACGCATTAAATTGTCGCCCAACCCCTTTGATGGGAGTGATAATTTTCGTCAGGAACTCAAACTCCGTCAGGGATTTGTAGATATTAGCGCTAAAAAAAATGGACAAACTGCTACCGTCCGCTTTTGGGTCGACGTGTTTCGTCCGGTAGTGCATATCGAAACTTCGGGAAATAAACCGATGAGCGTAACCGCCGAATACGAAAGTTGGCGTACTGCCGACCGTGTATGGAACGATAAAGGCGAAGTGCGTGCCAGTCTGGCATTTAGAGATGCTCCTATGAAGGCACTTATTGGAAAAGATTCCATTGCTTTCGAAGCCAGTAATGTGGTTTGGTTTCATCGCAACAAAGAAAAAACATTGTTCGATATTACAGTTAAACAACAGGATTTGGAAAGCGTAAAAGATAAAATGTGGAATCCGCTAAAGAATCTGACTTACGGAGGAATCATGTTTGGTAATGGTATGAAACCAGCTGGAAATGGCGAAGGTAAATATGCTACGTTTGCTTACAAATCGTGGATATTAAAAAGTGAAAAGCCAACTAACAAGCAGGAAATTACTGTTTTGATGCATATTGACAACAGTGCTAGTTTAAGCGATTGGCAAAAGGGTTTACTCGCATTGGTAAAAGCCGAAAAAGAAAGTCGCAAAACGGCATTTAAACAGACGCAACAATGGTGGACTGATTTTTGGGATCGGAGTTATATTGCCATTAATACCGAAAAACCGGATTCAGCATCCAAAGCCTGGCAAGTAGGTCGAAACTACCAATTGTTTCGTTATCAGTTGGGTTGCAATGCCTATGGCAAATACCCAACGAAATTCAATGGTGGACTTTTCACCTTCGATCCTGTCTATGTGAGCAAGAGTATTCCGTTTAGTCCCGACCATCGCGACTGGGGTGGTGGTACATTTACCGCACAAAATCAACGCTTGGTTTATTGGCCCATGCTCAAAAGTGGCGATGTGGATATGATGCCTTCGCAACTTGATTTTTACCTGAAAATGCTCCCCAATGCTGAACTCCGCACCCAGCATTATTGGGGTCACAACGGAGCTTCGTTCACCGAACAGTTGGAAAATTTCGGACTGCCACTCGCCACATCCTATGGTTGGAAACGGCCTGAAATTACTCCCAAAGGTGTAGAGCATAACTATTGGTTGGAATACCTGTGGGATACTTCGCTCGAATTTTGCATGATGGCTATCGAAATGCATAATTACAAACAGGTTGAAATAAGCAAATATATTCCATTGATTAAAAGTTGTTTGGTGTTTTTCGACGAACATTATAAATACGAAGCACTTAGCCGAGGGAAACAAGCGCTGGACGGAAACGGAAAACTGATTCTGTTCCCTGGTTCAGGAGCCGAAACGTATAAGATGGCCTATAATTCCAGCTCTACCATTGCAGCTCTACAAACGGTAACAAAAGCATTGCTTGACTTGCCCGAAAGTTATTTATCCAAAGCAGAAAGGGAGTATTTCTTGTCGCTTCAAAAACGCATTCCTCCTATTCCGTTTCGCGAAATGCAGGGCAAGAAAACCATTGCACCCGCTGAGGTCTTTGGACGAATCAACAACATTGAAATCACGCAATTATACCCTGTGTTTCCGTGGCGAATATATGGCGTTGGCAAACCGGACTTGGATGTGGCTATTAATACCTGGAAATATGGAGTGGACAACGAGAATCAACGCCATTATATCAGTTGGCATCAGGACGCCATTTTTTGTGCTTGCATGGGACTTACCGACGAAGCTCAGAAAATAACCATCCAAAAGCTCGAAAATTCAAATCGTCGGTTCCCTACTTTTTGGGGCCCGGGCCACGACTGGGTTCCCGACCACAACTGGGGCGGAAGCGGCATGATTGGTTTACAGGAAATGCTGATGCAAACCGACAACTCGAAAATTTACCTAATGCCGGCATGGCCTAAAAATTGGGATGTAGCCTTTAAACTGCATGCCACAGGCAATACAACCGTAGAAGGTGAATTGAAAGATGGAAAACTCGTATCGCTAAAAGTTACTCCCGAAGAACGACGAATGGATGTGATCGTAAATCCTGATTTTGGGAAATAAGGTTATATTCGTATTGTAATGTCTAAACTTCTTTTACTTTCAATTCAAATCAATAATTTCCATTCCTGCCAATAAAAATGAGCCCAATACATGTCGGTCGTTGGTAGAAGTGGGGCGGTTTAGGTAGAAGTTAATATCGTCGCTAAAATGAGTGCCAATACACACACCTTCAATTTCGTTATTGGAGGTGATTTTTGTAAGTAAACCGTTCCAGCCTTTCACAGCATAGCTCCGATAGCTTTTAGGCAACCAGCCTTTGTTTATCCCTTTGGCAATGGAATAGGTAAACATGGCCGAACAGGATGTTTCGTGGTACGATGAATTTACGTTAAGTACCTGACGCCATAATCCGTTGGTTTGCTGCAATTTAGTCAGGCTCTCTACGTGGGCTTTGAAGCACGTCAGTATTTCCTTCCGCTTTGGATGACTCTTTGGCAGCACATCCAACACTTCCACCATCGAAAGTATCATCCAACCGTTTCCGCGTCCCCAGTATTGTTTGTTGGGGCGGTTTTCGGTGCAATACCACACATGATGAAACAGTTTGTCGGTGGCATCAAATAAATAATTATTGTAACTATTTACCTGATTTGCTGCTTCGTCCAGGTAACGTTGTTCATTAGTAAGTTTCCACATTCTGACCAAAAAAATCACCGCCATATAGGCATCGTCTGATTGTACCACTTTGCGGCCATTATCAATTCTAATCAGGGTCTTGTCGGTCCAACGTGCCTGAACATTGAAAATATGGTTCTCAAATTTATTGATAAAAGGTTTTAGCCTTTCGTCTTTAGTTTGTGCATACAAATCCACCACATTGGCCGCCAAACCGCAATACCAAAGTTCTTTCATGCTGAAATATAGGGGATAGGGTATTTTTATGCCAGCTTGCTGTTGTTGGGAGAAAAAAGAGATATTCTCTGCCAAAAAATTTATTTTTCGGGTGGAATATTGCTGAATATCTTCAGTTTTAAACAATTTGCTCACGCGGTTCATGCCAAAGCAAACCAATGAATTTTGATATTCCCACTCGTTGAAATCGCTTGCCAGTTTCACAGAAGTGCCCGCCGGGATATTCTGCAACGATTTGTAAATCTGTCCGTTTGCCCTGTCTTTGAATTCGTAATTTGTCAAGGTCAATATCTTTTGCGAAATAGATTGTAGCACTTGTTTAACATGCATCGTGTCAACGATTGTACTAGTTTTCTCTTTCGAAAAAACCGATACAGGCCATTGTAATGCAACAATAATAAAAATTATATTAACAATTTTTTTTGACATTGTTTTTTATTTTAGTTCGAGTAAAGAGTAATTACTTCAGCTGTTTTCTATTTATGTAGGTGCTCACTCCTATTTAACATATTCGAGTCATATTTCTACAATTGTAGTAATAAAATATCCATACAAAGATAAATAAATTTTGAATATAACTATATTTGCACAATAATGTTAAATCACATATTTTTAGTGAAATTGAAATTGTTGTTTTAAACATTCCTAAAGGACCAACTTAATTTTCGATGGTAAATAATTTAATAAAATTTAAACAGATGAAGATATACAGAATCTCATTTTTACTAATTGTAGTGGTGGTTCTATTAACTCAAACAACCTATGGTAAGAGTAAACAGCAAAAAGCTAAATTGACACATCAACAACAGCAAACACTTTTAAAACTGATTGAAAAGGAAGCTGCTAATTTTGATAGGGATGAGCATATGTTTTTGGAGCAGTTGCCAGCATATCAATATCATACCGATGCTACAAGTGGAAAGTTCCATCATATTCGCTCGTCGTTTCAATATGCTTTGGCACTGCTCAATTCAGGAAAGCGAGCTTATAGAGATAGCGCTTTTGAAGTTATTCGAAAAACACTCACTTTACAAGATCAAGATCTAAAATCGCCTACTTGTGGCGTGTGGCCGTATTATTTGGAAGAGCCGTTTAAAACGAAAAAATCGCCACCTGATTATAATATGGCTGATTTTAATGCTGTTACGCTCATTGAAATTTGGATGAATCATGAAGCGGTACTACCCACTGATATTAAACAAAATCTTCGTAAAGGATTGTTGTTAGCAGCACAGGCTATAAAGAAGCGGTCGGTTAGCAACGGCTATACGAATATCGCATTGATGGGGACTTATGTAACCTATATGGCTGCGCAAATTTCGGAGGATCAGGATATGTTGTTATATGCAAAAAAAAGATTGAAGAGTTTCTATGATTACTCATTGCGAAAGGGTGGGTTTACCGAATACAATACACCGCATTATACCGTTGTTGCACTTGATGAATTAAATAGAATGCAGCTTTTTATTTCAGATAAAAATGATCGAATAATGGTAGATAGCTTGTATTTTATGGGTTGGGATATGTTGGCGCGCCATTATCATGCTCCTAGTGGACAATCAGTGGGCCCTCACAGCAGAGTGTATACATCTTTCGTTTCGAGAGGATACTCTAATTTTGTGCAGGTGGCTTTGGGCTTCAAAGACACTGTTCCAGCAGAGTCGGTTTATAGTTTTAGAACTTATGGGCGTACGCGTCATCAGGTTCCAAAGTCGCTTAGGCATTACTTTACAGCGCTTGAATTTCCTCGAACCGAAATTGATATTTTTGAGCCTGATACTCCTCAAATTGTTGGCACAGCTTACCTTAGCAAAGAGTTTGCTCTTTCATCGTGTAATCAAGCTGTATTATGGAATCAGCGTCGACCGCTCATCGCATATTGGGGGCGTAAATCCAATCCAAAATACTTGCAGATTAGATTTCTACACGATAATTACGATTTTAGTTCTGCCAGTGTTACTACGCATCAATCTGAAAACAAAGTGCTTGCAGCGATCAATTTTAACTTGGGATTAGGCGATAAGCATATTTTAATTGATATGATTAAAAATGGAAAGTTTGAAGCCTCCGATTTGCGTTTGCGTTTTGAATTTGGGAATACTAAATTGCCTTCGGACTTAGTATTGCCCACACAATTGAATCAGCCAATCACATTCAGTACTGATAGTTTATGGTTTGATATTAATATATTCGAAGCAGCTTTTAATAAGAACATGGGTTATTGGGAGAAAGGAGCAAATGCAACAAGCTCCTGGATCGATTATGTGCTCTACAAAGATAAACGAACTGAGTTTGATCTCAATCAATTACACAAAGTGATTACGGCTTTTACACTATCAATGAACAACTACGAACCGAAACATGAAATTGCTCCATCATTCAGTTACGATGGTCCATATTTAAATGCCACGTGGGGCGATTTGAAAATTAAAGTCAGTGCTGATGTGCAAAAGGTTAAAAAACACGGAGGGTGGTTTTGAAAGAAAACATGAATTTGCCTGAATTCTGGTCAATTTGAGTTTGCCTTATCTGAAATTTACCTGTTTTTTTGTAATCGTTTACGAGGTTTTTTTGGGCAAATTACCCCCAATAACGAGCATTTTATGCTGCTACAATTGATGGTTTTAGATATATTATTTACCTTTAGCAAATTAAATCGGTAATACTAAAATTTTTCAAAAGCATGTATATTAAAATGAGATTCGTTTTGTTCCTTGTGTTGTTTGCGTCTAGTTGCGGTGTTGGTATTTGGGCAAAACCAAAAAGTGTTTTTTTGTTCACTTATTTTCGCGATAATGGAGTTGAAGGTGTATTTTTGGCAATGAGCAAGGATGGTTATAACTTTCAAACCGTAAATGGTGGTAAGCCAATTATGACTCCACCACAATGGAAAAATCAGAATCTCACCCGCGACCCTTCCATTTTGTATCACAAAGGGCTATTTCGAATGGTGTGGACCTCGCACTGGACAGGCACCGTTTTTGGATATGCTGAATCCAAAGATCTAATGCATTGGTCTGAACCTGTGATGGTTGCTCCTTTTTCAACGGTTTCGGATCCGCTTGATATGCCTGATAATGTTTGGGCGCCCGAAATTCATTGGGATGCTAAAAAGAAAGATTACTTTATTTTATATGCTTCCACTACGGCTCGTGAGCGAAATGACCGCGATAGTAGTGATAATAGTGGTCGAAATGCAAGTCACTACGATAATCGTGTTTATATTACTCGTACTACAGATGGCAAGGCGTTTACAGAAGGCAAACTCTTTTTCGATCAGGGGTTTAGTACTATTGATGGAGTGATGAGAGTTGATACAGAAAATAAACGTTGGGTCTATGTGGGTAAAGTTTCACGAAATGCCGATCTACAAGTGCGACCAGGTCGTAATCTTTTTTTGAGTTTTACTGGACTAAATCTTGATATCCCTAATTTTTCACCTGCTTCAGCACCCATTGCTGGCACCCATTCAGCCATGTTTAGCAATACTGATTTGGTGAAATCAATGGCAGAGGGGCAATGTTTACTTCATTTTAAAAATAAATGGTGGCTCTACTGGGATGAACCCGCAGGTAATGGAATGCAAATGGCTACTTCAACCGATTTAAAAACTTGGATATTCGTAAAAGATAAATCGTTTCCAGCTAAAGCACAACACGGAACTATTATTGTTGTGCCCCAACATACTGTAGAGTCTTTGATTGCTGATCTTAAATGATTTGGATACACAGTTTCATCCGTCAAAAATACACTTTTTATATTTTACAATGAAAATATTTTCTATTGCAATATGCATTGGTCTCTTGGCTTGCAATTCGTTGTTAGCACAACCAATAGCAACCAAAATATCCATTGATTTTCAGCACAAAGGTGCTCAAGTTCAGCCTTCGATGTATGGCATTTTTTTCGAAGAGATAAACAATGCGGGTGATGGCGGACTTTATTCGGAAATGATTTTAAATCGTGCTTTCGAAGACCATACGCCGCCAACAGGTTCGGTGCTGCGTGGCAAAAGGTATTTCCTGCCCGCTACACCCTGCTATGTTACCGGTTTGGTTAAAGGGCAATCGGCAGGTTGGAACAACGATTCGCTACAGAACTGGAAATTCAAAGTATCAAAGGCTGCCGATGCAGTTGTTTCTGTTCAAATAATCACGCCACTCAATACTAATTCGCCACATTACGCTCAACTCGATATTCGTCAGGCTACATCCAAAGCTCCTGTTTCGCTTGTCAATGGCGGTTATTGGGGCATTTCGGTAGAGAAAAACAAAAAATACAACCTTCGCTTTTTTGCCAATATTTCGGCAAATTATATGGGTAAAATTACAGCTGTAGTACGGTCGGATAGTGGACAAATCATAGCAGAGAAGATAATTATTCCCACCAAAAAATCAACTGGTTGGGTTGAATATAACAGCCAATTCACCGCTTTTGGCACCAATCATAAAGGCACATTTGAACTGCAATTTGATGCGCCCGGTACTGTAAAACTTGATTTTATTTCGCTTTCGCCTGCCGATACTTACAAAAATCGCCCGTGTGGTTTTCGGTCAGATGTTGTGCAAATGTTGGAGGGACTAAAACCTGCATTTATGCGCTGGCCTGGAGGTTGCGTGGTAGAAGGTGCCACGGTAGAAAACCGTATCAAGTGGAAAGAAACACTAGGCGACCCTGCCCAACGCAAAGGTGAATTCATGAAATGGGGCTATCGGAATACATACGGTTTTGGTTACCACGAGTTTTTGCAATTGTGCGAAGATTTTAAAATGGATGGTATGTTTGTGGCCAATGTGGGTCTGGCATGCGAGTTTAATAACGGCGATTATTGCTCGGAGGATTCAGTAGAATTATTCATTCAGGATGCGCTCGATGCGGTAGAATATGCACTTGGCGACGCCACTACTACTTGGGGTGCAAAACGTGCGGTAGCTGGGCATCCTAAACCATTTGCATTGAAATATGTGCAAATAGGGAACGAAAATCATGGCCCGATCTACGAAAAGCGTTATAACCGTTTTTATGCTAGACTTAAAGCTGCTTATCCACAGCTTGAGCTTATTTTCAACGGAGTAGCTACAGGTGCGGGGGGCGTGGAAGTATTGAAACCACAATTCAACGTAAACAAAATTGAAATCGCCGATTATCATTGGTACGACGGACCAGATTGGTTTTATAATCATGCCTTTTTGTTCGATAAAATACAACCGCGCCACGATTTTAAAATCTATGTGGGCGAATATGCTTGTCATCGCAAAGTGGGCACAGGCAATCTATTTGGCGCATTGAGCGAAGCGGCTTTTATAATGGGTATGGAGCGCAATTCCGATCTCGTAACCATGACGTCGTATGCGCCACTTTTCGAAAACTCTAACCGACGCAAATGGCCAGTAAACATGATGATGCTCAATAACCATCAAATCATTGGTCGCTCATCATATTACGTTCAAAACATGTATGCCAACAATCGCCCTAGCTATAATTTGTCGACCCATTTATTGGACGATAAAGGACTTGTAATTGATACCATTAGTGGCTTGCGACAATATGCACAAGCAGGATATGATGAGAAAACAGGAGAACTAATTTTGAAAGTGGTAAACGCTACAGCAAAACCTTTTTCACCTCAGTTGGAGATAAAAAATGCTGGAAAAATAAATCGGGTAGGAGAGATGATTTCTATTTCGGCAGCAGACTCAACGCTGGAGAATACCTTTGAAATGCCACGGAAAATATATCCCGTAAAAAAGAGTTTATCCACAAAATTAAGATTGCAAACTGGACCGTGGTCATTCAATATAATTAGAATTAAAGCTAACTAATCAGTAATAAAATAGAACCATGATATTTTTAAAAATCACATTACGCACTTTTGCTGTGTTATTTCTGTTAATTTCGCTGCAAGCGTCAGCCGAAGAGCGATTAACGTCTCGTTTTCTTTATTTTGCCAACGATCCGCAATGTTTTGTTTGGCCAAGTTTTGCGTGGGAGAAAAAACAAATTGCCAACAATAGAGCTGTGCTGCGTTATACTACCGAAAATAATCTTTTCTATCGGTACAAACCAAATTTTAAAGGTCTAGAAGGGACTGCTGAAGTCTTTATTTATAAATATACCACCAACGCTGTACTCGATACGAAAGTATTGGTGGAGGTTGCTCATGCTGGTAAAATTGATACGCTGCATGTCGATTTTAATACCACCCGCGATCAATGGGTGAGTCTTGGCCGCTATGTATTTACTGGCGAACAAGGCAAAGAATATGTACAAATAACCCGGCAGAGCGAAACAAACAACGGTTCCATTACCCCCATTTTGCCCATCAGGTTCGATTTGTATTACGATACCAACACCAAACCAGTTAGCAATACCCCAAAAATAGCTGTTGGGCTATCTACCAGCGGAAACTGGAAAGCATACAAAAAAAGTGGATATCGTGAGCTATTGTCCGCTTTTTTAAGTACTGAAAAAGGCGATGTGGCGACCTGGAATCCAGGCATTGCATTATCAGGCAAGCTGAATATTTATCTATACAGGCCAAATATTAAAGCGAATGATGTGTACCGATTGGTTCATAATGGTAAAATGGATGAACTCCGATTGAAAAACCTTACTTTTGCCAACCTCGATTTGTTCAACCCGGTTACTTCGCAAGGCTGGTATAAGTTGGGCGAGTTCGACTTTTCAGGCCATGGAAATGAGTATTTACAGCTCGAAAAGCTGACAGCAGACAGTAGTACGGTGGATTGTATGATGCTCGAAAAAGTGAATCTCGATGGTACTTTGCTCGATAGGGTAGTGGTTACTCCAAAACAATTCGATGGTAGCATACGACCAACTGCTGCCAAAATTTCGTTGGAAGAGAAGATAAAAACTACCCAACAAATCGTCGGTCTTTCGCCTAACAACAATGGCCACTCTATCGCTACAAGTTCTAAAAATGGCTCTACCATCTATTCGCGCGCACTTTTCTCGAGTGGAAACGCACATCGCTTCGTTTGGAACCCTTGTATTGTGGAAGCGGGCGAATATGATTTGTATTACTTCCCTTATTATCTGCCTACATCAGGGGGAACTTTTGAGATTTATGCCAATGGCAAAAGAACTGAAACCGTTGTCAAACTGTCTGATATGGTGGCTCAAAAGCATTTATACGTAGGTAAATACAGTTTTGCAGCCGATAAGCGCGACGAATATGTGGTGATGAGCGACATTAACCGAGCGTCGGATGTAACGTTCGAAAAATCGCTTGCCAATGGTGCTGTACTTAAACAAGTGGTAGTAACTGCACATCCTTATTTTGTTGAATTTGTGTATGACGACACAAAGAACTTGTCTGAGTGTCATGAGTTGGGCGAAATGGTGCGTCGTGGTTTTGTTAAACCAATTAAGCAAAATACCTTTGGGGTAAACAAACCTGTTTCTACCAAGGAGTACGTAGCGATTCTTCAATTGATGCTCGATTCAATGCAAGTAAAATACACCCAAGAGGCTCTTTTATATAAAGTGAATTCAGAACCTAAAAGTCTGATTACACGTGATAATGCTGCACAATTAATGCTCAACGCCATGGAATGTTCTGGACGATATGCCAATGTGTGCAACTATTTCAAAGCTAGTTCTCAATCTATTTTACAAAAATATACAGATAATAAAGCGGTTGTAAATGCTGAAGCGGTGGCTCGAATGATTGAAATGAGCGTTATTAAATTACCTTCTAAAAATCTTATTGATCCAACCAAACAGCTAAATCGTAAAGAAGCTATATTGCTTCTAAAAGAATTTTTCGAGCAAGTTCTTTGTTCGGGACCGCCTGCAAGAGCCGATTGGGAAATATCATTTTTTGATGAATTTGAAGGAAATCAAATTGATTGGACTAAATGGTATGCCGATGATGCTGTGCGATTCAAAAATGTGAGTGCCAAATGGAAAGAAAACTGTATGGTGGAAAATGGGCTTTTTAAAGGTTATAATTTTATGGATAATCACGAAGTGCCCTACAGTAGTGGAAATTTGCATTCGGTTTATCGTCAAACCTACGGATTTTTCGAATCGCGCTACAAGTATCCTGATAAGGCTTATGGTTCGCACAGTTCGTTTTGGGCAAATTCGCGTGGTGGCGATTTTAACTACAACGAAGGGGCTTACCCTAATAGTGTATCAAACAATAATTATTTCTTACGAAAAGGCGAAAATTTTCACGACTTTGCCATGCCAACTAATATGGCGCACGATTTTCATACCGTTTCGGGTTATCTCAACGATAAGGATCTTTTTTACGGCATGGATGGTCGAATTAGTTGGGAGATAAAGGATTACCCTCGCCTGTATTCGGACGATAAAGATATTACTTCGCCTTTTGGTAAAACCACAAATTCGCCATATAATGCAATGATTAGTACGGTGGTAACTTATTTTGATGGACCACTTGATCGCGACCGTATTGATGGGAGTTACATGGCGTGCGACTGGGTAAGAGCCTACAAAGAAATCAAATGGAAACCCGAAGTTGTGTCATTGACGCAACTTAGCGCAACCGAATGGGAGTTGAAATTTAATAAACCGATGGATGCTGGAACGATTAATAATTCAACTGTTAAGGTGGTTGATTTAGGTGAGAATACTTTTAATGTTAATGTAAAATGCATTAATCCAATGCGTTTTGTATTAAAATTCAACGATGGTTTTAAAATATCAAATACAACCCAATTGATTGTAACGAATTCAGCAAAAGATGCTTTAGGAACAAATTTGGATGACAAAGTGACTTTACCGTTTAATTCGAAGGTCTACAAAAAGTAACAAAATACATATTTTTTGTAACAGAAATGAATGTTTTGCTACCTTAGAAATAACTAATTTTGTAGTCTGCTGTCTAATTTATTGCAAAATTAGGCTCAAAGGAACTTTAGGTTTAACTACTAATACAATAAAAATGAAACGATTATTGCTTATTTATTTAGCCATAATGGCTTTGTCTTCAAACGTTTCTTCGCAAAATGTGGAAACAAATTTGGGCTCAAAACAAAACGACCCTAAAATGGACTGGTGGCGCGAAGCCAAGTTTGGGATGTTTATTCACTGGGGCTTGTACGCTGTTCCGGCCGGAAAATGGGGCGATAAAACCTCTCATGGCGAATGGATTATGCACACGGCAAAAATTTCGAGAGCCGATTATTCTGCTCTTGCCAAACAGTTTAACCCCACAAAATTTAATGCCGAAGAGTGGGTGAAAATAGCAAAAAATGCTGGTCAAAAATACATTGTTATCACATCCAAACATCACGATGGTTTTGCCATGTTCAAATCGTCGGACCCATACAATATATATGATGCCACCCCTTTTAAACGTGATATCTTGAAAGAACTAGCCGATGCGTGTCGCAAAAACAATATGAAGCTTGGCTTTTATTATTCGCAAGCTCAGGACTGGTACCATCCAGGAGGTGCCGTGGCAGGTAATAACGAATGGGATGAAACTCACAAAGGTGACATGAATAAATATGTGGACAGTATTGTGGTGCCTCAGGTAAAGGAAATTATGGAAAATTACGGCGATGTGGCTGTTCTTTGGTGGGATACGCCTGTAAATATTACTCCAGAAATGGCTCAACGAATATCTGAAGTAATAAAAAAATATCCTAATCTTATTACTAACAACCGTTTGGGTGGTGGAGTAGGGGGCGACTTGGAAACTCCCGAACAGTTTATACCAGCTACCGGTTTTCCAGGACGTAACTGGGAAGTGTGTATGACCATGAATGGACATTGGGGCTATAATGCCTACGACGATAAATGGAAAAGTACAACCGATTTACTTCAAAAACTTATTGATATTGCCAGTAAAGGCGGTAATTTTTTGTTGAATGTTGGTCCAAATCAATACGGAGTCATTCCCGAAGTTTGTCAACAAAACCTGAAAGAAATAGGCGATTGGTTGAAAATCAATGGCGATGCAATTTATGGAACGCAAGCCTCACCTTTCCCATTTTTATCGTGGGGGCGCGCTACCCGCAAAGGACAAACTATTTTCTTGCATGTGTTCGATTGGCCAAAAGATGGTAAATTAATTGTACCCATTGGTAATAAAATTAAAAAAGCTTACCTATTGGCTGATGTAAAAACTCCACTTAACGTAAAATCGGGAAAAGGTAATTCGAGCATTCAGTTGCCCAATTACGCTCCCGATAAAATAGCCTCAGTGGTGGCCATTCAGATAGATGGTGAACCTGTTGTGCAGGCAATTCCTTCTGCTGGTAAAAAAGTGGTGGCAAGTTCGTCGGACGATGCATCTAAATTGGCGGCAATAACCGATGGCGACCCTAAAGCGGGCTGGAAATCTGCCAAAGGCGAAAAAACCGTTACACTCGAAATTGATTTAGGTACACCAACCAACATTCAGTGCCTATCGTTGGTAGAGTCTTGGCATCCATGGAGTGGCGTTACTCAAAAACACGAATTGCAATACCTAAACGGAGCTGAGTGGAAAACAATTTTCAAAGGACAAACAGATGGAACGGGTCTTACTAAATTATTTACTCCTGTAATGGCTCAGAAATTTCGTGTGATTTTGGAGAATATTAAATATGAACCAGCAGTAAATGAATTGATATTATTTAGGGCCGAATAAATGCTTTGCAATTTACTACGATATTTAGTTTTAAAAAATTTCAATTCATTTATATAATCATTTTCAACGACAATGAATTTCATTAGATCAATACTGTTACTCCTGTTTTTTGTGTTTTTTATTCAAATGCCAAAAGCTCAAAAGAAGGTACCTTTGAATAACGGATTTTTTACCAAGGAGGATTTAAACCGCGAGTCGGTTGCCTCAAAAAAAGCGAAGTTATTGCTTCTGGAAATGACAACAGAGGAAAAGGTTTTACAGCTACTTTCATTTGTTTCCAATGGTGTTCCAAGGTTAGGTATTCCAAATATGACTGCTTACGAAACACTTCATGGAGTGGTTTCGAACGGTTGTACCAGCTTTCCGCAATCAATAGCTATGGGTGCAACTTTTGATCCTGCTTTGTTGAAAGAGATTGCTGTAATCATAGCTAAGGAAGCCCGAGCGGTAGGTGTGACGCAAAGTTTTTCGCCAATGTTAGGCGTAGCACGTGATCCACGTTGGGGACGGGTAGAGGAGTCGTATGGCGAAGATCCTTTGTTGGTTTCGCGCATGGGTGTAGCGTATATCAATGGTTTGCAAGGTGAAGGTGCGAATCGTTTTGGTAAAGAAAATATATTTGCAACTTCAAAACATTTTGTTGCAGATGGTGAACCTTGGGGCGGTATGAATGGTGTTGGTGCCGAAATTACCGAACGCACTTTGCGTGAAGTCTATTTGCCACCTTTCGAAGCTGCTGTGAAAATTGCAAAAACTCGTTCTGTAATGCCTGCACATCATGCTATTGATGGAGTTCCATGTCATGTAAATTCATATTTGTTGCAAAATATTCTTCGTGACGAATGGGGTTTCAGCGGCTTTATCACTTCGGATATGGATGATATAAATAAAATTTTCAATGGTGGCGGATTTAATGGCTATCATTATGCCAAAGATACTCCCGAAGCCTGTATCTTGGCTTTAAAGGCGGGTGTTGATATGGAATTGGTTGGTAAGTATTACAAAGAGATTCCTAAGTGGATAAAGGATGGTAAATTATCGGAAGATATACTGAATAGGGCTGCCGAAAGAGTGTTACGGTCTAAAATAATTTTACTAGGTTTGTCCGAACGCTCTACTAATGCCGAGGTGGCAAGTAAAAGTGCCACAGAAATGGCTATTACAACTTACAAAGGGGGTGATGATATTTGGGCTAAATTAATAGCTTCGGGTAAATTCGATACAGCTGAGAGTGGACGAAAGTCAGATTGGAAGCAGATTGTACAAAACCCAAAACATGATTCGCTGGCTCTGAAAGCGGCGCAAAAGTCAATTGTTTTACTTAAAAACGAACGCTCAATACTGCCATTAGATAAATCGAAATTAAAGAAAATTTTGGTTGTAGGCTCATTTGCCACTTTCCAGAATTTAGGTGGATATTCAACTGGGAGCCCCAAATTTTATGTGAATATCCTTGATGGAATAAAAGCGATTGTAGGTTCAAATGTTGTGGTTACCTTTTCGGAAGGGTATTCTATTCCAAATAGCCAAAAATCCTATAATGGCATTTTGGCTTCACCTTTAAATCCACAAACCGAACAGATGTTGCTTGATAAAGCTGTTGCAGCTTCAACCGATGCCGATATTATTATTGCAGTAGTAGGACATGCACGAATTCATGTAGGCGAAAATCTCGACCGTGATGATTTGAATTTAATTGGCAATCAAGAGGCTGTGGTGAAAGCTTTACATGCAACAGGTAAACAGATTGTAGCTGTTGTTAATAGTGGTGCACCTATTACTATAAATTGGATGGATGAAAATATCCCAGCTATATTGCAAATGTTTTATGGTGGTCAGGCTACAGGTACTGCTGTAGCTCAAGCTCTCTTCGGTGAAATAAACCCCGGGGCAAAAATGCCTGTTTCTGTAACGCGATCTATTGGTCAACTGCCATGTTACTATAATCATCCACCTTTCACTGGTCCAGTTAATTTTTATGGTTCTCGTGGTGGTAATCTATATCCATTTGGACATGGTTTAAGTTATACCAGCTTTAAATATAGCGATTTGAAAATAGACAAAAAAAGTTTTAATGAAAAATCTCCTGCAACTGTTTCGATATGTGTTGAAAATGTTGGGAAATGGGTTGGCGATGAGGTTGTTCAGTTTTATATCCATCAGGATTATACTTCGTTAGTTCGTCCGGTTATGGAGTTGAAAGGCTTTGAGCGAATAACACTGCAACCTGGCGAAAAGAAAACCGTTTCCTTTGTTGTTGGTTTTGAGCAAATTAAATTTTGGAAAAACCACGGCTGGGTCGCCGAAAAGGGTGTTGTTGATTTGCTCATTGGTTCATCATCTAAAGATATTCGATTACGATCGACAATTGTTTATTAAAGTTCTTATACATTGACTTAATTTTTATAATACATAAGTTTAATAAAATGATTAATAGATTTTTCCTCTTTGTTTTTGCGCTAAGTTTATTCTTTAATTTAGCGGCTCAAAAACCTCAACTTTTTCTCCTGGCAGGGCAAAGTAATGCTGTAGGGCCAGGCGATTCTACCAAAAGTGTAATTTGTGAATCGGGCACAGCGTTCGAATACATTGCCTCAACCAACGAATGCATTCCGTTGAAAGACCCGGTAGGCCGCAATTGGAAATTGTTCCAAAAAGCCGGAACTGGCTCAGTGGCTCCAGCATTTGCCAAGCGTCTAAATGACCTCACAGGAAGTAAAATTTACATGGTGACGGCTGCCCGTGGCGGTGCATCGTGTAATGTTAAGGCTGAAATGGGAAATTATGGAACTTGGGACGAAACCGGAAAGAACTTGCTTTTTGCCGATGCAGTAACGAAAACTCAAATGGCGGTAAAGAAAACCGGCTTAGCTCTTTCGGGTATAATCTGGATTCAGGGCGAGCGCGATGCTAATGCCATTTTGAATAAGCAACTAACTGCTGGCGAATATCAACAAGCGTTGGAAAGCGTGATTCTTCGTTTCAGAAAAGAATTTGGAAAGAAACTTCCGTTTTATATTGTACTCACTGGCAATCAAACAGATAAAACCACCGAAGGCAGTTTAGCGGTGCAAAATGCCCAAAAGGCTGTTGCGGCGAAACTTAAAAACGTGTACATTGCTTATAGCGAGACTCCTACTTTCCCACAAAAAAACTGGTTAAAAGATAATGTGCACTACAATCAAACGGCCTTAAATGAAATTGGCGGAAAAGTGGCCGAAACGGTTTACGCTAAATCTTTCACTAAATCAGAAAAAGAGAAACTGGAAGCACAACGACCTATCGACTACAATTTTGGTGCGATGCTTCAGCCTGTGCCGCTCGAAAATCGCTTTATCGATGAGGATTATGCCATTTGGTGCGGTTCGGTTATCAAAGACAAAAACGGGAAGTTTTACATGTTTTATTCGCGATGGCCGCGTAAAGACGGACATCAATCGTGGATATACAATTCCGAGATTGCATTGGCTAAAGCCGACAAGCCAGAAGGCCCATACAAACACCTAAAAGTTGTGTTGCCTGCTCGGGGAGCACAGTTTTGGGATGGTGTAGTAACACACAATCCTTACATCACATTTTATAAAGGAAAATACTATTTGTACCACATGGGCACAACGGGTACAAGCGAGCGCAACCCAACTAATTGGTGGGTGCAACGTAATCATCAACGCATTGGGGTGGCCGTAGCTTCGGATATCGAGGGTGAATGGAAACGCTTCGACCAACCTGTTTTATCCAATAACGAAAACGACTCAACGGCTTATGATGCCATGTTGGTAAGTAATCCTGCCATTACGTTCAACGATAAAGGCGGTGTATTGATGGTTTACAAACAGGTTTGTAAAAACGGCGCACTTAAAGGCGGGCGTGTTCGTTTTGGAGTGGCAACAGCTAAATCGCCACTTGGGCCATTCACAAAGCACCCCAATTCAATTTTCGAATCGAATGATAGTAAAAGCTCACACATGGAAGCCGAAGATCCATTTATATGGTTTCAAAAGGGCTATTATTACGCCATTGTTCGCGATGTGGTGGGTAAATTTACGGGCGATTCTGGTGCATTAGCACTCATGGTATCTAAAAATGGAATAGACTGGAAACCTGCTAAACATCCACTTGTTATTGGTAGCTCATTTGCTTGGGCTAATGGCACACAAAGCGGAATTGCTATTGAACGACCATGGGTTTATTTTGAAAATGGCGTACCTAAATTTTTGTATGGTGCCATTGGGGTAGATAAAAAACGTTCGCACACTTATAATGTGGCGATACCATTGAAATAATTTTTTTATGAACAAAACAACTTTAGTATTCTTATCACTCGCTTTTTGCTTGTTATTTTCGAGTGAAATGCAATCACAAAATTCTCGTCAACGCCTTTCACTCGATAAAGGCTGGCGTTTCTACCAAGGCGATATTGCCTTTCCGGTAATTACCGGCCACAGCATGTCGTACAACAATGCCAAAGCCGGAAAGGCCTGGGGTGCTGCTGCGCCCGAATATGACGATACCGACTGGCGTTTGGTCAATCTTCCGCACGACTGGTCAGTGGAAATGCCTTTCGACTCTACCGAAAACCTCTCGCAGGGCTATCGCAAACGGGGCATTGGCTGGTATCGACGCAGTTTTAAACTTTCGCCCGAAGACAAAGGCAAGCACATCGAAATACAATTGGATGGAGTGGCTACACATTGTACTGTTTGGTTCAACGGTACGGTGGTGGCACGTAACTTTTGCGGTTACAATTCTATTTATATGGATGTTACGCCTTATGCCTATTACGGCGACGAACTCAACAATATTGCTGTTCGCGTGGATGCTATTCAACAGGAAGGCTGGTGGTACGAAGGTTCAGGTATCTACCGCCACACCTGGCTGGTAAAACGCTCGGCCACACATATTGCTACCGATGGCGTTTTTGCACAACCTGTAAAAAATGCGTCAGGCAACTGGACAATTCCAGTTGAAGCAACCATTGAGAACTCAAGCAAACTGTCTACGGCCATTGATGTGGAATCGATACTTTTTGATAAAAATGGGAAAAAAGTAGCAGCCGGAAATACCCGCGTTTCAATTGCTAATTTGCACGAAACGGTAGCCAAATTCGACATTCCAGTGTCAAATCCCGAACTCTGGTCGTGTGAGCAGCCTACTATGTACACTGTAAAAACTATGCTTCGCGAAAAAGGTCAGGTAATCGATTCTGTTGTAACCACTTGTGGTTTCCGTACGATTAAGTTCACGGCAAACGAAGGATTCTTTTTGAATGATAAACCGGTGAAACTGAAAGGTGTTTGCAATCATCAGGACCATGCAGGAGTAGGTGTGGCTGTGCCCGATGCACTTTGGGAATTCCGCCTCCGCAAACTGAAAGAAATGGGCGTAAATGCGTATCGTTGCGCACATAATCCACCGGCTGCTGAGTTTTTGGATGCTTGCGACCGCATGGGTATTTTAGTGATGGACGAAAATCGGAATTTCAACGTGTCAGATCAGTATGTGAATCAATTGGAATGGCTCATTCTTCGCGATCGTAACCACCCAAGCGTAATTCTATGGTCGGTATTCAACGAAGAGCCTATGCAAGGAACCGAGAATGGTTATGAGCTAGTTCGCCGCATGACAGCGCACGTAAAAAAGATGGACAGCACTCGTCCCGTAACAGCTGCAGCAAGTGGTGGCTTGTTATCACCTAAAAATGTGGCACATGCGGTGGATGTTATTGGTATGAATTATCAGTCGCGTAATTACGATAAAGTACACGAAACTTATCCAAATACACCAATTACCAGCTCTGAGGATGCGTCTGCCTATATGGTACGTGGCGAATATGTAACCAACAAAAAACTCTGCTTGCATGATTCCTACGATACGCAATGGGCGAGCTGGGGTACCAACCACCGAAATGGTTGGAAATTAGTGGATGAACGTCCGTTCCTAGCTGGATGCTTTATTTGGACTGGTTTTGATTATCGGGGTGAGCCACAGCCTTATATTTGGCCTGCTGCAGGAGCAAGTTTTGGGATTATGGATCAATGTGGGTTCCCTAAAGCGGCCTTTTATATTCATCAGGCTCAATGGACAGCTAAACCAATGTTGCAGTTAATTCCGCATTGGAACTGGCCTGCCGATAGCATTGGCAAACCGATTAAAATTATGGGTTTAACCAATGCTGCTAAAGTCAAATTGATAGTAAATGGTAAATTGGTGGAAGAAAAAGCGGTTGATAAATACGAAATGGTAGATTGGAAAGTGCCTTACAAACCAGGTAAGATCGAAGCCATTGGTTACGATAAAGCAGGCAAGGAAGTATCGCGCTTTAAAGCCGAGACTGCAGGGCAACCTGTTAGTTTACAGCTAATAGCTGACCGTGCTGCACTGTTAGGCGATGGATATGATGCCATGCCCGTTACCGTTCAAGCGCTTGATGCCAAAGGTCGTCCTGTGCCTACAGCAAATATCCCTGTGGAATTTGAGGTGAGCGGTGCTGGTTCTATTATTGGTTTAGGCAATGGCAATCCAAATTCGCACGAAGCGGAAAAAGGAACTAAACGTAAACTGTTCAACGGTCTAGCGCAGGTCATTGTACAAAGTAATTTCAATGGCAAGGGAAGTTTGGTTCTGATAGCTAAATCGGCAGGACTTAAGTCTACGCAACTCACTATTCCGGTGAGTGAGGTGGCTCAGCTTCCATCGGTTGAAGTGGCTAACCCTAAGTTAATTCTAACAAAATGGCGCGTATCTCCATTGTATAAAACCAAACCCGATGCTACGCAGGACATTGCCGATTATGACATGAATACGTGGGCCAATATGAAACCGGGTCAAACTAATAAATTATCAGAAACTGGTTTTTTGGTTTACAAAACAAGTTTTAAACCTTATGCTTCGCAACAAAAAAATGGAGGTAAACTAGTGCTGAAAGCACTAGCCGGAAAAGCCGAGGTGTGGTTGGACAGCAAATTGGTGCTTACAAAAGCGAACAGCAGTAGAGAGGATGTTACGGTTTTAATCCCAGCCAAGTCGGGCGAATGGAAACTAACCGTAGTTGCCGAAGGCCAACAAAACGAGTGGGTAGGTTTAGGAGGTTTGGTTTCAGTAGAAATGTAATCTTAATTATCACCACATTATCACATCACCATATCATCACATCATAAAAATATGAATTTAAAATTATTATTATCAATCTCTTTTTTGTTTTTAGCTTTAACAAGCAATGCAAAAACAAGTACAGCAAATCAAAGCCTTTGGTACACACAACCTGCCAAACAGTGGTTGCAAGCTCTTCCCATAGGTAATGGATCACTCGGCGGTATGATATTTGGCGAAGTGGAAAAAGAACAAATTCAGTTCAACGAGTCGAGTTTAATTACAGGAACAACTTCCATTAATGGCAACGCAAAACCTACAGTGGGGTATTATCAACCTTTTGGCGATGTTTTCATTGACTTTGGCGATTTGAGAGCCGAAAACTATCGTCGCGAATTGAATTTAAACAATGCAATACATTCGGTAAACTTCGAAACAGGAGGGGTTAGTTACTTGCGGGAGTATTTTTCGAGTTATCCTGATAAAGTGTTGGTTGCCAATTTTTCGGCGAGCAAAAAGGCTAAAATATCTTTTACCATAAAACTAAAAGACGCCCACAATGGCAAAATAGAGGTGGTTGGTAATAAACTGATTGCTTCGGGTGCGCTTACTGAAAACGGCATGCAGTACGAGTCGCAAGTAATTGTACTTAATGCAGGGGGCGTTATAAAATCCGACAACTCTTCGATAACTGTTAGCAATGCGAATCAAGCAACCATTTTATTGGTAGCAGGTACCGATTTTTCAAAAGATTTCTATAAAGATTTCAAAGGCGAGCACCCACATGCACAGTTAGAAAAAACAGTGGCCTTGGCGGCAGCTAAATCCTATTCCAAACTACGTAAAGCTCATATTGCCGACTATCAAAATTTGTATGGTCGCGTACAGTTAAACTTAGGCGCTGAACCAAACAAGCCAACACTCGACCGCTTGAATGCGGTTAAAAAAGGAGAAAGAGACCTTGCTCTGGAAGCTTTGCTTTTTCAATACGGACGTTATTTGTTGATCAGCTCGTCGCGTGCTGGTGGTTTGCCTGCTAACTTGCAAGGTATTTGGAACAATGAGTACAAACCCGCTTGGTACTCGCAATACACCACCAACATCAATGTGGAAATGAATTATTGGCCAGCCGAACCTACCGGATTGTCGGAGTGTACAGCGCCTTATTTTGATTGGGTTGAAAACTTGGCACGTGTCAACAAAAAAACGACCGACCCAAAACTACAAACCAAACGTGGCTGGATAGCATACAGCACGAACAATATTATGGGTGGCCCTTCAACATGGGGACTTCATCGTCCAGGTAGTGCTTGGATGAGTCAGCATTTTTGGGAGCATTATGCTTTTACAGGCGATAAGGAGTTTTTGAAAAATCGTGCCTATCCGATGCTCAAAGATGTGTGTGGCTATTGGGAAGATCACTTAGTTGAAAGTAAAGATGGCAAACTGATTACTCCTGATGGTTGGTCGCCTGAACATGGTCCGGGCATGGTTGAGGGCGATCGCACACCCTATCCAGGTGTGTCGTACGATCAGCAAATTGTGTACGATTTGTTTAGCAATGTGGTCGATGCAGCTGCTGTACTCAATTCGGATGCTGCGTATAAAAATAAAATGGAAACAATGCGTAGCCGTTTGCTTGGACCGCAAATCGGTAAATGGGGACAGTTACAGGAGTGGATGGAAGATTGGGATAGCCCTAACGACAAACACCGCCATAATTCGCACATGTTTGGGCTGCATCCTGGTCGTCAGATAAGTCCCATCACCACACCCGAGTGGGCAAAAGCGGCTCTCGTTTCGCTCGACGCGCGTGGCGATGTGAGCACCGGTTGGAGCACAGCTTGGAAAATCAACCTTTTTGCGCGTTTAGGCCTCGGCAATCGTTCGTACAACATGATTAATATGCTTTTCAAAAAATGCATACTCGAGAATATGTTCGATACACACCCGCCATTTCAAATGGATGGTAACTTTGGGTACACTGCCGGAGTGGCCGAAATGTTGCTTCAAAGTCATTTGAATACCGAAAAAGGTTATTTGATACAACTTCTACCAGCTTTGCCCGATACATGGGCTGTAGGCGAAGTGAAAGGCTTGCGTGCCCGTGGCGGTTTTGTGGTGGATATGAAATGGGCAAATGGAGTTATAACTAGTTGTAAAGTAACTTCATTGTTAGGTAATAATCTGAATGTGATATATAAAGGTAAAACAATAGAACAAAGTACCCAAAAAGGGAAAGCGTATACATTTCAATTTTAGATTCATGTTTTCGTTTTCTCATGTTATAAAAAGTGTCTACCATGTTTGTATTGGTAGACACTTTTTTTTTAGCAAGCCTGCAATTATTCGAATATTAATATTCTCCATGTTCTTTTAGTGGGTTATTCTGTTTTAATCCCGTTCATTTTATATCTTTGCAGCTTATTATTGTAGCGCTGACATTATAATTGAAATAAGCATGTTATCCATCACCGACGAGTATCATCTGTATCTGACACTTGAAAAAGGTCTTTCGCCGAACTCGGTAATGGCTTACGAGCGCGATTTGGCGAAGTTGTTACGTTACTTAAACGATGCGGGCATAGCCCCTGAAGTGGCTAGTGCTGATATTCTGCGCGATTTTATTATTGAGATAGCATATATAGGCGTACATGAACGGACGCAAGCACGCATTATCTCGGGCATTAAGGCGTTTTATCATTTTATGATCTATAAAAATAAAATTTCCGACGATCCCACTGAGTTGCTCGAAGGTCCAAAAATAGGATTATACCTGCCTGATGTGCTTGCTGTGAGTGAAATTGATGCAATGGTGAAGTGTATCGATCTTTCGCAACCACAAGGGCAACGTAATAAAGCGATTCTCGAAACATTGTACGGTTCGGGCATTCGTGTGTCGGAGTTGGTCGATTTACAACTTTCGAAACTTTATCTTAACGATGGTTATATGCTTGTAGAAGGGAAGGGTAGTAAGCAACGATTGGTGCCACTTTCGCCCATGGCTATAAAGCAGATTGAACTTTGGTTACTTGATCGTGCGCATTATGAAATTAAAAAAGGAAATGAGGATTTCCTGTTTCTGAATCGACGCGGGGCAAGGCTTACACGTGCAATGATTTTTGAAATTGTGAAGAATTTGGCCAACGCAGCAGGGATTCATAAAAAAGTGAGCCCTCACACCTTTCGACATTCATTTGCTACGCATCTCTTACAAAATGGGGCTAATCTTCGCGCTATTCAGCAGTTGTTAGGTCACGAGTCAATTACAACTACCGAGCTTTATACACATGTCGATATCACCATGTTACGTGCAACCATACTGGAGTACCATCCATTTTACAATAAAAATAAATAATGATTTCAGGTTTTATAAAGAATTTGTGTTTGCTGCTGCTATTGCTGCCTGTAACCATGCAAGCGCAGCAAACATTGGCTGTTGGGCAAGTTACCGATGCTGCTACTGGTGCAGCATTAGCCAATGTAAATATTTATTTTAAAAATACAGATAAGGGAGCTAAATCCGACGATCAAGGTTTTTTTCTCATAAGGGGTGAGGGTACAGCAACAACCTTAGTGTTTTCGTGTGTGGGTTACAAAGCCAAAGAGTACAAACTCAAAATAGGAGAGCAAGTTGGCCTGCAGGTGGAGCTCAAAGAGATGAATACAGAGTTGGAAGAGTTGTTCGTATTTCCGGGTAAAAACCCTGCCAATGCTTTGATGAAACAGATACGTGCGGCCAAAAGTCGTAATAATGTGCGTGCAACCAGCGCATATAGTGCCGACTCTAAGGAGCAAACACTCGTGTTGCTCACGAAACTTCAAAATGCCTCTATGAGCCGACGTTTGTTTAAACAACTAGCTAAAGCGTCAATTGATACCACTTCAAATGCTCTTACTGTGCCTTTGTTTATGGTCGAAAAAGATTATCATTTGGTCAATAATAAAAAACAACTTATTGCTCAAAACAGATTTAATTCAAAGCCTGAAAGCGAACGTATGCTTGAGCAGTTGTCGGCAAATTTATCTGCCGATCAAAATTTTTACAACAATACATTAGTTCTTTTTGATAAAGAATTTATCAGCCCATTGGCTAATGCGGGCAATTTGGCTTATAATTTTTACCTAGTTGATAGTGCTCAAACTGACACAGGTAAAGAGTATCAACTTGATTTTCGAACACGAAATAACAAATATCTTGCTTTTGATGGAAGCATGTGGGTTGATTCGGCAACACTAGCACTCAAAAAAATCACTGCATCATTGCCAAATCAAGCCAATATTAATTTTGTGAAAAACCTCCAGTTGAACCAAGTTTTTAAACAGCTTACTAATTCAAGTTGGGTGCCCGATAGTGCAAGTGTTGCAGCTAGTTTAAATCATCGAATTTCGACCGATACGGCTGATATGCCCTCAGCTTTGTTTATAAAAAGTAGTTTCGTAGCTCAACGTACACTGTACACCGCACCAGCAAACTTTGCTGCAAGTTCGTACGATGCCGACGATTTGAATACAAAACTCCACACGTTGAACCAAACACCCATATTCCGTACAGCGCATTGGATAGCCGATGTGCTGCTTACTGGTTACGCCAAATTTGGGAAGATTGATATTGGACGCATACAAACCATGGCTCGTATTACGGAGCCCGAAGGCTTGAGCCTGTCGTTGCCTTTCCGAACCAACGAAGATTTATGGCCAAATGTGTCGCTTGGAGGTGCTATGGGCTACGGATTTCGCAATCATTTTGTGTCGTATTCGGCTTTTGCAACGGCTAAACTGCCATTTGGAAATAGGAATATTGCCGGACTTAGTTATACCGACGATTACAGAAGTATCGATTACGATAACAATGATTTCTTGTTGCGCGAAAATCCATTGGCTTCGGGCGATGAAGATATTTCGAACACGCTTTTTGCTTTTCGCTCCTCGGCGCGTGTTGGTCAGCGTAAAGAAGCTGCTGTTTGGTTTAGCTCTGATCTAAATTCCGATATCGAAACGTCAATTTTTTACCGATGGAACACAATTTATTCCGCAATGTCGTTGCCATTTACGATAGGACAGGAGCCTTTAGGCTTTTTTCATCAAAACCAACTGTCGGTAACAGCGCGTTTTTCGTTCGGACAACGGTCTTATAACGATCATCTTCAGCGTATTTATGCCAATACCAATATGCCCGTTATTTACACAATTGTCGAAGGTGGGCAATTTAGTGTGGGCGAATATGTAGGCAATTATGCTAAGTTTTCGGCAGCACTCAAGCATAATTTTAATTTTGGTTTTGGAAGTTGGAATTACGTGCTTCAAAGTGGTGTTTATGTGGGTAATGTGCCGTATCCACTACTCGAAATACCATATGGTTCTGAAACTCGTGGGTACAACATCTATCAGTTTTCGTGTATGGGTTATATGGAATATGCTGCCGATAAATACGTGCAGCTTCACAACGAGTGGCGATTTAATGGTTTGTTATTTAATCATATACCGCTTGTGGAAAATTTTAATTTGCGCGAGTTGATTACCTTTAAACTCTTTTATGGAAGTCTCAGTCCTTCGCATAGTACAATAATTGATTATCCTCTTCAATTGCATGCTCCTTCACGGCCTTATATGGAAACAGGTGTAGGTGTTAGCAATATCTTTCGTGTGCTTACCTTACAGGCTGTTTGGCGCCTTACCGACCTACATCATCCAGGAATTAGCAAATGGGGTGTTCGTGCAGGAATTAGCGTGAGCTTTTGAGTTATTTATTCTTTTCAAGTGTAATAGTTTTTATTACGATTTAATTTTCCATGTTTGTTTGTTATACATCTAATTTTATTGCAATAAACTGATTTAGTTCTTAAAATGCTGATATTTATCTGTTTTTTGAAATAAATACAGCTCTGAAATGCGAAATATATTGTTAAAAATGATTATTTGTAAGAATATTTAATTATGTTTGTTGAAAAAATAATCGCTTTAGATTTCGAATAATAAAAATTACGACACTAGTACAACCTTTTTTCTTGTTGACCAACCAACATGTTGATTTTCTCGGCTTAATATCAATGCAAAAGTAAATTTGAAATTGAATAAATTATTTACATTAAATTGAATAAAACGTATGAAAACAAAAATCACCCTCGTTAGTTTACTATTTTTTGCAAGTGTGTGTTTACAGGCTCAAAACGCAAGTAAAGTGAACCTCTCGTTAGGAGCCGATATTGCCTCAAGTTATTTGTGGCGTGGTATTCCTCAAGGCAGTATGCCAGCTTTGCAGCCATGGGGCGAACTGAGTTACAAAGGTTTCACTCTCGGTACATGGGGTAGCTACGAAATAAGCAATACCTTTAAAGAAATTGATATTTATGCTAAATACACTTTAAGTAGCTTCTCTCTACAGTTTATCGATTTGTTTTTTCCTGAGTATCCAGGTTTAAATCCGAACTATTTTAATTTCAAAAAACGAGAAACTAGTCATGCTGCCGAATTAGCACTAAGTTTTAACGGGACCGAAAAAATACCTTTTTCGGTATATGCTGGAATGATGATTTACGGTTCCACAATTGATCCTGTTGGTCAAAATTATGGACGCTTAAACAATTCAACCTACTTTGAAGTGAACTACATGGGCGCTATAAACGATGTGAATTGTAACGTGTTTTTGGGTTTTACGCCTAGCGAAAGTACACTTTACGGTAGTACTGGTTTTTCAGTAATCAATGTAGGTGTGAGTGCTAAAAAATCGATTAAATTTACCGAGCACTTCTCGCTTCCATTGAAATTAACAATTGCAGCAAATCCCGAAGCCAACAAATTATACTTGGCTGCTGTTGTTTCCTTATAATCTTTGTGTTTTAACTTCTTATATTCTATAACCATGACACGATTTATTATCCAACTAGCAATTTTGCTTGTTTTGATTGTGGCTTTGTTTTCGTGCGGTAAGCCATCGCCCGAAAAAAAACTCGAGCTGTTGAATGTTAAAGCTCAGCAGATAAACAACGATTTTAAAAAGATTCGCCTCGAAGTTGAAGTGCTTAGTGCCGAAATAGCTTCGCTGTATGCTAAGCAAAGCGAAACCCTACCAACCGTAGAAACTAAAAAATACCAATTAGCGCCTAATGGTGTATTTACGAAGCCTGTCGACGATGGAGGATCAGCTGTCTTTGTATCAGGAGTTGTTCCCGTAAATGATCTTATACGTAATACGGTATATTTTACCGAACCTATTGACGCTAACTTTAAAGCCTTGGTAAAAAAATATCCTGAAATAGTTCAAGTGTATTACAACGACCAGTATTCGTACAACCGTATTTATCCTTTTTTTGATGTGCTTTCGCAGTACGAAGCTAAAATGGATATACCGAGCTTTAATTTTTATTATTTGGCCGACGAAAAACACAATCCCAGCAAAAAATCAGTTTGGGTAAATGAGCCTTATGTTGATCCAGCGGGCAGAGGTTGGATGGTGTCGGCCATTGCCCCTGTTTATTATGCTGATAAAATGGTGGGCGTTCCGGGTATCGATGTTACAATAAATGCGATTACAAAACGATACCTGCAGGATAGCATTGCGTCAACCACTGTTATTGTCGACGCTAATGGGGGGATTGTAACGGCTCAAGAAGAAATCATTAATTTGTTTTCATTCCCACCTTTGTACGATCATAAATATATTGAAACCATTAAGCAGGATACATACAGAAAAGAGCTTTATAATATTGCTCTTAGTAGAGATGCCACTGTTCGAACAATTGCAACTGAAATTTTAAAAAATAAAAAGCAGATTGTAACGGTGGAGCGTAACGGCGAAGAGATACTAATTATTGCAGCGCCTATACCTGAATTAAATTGGTATTTATTGGAAGTTGTTAGATAAAATAAATAAGACTAAGGAACTTTTAGTTACGGAGTTCTGTTTATATTTAACTTCTATGTAACAATTTTAAATCGGTTATCTAACTAGATGAATAACAAGTACTATATACCGCTTACATTAATTGTCTTATTTTTGACGCTGTCTGTTTGGCAATTTTTTAAACTTAATAATAATCAACGCAACGATTCTGCAGAGTTTATTAATAAGCAAATAATATTATGTGGCAAAAGTATTGAAAATGCAAGCGCCGAATTTGAGGAGTCGGTGAAATTTGAATTTGCCAACCGTGAGCTTGAGTATATTTTAAATACGAATCAACAAGGGTACAGTCAAGAGATACAAACAAAATTTATTGATGACGAAATAAAACGCATTCGTAGATTTTACTCCCGTAATCAGGCTTTAATTTCTGGTATTACTGTTTATTCTGAAAATGTATATCGAACATTTGAACGAAATGCTGATAACTACTTTAAAGATAGCAGACCAACAGCGTTTAAAAATGCAGTTACTCTTGTTGCTCAACCAACTTTACAGCAAAATAGCGACAGCATATTTTACATTCAGCCGGTTCGGAATTTTGAAGGAAAAATTATAGCCAATATTCGGTTCGACTTGCATTTGGAGCGCTTTTTAGCAGTTAATTTTGATAAGTTTTATATTGGCGAAAATGCTTGGTATTGGGCTATCGATACCGAAGGCAAGACTATTTTTGCAAAAAATAGTGGTAATTCTCACAAAGTTGAAAAATACATATTTAGTTCGTCGGTTGTACCAGTTTTCAAGTCAAGTCTTCAGGATAATCTTGCTACTTCAGAGCAACATACTATTGAGTTTGAAGGAACAAAAAATGTTTATTCTACATTTTATCCAATAAATGTTTTAGGAAAAAAAACCGGTATCGTATTTTCAATCAATACTGATACGTTATGGAAAGATCAAAATAGATCAATATTGGCTATTATCATCAGTTTTTTATTGATCACTGTGAGTATTATTTTTATGTTTTCGATGGTTATTAAACGGATGACAGTGGTGCAAAAGCGACTCGAAACATCCGATACTATGTTGCGTACAGCCAATAAAGCGTCCGAAGTGCTACTAACTACCAATCACGATTTTGATACTTCGATGCGTAGTTTCTTGGAGATTACTGCCAAAACATTCGATTATCAACGGGCGTATCTACTGCGTTTCGAGCAACATGAGCTAGCTGATACCTTTACATTGAAATACGAATGGTACGACAATTCGATTCTGAAACCCATAGCTGAGTTGGATCCCGAAGTGCTTTTAGGAAAAGATACCGATATGTTCAGGAGTTTGTCGCTTGAGTTGCTTGAGAACAAAATTGTAAAGCGGGTGTCGTCTGAATTTAGACCCGAATACGCTCCATTTTTAAATCTGATTTCATGCAAAACCTTATTGAATATTCCCGTATATTTGGAACAAAACTTGTATGGTATGCTCGGTTTTATCGATTGCAAAGAGAATAGAGAACTGGATCATTTTGAAGATGCATTGTATATTACTTTTGCAAATGCTGTGGGCGGGGCATTATCTATTCAGCAGAATAAAGCCGAATTGATTGACGCCAAAACAGTGGCCGAAAAAGCCAATAAAGCCAAGTCGGAGTTTTTAGCAAATATGAGCCATGAAATTCGCACACCACTCAATGGCGTGATTGGCTTTACGGATCTGCTACAGAGTACGCCGCTTAATTCCGTTCAATTTCAGTATGTTAATAATGCAAATGCTTCGGGTCGTAATTTGCTTGGTATCATTAATGATATACTCGATTTCTCAAAAATTGAGGCTGGTATGATGGAGCTTGAAATTATTAAAACCGACCTTATTGAGCTAATTAATCAAAGTGCAGATATTATTAAATTCTCGGCTGATAAAAAGAAACTAGAGTTACTGCTCGATGTAGCCCCTAACATGCCACGATATGCATTTGTGGATGCTGTAAGACTTAAACAGATATTGGCAAACTTGTTAGGCAATGCTGTTAAATTTACTGCTCAAGGCGAAATTGAGTTGAAAGTTGACTTTACACTCATCGATTTCGAATCCGGAAAATTTGTTTTTTCTGTTCGCGATACAGGTATTGGTATTACGGCAGAACAGCAAACAAAATTATTCAAAGTGTTTAGTCAGGCCGATAGTTCGGTTACGCGTAAATATGGCGGTACAGGTCTTGGTCTGGTTATTTCACAGATGATAGCGTCCAAAATGGATAGTCAGATTTTAATAGATAGTACCCCAGGTGAAGGATCTACTTTTCAGTTTGAAATTGAAACAAAAATTGAGTTTGGAGAACAGGTCAATGCTTCATCGGTTAATTCAATAAAACGTTGTCTAGTTGTTGATGATAATAAAAATAACCGCTTAATTCTTGAGCATACTTTAGCGTACTGGGGAATTGAGTGTGTCAGTGTCGACAGTGGACAAGCGGCTCTTGAAGCGTTGAAAAATAAACCCAATTTTGATGTGTTTATTTGCGATTATCACTTACCTGAATTTGATGGTTTACAGACGATTGAGTATGCCCGAAATATATTAAATCTAAATTCGTTGCAATTACCTGTTTTTTTATTGCACTCGACAGCTGCCGATAGTGAGTTATTAAGTAAATGCGCCGAACTCAACGTTCAGTATACCTTAACTAAGCCAGTAAAATCCGAAGAATTATTCAACCTGCTACATCGTATAAGTGCTAGTCCGATAGAGCTTGATCCGAAAGAAAAAAACATCATCAACGAAAATACATTGAAAAAGCCAGTTAAAATTCTTGTGGCTGAAGATGTGATGATGAACATGATGCTTGTTAAGTTTTTACTTACAAAGCTTATTCCCCACCTAACCATTTTTGAAGCCGAAAATGGGCTTGAAGCAGTTCGCCTTTGGGAGAAAGAGCTTCCTGACTTAATTTTGATGGATATGCAAATGCCTGAAATGGATGGAGTGCAGGCAACTGAATCTATACGTAAACGTGAGCTTGATCTAGGCTCTCATACCCCAATTATCGCGCTTACAGCAGGTGCACTTACCGAAGAGCGCGACAAATGCCTAGCTAGTGGCATGGACGACTTCTTGACTAAGCCCATCGAAAAGGAGAAGCTTTTTGAAGCGTTAAAACGCTATATTTAGTCATTGTCTTTGATAGTACATTCACCTTTTTTTTGTGATTTGTGAAGTGCAGTGAGGTATATTCTTGCTGCGCGGCACTGTTTATGACCCAGCAGTCATTGTGCCTATTTGAGCATTTATGCTTTGTTTTCTACATGCGATTGCCTCTCTTTGCGTGCAGCCAAGTGTAAATTCTGTTGTTTATTCAAAATAGGGTTTTTAATCTAATTGTAACAGTTTAATTGGAAATTTTAGCTATTAATTTTAAAATTATTAAACATAGTGTTTATTTATTAAAAAAATGTGATACTTTTGCATTTTAAACTATACATGCGTAATTATTTGACAAAATGTATGTTTGTTGTTTGCGAACTAAATCAATTTATTAATAAATCCACCTAATTATTGCATTTTATGACACGGAAATTTTTATTAGTTTATGTTTTTTCCTTCCTTTCTCTGGCTATGTGGTCGCAGTCGACAACTGAAACGAATTTGCCCACAAAAGCGCCTAACCTAATTTCATATTGCAAAACCTCTCTGATGGGCAATTCGTTTGATATTAAAAGCCTTTCGATTAGTGGTACAACTTTAAATTATATCGATGCAGGTGGAAAATATCCAATAAGTGATGGTTCGTATTATAGTGAAATTACGCCAGTAGGAGCAAATACCTGTTCGCTCTCACCAAGTAGAACCTATAGCTTAACTATTAACACAAGCAGTTCTGATATTGTGTCGTTGTGGATAGATTACAATCAAAATGGTATTTTTGAAGCGACTGAATGGACTCAGGTTTCTACTTATGCCTCGGCAGGAGTAAATACTGTTTGTGCTATTGTGGTGCCTGCAAATGCCTTGGTTGGACAAACAACCATGCGTATACGAAGTCGCAGTACTGGTAATACGAATGGGGCTACTGAGGCATGTACTGCCTTTGGTTCAGGCTGTACACTTGATTTTACAATCAATATAGCGAGCCCAAGCCCTGCCAAGCCAGTTGTTGATTTTTACACTGTTGCTACGTTGGCCACTCCAGGTTCGCAAATTCAGTTGTACGATCAAACGATAGGAGTTCCAACTTCTTGGAAATGGACCTTTACAGGAGGTACTCCTGCTACTTCTACTCTTCAAAATCCAATTGTATCATATGCCTCTAATGGCACTTATCCTGTTAAATTAGTTGCTACTAACAGCATTGGAGCCGATTCGATAGTTAAAACGAGTTTCATAACCATTAGCAATGCTATTACCATGCCTGTAGCAGGTAGCCGTTCTATTACCACATGCAACGCGCTTATTTACGATAATGGTGGTACGGCAAATTATGCGAACTATAGCGATGGAGCAACCACCATCTATCCAGGTACTGCTGGTGATGCTGTAAAGCTTGAATTTAATTCATTTAATGTTCAAAATTATGATTATCTATATGTGTACGACGGCACGACTACTGCATCTGCACTTATAGGTACTTTTACTGGATCTGCCCTGCCTAAATCTGTTACTGCAATGAACTTAAGTGGCGCATTGACTTTGAGATTTACGAGCGATGGCTACGACCCGAATGCTGGTTTTGTGGCTCAAGTGTCATGTGCAAAACTTATTTTACAATCCATAAAATCAACAGCATGGACATCGGTTATTGATAACAATAAAAATGGCTATGCTCAAAGTAAATTATTAAGTTTTTATATTAAGAACGAAAACAATAGCCCAGCAACAGTATATTCGAAAGTATATAAAAAACTACGCACAAATGCTGTTTATACCTTAATTTCTACTGGATCAGCTGTAAGTATTGGTAGTGCAAATTCGGTTTCTCAATCCATTCCGTTGAGTGGCATGGATACAAAAGGGATCTACGATTTCAAAGTTGAACTTTATGATTCGTCAAATGCCTTGTTGATAAGCTACGATCTTTCAGATATTGCGGCCTTGGGTGGGCATAAATTTGAATCTGCATCTGATGATCTTGTGCCAGATTATGTGACAGTTGGACTAGGAGGCTCGTCTTTTGATATGTCGGGCGTGTCAATTACAGGAACAACACTCGTTAATAATACAGCTCGTCCAACTGCAGCTGATGCAAGTGGGTCATACTACACCGAATGGGCTCCAACTGGCTCATTAACCTGCTCGCTCACATCGGGGCTTTTTTATACGCTAAATGTTGCTTGTTATAGTAGTAATTTAAAAATTTCAGCATGGATTGATTACAATCAGGATGAGACTTTTCAGGCTGATGAGTGGATTAATGTGTCAGATGCTACAAACTATTCAAGTCCTGTTTCTGTGACTTTCCGAGTTCCAGCTACAGCATTAGCAGGCCAAACCCGCATGCGTATCCGATCTAATTACACTTATAGTAGTAATGGGCCTGGCGATGCTATTACAAGGTTTTATAATGGTGCTACCGAAGATTATACCATAACCATTGTTGCGCAAACACCTGCAGTGCCTAAAGCTGCATTTAAGGCTAGCGAAACAAATGTTACTTTTGGTAGTACAGTGCAGTTTACGGATCAAACCATTGGTGTTCCCACTGCTTGGAAATGGACCTTAGCCGGCGCCACTCCTTCAACATCGACTGATCAAAATCCATCTGTACTTTATACTACGCCTGGTACTTATCCTGTTAAGTTGGTTGTTTCTAATAGTCTAGGTCGGGATAGTGTGTTGAAGTCGGCATATGTTGTAGTAACAAACTCTGTAAATGTGCCTGCCACTGGCTCAAAAACAATAACGGCTTGTGGTGTTACAGTGTATGATAGTGGTGGAACATCTTCTTATACTAATTCAACAAACGGGGTGCTTACCATTTTGCCATCGAGTGCTAAAAGTGTTGTTTGCTTAAAGTTTAGTGAGTTTATGACCGAAGGTTATTGCGATTATTTATATGTGTACGATGGAACATCGATATCGAGTCCTTTATTAGGTTCATATGCTGGCGCAACTATACCCGCTGATATTTACGCTACCAATCAAAGTGGGGCTTTAACCTTGAGGTTTAGTTCGGATGGATCGTCTACATATAGTGGGTTTGTGGCAAGGGCTACTTGTGTCCCACAAAACACGCAGTATGTAAATGCTAGCTCTTGGTCAAATGTAATTGATAATAATCAGAATGGTTTTGCTCAAAGTCAACAGCTTAATTATACCGTGGCAAATAGTAATGCAGTAAGCGCTGCAACGGTATATGCAAAACTATATTGCCGTCGGTCAACCGTTGCGGTTGATTCCTTGTTAACTACGAGTCCACAATTTAGTGTTGCTGCAGGCTCTGTATCAACACAAAAACTCTTTGCAGTAGCTGGATTTACTGTTTCCGATAGATATAGTTTTAAAATTGAAATATATAATGACAAAGATTCATTGTTGTCGACTTATGACTACTCAAACGAAATAAGTTTGGCCGATCAAAAATTTGAGTCGACTCTCAATGATGGTGCTCCAAGATATTGTACTTTAAATTTAGGAGGAAATGGCTTTAATATCAGTGCGGTTTCGATACTTAACAGTACACTTGTTAATACTGTTACGCGCCCAGCAATTCGTACTTTAGATGGATCATATTATACCGATTTTCAAAATTCAGGTATCTATACTACTTCGCTATCTCCTGGTCGTAGTTATACGCTGAGTGTCTCTTCGAATAGCTATGGAGTGGCAATTGGTGCTTGGTTTGATTTTAATCAAGATAAAACTTTTCAAAGTACTGAATATGTAGCAATCACAAACAGTAACAATTCGTATAGTCCAAATGTAATTCATTTTACTGTTCCTTCTGGCAGTCCTGCTGGAACTTTTAAAATGCGTATCAGAAGTTCCAATGCTGCAATTAATGCCAATAGTGCTTGTTCTTATTATTCGGGAGGATGTACCGAGGATTATACGCTAACGCTTTTGTCTCAAAGCCTAATAGCTCCAGTGGCTGATTTTAGTGCATCTAAAACGAGTGTAAATGCAGGTGAGCCTGTTACTTTTAACGATAAATCGATCAATTTGCCTACTAGTTGGAAGTGGACATTTGTTGGTGCAACGCCAGCAACATCTACCTCGGAGAATCCAACTGTTACTTATAGTAGTGCAGGTACATTTCAGGTTAAGCTTGTGGCTAAAAATGCATATGGTAGCGATAGTATTGTAAAAAGTAATTATATTACTGTTGAAAATAAAGTAATCATACCAACAACTGGTTCGTTGACTGTTACGAGCTGTGGAACTATAATTCAGGATAATGGTGCAACGGGTATGTATGCAAATTCATCGAATGGTAATCTGATTATTTATCCATCCGAAGCAGGTAAAATGGTTCGTATACAGTTTAGTGAGTTCTCGACTGAATCGTGCGATTATCTCAGAATCTACAATGGTAATTCTATTAATTCGCCATTAATAGCAACTTTTTCGGGATCAAATATACCTTCGCATGTAACAGCAAGTAACCCAAGCGGGGTGCTTTTGTTGAATTTTAGTTCCGACGGCTCTGTTGTGTACTCTGGGTTTACGGCTACAAGTTCTTGTGTTGTTCCTGTTGATTATGAAGTAAAATCGGTAAGTTGGTCGAATATTATTGATAACAACTACAACGGATACTCGCAATCGAGAACGCTTAATATGATATTGCAAAACAACACAGCACTAAAAAGCAATATGTATGCTAAAGTATATTATAAATTAAGTTCGGCCTCGGCATACACTTTTATGGGTCAAACAGAAGTGTTAACAGTAAATGCAAATTCAGTTTCAGAGTCAATCATTTTCAATATGTCTCCTTTCCAAACCAAAGGAAGCTACGATTTTAAAATTGAGCTTTATTCTGCCAGCAATCAATTGGTGAGTTACTACGATGCTTTGATGAATTCGTATTTGAAAAACCAGAATTTTGAAACAGTGGCAATTGATGGTCAAGGTAGTTATTGTACCTACGATTTGGGTGGTAGTGGATCTGATATAACTGCCGTTTCGGTGGTGGGTACTACCTTGAATAATGTGGCTCCGCGTAATGCAACGAGCAGTTATACTCAGTTTAGTGGTGCTGGTTCTAATACTGGTGTGCTTACATGGGGAGGTTTAAACACCATTAATGTTACAACTTCAAATAGCGATATTATATCCATGTGGATTGATTATGACCATAATAATAGTTTTGATGCTGGTGAGTGGACATTGGTGTCGGCTGCCTCGGGTGCTAGGGTTGCAAGTGCTTCGTTCTTTATTCCTACTACAGCATTGTTAGGGCAAGCTCGAATGAGAATTAGAACACGTAGTGCAGGTACAGTAAATTATTCGACCAATGCATGTACTAATTTCTCTAGTGGATGTACCGAAGATTATACAATCACAATAGATAGAACGTCGGGTAGTGTCGATGCCAAACAAGATGCATTCAAAGTGTATCCAAATCCGACCCGCAATTTGATTCATGTTGAAGTTCCAGGTTTTAATACTGGTACATTATCAATTGTTGACCTAGTTGGACGTCATATTCGTACTGTGTCGGTTAGTGGCAGTAAGTTTACACATTACGTTTCGGATTTAAAGGCAGGAATGTATTTTGTTTCGATAAAATCCGATGAGGGTTACGCATTCACGAAACAGCTAGTTGTTCAGTAATTTGAATGTGCTAAAAGTTAAAAATGAGACTGAAAAAGGACTTAGTTCAGAAATCCTCCGAACTAAGTCCTTTTAGTATTCAATAATTAATCTGATCAAATTTTGGGGAATAGATCAATTATTTCATGCACCGCCTCTTTGAATTATATGCTTCTTGTCAACTTTCTAGTTGCAGATAACACAACCTTCGCATTTGGAAAGTTCGCCACGAAGGCGCTTTTCTACAAGCATTTTCATACGATCTTTCAATGCATCGATGCGGATGTTTTCGATCACATCAGCTGTAAAGGCGTACATCAACAATAGGCGAGCTTCTTTTTCGGGAATACCGCGCTGACGCATGTAGAACATGGCTGAATCGTCGAGCTGACCGATGGTTGCTCCGTGCGAACATTTCACATCGTCGGCATAGATTTCGAGCTGTGGCTTGGTGCGCATCTTGGCTGTACGGTTCAACAGGATGTTTTTGTTGGTTTGGAATGCCGCTGTTTTCTGTGCATCGCGCGCCACGTAAAGTTTACCGGTGAATCCACCTTTGGCTACATCGTCGAGTACATACTTAAACAATTCGGTGCTGTTGCAATTCGGTTGATTGTGATTGACAGAGGTAAAATTATCAACCTGCTGTTTTTTGTCGCCTATCACCATGCCACAAAGCAAGGTTTCGCAATGCTCGCCATTGATACCAATTTCGATGGTATTGCGCGTAACACCATTGTGCAGTGTTATCACATTAGTCAATACATTCGACGATTGTTTTTGATCAATCAACAAGGTTGAAAGATTGGTGGTTTTGATGTGGGTGTTCTCCAATTTGTAATGTTCGTACGACGCATTTTCGGCCACAAAAACCTCCGTCACACGGTTCGATAGGAAGCGCACATCGTCCATGGTATGGTCGCATACCAACAGTTGGGCTTTGGCTCCCTCTTCGAGTATAATCAGATTATGACTATTTGCCATAATGTCCACATCGGATCGCATGATATTAATTAATTGCACCGGACGGTCGAGCTGTACATTTTTAGGCACATACATGAAAAAGCCATCTTGCGCAAAAGCTCCGTTAAAAGCCACCAAGCCATCTTTTTTATCGGCACTTAACTTCCCAAAATAATTGGCCACCAGCTCAGGATGCGATTGGCTTACTTCACTAAGGCTGCCAATAATCACTCCCTCAGGAAGTGGATCGTTGCGCTTATCATTAACTGGATAAAAGCCATCATTCAATACAAAATAAAGGTACGAATGAATACCCGGTACATCGCACGTAAAAACCTCGTAAGGATTTACTGGTATTTTCAGGCGATTGATGTTTAAACCATACTCAGCAGAAAGAGGCTCTGTTAAGTCGGTGTATTTGTAGTTCTCGAGTTTCGAAGTGGGAAAGCCCAACTCTTCGAAAAGCGCAAAAGCGGCATCACGACCAGCATTCATCACCTCCGACGAGTGCTTTTTAATCGTCTCGTGATGCGACTGATATAGTTCAATATATTGTTTTTCCATCTTGTTTTACCACTAAGTCACTTAGTACACAAAGTTACACTAAGTTATTGTTTTATTCTTTTTCTAATGCTGCAAATTTCTCTGTTACGAAAGGGATTAATCCGTTTTTAACTATATTATCACAATTGAAATTCAGAAGTAATCCTTTCGGAATACCTGTTAATTTTAAATAGGTCAACAACTGAGCTTTGTGAACAGGGTGAATTTCATCAACAGCCTTTAATTCAATAATTATACAGTTATTTACAACTATGTCTAATTTAAATTCAGATTTCAATATTTTACCCTTATAGATTAATGGGATCCTTTCTTGAGATTCAACAAGAAAGCCTTTCAATTTCAATTCCTCAATAAGACACTCCTCATAAACCGACTCCAATAATCCTGGACCAAGGAGTTTGTGCACTTCAATAGCACAGCCTACAATATGATAAGCCAGCTCATTAATTTCACTTTGAGTCATATTGATTCATTCTTACCATTCATTCTTTTTTCCAAAAGCACTAAAGGGCCACTAAATTTCACTAATAAGCTTTGTGTTTCTTTGTGCTTTTAGTGCCTTAGTGGTTAAATTCCGTCCACTTCTTGTTTAATCCAATCGTAGCCTTTCTCTTCTAGTTCGAGAGCCAGGTTTTTGTCGCCCGATTTAACGATACGTCCATCGTAAAGTACGTGTACAAAATCAGGTACGATATAGTCGAGTAAACGTTGGTAATGCGTAATAACAATGGTTGCATTATCGGCCGATTTCAACTTATTGACACCACCTGCCACGATGCGTAAGGCATCGATATCCAAGCCTGAATCTGTTTCGTCGAGAATAGCCAAGCGTGGCTCAAGCATGGCCATTTGGAAAATCTCGTTACGCTTTTTCTCACCACCCGAGAATCCTTCGTTCACCGAACGATTGGTCAGTTTATTATCCATCTCCACCAACTCTTTCTTTTCGCGCATCAAACGCAAGAAGTCGGTAGCCGAGATAGGATCTTGCTGACGGTATTTACGTTGTTCGTTGATAGCCGTACGCATAAAGTTCACCATGCTTACACCCGGAATTTCTACCGGATACTGAAAACTTAGGAAAATACCTTCGTTGGCACGTTCTTCGGGAGCCAACTCCAACAATTCCTTGCCATAGAAGTTTATTTCGCCCTGGGTCACTTCGAACGATGGATTACCGGTAATAACCGACGAGAGCGTAGATTTACCAGCTCCATTAGGGCCCATGATGGCATGAATCTCACCTGGACGCACTGTAAGGCTTAAGCCTTTTAATATTTCTTTGCCATTAATATTGGCATGTAAGTTCTTAATTTCTAACATAATTTTTTTTATCACATAGCTCACAATAGTTACAATTCAAAAAACGGAAGACTTAGAACTCATAGTTATAAAATGACTTTGTCATTTTATTCTTTGGGTAGTCTCGAATATTCTTCGGTTATGAATGTTTTTTGACCATTGTAAAATATATTTGTACTATAAAAGTTTATTAAAATTCCTTTTGGTTTTCTTGCTAATTTCAAATATGTAAGCAATTGTGCTTCATGCACTGGAAGCAAAGCTTCAACAGCTTTAAGTTCTACTATAATTAAATCTTCAACTAATAAATCAATTCTAAAAGCATTATCAATCACCTTCCCTTTAAAAACAACAGGTACTTCGAGTTGACTTTGCGCTTTCAGACCTTTTTCATGTAGTAACATTAGCAGCGCTCTCTCATAGGTCTTTTCCAACATTCCAGGTCCAAATTCTTTATGCACTTCAATAGCGCAGCCAAGAATATCTTTTGTAAGTTGATTTATTGATTTCTGAGTAGTCATAAAAACGATTTATCGTTTTAAAACTATGCGTTCTAAGTCTTTATTCTAATTTAAAATCTATGTGTTCTATGTGTCAAAATCACCCCACAGAACCCTCCAGTGTAATCGCCAATAGTTTTTGTGCTTCTACGGCAAATTCCATCGGTAGTTTATTTAGAACTTCCTTTGCATAGCCGTTTACAATCAGTCCTACCGCATCTTCGGTTGAAATACCGCGTTGATTGCAATAGAAAATCTGATCTTCGCTAATTTTGGAAGTGGTTGCTTCGTGCTCCACTATGGCTGTTTCGTTGTTTACATCCATGTATGGGAAGGTATGTGCACCACATTTATCGCCTAATAGCAAGCTGTCGCATTGCGAGAAGTTACGTGCATTCTCAGCATTTGCCCCTACCCGCACCAAACCGCGATAGCTGTTGTTACTTACACCCGCCGAAATACCTTTCGAAAGAATATGGCTACGTGTGTTACGACCCAGGTGAATCATTTTCGTGCCTGTATCGGCCTGCTGATGATGATTGGTTACCGCCACCGAGTAAAACTCAGCCGACGAATTATCGCCCTGTAAAATACAGCTAGGGTATTTCCAGGTAATGGCCGAACCAGTCTCTACTTGTGTCCACGATAGTTTGGAGTTATTCCCTTTGCAAATACCACGTTTGGTTACAAAGTTATACACACCACCATTCCCGTTTTTATCGCCCGGGTACCAGTTTTGCACGGTTGAGTATTTCACTTCCGCATTACGCATCACTACAATCTCTACAATAGCTGCATGCAGCTGATTCTCGTCGCGCGACGGAGCTGTACAGCCTTCGAGGTACGACACATAACTATCTTCATCGGCCACTATAAGTGTACGCTCAAACTGGCCTGTATTCACGGCATTGATACGGAAATACGTAGATAGCTCCATGGGACAACGCACACCTTTGGGGATATACACAAACGAACCATCGCTAAACACCGCCGAATTGAGGGCAGCAAAAAAGTTATCTGTCACCGGTACTACCGAAGACATGTATTTTTGAATCAAATCTGGGTGATGTTCCACAGCCTCGCTGAACGAGCAAAAAATAATCCCTTTCTCGGCCAATGTCTCTTTAAAAGTAGTCTTTACCGATACCGAGTCCATCACCGCATCTACCGCTATGCCCGATAAAGCCATCTGCTCTTCGAGGGGAATACCCAGTTTATTAAAAGTTTTAATCAACTCCGGATCCACCTCGTCCATACTTTTGGGACCATTGGTTTTAGGTGCTGCATAATACGAAATGCCTTGATAATCAATTTCAGGAACATTGAGATGCGCCCACTCGGGCATTTTCATTGCTGTCCATTTACGGAATGCATCCAACCGGTAATCAAGCATCCACGATGGCTCATTCTTTTTTGCCGAAATAAGTCGCACCACATCCTCGTTTAACCCAATAGGAATAATGTCGGTTTCAATATCTGTTGTGAAACCATATTTATAATCCGCTTGCGTTACTTCATGTAATATATCTTCTGCCATAAATTCTATTTCTATTTAAAAAAAGTGCTACAAGAGCATTAAGCGTGCAAAGTTACAAAAAAACACTTAGCTACAGTTTAAAAAAAGCTCTTATATATAAATAATTAGTACAATAACAGTGAGTATTTGAGTTTTGTTCTGTAGTTTAAAATATTAAAATTTTTTAGGAATAGCCAATTGCTTAAATTCTGTATAAATAATCTTACAGTATATTCTGTGTGGCTTATAGATCGTAACTTTAGGGGGTGTTGTGTTTACATATTCATCATTATTATTGTCAAATTGCTTAAATTGATAAGTTAAATAGCTTAATTAAAGTTAATTGCTATAAGTCAATTAATTGCAGAATATTATCTTTGCAACATTCTTTGAATTAAAACTTTAGCTCTTACAAAATAACATAGGTTTGTAGTTGTAAATACTACAAATGTAATTGTTATTAGTTCGGAAATTGATTGATCTCGAAGTATATATTTAAACCTTTACACATAACAAACGTTTAATAACAACAGATGTTGAATAATAGGGCCAGAGCGATTGGTATTTATTACAAATTAACAATAGGTATGAAGACTTTTAATGAAAAAATAGCATCTATTTTATGCTTTCTTGCTTTGATGAGCGTGTCCATTGTAGATAATGTAAAAGCTCAAACTTTGATTACAGGCACAGGTGTTAGTTATACCCAAGATTTCAATACATTAAGCACAGCTGGTGCATGGGCAAATCCGTCATTAGGGAGTTGGTATGCAACTGGGCCTTTTGGGACTCCTTTAACCTCAATTGTTTTGAATGATGGTGAGGCTTCAAGTGCTGAGCTTACTTCTTTTGGAACAGATGGGGACAGAGCTCTTGGTTTGGCTCCCTCGCAAACCCACATCGGTGAAAAATATAATCTCGTATGGCGTTTTAAAAACACAACTGGAAGTAGTATTAGTGCTTTGGTAGTGTCATGGGCTGGAGAGCAATGGAGGGACGCTACAACTGAGAGTCAGAGTATTCAACTTAAGTATTTAATATCTGCCTCTGATATTACAACTTACCAAGAAGGTGATTTGTCTGCTGTTAGTGGAGGTGTATTCAACTCCTTGTATAATAACGGAGATGATTCAAAGCTTAATGGTAATTATTCCGCGAATAGAAGTTTGTTTACCAATAATATTATTCAAAGTATACCCAATGGATATGAAATTGTTTTGGTATGGTCTTTTACCGAAGCTGGAGTAAATCACCAGTTGGCTATTGATGACATTAGTGTTACTGCTAAGATACCACAAACTATTACATTTAGCCCTAGTGGAACTATTGTGAAAAACTATGGAGATGCAAGCTTTAATTTAGGTGCAACATCGACCAGTGGATTAACAATAAATTATACAAGTAGTAATTCATCTGTGGCTTCAGTAAGCGGGTCGGCTGTTCAAATACTTGGTCCAGGTAGCACCATAATTACGGCAGCACAAGTGGGAGATGCACAATATCTTGCCGCAACTTCGGAAACTAAGGTAATAGAAGTAAAACCAAAAACACCTACGGCTAATGCCGCAAGCAACACAACAAATAGTTCATTTACAGCTAATTGGAGTATCGACAACGGAGGTCGGAATGATAGTACATCTTATGTTATTCGATACGCAACAGTTAAAAGTTTTTCACCTACACTAAGCACAACTTCAGGTGTAAATACAAGATCTAAATCAATCGGAAGCTTACTACCCAATACCATCTATTTTTACAAAACATATGCTGTAAATACAAGTGTATTTAGCAGTTTCTCACAAGCGTCTGCTATAACAACAGGCACCAACTACGTATCAGCTAATGCTGGCAATTGGGATACAGGTTCGAACTGGGATGTAGGTACTATAAATAATGTAGCTAATAGTATTAAAATACAACATGCTATAACCTTAAGCACAGCGCGTGACTCGGTAACTACTAATACCTTGTGGATAACATCAACGGGTAAGCTCACGACCAATCAGAGAATACACGTTACCAATCAGCTAATTATTGAAGTGGATGCCGATGGAAATTCGGGTCAAATACTTAACACAGCGAACATAAACGTAGGCCACAATGCAACCATTATTGTGCGTCGTTCGTTTACTGGTGGGCAATGGGCTTTTGTTGGTTTCCCATTCAACGTTAGCGCAGCCAATGTTTTTGCTGCAGGAACAACCACACCATTAACTTGGGGTGATTTAAGGTTTGCTGGTGATCTCGTTGGATCTGGTGATTATATGGTGATGGAATATGATGGAAATAAACGTGATAGAACAGGTCAGGTTAACACTTCGGGTAATGGTTTAAATTGGATTAATGTACCGAGCCGAACATTTGTAGCTAAAAAGGGATATACCATATGTACTGGAGTTGATCGCGTAATTGACTTTACACTGCGTGGTGAGAATAAAGCTGATATATTTAGTCTTCTAGGTTCGTCAAGTACATTAAGTTTAAATGCAAGCAATTCATTTGCAGGGCATCATAGTTGGAATTTAGTCGTTTCGCCTTTGTTAAGCGCATTTGATATGGCGCTTTCACCAAGTAATGCTCCTTATTATTTGTATAATGGGGTAAATTACGATGTGGCTCTCGGTGGAGATGAGTTGTTGGTTGCACCTTTTCACTCCTTTTTTCTGCAAGCGTCGAATAGTACATTGAGTTTTGCAAACTCAGGTAGACGACTTAAATCTAAATCTGTAGATGATGATACTGAGGTAGCTGATGATATTTATTTGAAGTTAAGTAACGGAACAAAAAAATACGATGATATTACACGAATACGATTTAAAAATGGAGCATCGACTAACTATGTAATTGGTGAGGACGCTGCAAAATCTTTTGGTACCGATCCCAATGTTTCGTATTTGTATAGCTTAACAAACAATGTAGGTTATGCTATTAATACCTTGCCTCGTAGCATTACATCGGTTGATTTGCAAACAAAATATGCTGCAAATGGAAATTATCAAATTACGATCAATAATCTTGAAAAGGTAAAAAACTATTCGGCTGTTTTATTACTTGATAAAACAACAAGTAGGTACACCGAGCTTTTGGATGCTAAAGAGTATAATTTTACGGTTAATTCAGTTAGCTCAGACTTGAATCGATTTAAAGTAATATTAGTCCCCAATGCAGTTTCGGCTATTACATCAAATAGCGAAAATGGTATTCGTATTGTTAGTGAGAATCGCAAAGCAACTATACTTGGCATATCATACACTGCAGCACTGCAAGTGTTGGACATGTCGGGGAAAATGATTTTTAATGGACAAATAAATGATGGCGAATCAGTAACTATTCCTCAAAATGGCTTATATTTGTTCCAAATTACATCTAACAATCAAATTACACAACTAAAATCACTTATTCAATAATATGAAGTATCTATATTTGACAATCATTATCTTTCTACTTTTTTTAAGTGTTAATATTGGGGCGCAAACAGGTGATCCTGGAGGTTCAGGTGGTGGAGGCTCATCTGTGCCTCTTGATGGAGGTTTGCTTTTGGGCTTATTGGCTGGAGGCAGCGCACTGTCGGCTTACTTGTTTAAGCGTAAAAAGAAAGAAGAGTAGATTTCTCAATGTATAAAATAGAAAGTCTGGTGCATCGTTTTAGGGCATCAGACTTTTTGCACATCTATCTATTACATGAAGATAAATATCCAAAATAAAGCCATTCAAGCATCGATTTACCTTCTGCTTTTTATAATGGCCTATACATTTTCGAAAATATTTATTACCGATATTGGGTTTTATAAAACCATTCAAATTGAATTTGCTCGCCTTGTTTACGGTGGGATACAATTGCTTACAAACGGTTTTACTTTCGACGCTTCTAGCGGTAACTTTATTTTCAATAACCAAACGATTAGCACTGCGAGTTCATTGGCACTGAAGTATTATTTTATTGTTTTTGGGATCCTTGCCATTGCTCCGCGCAATTACCGGAAATCGATAGTAGTGCTTGTTGTGGCATTTTTGGCACTGTATAGTTGCAATGTGTTTAAATATTTGAATGATGTTTTTTCGCCCAAAAGTTTGGTTGGTTTTCTGTACTGGGTGAATGTGAGCTTGCGCTATTTGATTGTTTATTTTGTATTGAAATTTAAGATAGACCAACACCAACTAACACGAGGCTATTTTGCCAAAACAAACGAAATTGTTTTATCCATTTTTCAATTATCATTCCATCGTTTACTGCTTATTGTTTGCTTGGCGCCAGCCATTGCTGCATTTTTCGATTGGTTTTTGCTTGCTAAGTGGGCCGTTTTTGTCGATGGTCTGTCGGCACTTATACTTAAAATTAGTGTTTTGATGCTACATACAGTTGGTTATGGTGAGGCTTTTGTTGCAGGGAAAACGATTTACCTGTATAATTATTGGCTACACTTGGGCACAAACTGCTTGGGCGTGGGGTTGATGGTGGTCTTTAGCGCTTTGATTTTTATTATTAAAAGCCCTTTGCTAAACCGCCTCGTTTACATTCCTTTTGGTATCGTATTTATTATTATTTTAAATGCCATTCGTATTGATGCCATTTTACTTCACATAGCACTCAACCAAATACCACAACATTTAATTGAAGATTACCACGATTTATCAAATAATGTGTATTATATCATCGTATTTCTGTTTATTCTTGTATACATTGGCTGGTTTCAGCATGTAAAATTTGGCACTAAGAAAGTCTGAGCGCTACTCTAGGGCCCTGGGTAAGTCAAAAACAGTATTGATGCGGTTGGAGGTTTGGTGAATCTTTGTTAGGAAACCATTGATTGCGTCCTGATAATCGAGTAGGTAGTCGGGGTGAAGTTTGGTGGTGACAAGCGCAATTAGCTTTTTGAGCAGCAAAGCCACCTTGTAATCGTAGCCCGAGAACCGTGCCCCAAAAACAGTGGACGACTGCTCAAACTGCAACTTAAGTACGTACAGTATTAAATCGGCTTCGAGCTTTTTACTTTTTGTCTCGATGGTAAATTCCTTAACGCGCTTGGTGCAGGCATTGAGCCTTTTGGCTAATTGGTGCTGCATAGTTCGGCCTTTAAACTCTTTATTCCACAGTTTTTCAATATCGTCAATTGCTTCTTGAAACAAGGTCAGCTCGCCACCCTCGGGGTCGAGAAAGTTGACCAGCAAAAACTCGTAATTGTAGCGTTTGCCAGCCAATTTCAGCAAAATCTCAACCAACTCATCCTTGTGCAATTGCTTAAGCTGCTCGCGTAGAACCGCCTTGGGTGCTGCCATACCTTATTTGATTGTCACCATTGTAGCCCCAAATCCATACTCACGAAACGAGGCATCCTGAAAATAGTAGGTTTTGTAACGCGAACGCAATTGTTTTTCAATTTCGGAACGCAACACTCCTTCGCCTTTGCCATGAATAAATACAATTTTTTGACCTTTGTTGTTTTTATTTTCAGCCAACATCCGATGAAAAGTATCCATCTGCAACTGTAACATATCGGCATTGCTCATGCCTGCAGTGGTGTCAACAAGCTCGTTTATATGTAAATCAACTTCAAGTACATCGGCTCGGAAAGGAGCTGCTTTTTTGGTGATTACGGGTTGCGGTTTTTGCTCTTTTGTAAGCAAAGCCTGTTTAATGTCGTTGGCCGAAACCTCTGAGAGTTTATTTTTTTGTTGTGCCGCAATAATATCAACAAGCATCGCAAGTTCTTCGAAGTATTCGTTTTCAGTAAAGCTATGCAGTTTGAAAAAGCGTATCACGTTCAATTTAATTTCGGCATCTACAGGGCGCTGTGGAGTATAGGCTTTTTGTTTAAAAGGCAATAGCTGCACACGAATATCTTCCCAACTGTTCAGTTGATCTTTGGTAATAGAGCACAATTCCTCCTGCATATTTGGTTCAATAGCACCATTCGAAACGGTTTTCCAGTTTCCTTCATTGCAAATAAGCAAGTTGTAATAGAGGTAATAATTGCTGTCGTTTACCAAATAACAGTCGTAAGCAGTGGTTTGCAAGTGCTTAATATCTATCGGGAAAAAAGCAAGCAAAGCTCGCAGCGTGTCACCGTCGGCTGTTTCAATTACATCAGTCTGCAGTGCAGCCTTTGAGGAGAGGGGAGAAAGAGCGTTTGATTGCCCCGCACCAGTATTGAATGCTGAGCCAGTTTTCGTTGAACTAGCAACAGTAGTAGGTTCTTTGCGCAGGAAGTTTGTATCTTTGTTTACAGGTCCAATTGCCACACAATCGCGCATAAGTGTAGGGATTTCAAAACCATCTTCATCCTCCACATACACCATATTTGTTTTTTCGTCGATGCGTGTAATCGTTCCGCCTCCCACGGCATTTAAAAATCGTACTGTATCTCCTCGTTTCATCTGTTTATTATTTAAAATAATTAGCCATTGTCCTTAAATATCTGTTCGCTATGACAAAGGTATGCATTATTTGGCATGCTTGGCACTAAAAAACCTAAAAAAAAGAGAATTCGATTCTCAAGCTCTCTCATTAATAACATCTATAGATGCAGATTCAATAACAGTTCACAGTCGACAGTAGCAGTTTTTTTATGGGGGTGTATCATATGCTGGTGTGGAAATAAAAAACTTCGTAAACGTATTTTAAATGGGTATTTCCATTCGCAACGTTTACGAAGTTGATAAAAAAAAAGGAAATAATAATCAAGCTTCTTTTGTCTAACTAACAGCTTGTTTAATTCTTATCAGTTTTATAGTTTGATTTACAGGGTGTTTTTTTAATTTAGTGCTATTTTGAAAGCGTATTTTTGGCTGCCATCCTTTACTTCTAAAATATAAATTCCATTGTTACGTGATGATTGGTCAATTACATTCTGGCTTTCGTTGGTAAGGTTGAAATTTCCAACGGTTTTACCCTCGATGGTTTTTAAACTAGCAATAGCTGAATCCGAATTTGTGTTGATATAAATTGTTTTTGCCACAGCATATGCTTTTACACTATTCTCGTTACTTGTAGTGGTGTTAATGGCGGTAGCTGCCGAAGTCATACATTTATTTACCCATGCAATAAAATTAGCGTCGGATGTACCGGTGTCTTCTGCCAAAATGTGAGCCTGTGCCCAAACGGTAGCGAAATCAACATCCTTAACAGCAGCATGGTTTTTTAACGCTAGTGCCAAATTAATTTCGGTATTTAAAGGAGCATCACTCTGCGTAATTCCTGAACGAATTCTCCAGAAAGGAGCTACATCGCTACTTCCTGCACCTCCACCGTTGTAATAGGTGCTGTTGTTAATCAAATAATATACAGGGGTGTACATCATTAATCTTTTTTGTACATTGTTGCCTATTGCATCCAAATTGGTTTCGGCTAAACTAGTTGTGTAAGCGGCTGAGTAGCTTGGTGCATGTACACTTAGAATCTCGCCTAAACGCTTGTTGAAATGACCTCCAGTACCTGCTATTCCCATCAGGATGTTTTCAGCTGTGGCTGTAGTTAGGTAGTTGTCGAAAGCGCCTATCCCTTTAGTTGCTTTTTTATAGGTTGATGCAAACGAATACAAGGCAGTTGGATCGGTAACTGAATAAGAGGCAACACTTGCATTGTTGTTTGTGTTGTAGCGTGACACAGCGTCATTCACAACTTCCATTACATATTCATAATATGATCCGCTTTGATAATAACCATCAGCAGTGGCCGATAGGGTAAGAGTAGCTCCTGTTGTAGGGTGTTTGTAACCTATCGTATTAATGTAATTTGCAAACTCAGCAGCAAGTTCTTTGCTTATATTGGTGTCGGCTGTTGTGAGTGAAGTACGTGTAAGTCCCATATTCCATTCGTGTGCTCCATCCCCTAAGTCTAAATTTGTTACCGGACACCAACACATGCTTCCACAGATATTGTCTTTGTAGTTGCTCAATGCTCCAATAGAACTTAAGTAGCTGTCGTATAGACTACTGTTTCCAGATGCTCCGAAAATGGCACTTTGTGCACCTCCACCACTCATGCCGAACGAGAAAATACGATCGGTATTACCTGGTACGGCTTGTTGCTCTGCTTGTAGGTAACGATAATAGCGCATAGCCGCTTTAAGGTCGGTTACTCCAAGTGGAGCCCCATGCGTTTTGCCACGGCATCCAGGCCAAAGATATACAAATCCAGCATTTGTGTAAGTTGCAACAGTAGATGAATAATCGGATGGTGCAGCCATAGCAGCATAACCGCCAGTATTTACGGGTACAACTATGGGAGCAGTAGCTCCAGTGTAGCCATTTACAGCCGTTGTGGTGTTAATGGTACAAGTGTAAGTTGTACCGTCAGCGTTTGCTGTAGCATTCATGTATGCTGCAGGAACAAATATACCCATTTGCTCATAGGTATTTGCAGCAGGAGTAGCGCAATAATAAACACCAACCATGTAATACACATTAGAAGTGGCATTGTATTTCCATTTGCCATTAATGGCTGTTTTGAAATCGATAGTCACAGCAGCACCAGAGGTTCCACCCCCAGGAGGGAATCCACCCCCACCACCAGGAGGTTGTGCATAAGTAGTTGCCGACATCAACACGATCATTAGAGTAAAAATTAAGTTTCTCATAAAATTTTTATTTATTATAATTGTTTAAAAGCGATCACAACTCTTATTTTACGACCATCCCATTTACTCGTTTTTTGATGAAGTATAATGAATCTGGTTTGCTGTTTTTTATTTCGAGTGTAAAGATAGATCTTAGCTCAACTATGTTAAATTGAAAATTTAGTGATGTGTTATTTTATGCTAGTGAAACGATAGAAATTGCAGTTGAAGTGATTTTGATGTATTAGTTGTTCATGTATAGTCAAATAGCTTATGTCTTATCAGGTGTTTTCTGATGGTTGCTATAATCAATTCAGCCCCGTATACACACCTTTCGGATTGTATTTGGGGCTGATGAAGTTGAATAGTTGTTTATGAGCAATGTGAAACTCAAAAAGCTTTACTATTTATTTGATATAGATGTGATTAGTGTTCGCTGCTAGTTTTGTGCGCTTGCCTAATTTTTTAATATCAATTGATTTTCTATGTTGTTGTTAAGGTAAATACGTGCTATATACCACCCTTTAGCTAGTGATCCAATAGAAATTGTTGAATGCTTAGATTCTACAAGTTTTTGACCACTTAACGAGTATATATTTATCTGACTTACATCCTTAGTCCCGAACAGTTTATCGGTAGTTGGGTTTGGATAAAGTAATGTTGCTTTAGTTGTTGATTGGGTTTTAAGGTCCGTACTAGTGTCAATATCGCCATAGATAATACCGCGTCCCCAAGAACTCATAAATACGCGCCCGTACACATTTATATCGCCATCAACAAAGTTCGCATTCCCCAAACCACCATATTGATGCATGTCGTCGTTAATGCGTTGCCAAGTTGCACCTTCGTCGGTGGAGCGGTAAAGTGCATTGTTTGCAACACCTCCAACTACTTTCCCCCACATGTATATGGTTGGAAAAGTTTTGTTTGGTGCCGATTTGCCAAAACCTAATGAAACGCATTGTGTTACATTAGCTATTTTACTAAAAGAGCCTCCACTGTTTGTTGTTCGATACAGACCGTTATAATTTGCAGCCACCCAAACGTCACCTTCAATTCCAGGTACAACACGTATTGTTTTGTTGCCACCAGTGGGCAATGTTCCTGTAGTGAGTTCAAAAGTTGTGCCCCCGTTTATACTGCAATAAAATTGACCGTTCGAGGGGTTATAAGTGTAAAATTTTTCGTTCACCACCTGATCAGGAGCAATGAATGCACCATTGAAAAAACCGATTAGTTTGGTCCAGTTAATACCCTTATTTATCGATTTATAAACTGTGTCGCGTGGGCTGTACAAGATAATATTTCCATTTCGTGATAGGGCTAAATTACCGTGTTTTGCTGTTGACGATGGATTATTCATGACAGACCAACTATCACCTGAGTCGTTAGAGTAGTAGTTGTTTCCACCCGAACGCACCAAAATAGATGGTTGGGCACTAGCAACCGCTAATGATGTATTTGTACCACCGCCATTGCTAAATCCACGAGGAACCGAAGTTAATCCATCGTGAACAAAGCCCGAGTAATCACCAATAGTTGTGACATAACGATTGTTCGGCAAAGATGCAACGCCAAATGGTACGGTTTCCTCAATTCCCTTAACTTGAAAATACCAAGTTGATTTTGTAGTATTGATATCCGAAATTTTATCGGTCATAAATAATCCGTTGCCAGAAGTGACAAAAACACGCTCAGGGTTAAAAGGGTCAATTTCGATAGATCCAGCCCAATGCAACGAGATATTGGTATTCCAAGTATCGATTGGACTAAGTTGTATTTTTTGAGTTGAAAACAACTCTGTCCATGTTGTACCGCCATTGGTTGAACGATACATCCGATCGCCCCACTGAGTAGAAGTAGTCCAATTTTGGATTTGATAGGTATTAATGGTTGTAGCCATTAATATACTTGGATTTGTAGCATCTTGAGTGATACCACCAATTGGCAAGGTTGAAGGTGAAATATCCGTCCATGTTGCGGTCGCAATGTCATATTTCTTAATTGCTCCTGAACCTGGGTTATTTGGTCCCTCTTTGTCGGCATATGCCACATATAATATGCCATTTGAAACAAACATGCGTTGAGGCATATAGTTCGTAACTGATCCAGTAACTCTGGCCCATGTAGTTCCCCCATTTTCGCTCACAAAAAGATTGTCGCTGCCAGTGCGCGATACTGCAACAAAAATACGTTGCGATGCATTACCCGGTGTACCTGAACTTTTATCAAAAGCCACAGCGCACACGCCATTTGCATTTGTAGTTGTCTTAGTGCCAAAACCATCTACTGTGCTCCAGTTTGCACCATAGTTTGGACTTCTATAAAGTGTACCATTACGAAAACCACAGAATAAAACCGAACTTTTGTTTGGGTCAACAGCTAAGCGTTCGCCGTTTTGGCGTCCCATACCATTGCCATGGATTTGTGGAAATACATCGTTAGATAGCTTAAAAGTTGCTCCATAATCGGTTGATCGCAATATGGTGCTCGGACTGTTGTTGTATAACCCACACGACATGTAAACGCGATTTGGTTGTTGAGGGTCGATAGCCAATGCTTCAACGCCAAGTAAAGTCCATTGATTGTCGTTTACCCAATCGTGCAAAGGTATCCAACTTTTGTCGGCTTCGTTCCATCGGTAGGCACCACCCACGTCGGTACGTGCAAAGATTAAATCTTTTTGCGTAGGGCAAGTGATGATAGCAGAGACAAATCCACCTCCACCCATACGGATGGAGTTGAATTTGTAGGTGTCGGTTTGAGCGTTACTTGTGGTTAAAAATACCGCAAGCAACAGCCCAACCAATTTGAATTTATTCGTAGACATGTTTTAATTTTTTACTAATTTGCCAATAGCAAGGCTGCCTGCTTTTGAAGCTTTTACTACATAAATACCTTTTTGTAAAGTAGAGATGTTTGCTGTTTCAGCATTTGTAACGCACATTACTTCACGTCCGTTTAAGTCGCATATTTGCACTTTAGAATAGCCACGTGTTAATATGAAATCAGTTGCAGGGTTAGGCGACACTACAAATTGACTTTGTTTTACTTCTTTTACAGCATTTGGTGCACTGTATTTACCAGCAAACCACATGTCGTCGACCCATGATGAAGCACCTGCTTTGTAGCTGAATTTAAGTTCTACAGTTTGGGCAGCAGGGATAGGTGTACCATCTTCGGCTGTAATAGGATATTCAACCATGGTGAATTTTTCATCTTCATATTTATCAAGCATACCCCAACCTAAATCTTTTCGTTCACCCGTTTTTTGAAGGAACAAGCTTGTCGAGAATATCTCGTAAAATGCACCGCCATCAACCGATACTTCGATACGTGGACGTGCATTGGCTACATTGGCATCCCAAGGCCACCATGTTTGTGTTCCAAAACCAAAACTTAGGTTTAAATTGCTGTAACCACGCACATCAATAGGTCCAGTTTGAAATGCTCCTTTCAACGCGCTGTTTAATCCTACACGACCATTGTTTGAGTAACCTTCGTATTTAGCACTCATACCCCATACACGTGCTTCCATTACAGCCAAGGTGTCGGCGTTCATAAATTTAAAAGGAATACCTGAAGTAAATCCTTTGATAGCTGTGTAAATGGGAGATTTTCCTCTTTCTTGTTTAAGCATACCAGCGACTTTTCCATCATGCCAGCCTTGGTGGTATCCACCAAAGTTTTCATAAAATACAGTTGCTGGCAAAATGCTATCTCCCATAGCTTTGAAGCCAATTTGGTCGATGTAGTATTCGGTGCCACCTGCTTTAGCTAGTGCATCTTCGGGGTTAATTGTGATTTGAATGGAATTGTATTTTACCGATGATTTTTGTTTTCCAGCAAATAAATTGATGGTGGTCCATTCGTCTTGAGGAATGTTTGCCTTGGTAGTCCATACACTTATCACTTCGCCTTTGTCGTTAAATAATGACACACTTACGCTTGACGATAAGGGTGCTTTATCTTTTACGGGGTAGACCATCACTTGCAAATAAGGTGTTTCCGAAAAGTTTATTGATTTGTTGAAGCGCATAGATAGACCTTTGTATGCTCCTGCAGGACGAACAAATTTCAATACTTTATCTGTTTCATTTTCAAGAGGAAGTGGGTTGTCTTCGATAGTAACATAGGGGCTTATTGTGGTTATTGCCGTTGTTTTTGTAGTGTCTGTCCATAAACTATCCACCATGGTGGCTGTAATGGTCTCGAAATCTGACAATAAAATGTCCTTGGCTCCAAACGAAGATGGAGCTTGTGCAAAAACCGATGTCATTGCACCTACAAAGCATAGTGTAGAAATTGTTTTTTTCATAACGATTTTTTTTTATTAGAATTTGATAGTTAGAGAATTTAAAAGATTGTTGTGTGGAAATTGTATCACCACAATAGCTATATCTAGAATTTGAGATTCTATTTTGCTATTGTGGTAAGTTTTGTTAGTACCACTCTTTGTTTTGTATTAAAAGTGTCGATTTTTGCATTTCGTAATATGGTATTGGCATGGTATACATTTTTGCATCGAAAACTCTTGTTTCAACGGGTATAATTTCGTAGCTAAATGAGTTTGTTCCTGTTTTCGTAATTTTCATTCCGTGAATAGTGGTATTAAAATACTTCTCACCTTCTTTCCATCTGCGTACATCCCAAAAGCGATGCCCTTCGAAGCAAAGTTCAACGCGGCGTTCATTTTTAATACGTTCCATAAATGCATCTTTTGATAGGTTCTTCATGGCAGTAGGCGTAACAATTCCATTTCGGTCGCGTATTTTTTTCAATGCGTCATATGCAGTAATAGTTGTGTCGGGTGGAGCTGTATTTGGACCATACACCATGTTCACAGCTTCAGCATAGGTTAAGTATACTTCGGCCAAGCGGAAGTGTGTCCAGAAATGTGTTGATTTTGTACGGTTGTTCACAATATCTGCGCTCAGATTTAAGAATTTACGTAGGTAGTAACCTGTTTTCGTTGCGTTTTGACTGCTGTTTAAACCATCTTTTCCGTTCACATAACTGTCAACACTTACGGTGTCTTTTGCCGTTAATTTGGTACCATTAAGCAATACAAAATAGCTCAACCGTTTATCTCTACGATTGTATGGCTCTTGAGGGTTGTATTTGCTGTTTGTTAAATCCGAAATTGGGTATCCAAATATCGTTTCAAAAGCATCAACTAATTCTTGTGTGGGGTTTATTTGCCCACCTCCTTTGTAACTTGGGGGGAAATTAGCTGCTTCTAAGCTGTTTGATTGAATAACAGGACTCGAAAAAAGCACTTCGTCATTATTCGGTTTCGAAAACAGGCTGACCATATTGTCGCTTTCAATCTCAACTTTCGTAAATAACTTATATGTTTTAATGCGTAATATATCTCTAGCTGTTCGAATTACAGCTTTCCATTTTTCGTTATCGCCAGTTGTGTTTGCTAACGGACTCGCCGCATACAGTTGAACACGTAATTTAAGTGCTAAGGCTGCTGTGCGTGTGGCTGCAGCATAGTACGATGATGGTTGACGTACAGGTAAAAGTTTTGCTGCAGCGTCACAATCTTTTATGATATAGTCAACACATTCTTGATAACTACTTCGTTTATAGTCAAGTGTATCATTAATGGTTAACGGTCGTTCGGGTACAATAGGTACACCAAGGTTTTCTTCAGGACTACCAAACCGTTTTAATAACTCAAAATAGTAAAATGCTCTCAAAAATTGACCTTGTGCACGATACTGTACACGGAGCGAATCATTTACCCATGGAGTAATTTTGTATGTGTTAGGGTCAAGAAAAATGGCTTGATCGAGATTTTCGAACAAAACATGAACGCGACGTATACCCGAATAATTGTGACTCCAGCGGCCGGCTTCAACATAAGTTCGCGAATCCCACGAGCCATTATTCATAATGAGGTACGATGATGCGTCGTCGTTATGTTGGGCCTCGTCAGTCATTAAGGTTTCGTTATATGCGTCGCTAGGTAAAAAACTATACATGCGACGGATGTAGTTGTTGGCATATGTATATGATTTGAATACCTCGTCCTTATCGAGGTACTCGTCGTAACCTGGTTTTAGATAGTCGTCGCATGAGCTTAGTGTAACACAAGTTACTATCATTAGAAAAATATATTGAATCGATTTTTTCATTTTTACTTAATAATTAAAATGTTATACTTAGACCAGCAGTTATAATACGTTTGAATGGATATTTTGAAAAGGCAGCATCTCCATTTTCAGGGTCATACTTTTTGATTTTGTCGAAGGTTAATAAATTGTATCCATTTGCATACAAGCGAGTTTTGTTTATACCTACTTTTTTTAATGTTTTCGATGGGAAGTTAAAACCGATTTCGAGAGATTTTAGGCGTACAAATGAACCATCTTTAAACCAAAAATCGGAGTATTGTTGATTGTTGTTATAATTGTTGATAGTTAATCGAGGATATTTGGCTGTCGATGCAGTTTCGGGAGTCCAAGCTTCGAGAGCATATACCGATGCATTGCCACCACCGTTGAAATTGGAGCGAAACGAACCTGGCATATAAATAAAGCGCTGTCCCATTCCCATAAATTGAGCCGTAAAGTCGAACCAACGATATTTAAAACTGATATCCAGCCCACCAATCAAATTTGGGATATTACTTCCTGCAATGGGGCGCGTATCACGGCCATCAATTTTTTTGTCGCCGTTTAAATCAACGAACTTGATATCGCCAGCGTGTAAATTTCCGCCATTTTGTATCACATCATAGCCAAGTGCTTTTTCGGCGTCAGTAAGGTTTCCTTCGGCACGTCGTGTGATTTCTTCTTGAGTAAAAAAACCTGCATTAACATAGCCAAAAGGTTGATTGATTGGGTTTCCTGCCGCGTATTGATATGCATCTAATTTAAATGCTTCGTCGATATTGATAATTTCGCTACGTGTTAACATTGCATTTGCGCTTATAGTTAAGCGGAAGTTTCGTGTTAATTGTTTGTCAAAACGGATTTCGGTATCGAAGCCCCAACTTTTTGTTTCGCCACCGTTTTCGTAAGGAAGTGAAAGACCAGCCACGGAGGGGGTAGTTGCATATTTTTGCACAACTATGTCTTTGCGGTTGTCAACAAAACCATCGATGGTCCATGATAGGGTGTTATTCAAAAATCCAAAGTCAATACCAATATTGGATTTGAAAGATTTCTCCCATCTTAAATTGTTATTTCCTAGGCGAATTTCATCAGTTCCACCTTGGGTGTTTTCGTTGCTTCCAAACCCATAGCCTGACGAACTTCCCCAGTTTTCGCGGTATAAAAAGCGGTCGGAATTTGGTTTCTCAAGACCAGTAATACCATAGGAGGCTCTTAATTTTAAGAAAGATATGGTTGAGTTATTTCTTAAGAATTGTTCGTCGCTGATAACCCAACCAGCACCTACGGCTGGGAAAAATCCAAAACGATTTCCTGACGCAAAATTCTCTGACCCTGTATAGCTTGCCGACAAGTCGAGTAAGTAGCGGCCTTTGTAACCATAGCTAGCTGTTCCACCAAAGCCTACTGTTTTGTATGGTACAGAAGCTGAGTATGTGTTAAGCTCGCGTAGGTAAAATAGAGCCATCGCATTAACGCGGTGATTGTTAAACGTACGATCGTAATTAAATGAGCTTTGAAGGGTAAACTGACGGTTTTTGGCTTCGTACCAAAAGTTTTGAGACATAGCAGCGTCTTTGGTCCCATTGTTGATGTAGGAGCCATCTTCGAGCATTTCGTAAACTGCAAAGCTGGACGATGTTAGTTGCGAAACGTGGCTATCGACAAAGTCGAAACCTCCACGACCAATCCACGATAGGCCTTTAGTTACATCAGATAGGTCTAATTTAAATCGTAATGTAGCATCAAAATAGCGTGCAAGTTGATCGCGTTCACCCATTTTATGCATCAAACCATAGGGGTTTTTAGTGTAAACGCTAGTACCACCAAGTGAACCATTTTTATTGAAAATAGGGTAGGCGTTGGATGGTGTTTTGGAAAATTCACTAAATATGATGTAGGAGTAATTTCCTCCAGGTACATTTAAACTTTCAACACGGCCAGCCATGTCAATACGCATGTCGAGTTTTGGAAATACGCGAATGTCAAGGTTTGAACGGAAATTGAAGCGTTGAAAGTCATTTTTGCCGTATTTATAAAGGCCTTCTTGATTCATATACCCTAACAATGCAAAGTACTGAGCCGTATTGTTACCACCTCGCATGGTTAAATCGTATTGTTGTTGTTTAACTACTGGTTTCAGATAGTCCTTGTAAAAGTTTACGTTGGGGTATTTGTATTTGTCAGCGTTGCTAGCTCCGTCAACTACATCTTTATAACCTTGTATTTTGGTGTCGGAGTACTTAAAGTTGGCAGGTGCTACTCCGTCAAGTTCTTGGGCTTTGTTATATAGGCGTGCATAGTCGTAAGAGTTCAAAAATTGTGGCATACGGGTCGATTGTGAGAAGCCCATATTTGCATTTACAATTACATCGCGTTTGTTGTTGCTTCCGCGTTTAGTACGGACTAGTATTACGCCATTAGCACCACGATTACCGTATATTGCCAAGGCTGCAGCATCTTTGAGTACCGAAACCGATTCTATTTCGTTAATATTAAACTGTCCAAAGTTACGTTCAACATCGTCGACCAGCACCAATGGAGCGTTGTTCGAATTTGTTGTTTTAAGTCCACGCACATAAAACGATGGGTCGGAGCCTGTGTCGGACCAAGGTGATGACATAACGATTAAACCACTAAGAAGTCCACTGAGGTTGTTCATCGTGTTCATATCCTGTCGTTTACCTATTTGTTCAATCGTAGTGGTTGAAATAGCCGAAGTTAATTCGCGTTTTGTGCGAATATTGTATCCAACTGTTATTTCATCTTTTTCGGTTTCGCCAAATAGTAAAGCGTTGAGCTCAATATTTAATACAGTAGTTTTTATATCAACCACTTTTGTACTTGTTTTATATCCATCAAAGCTAAAACTCAGTTTGTCATCCTTCGATACAGCGATGCTATAATGTCCAGTTTCGTCGGTTACAGCTATAGTTGTGGATTCTTGTATGGTTACAAGTACACCCTCAAGTACTTTTCCATTGTTACTAGTGACTGTGCCTTCAAGTATGGTTTTTTGTTGTGCGAAACACATATTGGAAGCTACTAGTACTAGCAATAGTAATTTGTACTTTATGTTTTTCAAACTATGATTTAATTGATTATTCATATTATTCATTTGAAGATTTTATTAGATTCAGATTTAAAAATTACCATCCCAAGTTTTGTTTCAACTTCGGACTTTTTTCTAACTCAGCATATGGGATAGGATATACGTGCATATAATCTTGAAATGTACGATTCTCCAATTTTCGACGAGTAATTTCGAATGTGAGCGGTGCTGTAGAGGTGCGTAGGTTACGTACACCATAGATTGGCACGCCGAACGTTTCGACACCTTTCTTGTATCGCAATACATCCCACCAACGTTGCTCTTCGTAAATAAATTCGATTGCACGCTCGTTCATCAGTCGTTCATGGAATGCTTCTTTTGTGGCATATGATAGCGGTAAGTTACGATGAGTTGGATTCGAAGGGTTTAAACGGTTACGAATTAGGTTCAACGCTTGTCGTGCTGTTAAATTTACACCAAATACTTCTAGGTCGGGTCCGTATGCCCAATTCATGGCTTCGGCATACCACAATATCACATCAGTGTAGCGTATCCAAATCCAGTTCATAGGTATAGAGCTTGATCCTCCAGCACGTAAGTCTTCGGGCCACATTTTTTTACACAGATAGCCAGTAGTGCAATAGTCGCGTGCATCCTTCATTTCGGAACCTGATACAGAAGGGTTGGTTTTGTCAAACCACATTTCTACACGTCGATCTTGCCATTTGTCTTGATTGCACAATACGATATGTTTAAGGCGAGCGTCGCGGTTTTTCCACATGTTCTGGTCACTATAGCCCGATGCTGGGTTGATAATGGGTTTTGTACCATCTCCGTTTTCGTAACCAAGAATAGGAATTGTACCATCTTCCATTTCGAACATATCAACGTAGTTTTGAGTAGGGTAGGTGCCTGCACTACCACCATATCCTTTTGATGCGCCAAAATCTGAAAATCCAATCCAGCCTGTAATGGCTTTTCCACCACTAAAACTCCAGTTTCCATCAACTCGCGTGAAAATAACTTCACGGTTGGTAGCTTCACCATAAAATATGTTTCTGTAATTGCTTGAGTCGGAAAGTGCGTATTGCGAATAATTTCTCGAAAATTTGATAACCTCGCTTGCAGCTTTGGCTGCAATAACCCATTTGTCGTGTTTTTCGGCTTCAGTATTTGGTTGCTCTATAAAATACAAATCGGGATTTCGGTTACCTATACTTACTTCATAAGGTTCGGTGTTAAGTGGGCTTGCAGCATAAATTAATACTTTTGCTTTGAGAGCGAGTGCGGCTCCCTTGGTAGGGCGCCCAAGGTCGCTTGTTGCTTGACCACTCATAGCGCCCGATGGATATTCGAGTGATAGAAGGTTGTAAGCCTGATCCAAATCTTTTACGATTTTAGCAACACAAGTGTCATACGGTTCGCGTGCTAAGTCCATGTCATCGTCTACTTTTAACGATTTAGTAATATAGGGTACTCCACCATAACGCTTAATTAACTCACTGTAGAAAAATGCACGCAAAAACAAAGCTTCGCCCTTGTAACTACGAATGACATCTGCTGTCAAATTAGGTACAGCATCCACTTTTTCGAGAACCACATTGCAACGACGAATACCGGCATAGGCGCCGTTCCAAGGCCATATTAATTCTACTTGCATCCCAAATGCATTTTTCGACCAGTTGCCCAAGTTAAAGCCGGCATTGGTTCCTGCCACATCGCGAGATGCTTCGGCAAGGTCGGTTGCACCCTCAAACGACGAATAGGCAATACGACCGAGACCTCCAAATGATTGACAAGCCCAGTCGCCAGGCCAATAGTGAAGATATGTGTATATATCGTCGTGAAATTTTTTAAACTGAACTTCGTCGCCAAAAACTTGATCGGCAGTAAGTAAGGCGCTGGGTTTTTTATCCAAAAAGTCTTCGCAGGAAGTGAATATCATTAATCCTATGAAGATGGCTATGTATGTAAGTTGATTTCTCATATGAAATATTAATTTCTAAAATGTAATGTTTAATCCAAAATTCATTATCGCTAACTGTGGGTAGTTCCATCCACGCTCTTTGTTTCCTCCGTAGCCTGGTCCTTCGGGGTCAACTTGTTTTACTTTGGTAAGCGTAAGTAAGTTTTGACCTGTAGCATAAAGTCGCATTTTTTCGATACCCAAAAAGCTTAATGCTCGTTTTGGAAGTGTGTAACCTATTTCTACATTTCGCAATTTTAAGTACTTCGAGTCGTATAGAAAAAAGCTATTCGTTGTCCAGTTGGGACTCGAACTTTGTGAGTGTAGGCGAGGGTAGGTTGCAGTGGCACGTGTGTCTACTTGTTCGCCCGTAAATGGGTCGGTGTAGTAAGCCCAGCGTCCACGATGTATGTCGAGTACTTTACCACGTTCACAAAACTCGTACATACTTTCGTTGGTTACATTTAAGCTCACGCCAAAAGCTCCTTGCCACATCATGCTAAAATCGAAGTCTTTATACGAAAAACCATACGAAAAACCATAGCTTGCCTCAGGAATGTCGGATTTTCCAATAGCAACTTTATCTCTGTCGTCAACAACCATATCATTATTGATATCGGCGTATTGAAAATCTCCAGGTTTAGGTGCTTCACCTACCAGTTGCTTGGCAAATGTACTCTTAAGTGTACCATCGGCTTCAAAATCGTCGATGTCGAAAAAGCGTATTACTTGATATCCGTAGAACTGACCAATAGATTGACCTTCTTCTTTTTGCCATTCAATTTTATTTAATGGTTCATCCTTAAATGTAATTTTGTTTTTAGCTAAACTAAAATTTGCTTTCAGCCAGTATTTAAAGTCGCTACCAATTTTTTCGTTGAACTTTGTTTCGAGTTCAAACCCACTATTTTTAGTTCGACCTAGGTTGCCCGCAGGTGGTGTAACTCCGAGGTAGGTTGGGAGCGATTTACGATCCATCAAGATATCGCGGCGGTATTCCAAAAAACCATCCAAGGTAACGGATATGCGATCATCCCAGAAGTTTGTTTCAATACCTGCATTGTATTTATTGGATTTCTCCCATGTTAATCCTGGGTTTGCAATACGCGAAAGAGTTACTATGTTAACAGCTGCACCACTGTAGCCAAAGTAAGGTACTGTGGGAGCTACCCACGAATCGCGGGTGCTATATTCTTCGGAATACATAAAGCGACTTCCGCCAATACGGTCGTTACCAACCATACCATACGATGCACGAAGTTTAAGGAAGTTGATGAAACTTGTCGATTCTTTAAAAAACTCTTCGTTTGAAACAACCCATCCGGCTGATAAGGAAGGGAAGAATCCAAATCGCTTGCCGCGAGCAAAGTTCTCGGAGCCATTGTAACCCATATTTACTTCGGCTAAGTAGCGTTGATCGTAGTCGTATGTTGCGCGAGCCACCAAACCCATGTATCGATAAGGTATATAGGTGCCGCCAAATTGTTTATCTTCAACGTTTCCTAATACAAGTCCAGTGATGTTGTTTTTTCCGAATTTTCTGTCGTAGTTTAGTGAGGCTTCAAGGTATACCTTTTGGTAACTGCTTGCGCCGCCACCGGCATATTTTAGCTCAGTATCTTCACCTACAATGGTGTATAAGTCAGGCTCGCCAGGTGCAGAGTCGAGGCGATATGCGGCTGTGTTTTTGGTATAGCGCCATTGTTGCGAGTAGTAACTATCGTACGAAAATAAGGCTTTTGCTGTTAATCCTTTTGTTACCTTATCCAAATTGTAGCGTAGGTTTACGTTCGACTCCACAACGTCTTTTTTGTTTTTGGTATAACCAAACCCATTTATTTTTAACCATGGATTCGTTGCCATTGATCCGATACCCGGCTTGCCGTTGGCTTGTAGTAGTGGTGTTTCGTAAGGGGGAGTTCGCGTAAGCGATTCGAAAGCATTTTGTTTTTCAGCACCTGCATAATAAGAGTTTCCTGGCTCGTTGGTATCTTCCATACGTGCCGAAATACTTACCGAGAGCGTTAACGCTTTTGATACATCAATATCTAAGTTTGACCGAAAGTTTAAGCGGTTGTATTTAAAGTTGGTGTTGTAGTCGTCCTGTTTCTCGGTTTTAAATAGCCCGTTTTGATAGAAATAGCCTGACGATACGAAATAACGAACTGATTTTGTTCCGCCTCGTACATTAACGTTGTATTGGCTTTGTGGAGTTGTTTTGCGAAGTACTTCATCATACCAGTCTACATCTGGATAATGATAGGGGTCACTACCCGTTCTGAATGCTTCCAAAGCTGATGCTTGAAAAGGTAATTGATCTGTGCTATAACCGTCGTTTATGTACGACTCGTTTCGTAGCTTAGCTGTTTCGTAAGAGCGTAAGTAGTTGGGTAAGCGAGTAGGTGATTGAAACCCATATTGCGCCGAAAGACTGACAACCGCTTTTTGCTCCATACCGCGTTTTGTGGTTATTATTAATACACCGTTTGCACCGCGAACCCCATAAACAGCTGTGGCTGATGCATCTTTTAATATTGATATGGTTTCGACCTCGTTAGCATCAACCTGCGTAAAATTGTCACGCTCAACACCATCTACAATAAATAGTGGGCTTGAGTTTACCCATGTGCTGCGTCCACGAATATAAAGGCTAGCATCATCTTTGCCTGGTTGACCTGTGTTTTGCACCGTAGTTAGCCCTGTTAACCTACCTGCAAGTGCGTTACTTAAGTTCGCTGCAGGGCTCTGAACCAACTCTTTGGTGTTTACTGTTGAAATAGCTCCTACGACACTTACTTTTTTTTGTGAGCCATAACCAACTACCACCACCTCGTTCATGTTGATTGATGCTGATAAAAGTTTGATATTGATTACAGAATTTCCTTTAAATGGCTTCACCATCGAATTCATACCGATGTACGAAAATACGAGTTCACCCTGTCCTTTTTTTGCATTTAGCGTGTAATTTCCATCTAAATCGGTTACTGTACCATTGCTAGCAGATCCGGTACTTTCTTTTTCCATTACCGAAACACCTATTAAGGGTAAGCCCGTTTCGTCGGATACTTTTCCAGTAATTTTTGTTTGTGCTGATAGCAAGCAGGCACAAATAATAGTTGCGAGCAGCAAAAATGTTTTTTTCATGTAGTTGTTGTGATTGTATTATTAAGCCCCTAGCATGGCACTAGTAAAGCCGTTTTAAATTTAAGACAACACAAAGGTAACGTTAGTCAATTTTTACGCGGTATATCAAATGATGCAGATATATGTTCAAATTGATAATAAAACAAGAAATAATAGGTGTTAAATGAAATATTTAACGGTAGGTGTATGGGTGTTAAGTTGTAGTGAGCCAGTGTTTTGTTTGGCTTTTGTTGTTTGTTTTGTGTAGGGGCTTGTGATTGCCGCTAAAATAGGGGTTGATATGAGTGTAACCACATAATATCATTATTGTTTGTTACTAAAAGTAGCTCGCTTAAATATCATTTACTATCGAACCTACGAGGCTTTGGGATGAATAATACGTTTATTTTCCCCATTATATCTCATGTGCGTACCTGTCATTAGCTCTGTAGGAGTGAAATTATGGTACCATAATAATCCCAATTAATCGCTAAGCTCCCTTGGAGCGATATTTAATAATCTAGTTCTACTATGCAAGATATGAGTTCTTGCTTTCAATATTTTATTTTCAATATACAAGTCAGGAGCCTTGCTTCCCACAGGACGAAGCGAAAGAAGGTACGGGCAGCAGGGGCCGATTTTGTTCTACCAAATCATAGCCCAGTATATTATCATGTTATTAGTCTTTGATATAGCAAACCCTTTTGAATATCCATGCCTCCAATCCTTAAGAGATTCTGGTCTTATTTCGTCACATTTATATTTCCAAAAATCTCCTGAATTTGATTTAAGAACAAATACACATAAGTCGGATGGTACGGAATATGTGTATTTAAAAAATATCTCACCTTCAATTGTTTTCTTTTCGGTCTTACAACCTAAACCGAAATCATAATCTTCAAAATGTGGAATTGGAAATTTATCTCTGTAAAACTTATTACATTTTGCTGTTTTAAAAATGCTGTCTTTAATTTCATAAAGATTGATAATTATATTCTGATCATTATACTGGGTTTTATATAATACCTGTTTATTTAATAGATCATTGTAAATGTCCAAATTCTTCTCTAGTGATAAATTGAGGTAGATATCTCCATATTGAGCATTACAACTGTATTTTGGAGGACAAGCAGGTGGTGATACATTAAAGAAAGCATTTTTTTCATTTGTTTTTTCAGGGAAAAAGTCTAAAAAATTTTCAATGGTTGATCCTGAACCAAATGATCCTTTTTGCTCTGTAATTAATTTATTGACTTTATTTGTACTTCCAATACAACTAGCTGAAATAATAAGTATGATTATTAAAAAACTATTTCGTGCCATGTTTCTTTCTGAAATTATTAATTATACCTATATTATTACCATAAGGCGACCATCCCCCCGCTCCCCGTAGTGTACAGCTTATCGTCGGACGCTGGCCGTATGTCTCCAGACTACGGCCGGTGGGAATTAAAGCTCCCGCTTTAAATATTATATTCTAATATGCAAAGCGGGAGCTTTGCTTTTAGCCCTACGAAGTCAAAGAGACTTCGCCGAGCCATTAGCATTTTATTTACCTACGCCGAGCTGGGGCTTTGCTTTTAACCCGATATAGCGAATTGAAAATCAACGAAGTTAAAGACGCTTCGCCGAGCTATTTAGCCTACGCACAGCTGAGCTGTAGCCAAAAAACTCGCCCAGCTGAGAGATGTTTAATCCTTCATCTGGGCATTACCATCCAATATTTATAAATTATCATTATCAAAAAAACCTTCAGGA
>Ga0114938_1000061_pt1 | contig 86435 bp, 79 predicted proteins | sample AshMeaBigSpring_FD_88675 | JGI IMG/M metagenome (GOLD analysis project Ga0114938, IMG submission 88675) | Groundwater microbial communities from Big Spring, Nevada to study Microbial Dark Matter (Phase II) - Ash Meadows Big Spring | ecosystem: Environmental > Aquatic > Deep subsurface >...
ACAACTACTAGTCTATCTCTATTATCTTCCATTCGCTTTACCAATGCATCTATGGCTTCACTACCAAAATCCTTTTCAGAATTTTCTGTTACAAGCGAATATGCTTCATCGACAAACAACAAGCCATCTAAGCTGTTTTCTACGATTTTATCGACTTTTAATGCTGTTTGTCCCACAAATCCAGCAACCATACCAGCTCTATCTGTCTCAATTAAATGCCCTTTTTGGAGCAAACCTAAGTGTTTGAATACCCTGGCAAGCAAACGGGCAACAGTTGTTTTACCAGTGCCGGGAGGGCCTAAAAAAACGGCATGCAGAGAGGTTTGTACTAAATCTAACCCGTTTTCAGTTCGAATCTTTTGTATCTTAAGAAAGTTGATCAAATCTTGAATACTTTTTTTGATTTCATCGAGCCCAACTAAACCATTTATTTCCGCTATGACACTTTCAAGTGTGTCGTTTTCAGGAACCGTTGTTTTCGACTGACTTTCGATTATTGCACCTAAAGGGCTTGTTGTTTTTTGCAGAAGCTCTTTCAATGCACTTTTTTCAGTATCAGATAGTTGATTATCGGCTTTAACAACGATCGATGCAAAACGATATATCAAATTAGCACTTTTGTGAAATAAATAATGATTTGATCGATACAAAATAGAAGGCAATACGTACTCATCCTTGTATTTATCGTCCGTAACAATTATTTTTGATTGCTTGATGGTTTCAACATTCTGAATAAAATTAGCATTTGAAACCAACTCGTTCAAACGTGAAATTGATATTCCTTTAAAAGCATGTGTGCTACTTAAACACTCAAAGAAATAAGCTAATGTAAATCGAGATTTTTCATTTTCAGCAGTGATAACTGAATTATACGCTTTTATCAAATCATGTAACAGAAAATGCTCAGCTTTATAACTGCTTAACGCTTGATTTGAACCATTAAACACCAAATTGACGTTTAACATAAATGCATCATCGTTGTTGAGAGATTGGCACAATTGCATGAATTCATTCGATTCATGCGCCAATAAAGCCAAATAATCGCCATCAAAAAATAGCGTTGGGTTGTGATAATTACTTTTATCTTCTTCTGCAATTTTTTTTAGCTTATCGATTAGCGTATCAAGAGTTTTGTTCTGTTCCACTGGCCTATTTATCATCTGTTTATAATTGATTTTCAGTTGTTCTCGCCAAAGGTGAGAGAACTCGCACACAAACTTCACCTTTCCGATATATTTCCGATAAATTGGAACAGGTAGGGACAAGTAGTGTGTCAACGTTTATTTGTCGTGCTCGTTTCATGCTATTATTTTGTTTTTTGAAATAAATCCACACAAGCTATAGTCACTCAAAAATTTAATAATACCGATTAAAACGAAAAAAAACTACTTTTTAAGTGTATTCATCAGTTTTTCCTCCACTTCTCGTTGTAACTCCACAAATCGAATTGTTTTCTTAATATCGTGCGTTCGGTTTAAAGGTAAATCAACAGCAATGTGCTCTACTATACACGAAGGTGATTTTTTTAGTATGTAAATATCATCAGCAAGATATACAGCCTCTGCCACATCGTGAGTAACAAAAACAATTGTTGTGTGAAACTTCGACCAAATATCTTTCAACAGCGTTTGCATGCTTTGACGGGTTTCCACATCCAAAGCCCCAAATGGCTCGTCCATTAACAATATCTCAGGGTTGGCTAGTAAACTCCGAGCTATAGCAATTCGCTGCAATTGTCCGCCTGATAAGATAGGATACTGCGCATATTTATTTTCGTGCCCTTTTAAACCTACCCACTCAATCATTTCCATTGCTTTTTTATTACGCACCTCTTTGGAAACACCCTGAAAGCGTAATCCTAATGCCACATTTTCAAGCACTGTCATCCAAGGTAAGGATGAGTATTGTTGAAAAACCATGTTTACTCGATTATCAAATCCAGCAGCTTTGTTATTTACCAATACCGTTCCAGAAGTTGGTTGTTGAAGCCCTGCAATGTAGCGCAATAAAGTACTTTTGCCACAACCTGACATGCCAAGTAACACCACAAACTGCCCTTGATTGGGTTTATCTTCAATGAGCAGGTCTAAATTCTCAATGATTTTGGTTTTTCCGTTGTCGTAAGTTTGGCAGATATTGCGCAGTTCAATATAGTTTGAATAAATTGGATCGTCTTTAAACTGTACCATAATTAGTGTTTTTTGTTAGCAGTGTTTTTGTGTTGAAATAAAACTTGATTAAGACTTACAAACAGCCTATCTTGAACAATACCAATTATGACAATAATCAATAAGACAGCAAATGCTTTTTCAAGACTACTTTGACGTTTTGCTTCCCAAATAAGCTCACCTATGCCACCACTTTTGTTCAACATTTCGGCAATGGTAATGTAAGTCCACGAAATAGCCGTAAGCACACGAATATCATCGATCAGTTTACTCATTACGTAAGGTATATAAACTGTTTTAACCGTTTGCCATGCTGTAGCACCAAGCGTATAAACTGTTTGCAAATAAATAGCTTGTACTTCGTCGATACGCTGTACAACAACGGGTATAAGATATACCAAAATACCAAATGCAAGGAAAGCTATTTTCATTTCACTATCAATACCTAACCAAAGAATAAAGATACCTGTAACAGCAGTTAATGGAATAAAACGCCCAGCATCAATTATTCGACTAAAAAGACCTCTAAACAAAGGAATTAAACCAAGTGTAAATCCGACTAATATGGAAATGATAATTGCAATAATATAACCTAGTACATTTAGTTTGATCGATATAAATATGTTTTCAATCAGATTATCGTTGACAAACATTTGTGGAACAGCCGAAACAACTGCTAGAGGCGAAGGCAAGCTTGTCACTTGAATTTTCTTCAAACCGTAACTTTCCAGCTGTTTAACATCCATTTCAATAAGCTTATCGAAATCTTCAATTAGCAACGAATCATTGCTATAGTATTTTTGGTCAACTACAACAATGTTTTTTTCGTTTAAATACTGATCATCAATTTGGGTGATGTTTGTACTCGAAGTTACAATACTGAATAACCACCACAATGCAAATACAATAATAGCTCCAACTACCTGAAGCATAAAACTAATACGGGGTGATAGTTCACCCCGTAAGTCAAAAAGTTGATTCTTTGAATACATACTTTATTCGTTTGCTATAATTTCAAAATCTGTTCTACGGTTTTTCGATTTACAAGCCTCTGAATCATTCGATTCACATCCGGCAACAGGTTTATCAGGTCCATTGCCAACTATTACAAATCGGCTTGCAGGCATATTATGTTTAGATATAAGATAATTTGCTACCGCTTGTGCACGTTTTTTCGACAAAGCAATATTCGTTTTGCGTGAGCCTACGTTATCGGTATTTCCTTCAATACGGATTTTTGAGTTTGCAAATGCTTTGGCAATAGCTGTAAACTGCAAATCGATAATTTGCATGGCGTTTTCATCCAAGTTATACTCTCCACTGCGAAACGAAATGGTCACTTTCTTACTTGAAATAGCTTCGGCATTTTCGTCGTTCGAAGAAGCACTAAACACTTTTACATGCTCACTTTTATGAGCCTCACCTTCGAGTTTACAGTCGTTTACGATATCGGCAGCAATTAATCTCCAGCTACGTACATTCGCTGTTTTATAACCAATAGCATCGTATTTCATTTTCATTTTATTGTATAAATCCTCACCTGTAACCCCTGTATATTCACGGTTAATGCCAAAGAAGTCAACATTATCACCATGAGTTGCAAGTCGAACATTGTTGATAGCACCTATACAATAATCTTCAGGCAAATTAAAGCCTTTAGCTAGTACTTTAGCTGCTTTAGCTTTGTTTGCTTCACTTTGATTAATCTCAGAAGCACCTATCATCCATCCTTCATATAGTTTTTGAAGTTTCTCTTTGTTATCTTGAATGTATTTTTTCTTAGCTATAAATACGTCTGCAATAATATGAGATGCATTTTTGGTGCTTTGCAATATGCGAGCTCCAGGCACTTTTGTTACACAATCCTGATCATCTGGGCTCCAAACAACAGCAGCATCCACACTGTTCGACTTAAATGCATCGGCAGCATCAATTGCACTAGGAACTTCTACAATTTTTACATCGTTAATACTAAGATCTGCTGCATCGAGCATCCAAAGTAAAAACGAATGCGATGGAGTCATTGGAGCAACTGCAATTTTCAACCCCTTCAAATCGTTAATAGAGCTAATTCCCCTACGAGCTACAATTGCATCACCACCTCTACTCCAGTCGGCCTGAAAAACAACTTGTGGATCGTATTGACCCAAGCCTTCCATTTCGGTAGGTAGCGCATCAATAGTTGCCCAAAGCAAATCTACTTTTCCATTTTTAAAGGCATCACGCGAAGCTTCAAAGTCATCTAAAACCTGAAAGTTAACTTTAAAACCATAATCCTTATAAAAGCGCGACTCTTCGTTAGCTTCAAAGCCTTCGTTAAAGTACTGCCCACCTGCATATCCTCCCCAGGTTACAACGCCAATATTAATTACATCGTCTGAACTACCTTCAGAACTTTCGATACCTGATATACTGTCTTTAATCTTTTTATTGCCACTAATCTTATACAATGCAAATCCAATTCCACCCACAATAAGTGCAGTGATTAGGAATTTTGAAAGAGGTGTAAGTTTTGCTGTTGCCATGTGTTTGTATCATTAAATTTTAAAAAGTTCACTATACTGATTTGTTCTTGTTTTGGATTGTTTGTCTGATATTAAATCAAAATCTATTTTGTCCGACTCATTATTCGACTTATTGATTAATAGATCTTTCTCATTTCCGAGTAAAAGTGAAACTCCTTCTTTTTCCCATTTCTCGAGCAATTGAAGTCCCTCTTCTTCGAATACACCATTTTGTAAATCGATGGATTGTATAAAGCTATTCGACATTTCCATAAAGCGCTCCATCTCACCTATTTTAGTGCTCACATCATCAGCAATCGACTCTAAAGCTTGGTCAAACATTTCACGCTTATCGCTATTGCCTGCAATTATGTTCATTGCCGATTTCATTGCTGAGTGACTAGCGCGAATGGCTTTTCGTTCTTGTTCTTTTACCGATACCTGATCTTCAATATCTTCGAGCATTATTTCTGAGTTTTCGTACATTTTGAGTAACACACGATACAACAACTCAAGTTTTTTATAAAGCTCATCGTAGCGCATATTGGATTCTTGCAATCGACCTGCTTTACGCGACTTGAGAACCATAATAGCTTGTTTGTCCGTAGCTTTAGCTTTACTTGCCAACTTCAGATTATTCTCAATATGTTTCATGTTTTCATCCATAAGTTGCTTCAAGTGTTGCATCTGACCTTTAACGATGGACATTTGTTTACTCATGTTTGTAAGGCTATCTTTCAAATCATCGATATAACTTTTAAGAATTCCAATAGGATTAATCTCTACAAACAGACCTGTAAGCCATCTTATAAATGATTTATACATAAAAAAGATAAGATTACGAACCTTCTTATCCATCACAACATAAATAAGTGCACCTAAAGCCAACAATAGGAACGAAAAGTGCAACATATTTTGAGTTAAGGTAATCAAATACGGCAACATTTTATAAAGCAACACGCCTAAACCGCCAAGCATTGCAACTACTCCAATCTTGCCTACGGTACCTTCTGGGCGTTGCCAAAAACTTTTAGTAGTGATATTGTTCTCCATTTTATTTTATATATTGTTTTAGTTTTACAATATCGCTATCTAATTGTGCCATCAGTTCGGTAAGTGCTAGTTGAAAGCTTCCCTCAGTTGCTTTAATTTTAGCATCTGCATTATGTATATAAGCAGTTAAATCTTCCTGTGTTTTTTGATGTTCGCGTATTTCGTCGGTGAGTATCTGAATTTTCTGACTTTTCTCTCTAATTAAGTTTGTTATTCGTTCGATATCTGATTTTTTATTTTCGACATTCAACGTAAATTGCTCTTTAGATGCTTTACTGAAATTTGCCTCCTCTTGACTAAGTACTTTTTTGTAAAACTCAACAGATGTTATGAGTTTATCAAGGGTAACATCCATAGTTGCGGCCGTAGCAAATGCCGACTGATATTTAGTTGCTTCATCCATAGGCAACTTTTCCAGTGATTTTAACGAACGTTTATATTCAAAATAATCGAAACCAGTCTGGTTGTTATCCTCCAATGCCTTGAATAGTTTCTCTACAATCGAATCGTCTTTAACAACTTGTGGAGCAGGTTTTGGAGCTACAGTTGTTGTTTTTTCTTGGGTTTTTGAAACCGATAATTCTTCTTCTTTTGGTGGCTCTTGTTCTGTTTCTTCGACAGTTATAAAAAGCGATTTTAAATTTTTGAACATGCTTGGCTTATTTAATATAAAATTATTTTTATGTGAAAATCTCTTATTGATATCTTTAAAGCGCAAAGTAAGTTTATTTTTTACTAAATTGCAAAATATTTCGTCAATTTCTATGTTTTTGTGTTATTTGAGCCCTTGATCGCCGAAGTGTTGTGATACATAAAACAGGCAGAACAGCTGTCCGTAACTTCTTTCGCTTCGTCGTGTAGGAAGCAAGGCTCCGCCTTGCATATTAAAAATTAAATATTTAAAGCGGAGCTTTAATTTCCACTGGTCGTAGTCAGGAGAATACGACCAGCATCCGACGATGAGTTGTATGGGGAGCGGGGAGCGGGGTGAAATGAAAATTCAAGAAAAAATACAGATATATAATTATTTCTTTGAACATTGGTCTCTACCTCCAGGCAATAGTATTTTTAGATAAAACAATAAAAACATTCTTTTATGAAAATTGGAATAGGTCTTTACACAGAGGAAAAAAAACATTTTATATCGACTTTTGTTCATAGCTTCGAATCAGATGTAAATAATTATCTGAAAGAAAAAAATTATGGTAGTGATATTGAAATGTTTGGTATAAATCTCACTATAATAAATCCGTCTCCGGGTTTTGAACATTTTTACAAAGTTTACAAACCCAAATACGTGGCATATAAAGAGGTAGCTAACCCTTATACCAAAAAGCGGATAGAAATAATTAAAGAATTCATTGTCAGCGTAAGAATTGATGGTGAGCTGTATCATCAGCTAAGCCCTGATACATTAACCGAAAGCCAGAAAATAGTGGTAGAGGAGATACTAAAATCGTTTTTGTTATTGGAATTTCTGCCCAAGAAAGTAAAGGACTTTGATAGAGATCGGTTTATATCGGATATGGCGGATTTAATGAAAGAGAAATATGGGGTAGAACTGTAACTGATAGTCATAAAGCAGATGCTGTAAAGCGTTACCGTTCAGCCGGATTTAGCTATTGGTAATGTGTCAGATCTGGCGATAAAGGAATAATCTATTGATAATCATCGTTAGTTATTTAAAGAAAAATAAGAGATGGTGGGGGGGTGCTCACCCCGCTACCCGTAGTTTGTACTGATAAAAATAGGCTTTAGAGCTGGGCGAAGTGCCCACTGCTCGCCGTAGCTTCATTAGGTACGTACTTTGGGAAATAAGTTCAATATGGCAAGTAAATAAATATAAACACATGAAACGTCCATGTTAAAATAATTATTAACACACAAGGCAATGATTATTTTAACATGGTAAGTTCCATGTGACAACTAAAAATCAATTATATACACATGAAAAAAGTCATTCAAAAATCACTTCTACTTTGCTTTGCAATGCTTGTATTCAGTTCAGTGCAAGCACAACAAAAAGTTATTGTCGCCATTAAAGCCGACTCAGGCAAGGTAACAATTAGTAAACACATTTACGGGCACTTTGCCGAACATTTAGGCACTGGTATTTACGGCGGAATATGGGTCGGCGAGCAATCGGCTATACCTAATACCAATGGAGTACGTAACGATGTTATAGCAGCACTCAAAAGGATACAGATACCAAACTTACGTTGGCCAGGTGGTTGCTTTGCCGATGAATATCACTGGATGGATGGCATTGGACCACGTAACAAACGCCCACGTATGATAAACACCAATTGGGGTGGTGTGGTCGAAGATAATGCATTTGGAACACATGAATTTTTGAACTTGTGCGAAGCTCTTGGTACAGAACCGTATATATGCGGTAATGTAGGTAGTGGAACAGTCGAAGAAATGTCGAAATGGGTTGAATACATGACTTTCGATGGTGAAAGCCCCATGGCAACTTTACGCAAGCAAAATGGACGAGAGAAACCTTGGTCGTTGAAGTACTTTGGTGTTGGCAACGAAAATTGGGGATGTGGTGGGAATATGACTCCAGAGTTTTATGCCGATCAATATCGTCGATTCTCGACATTTGCGCGCAACTATGGCTCTAATTCGTTGTATCGTATTGTAGGCGGTCCCAACAGCAACGACTACCGATGGATGGAGATAATGATGACACATATTCCTAAGTCGATGATGCATGGGATATCATTACATAACTACACCCTTACAAGCGGATGGAACAACAAAGGTGATGCCACTGGTTTTAGCGAAGATGATTATTTTAAATTGCTCGCCAATGGGCATTACATGGACGAACTGCTTACTAAACACTCGGCCGTAATGGATAAATATGATCCTGAAAAACGCATCAGCTTAGTCGTAGATGAATGGGGTGCCTGGTATAACCCAACGCCGGGATCGAACCCTGGATTTCTACAACAACAAAACTCGCTACGTGATGCTTTGTTGGCCGGTACGATACTGAATATATTTCATAAACACGCTGATAGAGTAAAAATAGCTAACATTGCACAAATGGTGAATGTACTACAAGCTATAATTTTAACCGAAGGCGAAAAAATGGTATTAACCCCTACCTATTATGTTTTTGATATGTACAAAGTACATCAAGATGCGATTGCACTACCTATCACCGTTCAATCGCCCGATTATGTTCGTTTAGGTCGTAGTATAAAAGCTGTTTCGGTAAGTGCATCGAAAGATAAAAAGGGAGCCATACACGTAACGTTTGTGAACGTAGACCCAGTCAACCCTATTGAGACTATGGTTGAAATTACTGGAATGAACGCAACTAATATTACAAATGGACAGATAATTACGGCTAAAAAGATGGATAGTCACAACACTTTCGACAATCAATCGGAAGTTGAGTTACTCAACTTTAAGGAAGCAAAACTGAAGAAGAATCAACTTTCTCTTAAGCTTCCACCAAAATCTCTTGTTACAATTGAATTAAAATAAATACGTTTATTACATTTCGCTTTAGGGCATGCTCCATTTAAGTTTATTTTAAAATGGGGCTGTAATTCCTGAGGTCAGTCCTAGTCTCACCAAATGCATGTGGCACAGACCAATGTATTGGTGAGAATGGTACGGCTAACTGTCGACGATTAGTGGTTCAATAGAGGACGTTGGAGCTTGTATTTAGTTACGTTACAATACAGTAACGATAAGTCAAGAAAAAAAAGTATCAATTAATCAGTCTGATTAAATATTTAATTTTCAATAGAAGGCAGAATCTATCAACGTGATTCTGCTTTCTATTTTTGTGAACTATTTTTCTTTCCGTATTTGCACCTAAAAATCAATACCTGATTTTTTGCGAAATAACGGTATTGCTTGTTTTAACACGTACTACATAAATACCTTTTTGCAAGTTTGCTAAGTGTATTTTGTTTTTTATTTGATGTTTAGACAGCGTTTTACCATTTAAATCGATAACCGATAGTTCCATGTTTGCGTCGAAACCCTCAACTGTCAGAAGTTTGGTTTGCGGGTTGAAGTGTAGATCTAACTCATTTTGATCGCCATAAGCTGGTAGAGCTGTTGGTAATTTACTAAAAACACTAATAGCATCGGTTATTGTGTTTACAAACAAATCTTTACCGTGCTGAGTCATATTTGCTGCTGAAAGCGAAAAGCCCCAGAATGTATATTTACTATTTTGGCGAATCACAGAATAATAAAGAGGTCTAAATTGCAAAATACCTTCAATATATGATTTGGTCGTTGGTACATAAATCATACGAGCAGGCGAGGCAGAAGCCAAACCCGTATATATCTGTATCGAATCACCAGTATTAATACTGATATCAATAGGTGAATTAAAAACATCTAATGCTGCGTTTTCTACATACATTTTATTTGCATTTCCCGACATACCGTAGGGGCTACCAATTTCTAATGCCATGGCTCCGAGGGATCTATATCCACCTGATCCTAGTCCAACAATTGGTTTACTTAAAGCTTTAATTACATCGGCCTGTGATGCTGAAAGTATAGTAGCTGGACTTGTGATTACCACGTCGTACGTACTATAATTGGTTGTTGCAACATTTGCTACAGGAATTAAAGTAACCGCAAAGGCGTTTGCTTCAAGAAGTGTTTTAAACGACTGTGCATCAGTTAAATCAGTATTATAAATAAATGCTGCGTTCGTAACTGCTTTTGCTGACAAACCCAAAAGCATAAGCGTAATAATGATAAGTAATAGTTTTCTCATGAATTTCACTTTAATAAATTTGACATTAATATTACAAAATAACTATCTAAATGATATGTATTTTATGAAATAACATAAATTTATATCCTATTGTTTTTGTAAATGTGTAATTATTACAAATGAAAAATATTCTTGTTGAACTTGAGGTAATAATAATCCTAATGCTCTGTATGAGTTCTGGAACACAGATTTCGACCACCATAGTGAGCTTTTTTTGCAAACGAAAGAGTGAGCTACAAGGCATATTAAAACAAAACCAAAGCTACAAACGTTAAGGATTTACACTATTAAAATCATCTTTTTAAATGAAACGAGCCATGAGCAAAAGCTCATACAAAGAGATGATTATCATTGGCGATAACAAATATAAAATGACACTCAATATATGTACTTGAACGACTATTTTGAACAAAAACTAAATTATATCCATGAAAATCCAGTCAAAGCAGAATTAGTAAACCGAGCCGAAGATTATAGGTATAGTTCAGCAATCGATTTTGCAGCTGGCACAGGACTTTTAAAGGTGTATGTGGTTTAATTGTAAGTGTATAGGATTGAAAATTCTTATAATATTAGATGTTGGAATTGTAATTCTGAGTAAACCAAGCGGCATAACTTGTTCCGATTAATCGGAAACCGAGCGAGCTATGCTGACCGTTGGTTCCCAACAACGACCAGCAGCTCTTATATCCAAAAGGTCGGTGTTAGGTAAGCGGTTATGGTCTGGAGACTATGGCCAGCGTCCGACAATTAGTTGTACGCTGTGAGGTGAAGATATTTTCTCTTGTAGGGAAGTATACTATAATTTGCATAAAAACAGGTATAAATACGCTATATATTGGATAATAATGTGTTTTAAGCAATAGCTCAGCAGTCTGATCTTGTATCCTTTCCATATGCTTCCTTTAAGCACCTTTCCCTTATTGAACAATGAGTTTTGCTATATCGCCATTGTTTGTATTAAGGAAATAAACACCAGCTTGTAGATCAGCAATATCTATTTTGTTGGTGTTTGCTACTTCTTTTAAAAGCTGTCCTGTACTCGAGCGAATTTGACAATTTTCGATGTTTTGTGTTAAATATACAATTGAACCTGTAGTTGGGTTAGGATATACATCAATTTTTTTAGTGCCATTTAAATTGTTGTTACTCGTAGTGCCTGAAATGCCTATTTCGTATACAGCTACTGTTCCACTTACTTCATACGATACAATTAATAAGTTTTTGCCGTTTGGACTATCTGCTGCTGGGATAAACAATAGCCCTTCGGGGCCTAAATCGCCACCAGTGCCTATGCCAGTGCCTGATGCTGAAACAGGTGTTTCGCCAAAATTACGAGTGCTTACATACTGAACAAATTCGGGCTGCATTGGGTTTGTAACGTTGTATATGAGTATGGCCGACTGTCTTTCTAGGGCAATAAAAGCATAGGTTTTAGTATCGATTACAGCAGTTACCACACTTTCAGGTTCGGGTCCTTTATCGTCGCTTCTGTTCGACATTTGGTTCGACCCATTGTGATTAACATTAAAGTTGGCAGGGAAATTCGTTTTCACGTATTGTTCAATGTCATCACCACTATCGTAAACCTGAGTTAGTTGATCGTCCCAGATACTAAATGATCGAGCGCCATAGGCATATAAAACATCAAAATCCAAATCGCCATCAGTATCGCCTAACTTATCAGTAACTTTAAGGCGGCCAATATTTGAGGCAGTATTTAGAGTTGCGGCAGTAGGAAAAACAGCTGCATCGAGTGTAAGCTGACTTACTGTTTTTTCTTCCGAAAAAGCGCTGTAAGCTCTTGCGTCACCTTCGTTGGCTGTAATCAAATAGGTTTTATTATCATAAATTATCGATGCAATTCCATCGGGTTGATACATCCCTTTTACAGGCCAATTGGCAATATTAATCTGCGTGGATGGATTGCCAGGATACCTGTCAGATGCATCAATACCGTTACCTGTTGCGTTAAAATCTTTGTAACCCAATGGTTTGATATCAGTTATCGATTTTGTGGTTAAATCCACTATGGCAATCGCATTATTTTCCTGGCACGTTACCCATGCTTTTTTTGAATCGGTCGAAATGGCAATATATTCAGGCTCCATGTCTTTTGAAACAGTTGGATTTGTACCACCATAAATACGTACGCCCGAATTAATAAGTGTTGCTTTTTGGCTATCGAACGAATTAAAATTGGCAGTTGTAACCGTTGCATTTGCTACGCCGGTGCTTATATCAATAATGCTCACACTACCCTCAGGGTCGGTCGTGTAATCGTCGGTTGGTTCGCCTTCGTTGGCTACAAGCACCATTGATCCATCGGGTGTAAAAGTCAACATATCGGGCAGTGAACCAACTTCTACCGAATTAATAAATGTGCCATCAGTAGCGTTAAAGAACACAACTTTACCTGCATTTTGTTTTACAACAGCCTCCACGGCTACGGCAAGAATATTATTTTTTATAGCCAAGCTGTTTGCAGCACTTCCATAAGCCGTAAGCGCAATAGCCGAAATGAAAGTAGGATTTGAGGGTGTGCTGAGATCAATCACATGTATATCACCTCCGTTACCATTTATGGCATAAAGTCGTTTTGATGTTTTATCGTAAGCGCTAATTTCCATTACGCCACCATCTTTGTTGTAAAAGCCTGAATGGTAGCGACCAGTAAATGTAGCTGTTATAGTACTTGCCATAACCGAATTAGCTAAAAAGCTAATCAGCAGTAAAAGGGTAGAAGTTATTTTGCTCATCTGTATCTAAATTTGTAAAAATTAGTTTATATTATTTTCACAAAATTAGAAGATGCAGATTTCATAAAAATATCTTTTGTATGAATTATGTGTGAATTATAGTGTGTATCGACTGCTTTTTAAATAAATACCCAACAGTATAGTTCAATATAAGCTATATCTCAGTATTATTTAGCTTGCATTATTATTTTTAATCAGATTAATGATAAGAAAATATTATTTTTGTGTTTTGAAAATCAACTTACTAAATATCTTTCTGAATAAAAAGAATTACACAACATGCGATTAGTTATACAACGTGTAAACGAAGCCTCGGTAAGCATTGCAGGTGCCGTGCATTCAACCATACAAAAAGGCTTTATGGTGCTTATTGGCATTGAGCAGGCCGACACCGAAGAAGATGCCGAATGGCTAGCTGGCAAATTGATAGGCCTGCGCATTTTTGACGATGAGGCGGGTGTTATGAACCGCTCGGTTACCGACATCGATGGCGAAGTATTGGTAGTTAGTCAGTTTACCTTGCATGCTTTAACTAAAAAAGGGAACCGTCCGTCGTACATTCGTGCGGCAGGTCACGAAAAAGCTGTACCTTTGTATACCCTTTTTTGCAAACTGGTTTCGAACAAACTGGGCAAAGAGGTTAAAACGGGTGTTTTTGCTGCCGATATGCAGGTGGCGCTGGTAAACAATGGACCAGTAACGATTTTGATTGACAGTAAAAACAAAGAGTAAAGAGTTCTGAGTATTGAGGAGTTTGCAGTTTGCAGTGTTGGGTTCTGAGTTCTGAGTATTGGTATCAAAAAGAAAAAATTATAATATAAGCGATTAAAAAAACAATCTGATGATAAAGAAACACATTCCTAATTTCATTACATCGCTCAACCTTTTTGCAGGTTGTATGGCTATATACCATGGTTTTAATGGTAACTACGAATTGGTTACGCTTTTTGTGGTTATTGCGGCGGTATTCGATTTTGCCGATGGACTTGCTGCGCGATTGCTGAACGCCTACTCGCCTATGGGTAAAGAGTTGGATTCGCTGGCCGATGTTGTAAGTTTTGGTGTAGCGCCTGGCGTGTTGGCTATGTCACTATTAACTGAGAGCGCCATGCCACAGTGGGTGTCGTTTGCTGGTTTTATTATTCCCGTGTTTTCGGCACTACGTTTGGCTAAGTTTAATATCGACGAACGACAAACTAGCTCGTTTATTGGCCTGCCAACACCTGCCAATGCCTTATTTTGGGTGGGTATGGGCTACTCGTATGCCAATCTATTAATTGATAATGGTCTAATAACCTTAGCACTTATTGTTGTTTTTAGTGCTTTTTTGGTATCGGAAGTGCCAATGTTTTCGTTGAAGTTTAAAAATTTAAGTCTCAAAAATAATCTTTCGCAATACATTTTCTTAGCTATTTGCATTGCATTGATCGTGTATTTCAAAATGAAAGCCATTCCGCTTATCATTGCATGGTACATTTTGCAATCGGCAATTGTTGCTTTATTAAGCAAAAGAAACTAACTAAAAAAAAATGATTGAACGTGCAACATATTTGGTCATTTATCACTCATCTATCTTTACAGTACAAAAAACAGCTAGCATTCGATTAAAAGACGCATTAATCAACTTATGAATCTCAGTTTAACAGCTCTAAAAGCATATTTAAGCAAGCCACTTACAGGTCACGCTTCGCACTTGAAGCTTGCACCTCCCACGCGTCGCACGGAGCTCGTAGCACAGATAGCACCTCCGCTCGATGCACGCAAAAGTGCCGTGATGATTTTACTATTTCATGAAAATGAAAAACTTAAAGTTGTTTTTATACGTCGTAGTTTGTATGTGGGCATACACTCAGGCCAAATAGCTTTTCCGGGCGGACGCTACGAAGAGACTGATCCAAGCATTGAATATACTGCTTTTCGCGAAATTGAAGAAGAAATTGGGGTCAGCAAAGATCAAATTGAACTCCTTGGTCAACTGTCGGATATTTATGTTCCACCTAGCAATTTCCTCATAAGCATCTTTGTAGGCTACATGGCCCAAAAGCCGATGTATAAGCCCGATGAACGAGAAGTTGCCGAAGTTATCGAAGTTAATTTTGACGAACTACTTGAACCCAATGCCATTGGTCAAAAATCGTTCTACGTACCATCAGCTAATCAATCGTTCGAAGCACCTTGCTACCAAACAACCCAGTGCGATATTTGGGGTGCAAGCGCCATGGTTCTTAGCGAGTTGATTGATATGCTTACCAACTCGCATTAAGCTGAGTATCTTCATTTAAATAAATATTCAAATTCTTTTTATCAACATGTTATCATCTATCAAATCACTTATCCACAAAGTTGGGGTATCAACCCTAATTTACAGCGCAATATTACTTGCGTTAGTGGCATTTAGTGCTTTTTCTGCCGATTTGATAGGTTTTTTCTCCGATCACTATTATACCCATATAGCAGTTGCCTATACGGTTATTGTATGTTCACTTCTTTTTATTCCACGTAGCGGTTATTGGCAGCAACTAGCGATGCATAAAAAGCTCTTGCTGGCTAGCATCGTGCTTCTGTTTACGGCTATAAACTTTAACATGCAGCAGTCGTTTCTGTTTTCAGCGGTATTTGCGGTAATCGTTTTTTACTATTACAGCATCGAAAAGCAGTTTTACAAGCCTAATTTCGTGTCGATACTCATGATGATCTATTTTCTGCATTTGGTGCTTAGTTTAACATGGTCGCTAAACAAAACCGAAGGCTTTAGTTACCTGGGACGCCTTACGCCAATCTTTTTTATACCCTTGTTATTTAGTTTCTTTAGGCTCGATAAAAAAGACTACGAACTTATTTTGTCTGCACTTTTTAGAATAGCTACCTTAATGGCTGTACTATCCATTGCAAGTTGGATACTTCAAAGCAGGTTTTACAACATCAACCTTTTAGATGGATTACAATTCAAAAAAGTATCGATTGGATTTTATCCCATATCTCAAGCTACTTATGCTTGGTCACTTTTTAAACATCCTACCTATTGGTCCATTTTGTTTCTCACAGTTATTAGCGCGGGCTGGTATTACCTGAACAAAAAAGACACGGAATTTAAGTTTCAAAAATCAGAATTGCTTTTTACACTGATAGCGATACTTATTATCACATCTATCAGCGCTTCACGCGTTATGTTTATCAATTTTGTACTTATCAATACCATTGGGCTACTCTATGCGCTACGTCACAACAAAAAAAAGCTTGCTTTTAGCATTAGTGTGGTTGCAGTTGCAGCATTGGTAGTTGTTGTGTTTTTTAACGACAAGATAATGGCGTTTGTAAACGATTCTAATCGGTATTGTTTACGTTCAGCAGCCTACGAGTCGATTAGGCAAAATACATGGCTAGGCACTGGGCTTGGAGGGATGAAAGCTTATATCAATAACGATAATCCTCTGCTTGTAACACTTAGATCATCTGAAGTAATGTCTATACACATACATCCACACAATCAGTTTATTGGCGACGCTATGCAAACAGGTGTTTTGGGACTAAGCATTATCACATTATTGCTTTCAACACTATTTTACTACGGCATACGTTATAAAAACAGCCTTTTGTTGATGGTTACAGTAATATTTCTATTTATCATGAATATCGAAATGCCACTTATTTACTTAAATGGTATCTTTGCATTTGCACTTTATATCAGCTTTTTTACACAAAAAAAAACTATTGAATGAAACGAACCGTACTTATCGATCTCTCCGCGTTAAAAGACCTATTTTGTGGCCTTGGTCAGGTTGCTGCGACATATGGTAACTATTTTCGCGATAATTACAAGAGAGAGGCATCTAATTGCGAAATTACGCTGCTTGTCCCCGATGCAATGTTCGGAAAATTTGGGAATGAGGTAAATTATTTATCCAGTACTCGGTTTTTAACACGCAAGTTTCAGTTTTTATTTCCTCATTTTGATGTTTGGCATTCTATACATCAACTAAGTCGATATAGGCCGCGTAATAAGCATACAAAGATTATACTTACCATTCACGATCTTAACTACCTTTACGAACGTACAGGGCATAGAAAACATAGAAAACACCGCCAAATACAACGTAAAATTGAGCGTGCTAATCAATTGGTATGCATTTCTAACTTTGCTAAATCAGAAGTTGAGAATAATCTCAATTTATTTGGCAAAGAGTGTAAGGTCATCTATAATCATACCGAAGCTTTAAAAACTCAAAACGCAGTTGAGCCTAAAATGGATATTAAAACACCTTTTTTCTTTTCGATTGGTGTTATTCAAAAAAAGAAAAACTTTCATGTGCTTCTTGATTTAATGAAACTGATGCCCGAAAAACAGTTGTACATTGCTGGAAAAGAAGTAAGTGATCCGAAAAAGAACGGTTATGCACAGATGATCCGAAAGCGCATAGAAGATGAAAATATCGACAATGTGAAATTGGTTGGCCCAATATCCCAACAAGAAAAAATATGGTTTTATCAACATTGCGAAGCTTTTCTTTTTCCTTCATTATTCGAAGGCTTTGGCTTACCAGTAATTGAAGCCATGCAATTTGGCAAACCTGTATTTTGCTCTCAAGAAACAAGCTTAAAGGAGATAGGTAGTGACTACGCCTATTTTTGGCAAAATTTTGAGGCTCCACAAATGAAAAGTATCATCGATAATAACTTGGAGGCTTTTAAAAATAATAGTGCAAAAATCAGTAGTGAGTTAGCTTATGCTAATTCGTTTACATCAAATAATCACTTCGAATCATACATTAAGCTTTATGAAACAATTTGATATCGACCTAGTTTACCTTTGGGTTGACGGAAATGACAGAGAGTGGTTGGCTAAAAAATATAAGTTTTTAGGCAAAAATCTTGATTTTAATAACGAAGCGACTTCTATTGCCCGTAATGCAAATAACGACGAACTAAAATATGCGCTGCGCTCAGTAGAAAAATATGCTCCTTGGATTCGAAAAATATTCATTGTTACCGATGAACAGACTCCATCGTGGCTCGATTTAACAAACGAAATGATTCAAGTTGTTGACATCCGTGAAATTTTGCCTGCCGAAGCTTTACCGTGCTACAATTCCGTTATCATTGAACATTTTCTGTACAAAATACCAGGCCTTGCCGAGCATTTTTTATATGCAAACGACGATATGTTCTTCAATGCACCTATCACACCGAAATTCTTTTTTAATAATCACGGACACCCGATAATTCGTTTACAGAGAGCTACAGGTGGGAAATGGATCAATAAAATAAAACGAAGACTGAAAATATACAGCAATATTTATCGAAAAACAATCGACCGATCTGCTCGTCTTATCGATCATAAGTTTGGGACTTATTACTCAGGTACGCCTCATCACAATATCGATGCTTATTTAAAATCGGACTACGAGCGAGTAGTTGAGCTCGAGTTTAAAACAGAGATATTTGCAACAGTTAAACACCATATCCGCAACGAAAACGATATTCAGCGTATAATCTACCTCTATTATGCTTTAGCGCAACATAGAGGAGAACTGAAATACGTAAATCGGAATGAATCTTGTAGAATTAGATTGCAAAAACCCGATTTTATGTATTATATAACCAAATATGACCCAAAGCTTTTTTGCCTAAATGATACGCATCGAGCTACTGATGAGGATCGTAAACGCGTAAAACCATTTTTGGAAGAATTATTTGCTATAAAATCGAAGTTCGAAAAATAAGAAAGAGAAGTATATTGATTTAATAATACTTTTAAAAAAAACTCTCAGTCGGAATTAATTTTTAAATCCTCACGATACATACCGAACTGCCTGAACAGTTTCGCTTTAATAAAATTAGACTAATGGTTAAGCGTATATTGATAAAAAGATAGAATGAAAGTTGAGTTGGATAAGTTTCAATCCACTCCCGTCCGCCTTTTTTAAACCAAGCATTACCCTAAAAAATATCATACTTGAGTTTTGGAAGACATTTTAGGGTATATCAAAAGTGCTATATTTCAAATGATGATTTTTCTGGGAGAATTGAATTAAACGCTTGATTTATATCGCGTATAGTACGTTCGTAATTCAAAATATGAACATTATCATTAATACATACAAGTTTATAGCTTTGGTTCCGAATTGCTTTAATTGCTTGCTTAGGCTTAATTACAAGTGGGAACATTTTCGTATCATTATAGGTGTTATACGGTTCAAATTTCGAACTGCAAATTTGCCATGTTCGAAATAATTCTTGCGTATAATCACGCTCTGTACGAAAACGATTTTTCGACATCTCTGTTAGTTCACTTCCGCAATAGTCCCATACCTCTTCGAAAGTAGATTTTAAATATGGCTGTGCATTATGTGGAGTTCGCAAGGTAATGAACTCATTATAAAACGATAGTAAATAAGTTAAACGTGCTTTTTTACCGTATATTGGGTTATACTATTTATGATGATCACGTTTTAATACTTCAGGTTTATCGAACTTCCGATTTATAATATTTATATTGTTCTTTAAACATTTACTCCACAACGAAGTACCAATATTAGTTCTAAATGCAGCAATATCATTTGGGATGCCATTCTTAAAGAAGCGATCTTGTTTTAAATGATCGATAATAAAAAAATCATCATTAAAATATACAAAGTGCTCTGCTAGATCTGGAATTTTATGGAGGTAAATTTCAATTAAACTGGAGTTAAATACAGGCAAAAACTCATTTGGGATATAATCGCTATGATTAACCAAATTAAGTTTTGGATGATTCTCATCTAACCATTCAGGTTTCTGTCCGCATGTTACAAAGTGAATTTTTCGTACCCAGGGTGCAAATTTATCAACGCCTCGGAACCAATATTTCAAAAGGCCATAGTCGCGAAAGCGAGCTTCCGACACTTCATTTTTTGAATTGTCTATTTTCCCAGAATAGGTAGCAAAGTCCTTTTTCCATTTTGGGTCGTCCATATCCACCCATGTTATTACAAAATCAATACCCATACTACTATTTGAGAAGGTTGAATTAATTATAAATTTGAAATGCAAATGTAACAAAAACATTTGAGACAACCATCGTATAATATCTGATTAACAAGAAGCTGTTAAAGCAAACTTCCAAAAAATTAGTTTAATAATACTGGCTGATTAGCTTTATATAAGTGAAATAACTTTACTCCACCTAGGTAACTCGCCCAAAGTGTAAATGTACTTGGAGGGCCAATGAGTAAATCACATAACGACATTATATGATGATCAATATACCAATTTTCATTTGAAATAATAATTTTTTCATCATTTTGAAAGTCAACTATTTCGTTGGAAAAAATCACAAATTTATACTTGTAAATACCTTTTAGGTATAACTCCGATTCTATAGCGCGTAATTGTTTCTGATAAACATCATCATCATAAAAGTATTTACCTCCTTTCCATTTTTGATAATCTCCACGTCGAATATGTATGCCTATCAGCGTATAGCCATCCAATTTAAGTGCATTAATTTCATTCATCAGTGCACTGTCTTTCAAATAATGTGGCTTAATAGCGTATTTAAGTGACATTTCGTTACGGTATTTTTCACTTAACTCTGTTAATCGAAAACGCCAACCAGCAACATAAACAAGATCGTGTTTTTCAAATGCTTTGAGTAGTTTTTTTTCAGCCGAAACATGGTCATCTTGTTTATCAAACCGTATTAACTTTAACACCCCTAACTTTGAAAGAATCCATACGATAGAAAAAACTTTTTTTACAACCCTACTATGACGGAATAACTTACCTAGTAGGTCAATTTGTAGAAAATGCAAGAACCAATTTGTTTGTGTATTACAAGGGTCTACATATAAGCTGGCAATGTCATTAAAAGTTGGATTTTGATATGCTATATTATGCTCCTTGCAAAATACCTCAAAATGCAAATTCTGTTGTAATTTGTTGCTATGATTGCCATTAGGCTTAATTACAATTAGTTTTTTTGATGATGAAGTAGTCATATTACATAAATATTTTGAGCTTTGAAGCTAATGTATACTTTTTGTTTAGCATTAATTTGCAGAAAAAGCGTTGTCGTAAATTCCAGTATTTTTCAATGAATAAAAACTCTGGTTTACCTTGCATCGATTGTAAAATATCAGTAGCTTCATTTTGAAACTCTGTTTTATTTAATTTAATAATATTTCGAATAAGAAAACGGTACACAGCATATGCCTCTTTATGATAAACCCATCTTAAGAGCCTTCTGTCGATGCTTTTGTTAAGTGCATAGGTATTATATATATAAGGCACTACAATTTTACTTATATCAAAAAATAGTCTTGGTTTATATCCATTTAGTGTAACACTAATTTTAGAATGCCTATGACACGCTACTACATCACTGATTTGGACAAAACTTGATATATTTGCTACAACATCAAATGTAAATAAAAAGTCTTCGCCTCCAGATCGTAGATCATCAACAAAACGCACATTGTCTAGTATTTTTCTACGAAATAAACACATCCAAATATAATACCATTTTTTATTTTTACCACGTACGTGTCTATAATAATCAGTCAAAGGATTGTTGTAACGTTTTACTTGAGTGCTAACGCTGGACGAAGGGAGTTGATCAATTCTAAAATCTTCAGCTATCATCATCATCCTACCACGAACTAAATCAGTATTCAATTCAACAGCCGAATTATACAATTTTTCGAGGCTATATGGTGGTGTTAAATCATCATGATCCATCATGTATACAAATTCGCCTTGTGCAAGTTGTAAACCAGTATTACGAGCTGCCGAAACGCCGCCATTAGGCCTATTTACTTTGATAAAGCGGCTGTCCAAACTAATAAATTCATCAATAATCAACTCCGATTTATCTTTAGAGCCGTCGTTTACGCATATACATTCAAATTCAGTAAGCGATTGCTGCTGAATAGAGCGTAGGGCATCTCGTAGATACAACTCATCGTTGTAAATAGGAATAATTACGGATACTTTTATCATAAATATACCTTTTTCAGAGTTTAATATTAATCGTTGTAGCTAGCCACTCGAGCAAGGTTGTACGATCAGCTTCGGTAGCCATATCCAACGACCCCATGCAACAAAATTGAATTGAAGGATTTGAATTAAACTGTTTCAATTTTCGATTTATATAGTTGTCGCCTCTATTTACAGGTTTCAGATACAGAAAAACATCTTTGGTGCTTTTTAGAATAGCACGACCTTGTTTAAACATGATTAAGTAATACAATGCTTGTGTATTAAACTGTTTTCCGCTTCGAAACTTATGGGCGATATTTGAATTGAAAAGTGCTGGATTGGTCTCGAAAAATTTTGCTAGAACGCTTTTCTTCATCGGATGTGGCATGTGTTCCAAATGAAAGAACTGCTTTTTTTGTCCGAACACTTCGGCTGCTTTAATCATAGCATCTTTAAACCCCACTGGTTTATGGCCATTTTTAGTGGGTTTAATAAGCCATAGCAACTTATATAAGAAAAGGCTATGCCAAGCGCCATAAGCTATAATATCGTCGCCAACATACCAGTCATTATAACTTACAGGGCGAACTAAAAAGAAATCGTCGTTTAAGTACACGTAGTTTTCGCTTAAACCTGGAATACGGAACGTTGCTGTTTCAATCGTTCGACTGTTAAAAATAGGTAGTACGCTTTCGTAATCTCTAAAAATAACCCGATGATCTACTATTTCTATTTCAGTTTTTGTATCGGGGAAATTTCGAGCTACAAAAGCATCTAAATTGGGGTTTTGCTGATCGGTAATAATGAATATTTTTCGAACAAATGGTGCAAAACGTAGTATTGATCCAACCGAATAAAATATTTCACCTACCGAAGTATAGCGCGTAGCTCCTGCCACATCATCGTGCTTACGAAACTGTGGGTCAATGTGTTGTTGAATTTTCTGAGCTTGCTTAGGATCATTGCCATCTACCCAACTAATCACTACATCTACATGCTGATGCAATTCAGTATTTATCATACTATGTTTTTAAAACGAGAGGGTATTTTAACTACAATATTTAGAAATGACATAGATGGTTTATTCCAAGCGAACAATGGGCGAACCACCGTTTGAAATATTCTTGAAAAATTCAACACGCAATTGCCTGAATATGCTCGTGTATTGGTGATAATGTCGATTGTACGTGCTCTTTTTTCAATGTGCTTTTTACGGCCTGTAGCCATTCTGTCTTTGTCCTGAAAGCGCTGATTAATCATTTCAAGATCAACAGATCCAAAGTGAAATAAATATAAATTAGGGTCGATATGAAAATTTTCGCCATGAATTCGATGAAAGCCTGAACCCCAATTTACAGCCCTATTAATTACAGATGGCTTTGTATAGCGAGAAGACAGGTAGGCATAATTTCGCTGTTCCAAAAATGGTTTATTTTCATCAAGTATTGATTCAAATTTCATATGTTGTCCTACATCAAAACCTAAACCTGAAACTGTTGTTTTTATTGAAATTGAATTTAAATATTCAGCAAGGGATTTTCCCGTTGTTGGGTCAACAAGAAGAAATTCATCGGCATCCACCCCGATTACAATATCATATTTCTGTAATAATTCAGCTGCCACACTTGACAAAAATCCTAACCGTCTTTTCTCGGCCAAAACAACATGCTCTACTACACGCTCACAATGAATAACATTTGATTTACCAGCTTGAGCAGGTATAGGCTGATCGACACCATCCAAGTAAATATAGAGATTTTCTTCGCCTAATTCGCGTCCATAATATTTGACCCAACGGTTAAGAAAGAATTCATCGTTTCTTGCCATTGTAATTGCACAAATACGTTTCATAATAATCAAAATATTAATTCAAAACTACATGAACTTTAAGGTTCAAATTTCCATAATTGATTCAAAATAAAATCATTATTCTCACCAAACCCCATATAAACTGAACTGTGTAATGTAAATGCCAACGCATTTTCCACTTTTCCTCCGGCAAATTCGGCTCGCTTATACCATTTGTCTTTTACGGGATCGTATTCTAAAATATCGCTATGAGTGTAATTGTCGGTAAGTGTACCTCCCACATTTCGGCCTGTAGCCACAAAATAGCGGCCTTTAAGAGCAAAAGCAACGGCATTAACGCGTCCTTTTCCGGGTATCGATTTACGTTCTTTCCAAGTATCCGACTCGGGGAAATATTGCCACCAGTCGTTTCTACAAAAAGTGTGATATCCTGTACCAAAATAAAATTTTTCTCCATCCGTACAAGCTACTCCCCCTTGACGGTTATCGCCCGGAAAATCCTTCACCCTATTCCAAGTGTCAGCTTGCGTATCGTATCGCCAGACTTCATTAAAATATTGCTTTTCGTTTGTTAAACCTACAATATAAATATAATGTTTATAACTGAAACTCGAACAGGCGTTTAAAGGTGGCTTTGAATTGTTGGAATGAGTAGGAAAACTTGCTCGTTTAATCCATTGGTCAGCATTGGGATTGTATTGCCAAAAATCGTCTAAAATAGTTGTATCTGTGTCGTACACATCTTTTTGGTAATTAAAACCAAACCCAACATATGCCAGCCCGTCAACTACTTCAGAAATAGCTCCAACGCGTGGTTTGCCTGGAAACTTTGCTTTTTCAGTCCATGTGTTTGATGTTGCATCAAATTGCCAACAATCGGTGCCATTGTTGGCACTACCATGCGCTAATCGCCCCAAAAGCACATAGGCTTTATCGTCTATTACAAACGTATTGGCATTGGCTCTTGCGCCTACTGCTGTAGCATCTACTTTGGTGAACTCAACCTTAGGTAGTGGCGAATCCAGTAGTTCGTTACACGATAGACACATAAATATTAGCGAAATAAGCGAAAGGGCCTGTTTTATTTTCATCAAAAGGAGAGCAAAAAGTTAAGCATATACGCGTACCCAATCAATCTCGAACTGACCTTCAGATCCGCTCGATTTGGCTGGAATAAATGAGTTAAAAGCCATATACATCTCTTCTTGTGGAATGTTAGCTTTGGTTCGATATACTTCAATATTGTTTATCATCCACACTAACTCGCTTTTTGTCCATTTAAATGTGTAGATATAAAACTGCGATGGGTTAATACCAGTGATGGTTACTCCATCAATTACATTTTTGGTAGCATTGCCAATGTGGATTTTTTTACCATCGAAATGAAATACATTGATATGTGGTAATTTAGCGTTGGCACCTAACCAAAATGCATGATTTACATTTCCTGTACAACGAAGCTTAGCCATAAAAACGCCGCCTTTTTGACGGAAGTGTTGCGCTGTTTGAATAATATCCGACGTATAGTCGAAATCTTTCATAACAAAGCCCTTTTTCTGATCCCAAGCACGCGCAGTAACAGACTCTTTTTTAGTCTGAATGGTTAAAATACCATTGTGTACACGTACATTTTTACCATCGTTGTTGGCTTGTTTCTCGTTTACAAACGAATGATTACCAATGGTTTTATCACTTCCGTACTGAAATCCATAATTCCATACCGATTTCGAAAGCGAGTTCCAATTAAAACTATCCTCAAATGTTTTTTCTTGTTTACGATAGGCATCAAAACGCTCAGGTTTTTCGGCTATATAAAAAGCCACATCAGGGTTTTTAGCTAATTCGTAAAAGCGTTGTTCTTTTTTAAATTCGGGTGTCGATTGCCAGCGGTGTGTGTTGGCCCAAAACTCATTTTGAGCCTTGAACTCAGGCGTTTCAACTTTGGCCTTTAGCTCTTCGTATCTTTTTAATGCATACGAATCGTGAAACCGACAATACAATTTGTAGTTAGCCGATTTTTCAAATTCTTTGTATTTTTGAAGGTTTGATGATTCGGAAACAGCCTTTTTATCACCAAGTTTTTCGTAATCTGGAGTTTTTTCGAAAATCAAAAATTGTTTTAATTCGGCTGATTTAAGTACATCTTGATACTGTTTTAAATCGGCCGAGTGTGCAAGTTTTGTGTATTCATTTATTACTTTGCACTCTTCAGTGTCCTTGTACTTTCTACTTTGAAGTGTTTTTTTGTGCTCAATAAAAGCAGCCGATTTTACTTCATGAAAAAGCAAGCTGTACTCTTCAAGCTCTTTCGATTTTGCTACCTCATCGTAGCGTTTTAAAGCTACAACTAATTCATCTTCGCGTTTTTCAAGCTCTGAAGTGGGAGTTATTTTCCCAAATAGATTTTTCCAAAATAGATTCATAACTATATATTTTATTAAATCAAATCCTATTTGCCATTAATAATATGCGCAATACATTCATTTAAATTGTTTGAAATTAATGGTTTAAAGTATTCAACAGGAATGAATAGCTCAGAGCGCATTCGTTCTGTTTGTTGCAATAGGTCGTTGTAAAAACTGTTTTCGTTGAATAAAATCACCTTTTTTTTATGCTCTCCAACAATTCCAGCTGCCAACACATCAAATAATTCATCCAGTGTACCGTAACTTCCTGGTAGAGCTACAAATACATCGGCTTTTATTTTCATTAATTCTTTGCGCTCGCCCATCGTTTTAACGGCTATAAGCTCAGTACACAACGGGTTTACACGTCCCATGCGCTCAACAGCTTCGGGAATAACACCAATTATTTGACCATTTTCGGATGCTGCCCCTTCGGATACAGCCGACATGGAGCCTCCAGTTGCCCCTCCAAAAACTAAACAATGTCCGTTTTTTGCTATCCAACTCCCTAGCGCATAAGCCGTATCTAAATACGACTGTGCAATGTGATTACTTGAGGAGCAATATACGGCTATATTCATTGTTTCGTGTTTCGCGTTTCGTGTTTCGCGTTCAGTGTTTCGTGTTTTTTAAACGCGAAACCTGAAACTCGAAATTATAAATAATACTATGCGTCAATCTTAGCGTAAGTTGCGTTTTCTTCGATAAACTGACGGCGTGGAGCTACCTCATCGCCCATTAGCATCGAGAATACGTGATCGGCAGTTGCTGCGTTATCAATTGTTACCTGACGAAGTGTGCGGTTTTCAGGATTCATTGTTGTATCCCAAAGTTGCGTTTCGTTCATCTCTCCAAGACCTTTATAGCGCTGTGTGTGAATTGCTCCTTCGTTTCCACCACCGTGTTTTTCGATAAATGCTTGACGTTGCAAATCATTCCAGCAATATTCTTCAATTTTTCCTTTTTTACACAAATAAAGTGGTGGCGTAGCAATGTATAAATAACCTTGCTCAATCAACTCTTTCATGTGACGGAAAAAGAAAGTCATAATCAATGTTGCAATGTGGCTTCCATCCACATCGGCATCGGTCATGATAATTACTTTATGATAACGAAGTTTCGACATATTTAGTGCCTTTGTATCGTCTTCTGTACCGATAGTTACACCTAGTGCAGTGTAAATATTACGAATTTCTTCGCTTTCAAGCACCTTATGAGGCATGGCTTTTTCAACATTCAGAATTTTACCACGTAAGGGTAAAATAGCCTGAAACTGACGGCTACGACCTTGTTTGGCCGTTCCACCCGCCGAGTCCCCTTCGACAAGGTAAAGCTCACATTTTGCAGGATCTTTGTCGGCACAGTCGGCTAGTTTGCCTGGCAACCCACCACCCGAAAGTGGCGATTTACGCTGCACCATTTCGCGTGCTTTACGTGCAGCGTGACGAGCTGTAGCTGCGAGTATAACTTTTTCAACAATAATCTTAGCAGCTTTGGGGTTTTCCTCCAAGTAGTTTCCAAGCGCTTCGCTTACAGCCATTTCAACAGAACCCATTACTTCGTTATTACCTAACTTCGTTTTGGTTTGTCCTTCGAACTGTGGCTCTTGTACTTTAATAGAAATTACGGCTGTAAGACCCTCGCGGAAGTCATCGCCACTAATTTCAATCTTCAGTTTCTCAAGCATTTTGCTATCTTCGGCATATTTTTTAAGTGTACGCGTCAATCCACGGCGGAAGCCTGCAAGGTGCGTACCACCTTCGATAGTGTTGATATTATTTACATACGAGTGTATGTTTTCGTTGTAAGAGGTATTGTAAGTCATGGCAATCTCCACTGGAGTACCATTTTTTTCGGTAATAATGTGAATTACGCTATCGATCAATTTTTCGCGCGCTTCGTCGATGTATTCAACAAACTCTTTCAGCCCTTCGTTCGAGAAAAAAGTTTCGCCTTTAAATGTGCCATCTTCGTTCAAAACGCGTTTATCAGTAAGCGTTAAGGTAATACCGGCATTCAAGTAAGCAAGCTCACGTAAACGGCTAGCAAGGATATCGTATTTATAAACTGTTTCAATGAAAATGCTACCATCTGGATGAAAAGTAACTGAAGTACCGTTTTTTGTTGATGTTCCAATTTCCTGTACTGGGAATTTAGGAATACCACACTCGTACTCTTGCATGTATAATTTACCATTTCGCGACACTTCGACATGGAGTAAAGTAGAAAGTGCATTAACACAAGATACACCCACACCGTGCAAACCACCCGATACTTTGTAGCTATCTTTGTCGAATTTACCTCCAGCGTGTAGCACTGTCATAACAACTTCGAGTGCCGATTTGCCCTCTTTTTCGTGCATGTCAACCGGAATACCACGTCCGTTATCCACAACTGTAATGGAGTTATCTTCGTTTATGGTTACGTTAACTGTATCGCAATGACCAGCTAAAGCTTCGTCGATAGAGTTATCAACAACCTCGTACACCAAATGATGTAAGCCTTTAATACCTATATCGCCGATATACATGGCTGGGCGTTTACGAACCGCCTCTAAACCTTCGAGAACCTGAATACTGCTTGCTCCGTATTCTGCGCCTTTATTTGCTTTTACTTCTTCGCTCATCTTTTTGTTATAATCAATTATAATAAAGCAGTTTAAATCTGTTTTTTGCTCGCATAATTGTAGCTTTTAAGTTACAATATTTTTTTTGCCGAAAAAACACACAAATATACACAAAAATATTTAGAAATCAGAATTTCAGCACCCCTAAAATTGCATTGTCAGTTAATTTTTTTTAGGAATGCTGAAAAAATATATTTCGTTTCATTTGTGATGGCAGTCAGCTTGTTAAGCGATTATACGTTTTGTATTGCTGTTTTTGGGGTCGAAGCTAAAAAGAGCAAGAGCGTATATCGATTTTTTTGATATACGCTCTTGCTCTTTTTTTGAATGCTTACAGCTGGTCTAAGGTCGTCTAGCACCCTTTTGTCTGCCTTGCCAGTTCTCTATTAAATCTTTACGATACGAACGTTCGGCATTGAAATATTTAAAAATAGATTCAGCCGAAAGTATTTTCTTTAATTTTGAATAATAGCTTTTTACGAGTTGTGCTTTATGCAATTCGGAGTTAACAAATCGCTCATTTATTTCAGCATAATCAGCTTCGGATCTACTCTCTTTTTTGTCGTGAAAGCTGCGAAATAAAGGTTTGCTTTCTTCAATAAATTTCCAAACATTTTTTTCGTATTCTAAAAATAATGGTCTTACGCGTGCCGCTTCGGTAGGTGTAAGTTGTACTTTATCAACGATATATGCCCATTTTTTGTTGTGTAACTCTTCAATATTTAGTTTTGAGGGTTGCTGAGCCATTACTGCTGTTGACAAAAACAAAAGTAGTAGCAAAAAAAGTTTATTTATCTTCATCATTTTATAATTGTTTTTAAGTTGTCACATGCAACTAACGCATTAACAGGTGCTTGTATATTCAAGTGCGTTGGCCGTGTTCGTTTCATCTTATTCAAAACTTTGTACCTGATCATAAAGCTCCATATTTTCAATATCGTCGATTTGCGACAAAACATAAAGCTCGTAGTTTTCAGTTTTAGCTAATTTATTATCGGTATAAACGGTGTATACAATTCGGCTCAGAAAAAACACGCCCAAAAACATAACGGCCATATACATCCAAGGACGTAGAATGCGAAATGGCGAAACGGGTTTCAGGCTAATTTGACCTTCGAATTCAGCAGCAAATTGTTCAAAATAATTATCAGGAACAGAAAATGGCTTTCTATTTCCGATATCTTCTAATTTATATTTTTTATCCATAACACTATAATTGACTTAGCTCGTGGCTAAAAGTTTAATGGGATTGTAACCTTATGGTAACATTTAACATTCTGATTAATACTCTTCTTCTTCGAGAAAACGTTCTATTTTTTTGACAGCATGGTGATAAGATGCTTTCAATGCACCTACCGAAGTACCTAAAACAGCTTCCATTTCATCGTAGGTGATATCTTCAAAATATTTCATATTAAATACGAGTCGTTGTTTTTCGGGTAAGGTAAGAATAGCTCGTTGTAACTTTGCTTCAGCCTCATTGCCATCAAAATAGGTATCGGCTTCCATATGTTGATAAAGGCTTGTTTCTTCGTCGTCGATTGATTGTACGTTTCGTAGGCGTTTATTGGCTAAGAAAGTGAGCGTTTCGTTGGTTGCAATGCGGTAAATCCAGGTTGAAATCATGGATTCGCCTCTGAAACTTTCGATGGCCTTCCACGCTTTTAGAAAGGTATTTTGCATCACATCGTTCGCATCGTCGTGCGTCAACACCATTTTACGTATGTGCCAATAAATACGTTCTTGCCACGAACGAACAACAAATGCAAAGGCCTGAGCCCTTTTCGAGGGGTCGGCAAGCATTACCTGCAACTCTGCATCACTATAATTCATCGGTTTATTTGCATCTTATAATGGGTTTATTACTTTGTTTTGTATCTCTGACAGTTATAATGATGGATGGTTTAACCGCAAAACGAAGTTCAAGATTATTTAACAGCTCTTATCATTCGGTTGTTCCCTGCAATGTCTTTTTTTAAAACTATAGATTTAAAGCCTATTTCGGATAACATATCTACTGTTTGCTGACCATAATCGCGATGTATTTCAAAAAAAAGGAATCCACCATCAAACAAACCTTCTTGTGCAAGCATTGAAATTTTACGATAAAAAAGCAATGGGTCAGAATCGGGTACAAAAAGAGCTGAATGTGGCTCGTAATCCAATACATGTGCTTCGATATCAACCATTTCCTTTGTTGGTATATAAGGCGGATTGCTTACAATAATATTTTGTTTTTGGGTAAGTGCATTTAATTGTAAAATATCAATCTGTTGAAAATTAAGTTCACTGCTATTCGAAGTAGCATTTTTCGAAGCAGTTGTTAGTGCACTTTGCGACACATCCACAGCTGTAACTTCGCTATTCTTAAATACACTTTTAAGTGCAATAGCGATACAACCACTTCCTGTACCAATATCCATAATTTTTAAGGGTAGCGTTGTATCTATGCTTTCGCGCACCCAATCAACTAGTTCTTCTGTTTCGGGACGCGGAATAAGCACCGACTCGTCCACTTCAAAACGTAATCCGTAAAACTCAGTATATCCTAACACATATTGTATAGGACGTTTCGTTTGTAGTTGTTTTACAAATTCTTCGAGTTGTTGACGTTGATTATCAGAAATATTTGTATTTTTGTTAAGTATTATACCTGTTCGGTTTAATCCTGTAACTTCGGTTAGCAACAAATAACTGATGCTATTTATCTCATTATCGGGATAAATACCCGCTAGAGAATTGCGTATATACTGAAAAGCTTCTTGCATAAGTGCAAAGATATATACATTTACGATTATTTTATTTACTACATACAATTTATTTACGAATGTCGAAAAATGATTTATACATGCATCGTTGCCTTCAACTGGCAGCTATAGGTGGGGGAGACACAGCACCAAACCCAATGGTTGGCGCAGTATTGGTGGTCGACGATAAGATTGTTGGCGAGGGCTACCATCGACGCTACGGTGAACCGCATGCCGAACCCAATGCTATAAATTCGGTGCTTGATAAATCCTTACTTTCCAAAGCTACCATGTATGTCAGTTTAGAGCCGTGCTCACATTATGGAAAAACGCCACCGTGTGCGAACTTAATTGTAAGATGTGGCATACCGAGAGTTGTTATTGGTACTCTCGATCCTAACCCGCGAGTATCGGGCAATGGTGTGCGCATTTTGCGCGAAGCGGGTATTGAAGTGATCGTAGGCGTACTTGAAAATGAATGTAACGAACTGAATAAACGTTTTTTTGTGTTCCAACGTGAGAAACGCCCTTATGTGTTGCTTAAATGGGCACAAACACAAGATGGATTTATTGATCGTATACGTACATCGAAAAATGAGAAGCCGCTTGCAATTTCGAACGAATTAACCCGACAGTTGACACATAAAATGCGTGCCGAAAACCAAGCAATATTGGTAAGTACGAATACCATTTTACTCGACAATCCTTCGCTTACCGTACGCTATTGGTCGGGAAAAAATCCAGTACGCATCGGGCTCGATAGGCAAGGTCGTATTCCGGACGACTACCAACTTTTGAATGACCAACAACGAACAATTATATTCACCGAAAGCGTCAAAACGGCCAAGGAGAATCTAAAGTTCGAGTATCTAAAATTTGATGAAAACTGCTTGGAATCATTACTCGAGGCTCTTTTTAAAAATCACATTCATTCGGTACTCGTTGAAGGGGGTAGTAAATTGCTTCAAAACTTTCTATCAAAAGGTTTATGGGATGAAGCACATGTGGAGGTTTCGGATCAGCAAATAAACGATGGCGTTAGTGCTCCAATACTACATGCATTGCCAAAATCGGTGCAGGTAATAGACAAACACAGTATCCTAAAATTTGAAAACAGCAACAAGCGGTTTATGTAACATAAAAAATCACTAAGTATGAATAGCATTATTACTCTTGCGTTTATCGTACTTTATATTTACACCTTAGTCACTACTATTTCAGTTTTACTACTCGAAAATAGGAACCCTGTAAAATCACTCTCGTGGGTTCTTGTGTTGCTGTTTTTGCCTATTATCGGTCTTGTATTTTACTTAATATTTGGGCAAAATCTTCGGAAACAAAAAATTATCTCAGGCAAAACACTCAAGGCTTCTACAAACTACCTAACTCCAGATATTGATAGTTTGAACACCGAACTTCTAACTAGCAATCAGCATAATTTGGTTCGATTGTTACACAAAAACAGCGATGCTCTTAGTTATCCCAATAATAAAATTGAGATATTATCGGATGGAAAAAGTACGTTCGATGCCATGTTCACTGCTATTCGTAACGCAAAAAGCCACATACATATTGAGTTTTTTATTTTTGGGAATGATAAGATTTCGAACAAATTGCGGGTACTTTTAATACGCAAAGCACGGCAAGGTGTACGTGTACGTATGATTTACGATTATTGGGGAAGCTTTTTCCTATCAAGGTGGTATTTACGCTCGCTTCGGGAGTCGGGTGTGTACATTCGACCATTCTTGCCTTTTCGGTTGCGTTTAGGTCGTAGTAAAATAAACTATCGAAACCACCGCAAACTATTAATTGTGGATGGTGAAGTGGGTTTTACTGGTGGTTTAAATGTGGCCGACAGGTATATTTTTGGCAATGCACTGGGTAGCTGGCGCGATACATTTGTGCGATTCGAAGGTTCGGTTGTACATGCTTTGCAGCAACTATTTTTGGCCGATTGGTACTTTGTGGAGCGAAAACTGATTACCGATAAAAAATACTACCCAGAGCCTAAAGAGTTTGAAAAAAACTTGGTGCAAATTGTAAGTAGTGGTCCTGATACCGATTGGGAAGCCATTATGCAAGGAATATCAGCAGCCATCATGTCGGCCCAGAGGTATATCTACATACATACGCCTTATTTTATTCCGAACGAAGTGGTTAACAACAGCATTCAGATAGCTGCTTTAAGTGGAGTTGATGTACGCTTGATGGTTCCTACTCGGTCTGATTCGCACCTTTCTGACTTAAGTACCTCGAGCTATCTAGGTCATATTTTAGAAGCTGGTGTGAAGGTTTATCGGTACAAAGAGGGCTTTTTACACAGTAAAGCCATTGTTATTGACGACTATATATCAATAGTAGGATCGGCCAACTTGGATGAACGCAGCTTTAATCAAAACTTTGAAGCAAATGCTTTTATATACGAAACAGCCACAGCCGAACACTTGCGCAAGTTATTTGAGCGCGATATGCTTAACTCCGAGGAAGTTACATTAGAGATGTGGACAAACCGCAAACGAACCTTTAAATTAAAAGAGTCGTTTGCGCGATTATTTAGTCCGTTGATGTAAATACTGATTATTTTAAGGAGTTCCAGCCCTGAGCTTTAAGAGCAATTTCCTCTCCTTCGCGCCCAACTAGGTTAAGCCCCAGTTCTGGCTTGGTAATGTGGCCCACAATGCCCACATTTTCCATGGCTAAAATCTTGTCGTAGTCGTCTATAGAGGCTGTAAACAGCAATTCGTAATCTTCACCACCATTCAGTGCCGCAGTAACAATACTCATGTTTAGCTCTTCGGCCATAACCACTGCTTGGTAATTGATCGGGATTTTATCTTCGTACACCCTGCAACCAACATTGCTTTGCGTGCAAATATGAATTAGCTCCGACGATAAGCCATCCGAAACATCCATCATAGAAGTAGGTACAATGCCTTTTTCGGCCAATGCTGCTATCACATCTTTACGTGCTTCAGGTTTTAACTGTCGTTGAAGGATATAATCTTTCCCGTCGAAATCAGGCTGAGCTTCACTATTCGCTGAGAACACAATTTTTTCGCGTTCAAGTAATTGCAATCCCATGTAAGCCGAACCTAAATCGCCAGTAACACAAATTAAATCATTCGGTTTAGCACCATTTCGATAAACAATTTTATCTTTTTCGGCTTCGCCCAAACAAGTGATACTAATAGCTAAACCGGTGAGCGATGCTGAAGTATCGCCTCCAATTAAATCAACACCATACGTTTTGCACGCCAATTCGATACCAGCATAAAGTTGCTCCAAATCTTCCACCGAAAAACGTTTAGAGATGCCTAATGACACTGTAATTTGTTTCGGCTGACCATTCATAGCATAAATATCCGAAAAATTCACCACAGCAGCTTTATAGCCTAAATGTTTTAATGGCACATAAACCAAATCAAAATGAACCCCCTCAAGCAATAAATCGGTGGTAACGAGCACCTGCTTTTCTTTGTAATCGAGCACAGCAGCATCGTCGCCTACCCCTACTAAAGTTGATTGATTTTGGATTGCAAACTTTTCGGTTAAATGTTTTATTAAACCAAATTCGCCATATTGAGCTATTTCTGTTCGTTGCATATTTCTTGTTTTACGTTTGTGATGGCACTATGTGCGTTTTTTTGGGGCTTCGCCGTTTTGGGCACTTCGTGCGTTAAGAGGGTTTCGCCGTTATAAGATTGTTAATAATCTATTTTTCGTTATTAAGTAAAGTTACTTGCACGAAGGGATTTTATCGATACGACCTTGATGACGTCCTCCCTCGAAGTCGGTTGTGAAAAACACCTCAACCATTCTCAGTGCCTGTTCCTCGCTTACAAAACGGGCAGGTAGCGAAAGTACATTTGCATCGTTGTGTTGACGAGCTAATGCTACAATCTCCTCGTTCCAGCAAAGTGCAGCACGAATGCCCTGATGCTTATTGACAGTCATGCTAATGCCGTTTCCGCTTCCACAAATGGAAATGCCAAAATCAAACTCTGCATTTTCGACAGCCGAAGCCATTGGATGTGCAAAATCGGCATAATCGCAACTATCGGTTGAGTAAGTTCCAAAATCTTTCGTTGCCAAGACCTGTTTCGATTGTAGATATTCAATCACTTTCGCTTTTAACTCAAAACCTGCATGATCGCTACACAAAGCAATCGTCAATTCACATAACTGTTTCATATAAAATAAAATATCTTTTTTTCTTTTGATTCAAATTCGAATTAAGCAAACATTTCAACATCCTCTTTTGTAATTACTTGCGATCCGAGAATAATTAAACGTTCCACTACATTCCGAAGTTCACGGATATTACCCGTCCATTTACGTTGCTGAAGTAGTTCAATAGCTTCGGGCGAAAATTTCTTAGTTTGCGTTCCTTGCTCATTACAAATAAGTTCGCAGAAATGGGTAATTAACAGTGGGATATCTTCTTTGCGTTCGTCGAGCGAAGGCACGTGAATAGGAATCACATTTAAACGATGAAACAAATCTTCCCGGAAATTACCTTCTTCAATTTCCTTTTTTAAATTCTTGTTGGTTGCAGCTAACACACGCACATTTACTTTTACGCATTTATCACTACCCACACGAGTTAACTCATTTTCCTGTAATACGCGCAGCACCTTGGTTTGGGCCGAAAGACTCATATCACCAATCTCATCCAAAAAAATTGTTCCTGTATCGGCCTGTTCGAATTTGCCAATGCGCTGTTTTATAGCCGAAGTAAAAGCGCCTTTCTCATGTCCAAAAAGCTCACTTTCAATCAACTCGGATGGTATGGCTGCACAGTTCACTTCAACAAACGGTGCTTGCACCCGATTACTTTGTTCAAACAACAAGCGAGCTACTACTTCTTTTCCAGTTCCGTTCTCGCCTGTAATTAACACACGCGCATCGGTCGGAGCAACACGATCAATCATCATCCTTACTTTTTCGATAGCTGTCGAGGCACCAATCATTTGATGGCGTTTAGCGATTTTGCGTTTTAGCGTTTTGGACTCAACAACCAGATTGTTTTTGTCCAACGCATTACGAACGGTAATGAGCAAACGATTTAAATCAATTGGTTTTTCGATAAAGTCGAAAGCACCTTTCTTGATACATTCAACGGCGGTATCAATATTCCCATGGCCCGAAATCATCACTACAGGAGCTTCCACTTCATTTTCCATCAAGGCAGATAACAGTTCAATACCATCCATTTCGGGCATTTTTATATCCGAAAAAATAACATCAAAAGGAGCAGATAGCGCTTGCTCTAGGCCTACTTTACCGTTTTCGGCAAGTACCACTTGATGTTTTTCAAACTCTAGAATATCTTTCAGCGTGTTACGAATACTACGTTCATCGTCGATAATCAAAATTTTCGCCATATACACTTGTTTTTTTGTAAGCTTGCAAATATACGCATTTCCGACCGTGAAATGTGAAATAAGAAAGCTGAGATAATGTTAAAATTGATCATCAAAAGCGTCCGGATCATTCATTGGTTCCACATGTATAAAAATATCAGCAAGAGGCAATTTTGATTTTAAATCAGTTTCCACTTGCTTTGTAACTTCGTGAGCTTGATGCACCGTAAAATCGCCCGGAAACAGCAAATGAAAAGTGATAAACTGCTTTGCCGAAGCTCGGCGAGTATACAATGCGTGATAATCAATTTCATTCGATTTATAGGTGTCAAGCACTTCACGTATCAGTGTCATATCTTTTTCGGTCACACGCGAATCCATTAAGCCATCCATTGATCGTATTACTAGCTTTATGCCCGTATATACAATGCTCAAGGCTACTAAAATAGCCATTATTGGATCTAACAACTGCCATCCAGTAAGTTTCACCAGAAATATTCCGAGAATGATCCCTACGGTTGTCCACACATCCGTCATTAAATGGTGCGCATCTGCTTCAATTGTTATAGAGTTATGTTTTTTACTGTAATACAATAATATACGAGCAGTAATAAGATTAACAATAGTAGCACCTACAGATACCAGCATACCCAAGCCCAACGATTCCAGTGCTTGCGGATGATACATACGGTTGATGGCTGCGTATGCTATACCAAATGCAGCTAACACAATTAACACTCCTTCAATAAGACTCGAGAAATACTCTGCCTTTTCGTGCCCAAATGGATGCTGACTATCGGCAGGCCTCGCAGCTATCGTTAGCGAATAAAAAGCAACAAGAGCGGCCAACAGATTGATACCTGACTCCAATGCATCAGACATAAAACCGACAGAGCCTGTTATCGAAAACGCAAACCATTTCAGACCAATTGTAAGCACCGAAGCCACAATGGAAATCCACATGATGGAAGCTATTGATTTACGCATGATTTTGTGTTTTAATAGCCATCAGCTATTGTTTATATTTATTTTAATATTAAAAACGGTTGTCACCGTCGAGTAAGTTACCTAAGCCTCCGAGAATACTACCTTCATCGCGACTACGACTACCAGCACGTGGAGCAGACGCAATAATTCGATCGGCCAAACGACTAAACGGTAAGGATTGAATATACACAATGCCAGGACCACGCAAAGTAGCAAAAAACAAGCCTTCGCCACCAAACAAGCTATTTTTGATGCCCCCAACAAATTCAATGTCGTACTGAACTGAGCTACTAAAACCAACAATACAGCCTGTATCAACCTTCAACACATCGCCAGCTCGTAGCTCTTTGCGCGCCAAAGTACCTCCCGAGTGAACAAAGGCCATACCATCACCCTCAATTTTTTGCATGATAAATCCTTCGCCACCAAAAAGCCCTGTACCTAACTTACGCTGAAATTCAATACCTACCGATACGCCTTTTGCAGCACACAAAAAAGCATCTTTTTGGCAAATAAATTTACCTTGATACTGTTTGAGGTCGATAGCAACAATTTTGCCTGGATAAGGTGCGGCAAAACACACTTTGCTACGCGCATAGTTTTGGTTTTGATAGGCAGTCATAAACAAACTTTCGCCTGTTAGCATCCGTTTACCTGCCGATAATAGCTTACCCAACACGCCCGATTGTTGTTGCGAGCCATCGCCAAAAATGGTTTCCATTTTTATTCCGGCATCCATCATCATAAAACTACCCGATTCGGCCACCACAATTTCTTGTGGATCTAATTCAATTTCAACGTATTGCATTTCTTCTCCATAAATGCAATAATCAATTTCATGTGCAATCATTTTAAAAAAGAATTAATTGTTATGTTTAAAAATGCGATATTATTCTAATTTCTTTTTTTCTTAAAAAAATCTTTCACCAACTTGCTGCATTCATCTTGAAGGACTCCAGCCACAACTTCGGTTTTGGGATGTAAAGCGTGTGGAGCATAACGAACGAAGCCACGTTTTTCGTCGGGTGCACCATACACAATGCGGCTAATCTGCGACCAACCCAATGCTCCAGCACACATTACACAAGGCTCCATGGTCACATACAAACTGCAATCAATCAGATATTTTCCACCCAGAAATCCCGCTGCTGCTGTAATGGCTTGCATCTCTGCATGTGCAGTTACGTCGGTTAGCGTTTCGGTAAGGTTGTGCCCACGCGCAATAATGCGGCCTTGACAAACCACCACGGCTCCAATTGGCACTTCGTCGCGTTCACCCGCCTTTTGAGCTTCCAGTAGCGCTTGACGCATAAAGTACTCATCAGGGTTTGTATCTTTTGAGTTGTTTTCGGAGTAGTAATTCATTTTCAATTTTTAATTAACTAGTTGCTGTATTTTCAAATACAACCAAATTTATTGCATTTTGTGCAATAAATTCAGATACACTTGAAAATTATCGCCCATCTTATATCTTTATTCTTTCCTCTATACTCATTTTCAATATTTTTCCATTAAAAACAGGTATTCATGGTACTTCCCATCGCTGTTAATCCATTCATTCGTCCATCGCATATTGCTCATCACATTTTTTTTATAATCAATCTCAATAGCTTTCAGCAATTTACCAGAAGCTGAGATAATATCATTTAATTCAGCCTTGGTGGCTCGTCCACCCGAACTATACGACAGTAAAATGTACTTTGAATGTGTTTTACGCACTAACTCGTCGAGTGCTTTCATTGCAATAAAGTGCCCATCCACATCCTTTCGGAACTCCTCGAACACCGAACCTACAACCGAATCGCGCGAGTCTTCACGCCGATTTGCTTTTCCGAAAATGGTCGGTTTATCATTCTGAATTACGGTGGTCCAAAAATGATAGTAGGAATTATAGCGTACACGACTTGGAGGCATTTTTTCGTTGTTCGAACCATAGGGCGGATCAAAATACACAAAATCATATTCGTTTTTTGAAATAGCATCAAACACATCGCCTCTAAGAACCGTATTATTTCCAGCATGTACAAACCGTTTGGGCAATTCAAGTTTTAAATCTTTAAACGAGCGTGGCGACCAATCGGATAAATAAGCCACATAATGCCCCATAGTGCTATCCACCTTATCCAACGCCAGCATCAAACTCGCTAACAACACACATTTATCGTCCCAATCTAAACCCAGTTGATCAATCTCATCCCGAATAGCATCTAATTTTCGCGTGTTTTTGGCCTGAAAAGGTCGTTTTAAGGTTGCTTCTTCGCCACCATACTGCTCGGTAAACCAACCATTGTATCCCTGCAAATTATTTAAATGGTCAAGTATTTGTTTGTAAAATGCGTCCGATTTTTCAGACTTCAAATAGCAGGTAGCAAACACCTCCGACCATGCCGAAACATCATTTGCCGTTGTGCAATAGCCTTTTTGTGCAAAAGCCTGCGCCACTCGCGTCGACCCACTAAATCCATCGAGCACTGTACGCACATTGGTCAACTCGCCCATCAATTCCATAATGTACGGAATTATTTTGAGTTTTGAACCGGCGTATTTTACACCTTGGGTTTGGATGGAAGTGTTCATTTGAAAGTATTGAATTGATTGTCTCACATAAAGTGAGGCTATCAATGGTTAAATCTAAGTGAAGTTATTTATACTTAATCCGAAATACTCAGCTCTTTGACGATTTATTAATTTACCATTTCTAAGCCCTGCATAATCTCGACAAGATGAAAATTCCCAATCCTCAGGTTTAAAAACAATTTTAGCACTAACAGGATTTTCGTGAATGTACTTAAAACAAACAGATGGGTATTCCTTATCAGAAAAAGTAACATTGAGTTTTGTTCCAAAGCAGGTGTTAAAATACAGAGAAGAAAAGCTAGTTGGATCCGAGATACAAACAGCCTTTGAATGAGGTCGAAATAACGAACCAGTTCTTTTTTCCTGATTATTAATTGCTCTTGTATACGTTCTTAATAATAATCCTATTGAATCATTGAAAGTACGAGTTTTACTATTAATAAAGTCACTTGGGTTTTGATTATTAATAGCCTCACTTGGAGTGAAACAATTAATTCGACTATCTTGATTATTAATAGCCTCACTTGAAGTGAGACTATTAATTGGACTATCTTGATTATTAATAGCCTCACTTAAAGTGAGACTATTAATTGGACTATCTTGATTATTAATAGTTTCACTTGGAGTGAGACTATTAATAGGACTAATTAGATTAGTATTAAAAGCATCAATTTCAAATGTATGTACATAAACCATCAAGTGGAAATGATTGGGCATCAAGCACCAAGCAAGAATATCAGAATATGGTAGAATATATTGATTTAATTTTTCAAGAAAAAATAAATAGTTATCTCGTATAAAGAATATATTTTGTTTATTATTTCCCTGATTAAATATATGATAAATATGATTGCTTTGTAAATTCATAATATTTATTATACTGCTATTTGAGTATTAATAGCTTTTTACTTGGAGTTAATTAACAACCTCATCCGAAATGAGACCGTTGAACCTTCAAAGCCTTTTCTGGCTGTGAAATTAATAGCCTCAATTGGAGTGATAGTTCATTTTTTTATTCATAGCCTCACTTTGAGTGATAGTTTGTTTTTTTATTCATAGCCTCACTTTGAGTGATAGTTTGTTTTTTTATTCATAGCCTCACTTTGAGTGAGACTATGAATAATCATACATCCTCTTCCACCACTAAATTATCGATAATAAAATTTTGACGATCGGAAGTATTTTTGCCCATGTAAAACGACAACAAATCGTGTACGGCATCTTCTTTTTTTAGCGTAACTTGATCCAGGCGCATGTCTTTGCCAATAAAGTGTTTAAACTCATCGGGTGAGATTTCACCCAAACCTTTAAATCGGGTAATTTCGGGATTCGTACCTAGCTTTGCTATGGCAGCTAATCGTTCTTCGTCGGAATAGCAATAAATAGTTTCCTTTTTATTTCGCACACGGAAAAGTGGCGTTTGAAGTATGTAAACATGCCCTTTTTTAATCAAATCGGGGAAAAATTGCAAGAAGAAGGTGATAAGCAGCAAACGAATGTGCATACCATCCACATCGGCATCGGTAGCAACAATTACTTTGCTGTAACGCAAATTATCAATACCATCTTCGATATTTAGTGCTGCTTGAAGCAAGTTAAATTCCTCATTTTCGTAGACTATCTTTTTGGTTAATCCGTAGCTGTTCAACGGCTTACCGCGCAAGCTGAACACAGCTTGTGTGTTCACATCGCGACTTTTAGTGATGGAACCACTTGCCGAATCACCCTCGGTAATAAAAATACTCGAGTTTTGTATCGCTAGGTTTTTAGCCTCATCCTTGGTCAAATTATCGTTGTAATGAACACGACAATCGCGGAGTTTTTTGTTGTGAAGATTTACTTTTTTGGCACGTTCGCGAGCAAGTTTTGTAACGCCAGCAATGGCTTTGCGCTCTTTTTCCGAATCTTGAATTTTTTGCAATAATGCAGCTGATGTTTCAGGTGTACGGTGAAGGTAATTATCGAGTTCTTTTTTCAAAAAATCGGAAATAAATTTACTCACCGAAAGTCCACCTGTTGGCGCCATATCGCGCGAACCAAGTTTAGTTTTTGTTTGACTTTCAAATACAGGCTCCTCAACACTAATGGCAATAGCAGCAATAATACCGTTACGAATGTCGGTAACTTCTTGATTTTTATTGTAAAATTCTTTGATGGTACGAGCTACCGCTTCGCGAAAAGCACTTTGATGCGTACCGCCTTGAGTAGTATGTTGTCCATTTACAAACGAATAATACTCCTCGCCATACTGATCGCTGTGTGTGAACGCAATTTCAATGTCTTCGCCACGTAAGTGAACAATTGGATATAATGGCTCGGAAGTCATATTCTCATTCAACAAATCGAGCAAGCCATTTTTCGATAGGATTTTTTTTCCATTAAAATTAATGGTTAAACCCGTATTTAGGTACGCAAAATTGCGTAACATGGTTTCAATGTATTCTTCTTTGTATACAAAATCGTTAAAAAGTTTATTATCCGGTACAAAGTAAACGTAAGTGCCACGCTCTGATGCTGTATCATCAACAATACCACTATCTTCTACAAGCTTTCCTTCAACAAATTCGGCACGACGATTTTTTCCTTCACGAAAACTCTGAACGATAAAACGTGATGAAAGTGCGTTAACAGCCTTGGTACCAACACCATTCAGACCCACCGATTTTTTAAATGCTTTCGAATCGTATTTTCCACCAGTATTCATTATCGACACTGCATCGATCATTTTACCCAACGGAATACCACGTCCATGATCGCGCACTTCCACATGACCATCTTTTACCTTCACTTCTACATGTCGGCCTTCGCCCATACGGTATTCGTCGATACAGTTATCAAGTACTTCTTTAAGAAGCACATAAATTCCATCGTCGGCGTGAGTACCATCACCTAACTTACCGATATACATTCCAGGACGTCGACGAACGTGCTCTAATCCTTCGAGTGTAATAATATTACTATCGCCGTAATCGACAGACTGATTGATTATTTGTTCTTCCATAAAAAATATTATCTAGCTATCCAACTTTCGGGGTTCATTACATTTCGACCATTATAAATCTGAAAATAAAGTTCTGTTTTATTATCATTATCTGTGTCGGTGTATACTCTACCAATGGTTTGTTTGGCACTTACGGTCTCACCTTCGCGCACATTAATCGACGATAAATTGGCATATACAGTACGGTAGTTTCCGTGCTGAATAATAATTCCATTATTACCTTGAATATAAAATATTTGCGTCACTTTACCTTCAAAAACGGCTCTTACGCTGCTGCCTGCAGGGGTTTGTATGTAAATTCCTTTATTATTTGTGGTTACGTGTTTAAGCACAGGGTGTGCTTGTACGCCATATCGACCACTTATAAACCCATTAGCCGTAGGCCAAGGCAATCGACCTTGATTGGCTGCAAAATTACCCGAAACCAAGGTTTCTTCTTTTGTAAGCGCTGACACAGAAGCTGCATTTGTGTTATTTACAGGTGTTTTGGCTTCTTTTTCGGCAATTTGTTCCGCTTTAACAGCCTCGGTGTTCGCTTTTTTAGCTTCAGCTTTCGCTATTTCTTCGGCTTTTACAGCTGCTTTTACCTCGGCTTGAGCGGCTTTCGATTTGAGTGCTTTGCTCTTTTCTTCGGCTAAGCGACGCGCTTCTTCGGCCTTTTGGGCTGCTAATTGTTTGCGTTGTTCTTCGGCTCGTTTTGCTTCAGCTGCTTTTTTTGCCTCAAGAGCTTTTTGAGTTAGCAGTTGTTTTTGTTTTTCGGCTGCTTTCTTTGCTTCGGCCTTTTTAATTTCGGCTGCAATGTAATTGGCAATTTTATTGTTCAAATCGGCAGCTTTACGTTGTTGTACTTTTAGGTCGGCGCGTAGTTTTCCCTCTTTCTTTTTAAGGTCGTTGAGCTGTAATTTTACTTTTTTCTCATCTTTACTTAAGTTCTCAGCCTCAACTTCTTTTTGTTTAACCACAACAACTTTAGTCGCTTTATTCTTGTTTAGACTGTCGCTTTTCTCGGCAATTTGAACTTTAACACTTTCAATTTTTCGTACTTGCGCTTTTCTGTACTCTTGAAACTCACCTAAATAACGCAATCTACGGTACGATTGATCAAATGTTTCGGCCGAAAGCACAAACATAATTTTTGAATAAACACTTCTGTTTGCCGACGACTCCTGAATAAGGCGTGCATAATCCTTTTTTAAGCTGACAAGCCTATTTTCAAGTATCCTTTTTTCTTGGCCTAAACGATTGACCTCGGTGTCGAGTTCTACTATTTCAGAACTTATCGACTTAATAAGGTTTTTTCGTTCGTTAATATTATTGTTGATAATAGTAAGCTTGTTGAGTGAACTTTTCTGAGATTTTTTGGTCTCGTTAAGCATTTTATTTGTCGATTCAAGCAACTTAAGCGTTTGCTTTCGCTGTGTTTCGAGCTCTTTAACGTTTTGTGCACCAACCTGAAGCACAAGGAGCATTAGGAATGGCAGAAATATCTTTCTAAAGTCTAAATTCATTCTTTTATTTCTTTAATTACATCAAAAATATAGCTAGTTTACAAAGGTAGTATTAATCTCAATTCTTATCTGCAAATTTTAAAAAATTTCTTGCTTAAAAATAGTTCGCTTTTCTTCAAATAGTTTCCAATGCCCAAAGAGGGAGGTTCGTCATCCAGCTTTCAGCTTTATAGTCGGCCATCGACGTGCGAATAGCTTTCGAGAATTTATCATTCCTTGATAAAAGTGTGCTTATACTACACTTTTTACGTGTTAAGCCTGTAAATTACCTAAATTCACAATTTATACGAGACCATATTTACTTTAAAAACACCTTATAATTTAAACTACAACTACTTATTCATTAGCTGATTAATATCTCCTTTGCTGAATTTTGAGCGGTCGATGGGGCTAAAGTCAAGTGAGGTATCAAAAACAGCCCTATTTATTTTAAAATTAAAATTAATAATGCGCCTCCCCGCCTTTGCATTTACATCTATTCGCTGCGGAAACAAAAACTTATCAAGTTGTACAAAGTCGGCATAAAGTACGGCCATCGTATAGTCCGAAGTTGTTGATTTTACTTGAACCTCGGAGATTCTATTGGATGCATTTATCAGCGTTTTTTGTTGTAAAACACCAGCCTGATAATCAATAGCGGCCAAATTGTTTTGAACTCCTGCAAGCTTACATGCATGCAAGTTCGGCCTGGCATTACCAACGGTAAAAAATTGATTCGATAGTATGGATTGTAAATCGTTAAAGCTGACAGAAACATTAAATTTTTGTTTAAAATAGTCGAAGCTCATCAAGTACATTTTCTTATTAAACTTATCGAACGCTCGAATCGAATCTTTATCAATCTCTACTTTAAACATTTCGATACCTAGCATGGGTTGAATAGAAACGTGGATGCATGAATCAGTTTTAATTTTGCAGCTGGCTTGTGTGCTAAACTTACGGCCACCCACTTCGATACTAGCCGACATTTTACTGACATTAGCAGTCGAAAAGCTTGGTTGCGCTTTTTGTACCCGCTGTACGAGTTCGCTTAATTTATGATCAACTTTAGTTGTGTTGTTTTGCATTACAGCTGTTTTACTTTTACAGGCAACCACTAGTAGCATGAGCGAAATATAAAACAAGACTGTATTCAGTTTTCTAATGTTCATGGTATTTGTATTAGTTGTTTTTCGATAATTTTTCAGTCATCTCATCAATTTTCTTTTTAATGGCATCCGTTTTTTCGGTTTCGTAAGCTTTTTTCCAAATTTCGAGTGCTTTTTTCTCGTTGCCATTTTTGAGTAGAATATCGCCATAATGATCATACACTACTCCTGGGCTTTGTTTGCTATCTAAATAATCGATAGCTCTTTCGATATAAAACTTAGCCAACGAGTAATTCCCTTGCTGATAGAAAATCCAAGCATACGTGTCTAAATAAGTGCTGTTTTTGGGTTCTTTCTCTATTGTTTTCGCACTTAAACTTTCGGCACGTTTCAAATTCATGCTCTTTTCGGATAAATAGTATGCATAATTATTCATCACATACACATTGGATGGGTTGGCTTCGAGTGCTTTTTCGTATGTTTCAAATGTTCTGTCTGTACTATCCATCCGATAATAAACATCTCCTAATTGAGCATTATAGTCACTTAGAGCCGATTTCTCGTCTTGTTTTAAAAGTGATATAGCCATATTGTTTGAGAGCAAAGCTTGTGTATAATCTTTCAATTGTAACTGAGCCATGGCTCTAAAGAAATAGTATTGATGCACTTCGGGTAGCATTTCAATGGCACGATCAGTAACCGTTTTGAGTGCCTCAAAGTTTTGCTCTTGAAGTCGCAATTGAATCATTTGCAACCATGTTTGCGTGTTTTTTGCGTTAATGGTTAACATGGTTTCGTACATCGTGTTTGCTTCGGGTAGCCGACCTCTAAATTGAAGAAATACAGCATAATAGTCGTACACTTTTTCTTCGAGAGGGTACCGTTCAACAAGTAGTTTAAATAGCGATTCTGTTTCGTCGAGTTTAACCGAATCGCGAACTAGATCTTTTACATAATCGCCCAAAATGGTAATTTTTTGTTCCACTTCAAGGGCATCAAGTTTAAGTGCCTTTAAAATATGTTGTTTGGCAGTTTCGGTATCCCCTTTTTCTTTGTAATATTCAGAGAGAGAAACATATACATATGGGTTATCTGGCTCGGCTTTTTCAACTTGTTTGTATATTTGAAAGGCCATTTCGGGCAGTTTTTGATACATGTAGATATCCCCTCGAAGCACTTTAAAGCGCATGTCGGTAGGGAATTTTGCCGATAATTTGTCAATTTCGGCGATGGCTTTTTTATTTTGTTTAAGCTCCAAATAGAGATTAAACTTATCCATTGAGATGGCCGCATCAACACCAGCAATACTTTCGAGTTTATCAAGCGCTTGTATTGCCTTTTCTGGTTGTTTGAGTTGTTTGTAAAGTGAGCTTTGAATCTGATAAAGCTCTTCTTTTGTTGCAAAGTTTTTTTGTAAGTTTTGCGTTATTTCAAGTGCTAGTTGCGGTTGTTGAAGTGCAGCATACAAAGCTACTAGGTTCACCCCATACCACCAGTTTTTGGTGTCGCTCAGGTATGCTTTTCGCGTAGCTTTTACAGCTTCGTTTGGCATATTGAGGGCGGCATACATTTGCCCAAGTTCCGACTGTAAGCCACCATCAACCGAGTCGATACTTTCGCAAAGACGAAAATTTTCCAAGGCTTGATCAAATTTCCGGTCTTCTTTGAGGCGAATTGCTTCGTAAAAAAAAGTATTAAACCGCGTTTTTTCCTCGAGCGTTAAATTGGCTGTAACTTGGGCAGAGCTTTTCGCACGTTTTTTTGCCGAAATTGGAGTAATGCCCACCAATACAATCAAAACGACACTCAGTATGTTTATATATCTCATTACAAATAAATTTAAATCTATCAAGCAGTTTATTTTAAACGCATTAACTGATCAATAATTTCATCACCTAAATTGGTTTTAACTTTTATATGATTTAATACTTCAAGCACAAATGGGTTATTGTCGAAGCTACCACGTACCGATTCAAAATCTTGTTGCTTTTGTTCGTCATCGCCATCTACACCAAAGCCAGTCTTTGCATTGAGATTAAACTCTTTGTTCGCGTCGTTGTATATTAATTTATCAAGTTTTACCACCGACGACTTCCATACTTCAACAGTTGTAATTAACTCATTTAACGTAATATCTGCAATTGATTTATTCCATTTTTTCTCCAATTTTTCTTTTGCCCATGTCCATTCATAATCATAATATCGCTCATGAATCAGTTCGAATTGAGCTTGTATTTCGAGCAAATTAAGTTCGTTATTTTCGATACGTATCAGCAAATCATCAATCACTTTTTTAGGAGCAATAAGCCCCGATAGGTCTATCCATTCACCACCAGCGTTATCAAAATTAGGTTTTAAAACAGCGTGTAAATCAGCCATCGAGTTAATATCTGATTTTTGAAGGCGAGAGATAAGCGAATTACCCAAGAACTTGTTAATAGCTATATTGTACAACTCAAGTCCGTGGAGTAGGGAAGAGTTTTTGATGCTACAGTTTTGGTAGGTATATACTTCGGTTGACTCGCCTGCAAGATGCTGTAGATGCTTAAGTACATCAACACCTTTCATCATTTTACCGATAGTATACGGGCTGAGTAGATTAAAATTGATTGGGTCAATTTTATGGCTATCCTTACGCACATCACGCTTAGGCCATTTTTGGGCATCGCGAATGGTACCAACACTTCTTAAATTTACTCCAGGAACAAGAAAGCTCTCGGTTGCATTTTCTATTAAATACGAAAAAGGCAAATCAGATGTGTCAGAATGTTTGTAATGGCGCCCCATAACGAGTGTAAAAGCACCAATACGAGCTGGCCATAGCAAGTATGAATCGCTAGTTGTTTTAGCACCTCGCTCACAAATGCCTTGGTGTATAGGACCAAGTTTATACATGTGGTTGCTTTGGTTTGATCCACTACCAGCATTTAAAAACGAGAACATACCCGCAATCAGCAAGGTTGATTTATGATGCGAAACAGTGTACGGGCCTGCAAAAATAGCAGTGGCTTCGCCATGTAAACCCTGACAATTTGAAAAAAACAAGGAATCGAGCGCAGAATAGTGCTTACCCATAATGCAACCTTGGCCCACAAAGCAACGTGAGATAAGTGTTGAATCGGTTACTGACACCCCCGAACATAAGATAAAATCATTGCATTTTACCCCCGAACCAATAACGACATTGGCCTCTTCGTTGCTGTTAATGGAGCCATTTTCGAGCAATGACGCTCCTTCAATAACGGCACAATTGCCAATACGCACATTTTTAATACTTCCACAATTAACGATACGTACATTTTCGCCCACTGTGCCCCATGATGAACTTACCGAAGCTGCATAGGTGTCAATCATTGCCTGCAAATTCTGAATAAGAACAGGACGATGACGATATAATGTAAGGATGTATGCTAAGGGAGCTGAAAGTTCATCGTAAATAGGAATTTCGCGACCGCCACCCTCATTGAGCACAGGGACTTTTACCCCATTACCAAAACTGGATTTTCCATCCACTAGCATTAGATTCACATTTTCGATATACGAACCATCGGATATTTTATAATTAGCAATGTAGTTGTGTATTTTATCAATAAATACATCATTACCTATTTCGCAATTATGTAAACTACAGTTATAGATACCAGCGTGCTTACTAACACCACCAGCAAGCTCAAACACCTTGGTGTATGTACCTAGTTTAATATCTCCCGAAAAATGAACATTGCTAACAAAATTTGCTGAAAAATCTTCGACTACCAACACCTTTTTCCAATCAGTGGCCGAGCAACCATACACAGTAAGGGTTGCAATTTCTCTATCTGTAAGTTCACGATAAGTACTCATATTTATTCTTCTTCGTATTTTTGAAACAAAAAATCGTTGTATGGATAACGCTCTACGTGTATGGCTTTTATTGATTTATACATCATTTCTTTAAGCTGATCAACATTTTGCTTATCGCGTGCCGATATAAAGATACAATTATCGTGCATTTTTGCCATCCATGTTTTTTTCAAATCATCCAAGCTTAAATTTTCGCGTTTAATGGGCGATAAATCATCCTCCTCCTTAGGTACATAGCTAAATGCATCTATTTTGTTAAATACCAGAATAGTTGGTTTTTCGCGCGGGTCAATTTCTTTGAGAGTTTGGTTTACAATTTCGAGTTGTTCCTCAAAGTTTGGATGCGATACATCCACCACGTGAATCAATAAATCGGCTTCGCGTACCTCATCCAAGGTTGATTTGAATGATTCGATAAGTTTTGTTGGCAATTTGCGGATAAAGCCCACAGTATCGGAAAGTAGAAACGGTAAATTATCAATAATTACTTTTCTAACTGTTGTGTCTAGGGTTGCAAAAAGTTTATTTTCGGCAAACACTTCCGACTTACTGAGCATGTTCATCATGGTTGATTTGCCAACATTAGTGTAGCCAACCAAAGCCACACGCACCATTTTACCCCTATTTTTACGTTGGGTAGCCATTTGCCTGTCGATATCTTTAATATTTTGCTTTAGCAATGATATTTTTGTGAGAATGATACGACGGTCGGTCTCGATTTGTGTTTCGCCAGGACCACGCATACCTATACCTCCTTGTTGACGCTCAAGGTGAGTCCATAAGCGCGTTAATCGGGGTAACATGTACTGTAATTGAGCCAACTCAACTTGCGTTTTGGCATTTGCAGTTTGTGCACGCTTGGCAAAAATATCCAAAATAAGATTGGTACGATCCAGAATAAGTACTTTCAATTCGCCCTCAATGTTACGTAGCTGTTTAGGCGACAACTCATCGTCGAAAATAACAAGGCCAATATCATTGGCGTCAATATATTCTTTTATCTCTTGTAGCTTGCCTGGTCCAACAAATGTTTTAGGGTTTGGGTAATCCACACGCTGAAAGAATAATTTCTCGGGTGTGGCACCAGCTGTATCAGCAAGAAAGGCAAGTTCGTCGAGATATTCGCGAGCTCGCTCTTCACCTTGTTGTTGCGTAATTAAGCCAACTAGAACAGCTTTTTCTTGATATATTTCAGTTTGCATACTGGGTTTTATTTTAACAAAAAACCGTTTGGAATTTATCCAAACGGTTTTGATTCTATATCTCTCGATTCACCGATTTACCGTCGGGGATGGTGTAATCGTTAATTTTTAAACTTACTATTGAAGTTTGAAGTTTACTGGCAATGTATATTTTACACGAACTGCTTTACCACGTTGTTTACCAGGCGACCATTTAGGCATCGACTTGATAACACGGATAGCTTCTTTATCGAGTGATGGGTCGACAGGACGTACAACCTCAACATCAACAATAGATCCATCTTTATTAACAACGAACTGACAGATAACGCGTCCTTGAATACCATTTTCCTGCGCAATAACTGGGTATTTCACATTTTCACCCAAAAATTTAAATAGCGCTTGATCGCCACCTGGGAAACCAGGCATAGTTTCTACAACTTGAAAAACAACATTATCTTCTTCTTCTACTTGTGCCACAGCTACGGGAGCAGCAATAACTACTTCTGCGTTTTTGTTATCTTCGGTTGTAATTTCAACGCTTTCTACAATCACGTCATCTTCTACAACATTAATAACCTCTACTACGTCGGGTGCTGGCGGTGGTGGTGGAGGAGTTACTTCCTGTTGAGTTTGCATAATCTCAAGTTCTTCCTCAGCTTGCATACTTGTGTCAACAACATCATATATTTTAACTTCGGACTCAGTCCACTCGAAGCCAATATACAACATTGATAATACCATAACAAGACCCATCAGCGTAAAAAGCAGTTTTTTGTCTTCTAACGAGGCTTTTGGTGATTTCTTAATTTCCATAATCTTCTTACGTTTTTTTATTTTTTTCTGATTCGCAAATGTAATATTATTTTTTGAAAATTAATTGTATTTGCTGCGTTTTTTGAATATTATTTGAATTTTATTGGTTTATAAAACGAGAAAGTAAGTTTTTTCGTTTCTAAGATGCAATTTTTCGAGTTTCTAGCGTTTAATAAGGAACTAAAAAGGTAGTGATTTTGGCAAACTACCAAAAAAAACTGTATCTTTGAATTTAAAATAAAACAACTTCTGTTTTTATGTTTCAGAAAAGCATTGCAACCCTTTCTTTCTGCCTGTGTACTTTGTTGAGTTTCTCGCAAGCTGGCTCATACGTATATTCGTTTTTGGACTTACCTGTTTCATCCCGAATAGCAGCTCTTGGGGGGTCAAATGTATCGCTCAAGGATAATGACCTTAGCTTTGCGTTTAAAAACCCTGCTTTGTTAACAGCCGAAAACGATAACCAAATTAGTTTAAGTATGGCTAATTATTTGGCCGACATAAAATTTGGAACGGCTATGTATGGTTTTAATATCAAAAAAAACAACTACTTCGCCGTTGGTGTACAATATATTGATTACGGCAAATTTAGCGAGAGAACCGATGTAGACCTCGAAATTGGTGAGTTTAGTGCGAAAGATATGGCATTATATATAGCTTATGCTCGCCCAATTACTTCGCGTATTACTGTAGGTGGTACGCTCAAACCTATTTTTTCGAGTTTCGAACGTTATACGAGCTATGGATTTGCTGTTGACGCAGGAGTTAACTACACTAATCCAGAAAAGCAATTTTCGGCCGGACTGGTTTTGCGAAACATTGGTACTCAACTAAAAGGGTATTACAGCAATGAGTCGGGGCAACATTTAGAACCACTACCATTTGATATTCAGGCTGGTATTACACAAAAACTCAAACATGCACCTTTTCGTTTTAGCTTAACGTTACATAATTTACAACGATGGAATTTAAACTATCAATCAGCTAATTTAGAGGAAGATAAGGAAAAGGAAATAAGCTTTGCTGATATGGCTTTTAGACATACAATTTGGGGAGTAGAGTTCGTACCAGGGAAAAACTTTTACTTAGTTGCTTCCTACAATCACCGTCGCCACAACGAGCTTAAGATGCCTGGATTTAAAAGCAGTACTGGTTTTTCGTTTGGCGGTGGACTTAAATTGTATAAATTTCAGGTGGGATTTGGCATGAGTACCTTTCAAACAGGTAATGTAGCTTATCAGTTTAGTTTAGCCACTTCACTTAATCAGTTTAAGTTATAGGTGCTATGCACGTTGTTCGGCCTTCGCCGTTAGCTGCTTCGCGTTATTTTGTGCTACGCACGTTATTAGGGTTCTAATTTCTATTTAAATAAATGAAACGTCCATGTTAAAATAATTATTAACACACATAGCGATGATTATTTTAATATGGTAAGTTCCATCTGACATTTTAAAAAACAAATACATACAGATGAAAAAAATAATTGTAGCTGTTGATGGTTTTTCGTCGTGCGGAAAAAGCACAATGGCCAAAGAATTAGCCCGCGAAATGGGCTATATTTATGTTGATACTGGTGCCATGTATCGTGCATTTTCATATCATTGTATTCGTAAGGGTCTAATATCCAAAACTGAAATTGATATGGATGCTATTGAGTTAGAGCTAAAAAATGTAATCCTAGCTTTTAAAACAAACGAAAGTGGCAAATCGGAAATTTACCTCAATGGCGAGAACGTTGAACATGCCATACGCACACTCGAAGTGGCCGATGGAGCTAGCCGAGTTAGTACTCTAGGTGCAGTTCGTCGAGAACTTGTTCGTCAGCAGCAACTGATGGGAATTGACAAAGGAATTGTGATGGATGGTCGTGACATTGGTACTGTTGTATTTCCTGATGCTGAATTAAAAATATTCCTCACTGCATCGCCCCAAATACGTGCACAAAGACGAGTTGACGAAATGATTGCAAAAGGCGAAACGGTTGATTTTGAAGCTGTGTTAGCCAATGTAATTGAACGCGACGAACGCGATGTAAACCGCACCGAAAGTCCACTACGCAAGGCCGAAGATGCCATCGAAATTGACAACTCGAACCTCACACCTGCCGAACAACAAGAACTGCTTCGAACATTATTTGCTGAGAAGGCGTTAGTTGATTGACAATTTCAAACCCCTACCCGAAGGGGGAGCAAGTTACACCAAAATGGTCTTTTCGTTAAACACCTATAGGGGTTGGGGGCTATTTATTTTATTAAAACAGCTGATAAAACGTGGAAACAAACATAGAAATAGATAAAAAATCAGGCTTTTGCTTTGGCGTAGTCAATGCCATACAAAAAGCCGAGGAGGAGTTGGCAAAAGGTGAAACGCTTTACTGCCTAGGCGACATAGTGCACAATGGTCAAGAAGTGGAACGACTAACGGCTTTGGGCATGGTTACTATTTCGCACGAGGAATTTGAGAAACTACACGATGTAAAAGTATTGCTTAGAGCACATGGAGAACCACCACGCACGTACGAAATAGCGAGACAAAACAACATCACATTGGTTGATGCATCGTGCCCAGTAGTGTTAAAACTGCAATCGCGCATTAAAAAAGCGTACGAAACAGTACCTTCGCCCGGCACACAGATTGTAATTTACGGACATCACGGGCATGCCGAAGTGAATGGATTGGTAGGTCAGATTGATGGCAACGCCATTGTTATTGAAGACGAATCGGAGCTCGACAAAGTGGACTTTTCGAAAAACATCCGTTTGTTTTCACAAACGACTAAATCGCTCTCTGGTTTTAATCAGTTGGTCGAAACCGTTCAAACACGTATGAATGAGGGTGCAAATCTTGAATTTTCCGACACAATTTGCCGTCAGGTTGCCAATAGAATCCCAAATATTACTACCTTTGCACAACAAAACGACATTATTATTTTTGTAAGCGGTAAAAAAAGCTCCAATGGCAAGGTACTCTTCGAACATGCGCTCTCGGTTAACCCCGCGTCGTATATTGTATCGGAGCCTAATGAGTTGGAGTCATTGCAAATCGACTTAACCAAAAAAATCGGTATTTGTGGTGCTACTTCTACACCTCGCTGGCTGATGGAGGCAGTAATGGACAAACTGAATGAGATGGCTGCGAAAGCCTGACAAAATATTGAAACATGATGGAAATTGATTGGAAAAACCTTGGTTTTGGGTATATGCAGACGGACTTTAACATCCGTTGTAACTATACCGATGGCAAATGGGGCGAACTCGAAGTACACGACAACGAGTACATTTCGCTTCACATGGCCGCAACTGTGCTACATTACGGACAAGAATCGTTCGAGGGTTTAAAAGCATTTAAAGGCAAAGATGGCAAAGTCCGTATCTTCCGCATGCGCGATAATGCCCTACGTATGCAGGACTCTAGCGAAGGTACACTCATGGCCAAAGTGCCTCTCGAAGTGTTCGAAGAAGCAGTGATAAAGGCTGTAAAACTAAACGAGCGTTTTGTACCTCCTTACGAGTCGGGCGCATCACTTTATATACGTCCAGTTCTTTTTGGAAGTGGCGCTCAAGTAGGTGTTAAACCATCGCACGATTACATGTTTATCGTATTTGTTACGCCTGTTGGCCCCTATTTTAAAGGCGGTTTCCAAACAACTCCATTTGTAATAATGCGAGAATACGATCGCTCAGCTCCACTCGGTATGGGTAAATACAAAGTTGGTGGTAACTATGCCGCTAGCCTTGTAGCTGGTAAACGTGCAGCCGAACTTGGCTATTCAAACATTTTTTACTTGGATGCACGCGAAAAGAAATACATTGATGAATGTGGTGCAGCGAACTTTTTTGGTATCAAAAACAATAGCTATGTCACTCCAAAATCGGAATCGATTTTACCATCTATAACCAACAAAAGCTTAATGGTGTTGGCTGCCGAAATGGGTTTGACTGTTGAACAACGCCAAATACCAGTGGAGGAACTTGCTACCTTCGAAGAAGCGGGAGCATGCGGAACAGCAGCCGTTATTAGCCCTATCGAACGCATCGACGACTACGACACAAAGGTTTCGTATGTTTTTGCAAAAGATGGCAAACCAGGTCCTGTAAGCGACAAACTGTATCACAAACTACAAGCCATACAGTATGGCGACGAGCCCGATACACACGGCTGGATTACAGTAGTTGAATAATTTAAAACCTCACACAAAAAAACGTGTGAGGTTTTTTTATGCACTTTCCCAATACATCCATTTGGCTGTGAATCCGAATTGTATTTACTTTGTAAAAAAAAGCATTCAAATTGAAGTTCAAGAAAATATATATTGAGATAACGAACAGTTGCAACTTTGCCTGCAGTTTTTGTTTTAAAACAACACGCAAAAAGCAGTTTATGACTGCCGAAGAATTTACTCGCGTACTGGAAGCCATAAAACCCTACACGAATTATGTCTATTTGCATGTGCTGGGCGAGCCATTGCTACACCCGCAATTAAAGACCTTGCTGTCAATTGCAAATGATGCGAAGATTCAGGTAAACATTACTACCAACGGGGGACTTCTCAAACGGAATGAAGCAATTTTACTCGAACAACCGGTTCGACAAATCAACATTTCGCTACACGATGCCGAAGAGAACATTGCCGAGGGTGAATGGAACAATTATTTAAATAACATACTCCACTACGCTACAAAAGCCGCTGCAAATACCTACGTTAATTTGCGACTGTGGAATGGCGGTGTAGATACAAGCGTTGCCTTTAACAATTTCTGCAAACAACATATTGCCACTTATTTTGGGTTAGATGCCAACACTTTTTTAAAAAATGAAAAAGATACTGGCATCAAACTAGCCGACCACATTTTTTTACAAACAGCAGCACGATTTGAATGGCCTGGAGGCGATATGATGCACAACGAAACGGCAAAAACCTGTTATGCTCTGCGCGATCAAATAGCTATTTTAGTGGATGGAACCATAGTACCTTGTTGTTTGGATGCAGATGGAGCCATGAACCTCGGGAATATTTTCAGCGACAAGCTGGAAGATGTATTAAACAGCGAACGTGCGCAAAAAATACGCAAAGGCTTTATCAACCATACAATAACCGAGGAGTTTTGTAAGAGCTGTGGATTTTTTATCTAATGGCTGAGGCTATTATTTCAAAAAATCTTTTAACCATAAACCACTATCCTTTACGATGCGCGTTTGGTGTACAAAATCGGTGTAAACAATCCCAAAACGAGAGCGAAAACCAGCGCGCCATTCAAAATTATCCATCAAAGTCCATACAAAATAACCTCCGATATTGACACCCTCTTGCTTGGCTCTAAGCACTTGCCCTAGATAAGATTGGATGTATTGCTGACGGCGTGTATCGTGCACCCTACCGTCTACAACACGATCGTGGAATGCAGCACCATTTTCGGTAATAATTAGCTCTTTAATTGGATAAGCTGCAAATTGTTTGATAATATGATACATCCCATCGGGGTATATTTCCCAACCATTGCCAGTCATGGGGCGGTTAAGCTTTTTAAATGGCACTACAAAAGCATTGAGATAGGGCACCAACGGATTATGATAAGCTACGAGCGAAAAATAGTTCTGGATGCCGATAAAATCAAATTGAAACTTGATAAGCTCCTCGTCGTAGGGATGGAAGTATTTTTCAATTTGCTCCAAAGCGGGTAAATCTCTGATAGGATAACCCATACCCAGTACCGGTTCAATATGCAAGCGGTTCACCAGTGCATCAACACGACGTGCAGCAGCTAGCTGCTTGGGTTTATCGGACGATGGAGCTACATGTGAACATGAAATGGAAGTACCAATGTTTGCTTTCGGCAGGTTACGTCGAATCATTCGTGCCCCTTCAGCCTGACACAAGGTGGCATGATGCACAGCTGGCAAGTAGTTTTTCAGACCAAACCGACCAGGAGCATAATATCCAAGCAAATACCCCATTCCCGTAAAAGTAGAAGGCTCATTCATCAAAATCCAGTTCGTTACACGATCGCCAAAGCTACGCGAACAAACATCAACAAATCGGATAAAGGCATTGACGACAATACGCTTGGTCCATCCACCTTTTTTTTCGAGCTCAAGCGGCAAATCCCAATGATACAAAGTCACCCAAGGCTCGAGTCCATTGGCAAGGCAACAATCAATCAGTCGGTTGTAAAAATCAATTCCAGGTTGATTTACAGCGCCCAAACCATCCGGAATAATTCGAGTCCAAGAAATAGAAAAGCGAAAATGCGACAAATGGAGGGATTTAGCCAAGGCGATATCCGACTCATAGCGGTAATAAAACTCGCAGGCAGTGTTTCCATTGGAACCATCGTCGATGCGGTTTTTGCGGTTCGAAAACTGATCCCAGATAGAAGCTCCCCGCCCCTCGTCCTGATGAGCCCCTTCAACTTGATAGGCAGCTAGCGAAACACCCCATCTGAAATTTGAACCAAAATCATCTTTTGTGTACATACATTCATTTTAATGCAAAATAAAGCAGATCGTAACAAAAACCAATTACAACTACAAGACAATGTAATGTCATTTATAGAACATAGTTGTGTGTATTTTATTTCAGTGCCAATTCTCAGATTAATAATGAAAAAACCTTCCATTGTACTTGCAAATTGGCAAGGCAATGGGAGGTTTAGTTGTAAAACCACTGGAGTTTGTTAATTTATTTAACGCATCATCCTCCTAAATTCTGCATAAATACACAAAGACGTACATATTCGAAGGATAGATATAGGATAAATATAGGATCAACTTTAGCAAAAACAGAACAATCTGTATGCGCATACAGAATTGATGTATGAAAATGCAGTTTGAAAACTGCAATCAACCAGTACCTAAGTATTTATTAACAATTGTTGGTGTCATGTAAAAGGAGAATAGATAATCATGTCGTCAATCTCAAAAAATATGTAACTTTGCAATTTAGAATAAACGCATAGTTGTCGGTTTTTTTCAGCAAGTCATTGTAAAAGCATTGATTTCAGACTGACTGAGAAGTAGTATAACGAAAGAATTAAAAATGACTGAGAAAATTGTTTTCACTCTCAATACGAATGGAATAATGGGATGTTTGCCCGAGTGTATGGTGGTGGATGTCGATAAAAATGGGGTGTTTCAAACGCATTTTGTGCGTGTAAATGAGCAAAATAAGTCTAACCACATTCATTTGTTTGACGATACTGAACTACAACTCCTTGACTGCTGTTTGCGATTGGAAAAAAGTTATATCGTTTCAAAAGTTAAAGATCGTTTTGTGAAAGAATGGGATGATTTGGTGCGAAAATATTTTTCGAAACAAAATCTATCCAAAGAAAATCAATACATCAAGGATTATGTGTTAAACTACATTGAAACCATTCAGAATCGTTTTTTTGAATTGCTGAATGACCGCTTTCTGTATTTACCAATTGGCAAATTTCCGTTTACATGGACACAGCTTACCGTTGAGGACGAAATGCCAGAGTTGTTATATTGTTTTGAGAACTTGCCCGACCGTATAAATTACTCACTTTCTATAAGTTGTGGCCATAAAGCATTGTCGCTATACAAAGCACAACTCGTAACCCGCAATACAGCTCGGGTTGTTATAAATTCGAAAATATATGAGTTTGATGCTGCTATAGATGGTGCCAAACTGATGCCGTTTTTCGACAAACAGCTCGTTTCAGTGTCGCATGCCAACTCCGAGGAGTATATTCAAAAAGTAATTTTGCCACTGGTAGTGACTGATAAAGTATTGGCTACGGGCTTTGAAATTGAAACCCTAAATAGACTTACAAATGCAGTGCTTAAAGTTCGCGAAACAACTCCTGTTCGACAGTTTAGCCTTTTCGATGATGGTTTAGAGAATAGTGTTGATAAGAGTATTGTTATTGAGTTAATTTTTGAATACGATACATTTCAGTTTTGGGCGGGCCAAACAGGTAAATTAACGAGAGTAGACTTTTCTGAAGCGTCGTTCAAAATAAGTAAAGTTGAGCGAGACCAATTGCTTGAGAGAAGCTTTATTGATGCAATTAAAGAAGTAGGGCTCGACCTGGATGCGAAGGTTTGCAAAATGCCTTATAACGATGGTGTTGAATGGATAAACGTGCACTACAAGGCATTGGAAGCAACAGGTATTGATATCCGCTTCGAAAACAATTCGAGTTCCAAGCAAAAAGTATTTGTGGGTGAACGCACCTTGCAAATTGTACTCGACGAGACCCGCGATTGGTTCGACATACAAGGAAAAGTAATGTTTGGCGCATACGAAATTCCGTTTGTGCGCTTACTCAAGTACATTAAACAAGATAAACACGAGCTTATTTTGCCCAATGGCGAATATGCCATTATTCCACAGGCATGGTTCGATGAATATAAAACACTTATTGATGTTTGCAAAATTGAGGATGGAAAAGCGGTGGTAGCACGGCATTTTGTGGCATTGACGCAAGAGTTGGCACAGAAATCGGATTTTAAGTGTAACTTAAAAGAAAACACCCGAAAACTACTTACTCAAACACTCGATACCAACTACGACATGCCTGCGGGCTTTAAAGGCGAACTACGGCATTACCAGCAAGCGGGCTATAATTGGTTGCGCTTACTCGACGAACTGGCTCTGGGCGGTTGCCTTGCCGACGATATGGGGCTTGGTAAAACCATACAGACGCTCTGCTTGCTACAATGGATGAAAGAAAATAGGCGTGGTGTCAATTTGCTTATCGTACCCAAAAGTTTATTGTATAATTGGGAGGACGAAGCGACACGCTTTGCACCTGAACTAAAAATATACGTTCACTCGGGTAGTCAGCGCGTACGCGAAACAGCGAACGTTAAAAACGTGGATGTAATTCTTACAAGTTATGGTACTCTACGGCGTGATCGGAAAATGCTGTCCGAAATACCGTTTAACTACATCATTCTCGACGAGGCGCAAGCCATCAAAAACCCACAATCGGATACCACACAAGCTTGCCATATGCTTAAAGCCAACCGATTTTTGACATTGACAGGTACGCCGCTCGAAAACTCATTAAGCGATTTATGGTCGCAAGTGCATTTTTTTAACCGCAATATGTTGGGTTCGCAAAGCCATTTTGTGAGCGCGTGCAAATTACCGCATAAACAGCAATACTATAAGCAATTGCTCAAGCCATTTATGCTTCGTAGGCATAAAAAAGAAGTACTTACCGAACTGCCCGACAAAACCATCACCATCCAATGGTGTGATATGAGCGACGATCAGCACCGTTTTTACAAAGATATTCGCAACAGCTATCGCGATAAGTTTATCGAAAATAAAAACGAAGCCAACAACAAGGTAAACGCCATTGTGTTGCTCGAAGGCTTACTTCGCTTGCGTCAATCGGCTAACCATCCGGTGCTAGCTGATGCTACCTATGCCGGCGATTCGGGCAAATTCGAAACGGTGTGCGAAAAACTCAACGAACTACTTCTGCAGGGCGACAAAGTGCTTATATTTAGCTCCTTTACCGAACATCTCAAAATATATCGCGCCTATTTAGACGCAAGCCAAACTCCCTATTGTTATCTTGATGGTACCACCACCGACCGCAAAGCAGAAGTGGAGCGTTTTCAGAAAGACGAAACAGTGCAGGTATTCCTGCTTTCGCTCAAAGCAGGTGGCGTGGGGCTCAACCTTACGGCTGCCAGTTATGTGTTTTTGCTCGACCCCTGGTGGAACCCTGCCGCCGAAGCACAGGCTTACGATCGTGCACACCGCATGGGCCAAAAAAATCAGGTGTTTGTTTATAAATTTATCAGTCGTAAAACCATCGAAGAAAAAATTATTGAACTTCAAAAAGAAAAACTTCAACTATTCGAGAATATGATTGATGGAGATGCTGATGTGATGAAAAACTTGAGCGTAGAAGATGTGTTGCGGTTGATAGAATAAACATCAGAATTAGCCTGTTTCTATATTATTAGCATTTTAGTTAAATTATGTCACTGTGCTTTCGTGGCGAAATACTATCTTTGTGAACATTTAATGTAAGTGTGTTGTTTTGCGTTTATATGTAGCATGTTAGGCATAGTTTAAGTCCGATGATCCGTAAAATTATAATAATTCTTTTTGTCATAATTATTTTATTACCACTTATCATGTACGTGGCTTGGGTTTTAATGCCTCAAACAAAACTTAACGTATTAATACTCGATAAAACAGTACTTAGCACCAAAACACAAGAGCATATCTCTTTGACATGGGTGCTTAATCACGAAAAATATGTTCATTCTGATAGTGGAGTATATAACCACAAAATGCATTATACAGGTTTTTTCCCCGACGATAAGGGCAATTATAGTATCCGTGATTTTAACAAGTACGATAAGGTAGAGCTACAAAAATTAGCTTCGAAAAATGATGTACTGTATTATGCCGACCTTTACGGTATTTACTCAAGTGAGTGGATAGCAACTTATTTTCCTGAGCGAGTAAAAGATACGCAATTTATTTCCAAGCAATCAAAGTTGTATTACGGTGGCTTGTCAAAAAATGAATTGGAACTGTTACGAATTTTCAAACAACAGAAAAAGCTAATTATCAACGAATTTAATATAATAGCTAATCCCACCAACTATAACATACGAAAAGCTTACGAAAAAGAATTTGGTATTCGATGGACGGGGTGGGTAGGTCGCTATTTCGACAGCTTGGATACACTTACTAACTTGGATTTGCCACGAGGGCTTATTAAGAGTTATCTTGTTCAACACAATGGCAATTGGCCATTCAAAAAATCAGGAATTGCTTTTGTTCGCGAAGACGATAAAGTGGAAATACTCGAAAACAAAACACATTTGGAGGTAGAAGTGCCATTTATTTATACAGATAAGACGGTAGCACGTAAATACGATGTCCGCAAAAAAATGAAATACGCATTTTGGTTCGATATTATTTCAGTTACTGACACCACTCACCGTGTGCTTTCAGCGTATTTAATTGAGCCAAACCTTAAGGGCGATTCATTGCTGCGCAAATGGAATATCCCCAGTAGATTTCCGGCACTTGTAACCGATAAAAATGAGTTGTATTATTATCTTGCTGGTGATTTTGGCGATAATCCAATCGAATTACAAAGTGCAAAATTTAGAGGGATAGATTGGTTCAGTTTTATTACAGCTTCAAATGAAAAGGCCGAGCGTGTGTCGTTTTTTTGGCAATACTACCGTCCATTTTTAATGACTGTGCTCGAAGATTATTCAAAAAAATAAGATTTCATGCAAAAGGAAGTACTAATAGTCACCAGCGATAATGTTTTTTATTTGTTACTAAAAACCTTCATCGAATCGAAGAGTTTGATTATTACGTGCCATAAAATAATGGATCACATCAGTCTTTATGAGCAATCAAGCGAAGAAACGAGCTTAATTATTGTGGATGGCAAAATGGCTGATATTTCACCTATTGAGTTGATATACAGAGCTAGATACGATTACAAACTCAAACTTCCCATTTGGTATGTAACTGAGATTAACACCTCTGTGTACTTAAAAAAAGTGCTCGAAGTGGGAGCAAACCGTATTATATCCAAGCCTATTGATGTCGATGAATTTTCGGATTTAGTATTGAACCAAGTAGTATAAACTGTAGTTTATGAAGTTTAGCAAATTAGTTTTAGGTCTATTATTTATAGGGTTTGTAGGGTCAATTAAGGCGCAGCAAAATGTAGATTCAATATTTTCGGTAGCTATTGAATTCGCTCGATCAAACAAATTTAACGACGCTATTTCCCAAGCAAAACAGGCCCTAAAAGCGGATGAGTTGCGTGGTGATATTCATGTATTTATTGCCAATGTTTATTCGTGGAAAGAACAGAACGACTCAGCGATGAAATACTTGAACGATGCGCGTAAACTTAACTATGTAAATGATGAGTTTTACGAAGCCTCACTGAATGTATTGCTGCGTGCACAAAAAAACGATAGCTTACTCCATTTATGCACTGAAGCCGAAAAGCAAGGCTATAAAAACAAAACTGACATCGTGAAAAAACGATCTATTGTTTACGAAACCCAAATGGAATATGCTAAAATCATGGAGCAATTCAAAGATAGCGCAGCTAAGTCAATGCTAGCCGATACTCTATTGGCTCAAATCTACGAAAATGCCAAAAATCAGATTTCAGAGCAGCTAATTGGGGCCGACTATTCCGTCGATTTTTTTAGCACCGGACAGTTACAGCATTATGCCTCCGTGTTTTTCACAACTAAATATGATAAATTAAGCTCTACGTTTGCTATTAATTATGCCAATAGATTTGGCTTGAATGATTTACAAATTGATTATTCGGGCTATAAAAAACTACGGTCAAAGAACTATTGGTATTTAAACTATGCATATGCATTTAACGGAAATTTATTTGCTAAACACCGAGTAGGTTTGGAGTATTATTTTATATCAAAAAAGACAACTGAAATTTCTCTTGGTGGTAGGTATCTGTTTTATCCTTTTGCCATCGACAAAAATATTTGGATAGCAACAGGTAGTTTAAACTTTTCAATTAAAAATAGTTTGTTGTCCATACGCCCTTTCTTTGTAATGCGTAATGGCCAAACATCACTCTCATTTTCAGCCAAATATCGCATGTATGGCTCGAACCCATTGGCGTATACCGGCTTTGAGTTTGGATTTGGCAATTCGCCCGACGATTTATATACCTCTACCTCGGGTTCATTTAATCAATTGATGTCGTACCGATTCCGTGCCGATAAAAGTTTAGTTTTGAGCAAACAATCCCAACTGTTATTGGCGGCATCTGTTATTCAAGAGCAATTTAGCATTGGGCCTGATATTTCCTCTCGTTTTCGTTTTGTAATAGACCTTGGATATCGTTATCGATTTAAATAGAAGCAGTATGAGGTTATTTAAAATATATGTACGATACTTTTTTAGGCGGTTGGTATTTTTAATATACCTGCTGTTATTTGTCGTACTGTATTTTTTGCTTGATAATGAGTATTTTAGTTTAGTTGGTTTCAGGATACAAAACCCCTTCTATGAATTCTTAACGGCACAAACAAAGTTTAATTATATCATTGTTATTATTGCCATTTTTGCATTTGTATCAACAATTACCGAAATAATTTTGACAATTATAGATAGTAGAGTTCAAAATAATCGATTAAAGAAAACGTCGGAAATAAACAATGAAATAAATAGCAAACTATTTATACAACTTTTCGATAATCAAGATCTTGATTCGGATATATCTTTTGTTCAAGAGCATAAAAGGCAATTTTCGGCTGATTATCCACAGCTCGTACTTATCAATCGTTTACGTCGAATTTCGATACTTACCAAAGGGAACATTCATAAACGAAGTATACGTATATTTCACTTGTTGAATGCCGATGATTTAATTACTACTTATTTAAAATCGCCTTATCTAAGGCATAAATTGCTTGCCATTCGAATTATAAGTGATTTTAAATTAAAAGCTTTTATTCCAAATCTAAAAAAAATAATTCATCACAAAAAAGATGTGATCAGTTCTGAGGCTATGCAAGCATATGTAAAAGCAGATTTTAAAACTACTTTTGAGTTTCTGATTGAGCGAAACAGGCCAATAAGCAAACTTGAAATGTACAATTTTATATTAATTGCCGCTAACTATAAGCATATTGATTACCGCATGCTTATTACAAGCAGTATTGATTCGATATCCGCTTTAGGTTTGCGTTTTGCGGGTTTACATGGCATTGTCGCTGAAAAGGCTGAAATATTTAAACGGATCAATCATCCAAATTCAATTGTTAGCGACGAAGCCCAATCGGCATATTTAGAGATGATTGACGAACACGATGCCGCCATTCTTTTAAATCGATTTGATGTGTTTAGTTCTCAAAGTCAAGTAACAATACTTCAAATGATGGCCGAATATACCGATAATCCGATGGTACTTAATCTGTTTTCAACGGTTATAGAGCAATACGATTATGAAATGAAAAAGGAAGCTTTAGGTATTTTACTTCAACATAATATTTCGGCATCATTAAAGTACAGAAAACATGCGAATATTATTATTCAAAGTGTTTATAGTGAATTGACTGATTTTTAACAAGATAAATAATACTGTTATGTACAATATTACCCTTATTGATATATTTAATTCGCTGTTTTTTATATACGGGTCCATCATTATTGTGCTCTATATAGTTACCGCAATTTTTGCGGTAATTGAACTAAATAAATATGTTAGCCGAAACCGCCGATTCGACTTCAATGTATTGCTTAATTACGACTCCTTGCCCAGCGTATCAATAGTGGCACCTGCCTACAACGAAGAGAAGACTATTATTCAGAATATCACTGGTTTACTAAATCTAAAATACAACGATTGCGAAATTATAGTTGTGAACGATGGTAGTAAGGATGATACGCTAGCAAAAGTAATTGAGTTTTTTGGTTTAGTAAAAACAAATGTATATTACGACATGAAAATACCCACAGCTCAGGTACGTGGTATTTACAAATCGCGTATCAAAGCTTTTAACCATTTAACCATTGTTGATAAGGAGAATGGCGGTAAATCAGATGCCCTAAATGCAGGACTAAATTTATCAAAAAAGGAACTTTTTTTAGCCTTGGATGTTGATTGTATAGTAGAGTCGGATGCATTGTTGCGAATGGTAAAACCATTTCTTGAGGAGTCGAAACGCGAATGTATAGCTACAGGAAGTGTGATACGAGTGGCTAACTCCTGCGAAATTGTAAACGGACAGATTCGTAAAATAAACTACCCTAAAAACCTGTGGGCTAAATTTCAAGTTCTTGAGTACTTTAGAGCATTTACCCTTGGCCGAATGGCTTGGAAAGGAATAAATGGCTTACTCATTATATCGGGGGCTTTTGGCATGTTCAACCGTAAACGAGCTCTTGCTGTTGGCGGATACGATGTAACTACGGTTGGCGAAGACCTTGAAATTGTTGTGCGTATGAGGCGTTACATGCACGATGTTGAAAAAAAGAAATATTATGTGTCGTTTATACCAGATCCTATTTGTTGGACTGAAGTTCCAGAGTCGGCTCGTTTCCTTTCACGTCAACGTAAAAGATGGACAAGAGGTGCTGTTGAAACAATTCGAACTCATAAAGGATTGTTTTTCAGGCCAAGGTACGGTGTGATGGGCTTGGTTAGCTTTCCAAATTTGGTGCTTTTTGAATGGCTTGCACCGCTCATCCAATTTATTGGTTTTGGTTATGTGCTGTTTATGACAATTTATGGGCTTATAAATATACAAAGCTTTTTTATTCTATTGTCATTTGTGGTTTCATTTGCACTTATGTACTCGTTTTTCGGTGTGTTTTACGAGGCTTATACCTATAACAAATACAAGGGGACTGGGTATTTACTGAAAGCATTCTTAATTGCTTTTTTCGATACTTTATTCTATCAACCGTTGAATATGATGTATGCCATTATTGGGAATTACGACGCATTCTTGCGTAAAAAAATAAAAATAAATGGGGTGATATGACCCGCAAAGGATTTCAACCAAGTACTGAAAAATAACATTCTTGTAGCTTGATTTATGAAACATACAAATGATATTGATTTTTTGCACTTTGGCATCAAGACCATCGATATGCAGCATCAAAAGTTTTTCACCCTACTCAAGGAATTGGAATTGTACAATTCAAATAGGGATGATAACTTGGCTATTGCTACTATTATCGACGAACTCAAAGCTTATGTGCAATACCATTTCGACTTGGAAGAGCGTATGATGACTCGAAGTCAGTTCCCTGAAATTGAAGCTCATTTAAAACAACATGCGTTTTTTATTCAAAAAATTGACGAGTTTAAATTTGAATTTGAATACCAAAGTGCTGCTTTAAGTGATCAGATGGTTAGTTTTCTGAAAAAATGGTTTTTAGTTCACATTCCTACATGGGATAAAGATTATGTTGACTTTATTAAGGAACGAAAAACTAAAAAACTAGATGATGCGGACGGTCCCAAAGAAAGCGACACATAAAAATCCTATTTTGTACATGTTATTTCGTTGTAGAGCAACGAAATAGGCAATAATTTATGAATAATTTTATATGCATGATAAATAAACTTCTCCTCTTTTTTATATCTCTTTTTGTATTGCTGCACATGCAGGCTCAAACAACAAAAGTCCTTCCTTTTGCAACAGATAGTAATTACCTTACCTTTTGGAATGGAACGGACTATGAGCCTTTTTTTATAAAAGGAACAAACCTAGGTATTGCCCGCCCAGGCACATATCCAGGCGAAATGGCTGCCTCACGCGACGATTACAAACGCTGGTTTAAAGAAATAAAAGCGGCTGGTTTTAACTGTATTCGATTGTATACCCTACACTTCCCTACTTTTTACGAGGAGCTACGCAACTACAATTTAAGCAATCCGCAGCAACCATTTTTTTTCTTTCAGGGTGTGTGGCTTAACGAAGAGCTCGAAGGTTACAACAGTGATTTATACCAACTTGCCGACACATTCAAAGTAGAAATAGCCGAAAATATCGATTGTGTGCATGGCAATAGAACCATCAAAGAACGTTTTGGTAAAGCGTCGGGCATTTATACTGCCGATGTTTCGCAATGGCATATAGGATTCCTGATTGGTCGCGAAATCTATCCGGATGAAGTTTTAACTACTAACCTAAAAAATAAAACCATCACTTCGTATACAGGAAGTGCATTAACCATTAAAAATGCATCAGCTACCGAAGCCTGGGTTGCCGAAAAATTGAACTATGTAATTGAATACGAGCGTAATAATTACAATACGGAGCGGCCAGTAAGTGCCTCATCCTGGCCAACCCTTGATCCCATTTCTCACCCACTTGAAGCTGTTCGAATGGAGGATACTGCTCAAATAGACCTTTCAAAATTAGAACTTATCAATGCACCAGCTGGCGTTTTTATTAGTTATCATGCCTATCCTTATTACCCCGATTTTATTAGCAATGATACCGATTATCAGAAATATAGCGATGAGTTTGGACCCAATAGCTATGTGGGTTATCTTACCGATTTAAAGTCGCACTATAAAAAATTTCCACTCTTGATAGCCGAAGTTGGCGTTCCTTCGAGTTGGGCAGCAGCTCATTATACTTCCAATGGGATGAATCACGGTGGATTCGACGAAAAAGGGCAAGGCGACACCAATATGCGTTTGCTTTCAAATATAAAAAAAACAGGCATGGCTGGAGGTATTCAGTTTGCTTGGATTGATGAGTGGTTTAAAAATACATGGCTTACCGATATCGTCGATTTTGGCGATAAGGTGTTGTGGCACAACGTGACTGCAGCCGAACAAAATTTCGGACTCAAAAAATTTGTTGCGAAAAATGATTGGAAAACAGTTAAAGACTATGGCGACAAGGAGTTGAAAACACTTTCGGCAAAAGCTGGTTACGCTTTTTTGGAACTTAAGTTAGACCTAAAAAACAAGTTTGACCTTCTTGGCGAATGTTGGATTGCGTTGGATACCTATAACCCTGCGCTCGGCGAATCGGTGATGCCTAACGGTAAATCAATAAGCTCAAGAGCCGAATTTGCCATTCACATCACCCAACATTCGGCTCGGCTTTATGTAACACAGGCCTACGACCTTTACGGCTTGTGGCACGGCGAACGAACAATAACCCAACGATACAAATCGATTTTGTCAGATGGAGCTCCATGGAATATTGTGCGCTGGAAAAATAATGCTGGCTACTTAGATGTGCAGTATGTTGGTGAACTTAAACTCAATAAATCAATCCTACCACCTTCGTCTATTGATGCTGTTACTATTTCAGAAACTAAAATTGAAATACGCATTCCGTGGTCGTATATCAATATTGTTGACCCCTCTAAACCTTGGGTGTTTGATGCCAACGACGATGATGGTACGTATACCGAACGTAAATCAACAGATGGTTTTGCATTTACTGTTTATTATAAAAACGAACAATATACGCACGATGGTCGGTTTACATGGACTCCATGGGTTGCTGTTCCCGTTGATAAAGTGGAGGAGACGACAAAAGCATCGTACTGGGTCATGTACAATCAACTGTCAAAATTCAACACCAAAGCTACTGTACTGCCCGACGAATACATCATGCCCGATACGCTGAGTACTGTTTTAAATGTGAATGCAAACATAGGGCTTATGAAAAACGATTTCGACATGGATAGCAAAGTTCTAAGTGCTGTACTTACCGATGCACCTGCAAATGGTTTTGTCGACCTTAAACCTGATGGATCATTTGTTTATATTCCCCGTAAAGGTTTTGAAGGTACCGACATTTTTAAATATGCTGTTTTTGACGAAAAAGACTTATCGACCAGTGCAACAGTGAAAATTCAGGTTCATAAGCAATCGTCAACCTATTACACGGGCAACACGGGTTTGTTCAAGTTAATCCCAAATCCGGCTTCCGAGTATTTTAATATAACTTCCGAACTAAATGTTGTTTCGCTTAAATTGTTGGATTCTAATGGTAGACTTATTCGCGAGGTATTTGTAGATTCTAAATCAAAACGTATCGATATTGCTGATCTCAAAACAGGTTTGTATTTTGTTATCACAAACATTGGCGGACGCTATTTTTCAGAAAAGTTAATTGTTAAAAAATAATCGATATCACAATCCTGTATAATTGAATTTGAAACCAATTTATATACTTAGAAATAACTTATGGCCGACCACAACGAATTAGGAGAAATGGGCGAAGAACGTGCCCGCAATTTTTTAATGGAAAATGGATACAAAATACGCGAGACAAAATGGCGTACAGGTAGCCTTGAGATTGATATTATTGCCGAAAAGGACGATACACTCGTGATTGTAGAGGTAAAAACACGCTCAGGTGCTTTTGCCGATAACCCCGAACAATACATTGATAATCGCAAAATTAAAAATATTGTAAATGCCACTGAACGTTACATTCTGAAATACGATTGGAATGGCGATACACGCTTTGATGTTATTGCGGTGGTTGCTCACGGTCAACGTTTTGAAATTGAACATATTGAAGATGCTTTTTGGCCTCCTCGAAACTAACGATGGTCATTTGTTGTACGGAAAATGATTCAGCTACTTGAATTTGTCTGAAAATTAACAAGTTATACAATTTGCTGTTTTAAATGCTACATTTTACCTAAAATTTAAAATAATGTTTTATAACAGCCAAAAAAAGAACCGAATTAGAAATAGTTTGACTAATTTTGTAGCGAAATAAATGTGTATTATTTCAAAAAGGTAATAGTTTGACAAAGTATATTTAAACATCATAGAATGAAATTGTTAGAAAAAAATGTTGCAGAGAAATTACTGCAAATCAAAGCTCTTAAGCTTCAACCCAAAAATCCATTCACATGGGCATCAGGATGGAAATCGCCAATTTATTGTGACAACCGCAAGACATTATCATACCCAGCTATACGTACCTACATCAAAATTGAAATTGCTCGCTTAGTACAAGAGTTATACCCCGATGTGGATGTGATTGCTGGTGTTGCTACAGGTGCTATTGCTCAGGGAGCTTTGGTAGCCGATGCACTTGGTTTACCATTTATCTACATTCGCCCTACACCTAAAGGTCATGGACTCGAAAACCTGATTGAAGGCGATTTGCGCCCAGGTCAAAAAGTAGTGGTTATCGAAGATCTTATCTCTACTGGTGGAAGCAGTTTGAAAGCGGTAGAAGCCATTCGCAAAGATGGTTCGGAAGTGTTAGGTATGATCGCTATTTTTACCTATGGTTTCCCTGTGGCCGAAGAAATGTTCAAAAAAGCAAAAGTTAAACTGACTACTTTGTGTAACTACGATGCGGCTCTAAACGAAGCTTTAGCAACAAACTACATTAGCGAAGACGACATGGAAACACTTAAACTGTGGCGTATTAACCCTTCGGAGTGGAAAAACGAATTGAAATAATTGAATCATTTACTAAATTCAAATTGTTAAATAGTAAATGATATAATCGTATATACATTAATGACAACATACGAAAGTGAAATTAAAACCATTTCCTCGAGCGAGGAAATGGTTTTTGGTATACTGAGCGACCTGACCAATTTGAAAAAGGTAGCCGACAATCCATCATTGGCTGCTAAAGTGAAAGACCTTCAGTTTGATGCTGATAGTTGTAGCTTTGTTGTGGATGGTTTTGGTAAAATGGGCTTTCGAATTATCGAAAGAGAAGCTTTTAAAACCATTAAACTTGAATCGGAAAATGCGCCAGTTAGCGTAAATCTTTGGATTCAGCTCAAGCAAGTAGCCGAGGCCGATACCAAAATGAAACTAACACTGAAAGCCGAATTACCTACCATGATTAAAATGATGGTTGGCAGCAAGCTGCAAGATGGCATCAACTCCATTGCCGAATTGTTGGCTAAGGCATTAAATAGTAAATAGCTAAATAGTAAATTTTTTTTATGGCAAAAATTTGGGAGAAAAATATACAGGTAGATGCTAAAATTGAAGCATTTACTGTTGGGCGTGATCGCGAGATGGATGTGTTTTTAGCTAAATACGATGTGTTGGGCTCTATGGCACACATTACTATGTTAGAGTCGGTTGGCCTGTTGCAAAAAGATGAATTAGCGTTACTGCTTGCCGAACTCAAAGCTATTTACAAACTAGCCGATTCTGGTAATTTTAGCATCGACGAGGGCGTAGAGGATGTACATTCGCAGGTGGAGCAATTGCTTATAACCAAGCTTGGCGACATAGGGAAGAAGATTCACAGCGGTCGTTCGCGCAACGATCAGGTACTAGTTGATCTGAAGCTATTTGCACGTGCGGAGTTGGCTCAAACAGTAGAAGCCGTAAACGACCTATTCGAAGTGCTTATTTTCCAAAGCGAGAAATACAAACACGTGCTTCTGCCAGGCTACACGCACCTACAGGTGGCTATGCCATCGTCGTTTGGACTCTGGTTTGGTGCTTATGCCGAAAGCCTTGCCGACGACTTGCAACAAATTTTGGCTGCTTATAAAATTACCAACCGCAACCCGCTTGGCTCTGCTGCCGGCTATGGCTCGTCGTTTCCGCTCAATAGACAAATGACGACCGATTTGCTTGGCTTCGACACCATGAACTACAATGTAGTTTATGCCCAAATGGGACGTGGCAAAATGGAACGAACGGTGGCTACAGCGCTTGCTAGCGTAGCTGCTACTATCTCTAAACTAGCTTTCGATGCGTGTATGTACACGTCGCAAAATTTCGGCTTTATCAAATTGTCCGATGAGTTTACAACAGGCTCAAGCATTATGCCGCACAAAAAGAACCCTGATGTGTTTGAACTTACACGCGCTAAATGCAACAAGTTACAAGCTTTGCCACAACAAATTAGCGCCATAACAAACAATTTACCTTCGGGCTATTTCCGCGATTTACAGATTATTAAAGAAGTGTTTGTACCAGCTTTTGCCGAACTGCGCGACTGCATTGAGATGACCACCCTGATGATGGCACAAGTGAAAGTAAATACGGAGATTTTAAACGATACGCGTTACGATTTAATTTTCAGTGTCGAAGAAGTAAACCGACTAACACTCCAAGGAACGCCGTTTCGCGATGCCTACAAGCAGGTTGGGCTCGAGATAGAAGCGGGCAACTTCAAGCCAAACAAACAGGTACATCACACCCACGAAGGCAGCATAGGCAATCTGTGCAACGACCAAATAGCGCTGTACAAAAACGAGGTACTAGCAGGTTTTAATTTTGATAAAACAAACAACGCTATTGCTCAGTTGTTGGCTTAATGAGGGCTTACTATCAGTTCAAATAATGCGAGGCTCTATCTCTAACGTACAGGTTTCAGTGATTCAAATTTTTGGTTGCATCGGAATCTGTACCGTTTTAAATACTCCGTTTCGTTCGTAGGTGAGTGTGAGTGGAGTAGTTGAGGGTCTTTCAAAAAAGTGTCGTGCCTCGGCAATCGTTATTTGATAGGTTTTTTGGTAATTAATTTCGCTGATAATGTCGCCCACTTTGAGCCCCACGCGCTCGGCTGGTGAGTCGGGCCAAATGTTCGAAATTTCGGGTTGCTGCAAAAAACTATCCGATTGCACTAAATCAATACCTGCTATATTGTAAATAAAGGGCTTGTTGAAATTCGTATTGGGTTTAAAATAAAATTTTTTGCCTGGCCTGTCAATTATCAGGTTAAATCTACTTAGCAGTTGACTGCCAATTGTTCCATCGCGATCGGAAGAGGCAGTGGCTTGTTGTATGGTTGTTGAATCAGGGAAGGCAACTATCGGATTTCGAACGCAAAAGTTTGCTATGCACAGTTGCTGCACACGGGCATAAACACCTGTTATTTCACCACTTAATCCTTCGCCAATTTTTGCACGTACCGACTTTTGAGGAATGCTTACAGCTTTGTTTGTAAGTGTCTCGAACCATGCTGTTAGTTCTGCGCCTGTGTCAATCAGCATTTTGATGCGCTGACGTGCGCTATCAGTCTCGAGCACCGAGAGCTCAATGTACATTTTTTGTCGTTCGCAAACCATTGGCATATAGCTATAGCCTTTGGGCGCTATAAAGTTTGTTGGCTCGTAAATACGTAAACGCCGGTTTGTATAATCAATTTGCACTACATAATTACGAAAGAAATCGGAGCCTATGAGTCCATTTATGTTGGAGCCTGTTTGGCGCGAAAGGCTGAAGAGTTCGTCTTTAAATGCAAAAATTTTTTTATTGGATAAGCTAAATTTACCAAAATGGATGGTATTGCTATCGCTTTCGTAGGCCTGAAACGATTTGCCCACGCCGAGGCCCTGCATGTCTTTTAGCTCACCTGCTTTTAAGTCGAGGCTATCGCCTGGAAGTAATTCGGTAACAATGGTTGTGCGTAAACCTGTATCGAGAATCATGTTCAACGTACTGGAATTGTTAATTTTAATGGGCAATACAACCGAGGTTCCTATCATTTGGAAAGGAATGGATGCCACTTGCTTGTTTTTTGCTGCGCCGTGGATAAAAACGATACAAAAAATGATACACGAAAGCTGTATTTTCGTCATAGTACCCAACAAAAAAGATTAACTTTGCGAACTTAGTTTTTTTTAGCTATCTAGCAATAAAACACTGCTTGATAAATATTGTTTTAATTTAAAAATAAATAGATAGAATGTTGACAGATAAAAAATTACGCAAATTTGTACTCAGAGTACAGCGAACCGAAGAAACGGAACACTTAATTTACATGCGTCTAGCAGCAGGCTGTAAGGATGCAGCTAATGCTGAAATATTACGTAAAATGGGTGTTCAGGAAAAAGGGCATGCGCGTTATTGGCAAAATATAACACAAGAGGAGCAAAAACCTGATATGTTTCGCGTATACCGAACGCTTATTTTAGTGAAATTGCTAGGCTTAACGTTTGTGCTTAAGCTGATGGAAAAACGCGAAGGAACGGGTTCTAAAACCTATAATATTTTAGCCACTAGTTTCCCCGAAGCAAAACAGTTTGCCGACGAAGAGCTGGAACACGAACAGGTGTTGCTTGGCATGCTCGACGAGGAGGGTTTGCAGTATGTAGGTTCCGTAGTGTTGGGTTTAAACGATGCCTTGGTGGAGCTTACAGGTGCCTTGGCTGGTTTTACGTTGGCGCTGAGCGATAATAAAATTATTTCACTTGTAGGCTTAGTTACTGGTATTTCGGCTGCTATGTCAATGGCTGCATCCGATTATTTAGCTTCGAAGGCCGAAGGTGATCCACGCGCCAAAAAATCGGCTGCGTACACAGGTGTAGCTTATATTTTTACGGTTGCACTTTTAATTATGCCCTATTTGTTGCTTGCAAGTCCAATTTATGCGCTTATTTGCACACTTTTAATAGCCGTTTTCATTATTTTTAGTTTCAACTTTTACATATCAGTGGCTAAAGATTTAAATTTTAAAGCACGTTTTCTTGAAATGACTTTTATCAGTTTAGGCGTTGCTACCTTCTCGTTTTTTGTTGGTTACGCGCTCAAGTACTTGTTAGGAGTCGATATTTAAACGAGCTGTTCATTGACATTCAAATGTTCATTCTGGCTTATTTTTGGTATCGATAACCCCTTGGATATGCTTCGTACAGTAGTTAATGTTACCGGCGGTACGTTTGTTGCTACTGTTATGGATGATCGTAAATCCTAATTATTAAATTACCTTTGTATAAAATTGAAATTATTATTCTTGACAATTCATCAAAAACAACAATATTATGGCCGAAAAAATACGTTTAAATAAGTTTATAAGCGACTCAGGAGTTTGTTCGCGCCGACAAGCCGATAAATATATTGAAACAGGGCACGTTGCCATTAACGGTCGTAAAGCAGAAATTGGCGATATGGTGAGCAAATTCGATAAGGTGATGCTCAATGGTAATTTGATTGAATCGCGTGCTGCCGATGAATATATTGTAATGGCGTTTAATAAACCGGTGGGTATAGTAAGTACCACCGAAATTGGTGTGCGCGATTCCATTATTGATTATATTGGCTACCACGAACGTATTTTTCCTATCGGTAGATTAGATAAGGAATCGCAAGGGCTTATTTTTTTGACGAATAACGGTGACTTGGTCAATAAAATTTTACGTGCCGGCAATAAGCATGAAAAGGAGTATATTGTTACGGTAGATAAGCCTATTAGCGATGATTTTATTCGTCGTATGGCCAATGGAGTTCCTATTTTGGGTGAGGTAACCAAGAAATGTAAAGTGGCTCGTGAAACAAGCAATGTGTTTCGAATTACCCTTATTCAGGGTTTGAACCGCCAAATTCGACGTATGTGCGAGTATTTTGGCTACGAGGTGCTGAAATTGGAGCGTGTTCGTATTATGCATATCAACCTGAAAGGTCTCCCTACTGGCGAATGGCGGTTGCTAAGCGAGGATGAGATGCTGAAAATTAACAAGGCAATCATCACTTCGAGCAGTGAAGTTGAACCTTCAACCAAAAAAGTAAGCGCTACCACCAAGACGACCAAGCCAACAAAATCGGGTGCTGCACGTTCAGGAAGTCACAAGTCAGTGTCGGGCGAAGGACGTAAAGTGGCTAAGCCAGCATCGGAAGCTCGCATCGGAAAATCACGTGTAAATACCCGATCAACATCAGGGCCAAGTAAAGGGCCAGGGCGCGCATCGGGCACGAGAGGTGGTCGTAGATAATGCGCTATAAATTAAATGTATTTTTTTGGCTTTGAGCTTAAAAATATTGAACAAAATACTTGCTTTTTAAAAAATAAAAGCTAATTTTGAGGCGATAATTTTTTACATTAAACCCTTAGAATTCGATTTAATTTATGTCTGTCAACAAAGTTATTTTAGTCGGGAATGTTGGTAAAGATCCCGAAGTTCGTTATTTAGACAAAGATGTGGCTGTTGCAAATTTCTCCTTGGCAACCACCGATCGTGCAGTTACGCTTAAAAATGGCACCCAAATTCCAGAGCGTACCGAATGGCATAACATTGTAGCGTGGCGTGGCCTAGCTACTCTTGCAGAGCGTTACATTAAAAAAGGAACGCCTATTTACGTAGAAGGAAAACTTCAAACACGCACTTACGAAAAAGATGGTATTAAAAGGTACGTAACCGAAATTTATGCCGAAAGCATTGAATTGTTAGGTAGAAAACCAGAACATGCCGAAGTGTTAGCAAACTCTGTAGCCGCGCCAGCACCCGATATGCAGGTGCCACCACCAGCTGTAGACGATCTCCCGTTTTGATTATTTTATAAAGTGAGGGACAATATCTAGTTGGATGAACGCATATTACGCAAATAACTAACTCTATTTGTGGAAGCTTGCGTAATTTGCGTTCAAATAATTCCTTTCTGGAACCAAGTATTAAAGTACTTTTCGGCTAATTTGTATCAGCTGTTTCTTTGGAAACAATATGTTGACATTGCTGCTGTCTAACACAGGCAAAGATAATATCAACAAGCTGACTAATCGTGTTGTCAAGTCGATCGCGGCCTGCTTTTGTTCCAAAATCCACATTACAAAAAGTGGACATGTCGCGATGTAAAATTAAGTAATAAATACCCGAAATAATAAGAGCAGTCAACACATTCAAATCAACCCCCGACATATTGAACTGTTTTTCGAGTTCCTTAATCAAGCTTTCGTTAATTTTCTCGCGTAAAGTAGCTGTACGACGTGTTACAGGATTGTCATCAGATAATTCCCATATCAATAACTGTTGCATACCTCTGTTCTTGTGAAGAGCTCTTGCTAAATTGAGCAATATCCACTTCATGCTATCTTCGTTGCTTAAATCGGGCGGCATCAGCTCGGCCACTCCTGCAAACCAGTAATCGTATTTGTGGGTATATATTTCAAATAACTCATCGAGATTGGAATAGCGACGGTAAAATACGGTTGGTTCTATTTGTGCACGAGCAGCTATGCCCGTAAGTGTTACTTTACTAAACCCCACCTCCTCGATTAAACTATGCACTGCATCAAGCACTGCTTGCTCAATGACAGCTTTTGATCTGCGTGGTTTGCGTGGTTTTTTGGTTGGCACTGTCATATATAAATATTGATTTATGTATAATATTGTTTGTTAGTTGCAAATTTATACAAAAGAATTGAAATTACAAGCAATAATATATAAGTTCGTTTCAATCTTCTTTCAATAAATAAATGTCACCAGGGCGTTTTGTATAAATAATCATTCAGTTTCTAGCTCATTATCATCCTCCGATTCGTCTTTTAGTACAAACCGTTTGTAGTACGAAATGATAAGCGTTGTAAGCGGAAGCGCTATGATTAAGCCAATTAAACCCATTAATGAGCCCCAAATTGAAAGCGCTAGTAAAATGACTGCTGGATTTAGACCCGTAACTCTACCCATTATGCTCGGTGTAATAATAATATCTTCAATGGCTTGAATGACTATAAATACAACTGCAATTCCAATTAAAATTGAACTAAAGCTTTGCTGGCTTTCGATAGACTGAAGCAAACCTAAAAGCACTGTAGGCACTAGCGCCACCACTTTTAAATACGGGACCATGGTTAAAAGGCCAATTAATAAACCAATAAATATTGCCATAGGCAAATGAATAATGCTAAAGCCAATTGCAAACAGAATTCCAACTATTAGCGAAACCAAGGCTTGACCTCTAAAGTAGCGGTTCATGCCAATCTCTAAATCGTGAAAAATTTCGGCTATCACTGTTCGGTATTTTGTAGGAAAAACCTTCATCATTCCATTTGTAACGCGCTCATAATCCAACAAAATAAAAAACATATAAAGCATAATAATCAGAACAACTGTTAGGCTTAGCAGCATATTAACCGATCCATTCAATAAGTTCCATACCTGTGGAGCCGCTTTTTTGGTAAACTCAAGTATATCTTTGTTGTGAAGTATCGAGTGTAAATCCATCGAAAGAAAATAAGCATTAAACTCCGTTTGCCACTTGGCTGGTAAAAAGTGGTACATATCGAGCCCGTTCGAATATTTGCTCGTAATTTCATACAGCTTTGTTAGTTCGGCGCCTATTAGCTCAACAAGGTAGATAGATGCACCTACAATAGCTGCACTTACCAGAAGTACGGTAAGCACAACCGAAAGGATTCGGTTTTTAAGTTTTAATTTATACTGAAAAAATCGGACCAATGGGTCGAGCATATAGGCTAGAAGCCAGGCGATTAAAAACGGCAACAAAACGTTGGTTAGTCGTTGTACGAGGAGAAAAACAAGTGCTAAAATAGCAAGCCCTATGAGCAATCGAATCACTCGGTCGAATGTAAATGGTTTTGTTGGAATCATATTATTCAGTTTAAATAATGATTGATAAAATTGGGAGTTTTCTATTAAAATAAGTCTTAGTTGGGCATATTGTACTGTTTCAACTCGGCTCTAAGGGCTTTGCTGCAATTATTGGTTACTTTATCCATCAATGCCCAAAACCTGTCGCCATGATTCATCTCAATAGTATGACAAAGCTCGTGGAGTATCACATAATCAACAAGGTGCGAAGGAAGTAACATTAGATAGTACGAAAAATTGATACTTTTGGTGCTTGAGCAACTTCCCCAGCGACTTTTACTTGATTGAATTTTTATATCGCCAAAAGTAAAACCATATTTAACAGCTAATTGATTTGTTCGTCCAGGCAACAATCGTTTTGCTTCTTTGCGCAAAAAGTAGTTTATGCCATTCCAGCAATTGCGTTGAGCAGCATCGCTTTGCAAATTGGCGCGGGCAGGAAACTCAATGATTAATTGGCCTTCTTTTAATGCAAAAAAAACATTCTCACGTTCCACTTTTAACACCGACACTTTAAAACTTAAAGTTTGAATTTCAGCCCCCACTTTCAGTTCTAGGGCATGATTTTCCTTTTTTTGTTTGAGCTTAAACTGCTTGGCTAAAATGTTTGCTCGTTTTGAGTTGATAAACGTGAGTGCTTCTTTTTGAGTGGCATGCAGTGGCATGCTTACTTTCAAACCATCGGCAGTGATACGAACCCGTATGTGCTTTGATCGGGCACTTTGTTCAAATTCTATGTTTCCAAAATCATCGTCAACTATCATTGCTCTAAAAAAATGCCGGTAGCCGCTATTTGAGTACTCTATCTGTTTTAATATCAAAAGCAAAGATACATTTTTGCATTCAATTGCGTAAATACTTTTTTTAAATTAGTTGCTGAAACTCTTCTTTTGCTCTAAATTTTTTGTAAAAGAGAATAAAAGTGGTTGCCGAAACAATAGACGATAACGCATCGGAAACAGGCATTACGGCCCAAGCGCCATTTAATCCAAATAGTGAAGGTAAAATAAAAATGGCTGGTATCAAAAATATAAACTGGCGTGTAAGGCTTAAAAAGATAGACATCTTAGCCTTTCCTATCGATTGAAAAAAGTTAGATATAACTATCTGAAAACCAATAATGGGAAACATAAGTACCGATATGCGTTGAGCTGTTGCAGCCACCTCTTGCATCGCTTTATCGGTAGTGAAGAGCGACACCACCTGATGCGAAAAAAAAACGCCTATAATAAAACCCAAACTCGATAAAATAGTGGCAATAACAATGGTGTAGCGAAGGGTTTTGAATACACGATGGTAGTTTTTTGCACCATAATTATAGCCTATTATTGGTTGCGAGCCTTGGTTGAGGCCAATAATAAACATGACAACTAACATGTTGATACTGTTTATTATGCCATAAGCACCAATGGCCAAATCGCCACCATATTTTAAGAGCGTGCTATTAATAAGTACCACAACCACACTTGTGCCCACCTGCATGCTAAATGGCGACATACCAATACTTAAAATTGATTTAATTATCTCCTTGTTGAGTTTAAAGTTGGCGGCATGAAAGCGTAAAGGCGTAGTTTTAAGCATAAAATGACTCATGCCGTTTAATGTACCAACTAAATACGAAATAACGGTAGCCCAGGCTGCACCTTGTATGCCCCAATCGAACCAAAATATAAAAATTGGATCCAAAATGACGTTTACAATAGCTCCGAGCAATATGTTAAACATTGCCTTGCGTGGGTGCCCTGAAGCACGCATGATATTATTCAATCCGAAATACAATGCCGTTAGTACACCTCCAGGCACCACTATCACCATATACTCGTAGGCGTATTGAATAGTGTTATCCGTTCCTCCGAATAAGCGCAGCAAATCGGTCATAAAAAACATGGACAGAGCAACCACCGTACCCGAAATAATAAACGTAAGGGTGACGGCATTACCCAGAATTTTCTCGGCTTTCAATTTATCGCCTTCCCCCAAGGTAATACTTATACGCGATGCTGAACCCGCACCGATAAGCATGCCAAAGGCCATAAGTACGATCATAAATGGGAACGTGAGCGCTAAGCCCGAAATGGCCAACGGACCTACACCTTGTCCAATAAATATGCGATCAACAATATTGTAAATGGACATAACCACCGTACCAACCATAGCAGGCAAGGTGTATGTCCACAATAGTTTTCCTATACTTTCGGTAGCTAAATTATTTTGCAAAGCAACTGACATTCTGAGTTGTTATAAATTCAAATTATAAACAGATTATAAACTACATTGTTTAAATGGCTAATTTATAACTGGGTTTAAAATGAGGATGTGTTAAAAGTAAAAAGAAGGCTATTTGCGCGTATCGTAGCAAATTGATGCAGGTGTTACTTATCAGTATTGCAACAACATATATGCTAACTTAGTAATTCTATTTCTGATAATTTGCATGTTTTGCGTTCAAAAAAAACTATTTCTGATACAGCCTCGATGTTTTGTTATTGCTGCGAAAAACTCTTCGTTTTATTGAAACAGTCGCGGCATATGGGTTCATATTCAAGCATCTCACCAAGCAACACACGTTTATCACTATCCACCAATCGGTGCGATACATAGGCTAATGCGCCACACCTAACACAAATGGCATGAACTTTGAACACATCTTCGGCAATAGCACAGAGGGCAGGCATCGGGCCAAAAGGGACTCCGCGGAAATCCATATCGAGTCCTGCAATGATGACACGAATGCCTTGGTCGGCAAGTTTAGTGCAAACATCAGCCAGTCCTTCGTCAAAAAACTGAGCTTCGTCAATGCCAATCACATCGACTTCGCCAGCGTAAAGCAGAATGCTTCCCGACGATTCGACTGGTGTTGAGCGAATAGCTGTTCGGTCGTGCGAAACGACTTCATCCTCTGAGTATCGCGTATCGATTTTGGGTTTAAAAATTTCGACTCGCTGCTTCGCAAATTGAGCTCTTTTTAATCGGCGAATGAGTTCTTCGGTTTTACCTGAGAACATAGAGCCACATATAACCTCAATGCTGCCTCGTTTTAGTTGAATAGGATGATTTTTTTCTGAATAAATCATGGTAGATCACTGTAAATAAGTTCGATTTTTCTTTACCAAATCTGATGAAAATTGTAACTTTACAGCCGATTAGTGAAAGAGGATTGCAAAGTTAGAAAAATATCAAGCGTTATTTTCATTTTTCAATAAAAAATATGAACAAAAAATTATTAGTCACATTACTGCATAAAAACTTGGAAGAACTAGCCATGATAACCGCTAGTTTTCAGGAGCTCGATGAATATCCACAAGCTATTGTGCAGTTGGCACGTAGAAAAACCGAAGATATTCAACTACTTCTCGATGAATTAGCCTCTTTACCAACGGTGCTTGCTCCGCTCGAACCGGCCGCGCCTATAGTTGAAGTTCAAGCCATTGATGAGCCTTTTGAAGTGCCTGTTGTTGAGATAGAAGAGATGTCGCTAGTAAGCTTTGAAGCTGAGCCTGCTCCATTATCAGAGCCTGATGCGAGCGAAGAGCAACTTATTGTCGATGAGCCAAAAACTGTCGATGAGCCGGTATTATCTACCATTGAAATTGATGAATTACCTGATTTGACTTTTGCAACGGAAGAGCCTGAGTTACTCACTTCAGCTGAGCCTGTTGCCGATGAAACAAAACAACACAGTCCGATTGAGCCCGACGAGCTACCACCAGTTGAGGAGGAGGTCGTAGTTTCTGAAATCAGTGAGCCTGTACAGCCAACAGTTGTTGAGCCCGATGAGATAGAAGAGATAGAAGAGATAGCTGCAGAACATGTGGAGGTGCTAGCTGAAACAAGTCAAGATGATAGTGAGAGTGTTGAAGTAGCAGTGGAAACCGCTAACGAAACGGTGTCAGAAAGCGTGAAAGTACAGTTGGAGGAACCACGTAAAATGACTATTTCTGAGAAAATAGCTTTGCAGAGCACCTCACGCAATGATGCAATGGCGCAAGGTCAAAATTCGATAAGTGCAAGCATTGCCAACAAAAAAATAACCGATATTAAACAAGCATTAAGTATAGGCGATCGTTTTCGCTTTCAGCGCGAGTTGTTTAAATCGAACGGTGAGGATATGAATAGAACACTCACTTACTTAAATTTACTGGCAACAGAAAATGAAGCCATGTCGTTTTTGCAGTCAAAATACGGTTGGGACGAAGCAAGTGAAGCAGCCAACGATTTTTATCAACTTGTAAAACGAAAATTCTTATAAAAATACATTGTAAAAAATGAAATTATACGTAGTTCCTACACCAATTGGCAATTTGGAAGATATGACTTTCAGAGCCATACGGATATTAAAAGAAGCGGATTTGATACTTGCCGAAGATACACGTACCAGTGGTTTTTTATTAAAGCATTATGAGATTAAAACGCCCATGCATTCCTATCATAAATTCAACGAGCATAAAACTGTTGAAAGCATTGTACAGCGCATCAAAACGGGCTCTACCATTGCTCTAATTTCCGATGCTGGAACACCATCCATTTCGGATCCTGGATTTTTGGTAGTACGTGCCTGTGTTGAAGCCGATATCAAAGTGGAATGTCTGCCAGGTGCTACAGCATTTGTACCTGCACTTGTTGCGTCGGGCATACCGAGTGACCGTTTTTGTTTCGAAGGGTTTTTACCTCAGAAAAAAGGTCGCCAAACGCGCCTAACGGCTTTAGCTACCGAAACACGCACCATGATCATGTACGAATCGCCTTTTCGATTAGCCAAATCGCTTGGGCAGTTTGCGGAGTATTTTGGTGTCGATAGGCGGGCTTCTGTTTCGCGCGAATTGTCAAAAATGTTTGAAGAAACAAAGCGCGGAACCCTAGCTGAATTAGCCCTTTATTTTACCGAACATCCGCCTAAAGGAGAAATAGTTATAGTTATTGCAGGATTTGAAGAATAACACTAACTTTGCGCAAAATTTAGGCCTTGCCTTTTTTCAATAAATAGTTCACTTTTTACATTTAAATATTCATTAAAATGAAAGCTTTTATTTCAGTTGCACTGGTAGCGGTGGTTTTGTTTTTTTCTGGCTGCAACTATAAATCGTCCGACTACAAAGCACTTCAAGAACAAAACGATTCGTTGTTGCGCGCCAAACAACAAATGCAGGTAGAAATTGACGAATACTTTTCGTCGATGAATCAGATTGAACAGAATATTGAAAAAATTAAAGAAACGCAGGGTATATTGCAAACAAAACCCGAAAGCGAAGAATTAACCGACGATAATCGCACCAAAATAAACGAAGATTTACTTTATTTGAACGAAATGCTTCAAACAAATAAGGATGAGTTGGCTCGTTTAAAACAAAAGATGAAGAAAAGTGCTATCAAGTCGGATGAGTTGGAGCGTAGCATTGAGCGCTTAACTAAAGCTTTGGAAGAAGAAAGCTCTAAAGTGGCCATTCTTCAAGCCGAATTGGCAGCTAAAGATTCGCTGATTGCCGATTTAGGTAACACCGTAAACGCGTTAGGCAAAGATGTTGAGAGTTTGAAAACCGATAACGAGTCAAAACAAGCTCGTATTGCCGAACAAGAAGAAACAATACATACAGCTTGGTACGTGTTTGGAACACGCAAGGAACTCAAGGAGCAAAAAATCATTACGAGCGATGGACTGTTTAGCCCTAAACGCATTTTGCAAAGCGATTTTAATAAAAGCTATTTTGTACGCATAGATGCACGCAAAACAAAATCTATTCCGTTATATTCTTCACGTGCTAAAATACTAACTGCACACCCTAAATCGTCGTATACACTCGAAAAAGAAAGCGACAACTTTGTACTGCTTATTACCGACACCAAAGACTTTTGGAGCGTAAGTAAGTACTTGGTTATTGAAGTAGATTGAGGAAGAAGTCCCGATAAATCGGGATCTTCGTTACACTACGATTTGCATTGAAGAATTAAGTGATCAGATAAGATCACATCATCACATTATCACATTATATCATCAATATATCATCGCATCACCACATTCATATAAGTTTATCTTTATCGATCTCGACGATACGATATGGGATTTTCATACCAATGCACGACTAGCATTGCAAGATATGTTCGAACAGCGTGGGCTTGATAAGCATTTCGAGGATTTTGAACAGTTTTTCAGTATTTATGCAAAGCGAAACATCGAACTTTGGGAACAATATGGTAAAGGTGAAATAACACAGGAGTATCTTTCGAAGGAACGATTTCAGTACCCACTTGCACAAGTGGGCATAAACAATGAAGAGCTAGCTGATGAAATAGGTAGGCAATACTTAGATAATTTACCGAGTAAAAAAACGCTTATGCCTCATGCGTTGGAGTTGTTGCAGTATCTGAAATCAAAAAACTATCCAATTACGATTATTTCAAACGGTTTTACAGAAGTTCAGCACCGCAAAATCGAAAGTTCGGGTATAGCGCCCTATCTCGATTATATCGTGCTGTCGGAATCGGCAGGGGCGTTAAAGCCCAACAAGCA
>Ga0114938_1000062_pt1 | contig 84846 bp, 71 predicted proteins | sample AshMeaBigSpring_FD_88675 | JGI IMG/M metagenome (GOLD analysis project Ga0114938, IMG submission 88675) | Groundwater microbial communities from Big Spring, Nevada to study Microbial Dark Matter (Phase II) - Ash Meadows Big Spring | ecosystem: Environmental > Aquatic > Deep subsurface >...
AAGACTGAAACCGCACCACTCGAAGGAAGAGGATTCGCACGCACGGGTGGCGTTATATCGGCTGTACAGGCACTTTACCCCAATGTGGCCATCAAGCCAATAGCTGTAGCCAACCTCAACAAAAAGAACATTGGCTTATTACGAGCATATTCAAAAGGCAAAGCACCTGGTAATTTTATTGAAGTAATGGCCTGTGAAGGTGGATGTATTTCGGGTCCTTGCGGTAAAGTAGATTATGGCCAGGCACAAAAGTTATTTAAAAAAGCCATGGGCGAAGTGTAAATAGTAACTTTCCAAATTAACAAAGAGCTTTATGACGGTTAAAAACCTCATAAAGCTCTTCTCATATACATTTAGCGCAACTAAATGAATTATTTTTTACGTGTATAACTGTAAATTGATTTACCGTCTTTATCTACCATACTTACTGTAAAAGCATCCTTTTCAACTGCACAAAACAAAAATCCAGCTAGGTCGGAGCAGAACTGAGTACCTGTAGTTTTCTCCACCTTACGCGATAAGGATGCTGAACTATTGGTGATGTAATCAACAGTCGAACCATCCATCCGTATATGTTGGAAATTATGAATATGCCCATTAAAATAAAAATCGACTTTGTGCTTACGCAAAATAGGATCAAGTCGTGCTTGAAGATCTGTACGCTCACTTTCATCTTTTTTAGTGTAAGCAAATATCGGATGATGTCCGATGACTACCGTCCATGTTTCTTTCGATATGGTTAATACACTATCAATAAACTGCAATTGAGCCTTATCACTTTGCAAACGAGCATCGGGATAATTCACACTGTCTTCGCGGTATTTTGAAATAAGTGGAGCAGTATCTATAAAAAGCAGACGCAATGAAGTACTATCATTCACCTCTTTCACCATGGTATAATAGCGCGAAGGCATCACCCAACGGCGACTCACTTTTGAATAATCTAAACAAGCTTGTGTACTTCCACGATACTCATGATTTCCCAGTATTGCATACCAATCGAGCATTAATTCTGGATGATCGTAAATAAGTTCGTAGTTCGTCATCCACAATGGATCATTTACACTGGCTACCCCATTAAAATGATGGATATCACCAGCAGCCGCTACAAATTCGATGTCTAAATCTTCAGCAATAGTTCCCATAGCTGAAGCAATTGGTTTTTGTTCATAAAAACCATTACGACCTAAATCGTTAGCAACAATAAAATTAAAATCGGCAGCATAAACTGATTGCTTACTATTTTGAGAGCCTGAACAAGCCGAAAAGAAAGCTATAAGTAGAAATAACGAATAAAAATGTAGTAATCTCATATTTTAAAATTGAAAAAAGTTACAAAGAGAAACGGATTTCTCTTTGTAACCGGTAAATAAAGGATTTGTTCAAGCGTAGATTCGGAAATTATTTTTGTGCGTAAGCTCCAAAATAGCTTGCAGGTGCTGGCGATTTGTATTCAATACCTTCGATCGTAATACCTGTAGTTCCAAAATGACGTGTAAAGTTAGTTTTTCCACCAGTTAAAGCAGGTGAGCCAGCCGATAAACGGAAATCCCAAGCTGAGTTATAAGCTTGTGGAATGTTACCACTTTTTGTTGAACCAGCATTGATATCCACATTGGCTTGTATTGTAAAGTTGCTAAACAAAGGATTTTTATCACCTGCACTTACACTTACAATGTCGCTAGCGCCAACTAATTGACCAGTAGTTGTAGATGCACCATATTGAGTAACGCCTGTTGCTGTAGAAGCAAAGTAGAAGTTTGGAGTAATCACCGAACGAGCATCTTCAACACTGATCACATCACGTTTCACAGCCCAACGACAATCAAATGTTAAGTTGTTGTATAATTCAGCAAATACGTTTTGCTCCAACCAGAATGAACCTCCTTTAATTTTTGGACGTCTCCAACCAGAATTTACAATGGTGTTATTGTATACAAAAATGTGAGCTTGAGGATCAAAAGAACCGTTATTTGACAATTTGAAACCATTTGAGTTCGCATCATAAATTAAGTTATTAGCAACATCAGCCAAACATCCTGATTTGTAGTTCACAGCTTCTCCACCGTCAAAACCATTCGCAATAAATTTGTTATTCATTACAATTGATTTACCACCAGTGATGTAAATATGATCTTCAGCATTGTTGCGGAAAGTAGAATTCTGTATTACAAACTGACCAGCTGTATTACAGAAGTGGAAAGCTGGTACTCCTTCACCTGTTACGGTTTTGAAAAGTCCATTCTTAAACGATTCTGACTCTTGAGTTGTTTGTGCTCCACCAAACTCAATCGTTACATTGTCAAGCACAACTTCTTTCGATTCATAACCACAAATAATTCCACCCCAGTAACGATTAAAACGTTTAGCTTCGGTGCGATACTGCTCAGCAACTGTAAATTTAATTGGCTCACTAGCTGTACCATAACAATATAAATTACCTAGAATAATGATTTCTGGACGATTAACTGTATCATTCATAGTAACAGTTACACCTGGTTCAATGTACAATGATTTACCCTTAGGTATAATTACGTGATCGGTAATAGTTGTATCGTTTTTCCAAACAATAGAACCTGCAGGATATTCTTTTTCTTTCACTTCGTCGTTGTTATCGCACGACACAAACGCAATAGCCGAAATTGCAAGTGCAACAAAGAAAGTTGCTTTTTTCATTTTAATCATTTTCTTAAAATTGTTGTTATTCTTGTTGAGTTTAAAAATTTATTCGATAATATAGTTACATTTTAAAGCGTACACCGATCAAGAAGGATTGATAAAATTGTTCTTTACGGATAATTGTTTTTCCACTTGTAGCCGATTGTAACTCAAACTGATTATTGAAATCATTATGTGTTTTTACAAAACGATAGTTTGGAGTATTTAGCAAGTTATTCGCTTTTGCAAAAATTGACCATCCCGACCGTAGTTTTTTCTCAACCGAAGCATCCAAATTAAACGTAGCTTTATCCCAATAATCGGAATTTAAATAAGTAGAAACAATAGCAATTTTTTCGCCCGTATACGATGCTGATAGTTGTGCATCCCAGCCTGTTTTTACATCCTTAAGTAATAAGGAGATATTAGCAACATGCTCAGCTTGTCCTACCAAAGGGCGAGTTTGATTTTTAGTGAACTTCTTTGTATCTCCATTTTCAGTTTTTGCATAGTAAAATTTTGGAGTAGTTATCGAAGAACTTGTATAGGTATAATTCGCTTTTAAACCAACCATACGAATAAATTTTATCCAGTCGATTTCCAAGCCAAAATTCTGTGCATTGCCCAAATTATCCAAACGTAAACCCGTTTGGCGGTTATTACGTGTAAAGAATGCATATTCAATTGGGTCGATGATACGTTTGTAGAAAGCACCAATCATTAGCTGATCGTTCGGTTGTGGAAAAAACTCCCATCGAACATCCACATTATCAATTTTCGACCGACGAAGATCAGGGTTACCAAACTCAGTATACTCTTCTTCTTCAATTTGATAAGGAACAATATCAAAATACCCAGGTCGGCTAATGGAGCGAAAATAGCTCGCACGCCAGTTCATTTCATTTGACGGGGTGTATTTGAACTGCACATTAGGTAAAACATCCCAATACAGCTGTTTACCAACAGGTTCTTCGCCTTGTGGAAAGTACATGAAATATGTTTGATGTGTGTATTCGTAACGTGCACCAGCTATAATTTCAAGTTTCGACGTATTATATCTGCCTTGTAAAAAACCAGCAGCAATATCCTCAGATGCATCGTAAGTTAAAGATCCAACGCTTCCGTGAGTCGTATAGAGTTTCCATTCAATCTGATCAAACGATTCGAACTGTTGTGCTGAGTTAATCGGTTGCACAACATAGCTTACTTTTACATTATCACGCTTTTTATTTCGATACAATCCGCCAGTTTCAAGTTTAACATCTCCTTTGAGTGCCTTGAATGTATAATTCAAGTTGAACAAGCCTGATAAATCACGATCAGAATTATGCTCCCATTCACGTTTAGAACCATCACCATCAATGGTTATATCATTTACATGATTTGTGATTAAATTTTCGATATTAATGATTGTTTCATCTGGACGTTCCAAACCTGCTTGCGAATACACAGCTGTCCAGTTGAGTTGCAGGCGTGGCATAAATTGGTGTTTGCCTTGCAGCATTGAAGCCAAAATATGCTGATTTTCGGTACGAAAACGTGTCTGATAAGCTTTATCAAAATTACCTTCTGAAGGTGCATAGTGTAGCTTGAAGTTTGTTTTTTCGGAATAACGAACTTGTTCTTTTTCGCTTGAAACGTAAAAATTATAGAATTCAAGTTCGTGATTGGACGAAAACTTATAGTCGATTTTGGCATGTACACCATATTGCAACTGATTCTCAGAATATCTTCTGTATTTCACATCAGTAAGCTTAATAGTACTATCCTGTTGCGTCATTTCATCACCAAATAATACGGTATTAGTTCCTTTGTTGGTATTTTGTACATTAGCAGCTACAATAAACCCAAGTTTATTATTCAGATAGCGATTACCAAAAGACAAACCAGCCATTACATTCGGAAGGGGTCGATAGCTTTTTACTGCTTGAATAGGTGAAAAGTCGGCAATTGTGGCAGTATAATCTTTCCCATACTTTTCATAAGGGTTTTGTTTTGATATCTTATTCGAATTATACCCTTCAAAATCACGTTCAAAAAACAGAGCATTGTAACCAACCGACGCATTCCCTGTAGCGGAAAAGCGGTAAGGTGCATCTTTCATAATCATATTTACAGCGCCCCCAGTTGCATCACCTTCCATTTCGGCCAATCGGGTTTTACTTACTTCGAGTCGGTCAAGCAATTCGCTTGGAAATATATTTAGCGGTACAAATCGTTGTTTATTATTGGGGCTTGAAATTTTAACGCCATTAACCAAAGTGATATTATAGCGTTTATCCATTCCACGGAGCACAGCATATTCAGCCTCACCTGAACTATTTTTCTCCATTGTAACACCCGAAACTCTACCTAAAACACTAGCCACGTTTAAGTCGGGAGACACTTCAATGCTCCTCGCCCCTACTATATTTAGTACATTCGATGATAATCGTTCAAGTGCTCGTACTCCTACATCGGAGGTTTTATTATTAGCCACCACTGTTACGTCGGCCAATTCATTTTCGTACGAAACGAGTTCTAACGAAAGCTTAAGTGTGCCATTGGATGGAATAGCTATTTGCTTTACGAGGGTTTGATAACTGATATAGCTACAACTTACTTTATAAGTACCAGGCTTTACCGATTTAAGCACAAAACTACCGTCTAAGCCAGTGGTAGTTCCAGTATTTAAATCATTGATAAATATATTTGCACCAATAAGCAATTCACCCGTTTGGGCATCACGAACGATACCATTAATATCTGATGCCAATAAAAGTGTGGAAAAAGTGAGGGATAAAAGGAATACTAAAAGTCGTGTCATTATGATCTATTATTCTACACTGCAAAAGTATAAAACACATATTTCAAACACATAACACAACCATTAAACAAGCAGAAATAGAAATTACATAGTGATGATAAATACATTTCAAAATGAATACTGAAATCAATCTATACAAGTGCAGTTAGCATTTCGTAGCTTTTACAAACTTTTTGTGAAATACCATTCCAATCATCGGTATCAAAATGCACCACAACAGCCTCTGAAGGATTTAACATTTCAAGTTTTTTGGTGCACATTTGCATAATTAAGTGAAGTATTGTAGGGTGATGAGCAACAATAAATACGATATCGCCCGTACAATGAGAATCAACAATAGCCTTCTCAACATCTTCGAAACTATATAAGCGATTATACAAAAAACTTTTAGTAACAACAGTAGACACAAGCTTATATTTTGACGCAATAATCTCGGCTGTAGCGAGGGCTCTAATTACAGGGCTTGAAAAAATTATTGAAGGTTGAATGGCCCTCCTTAAAAGTCTATCAACTAATAGTTCAGCTTCAATTTTTCCTTTACGAATCAATTTGCGATCAAAATCATCGCCTGAAGCAGCATGCGATTCTGCTTTGGCATGGCGAATTACAACGATAGTTTTCATATGGTATTGAGTTATCTTTAAAAATTTTTATTCGAATTCAAAATCCCAAACAAGTAACTAGTAATCAACAATTAGCAAAAACTTAAAAAATCAGACCTATTCTCACGAACAAGTCTGATTTGGGTTTAAAAACATCGAAAAACAATTGTATCATTCAAATTATGATAAAATTGTTGTGAAATTAAAATCCTGTATAACCAGTCCAAGCAAAGATGCTTGAATCACAACCAGTATTTGTTGTTGATACAGTTACAGTAGCAGCGTTAGCTCCCGGTTTTGAAGCCGAACCTGTAATTGCATTGGTTAATGAGTTTGTAATGTTGATTGAAGCACCAGTTGCAGCATCACCTTTAGAGTCAGTACAATCAACTAAGTCTTGAACTGCACCCGTTCCTTTAACCATAACATTGGTCATTGTAGCTTTAGCACCACGACGAAGTTTAACCACATCATACATTAATTTTCCATTCGTAGTTGAAGCATCGTGAGCTAATTTCAAGTTGAAAGTCATGTTTTCAACTGTAAAGTTTGATTGATTGATATCACTTGGAGTTTTTCCATCAAAGTTACCATCAGCTTCAACACCACGTGGGTCAGCTTCTGTACTTGAAAAAGCACCTTCCCATACACCATAGAAGTTTGTCCATTTTCCTCTATAACCTTGCGTACAATCAAACATATCATCATCTTGATTTACTACTAGCACGTTTTTAAGGTTTACTGAACCACCAAAACACTCAATACCATCATCAGCGTTTTCGTAAATATAAATGTTTTCAATAGTAGTACCGCGACCTACAGCGTCCAAAGTCAAACCATTGTGTTCAACATCGGCACTTGAACGAGCACCAGCATATTTCATAATTAAATAGGTAATTGAACCTGAATTATCATCATCGTTTGTACCACCATAGGTAAATTTAGAGTTCATTTCACAAATAGCAGTAACACCCTCAGAAGCGCCTGAAATTTTTGCTTTACCATTGATAATTACTCCACCCCAATATCCAGCTTTTGCTTTTGACTCATCGTCAGCAGTCATTACAACTGGTTTTGCAGCAGTACCGTTAACGTTAATTTTTCCTCCTTGAGCTACAATAATATAGCTACCATAACCTTCTGTTGCCTCAATACGAGCTCCAGCAGGGATAGTTAATGTAGCACCATCTTTCACTACAAAAGTACCTGTTAATTTGTACGTTTTCGATTCTAATGTAACTTGATGATCAAGCTCACCGGTTAAAACACCTTGCTCAATAAGAGCATCAATACCTGTTTTTGCTACAGTTTCATCTTTACATGAAGTAAACGACAACGAAACAACGAATGCAACTAGTGCAACAGAATTTAAAATCAGTTTTTTCATTTTGCTTTTTTGTTTGTAATTGAAATTATTGTTATTATTTATTTGTATTAAAATTTGTAGCTAACACCTATCGAAAAGTCAATACCTTTTTTATAGCTACTTAAGATATGATCAGTGTTATTCGAATCCATACGTGTTAATTTAAACTCAGGATTCAAGATGTTATTCACTTTTAGCTTTATATCGAAATGTTTATTTAATTCAGCGGTCGACACAAAATTTAATTTTGGAGTTGATCGTTCTATAACATCTTCGAATCCAGCCATTCCCATAGCATATAAACGATCGCTGAAATAATTAAGCACCATTGAATTAGTCCAAGAGAAATCTTTGTTGGAATAGTTGTATGATAAATCGACATTAGCTAAGAATGGAGCTGCACCTTCGAGTTTACGTTTTTTTGTGGTGTTAGTTGTAACATCTTGTACTTCGGTATTCGAATAAATGTATGATGCATTTAATCCAATTGACAGTTTATTTACTTTTTCAGATTTAGAAGAACTTATATTGAATAAATTTTTACGAATTTCAAACTCGGTCCCTGCCACCAATGCATTATCACTAATATTATCATAGGTGTAATATCCTCCAGCACTTCCTTTGTAAACACTTGCTATCGGATTAAGAATATACTTTGTAAATGCGGTTACCGAAATTAATTCAGAAGGGCTAATGTAATAATCCCATTTCAAATCAAAATTATAATTATCAGATGGTTGCAACTCAGGATTACCAACTTTACTTGAGGTTAAACCAATGAACAGATAAGGTGAAATCTCTTTAGACTGAGGTAAGGTATAGCTTTTACTTGCACCAAAACGAAGCGTATTTTTATCATCAAAACTATACTTTAAATTTACAGAAGGTAAAAAAAAATTTTTATTCAAGCTGTTGTTGTCTGCTTCCTGTCCATTATTAATGTTGTAATCAATTTCAAAATTAACAATGTCGAAATTTAAACCTGCGTTCAACACAAAATTATTAGTAAACATATAATCAACACTAGCATAGGTAGAATTTATGATTTTGTTGACATCGTAAACACTATGACGATTGTTCGCCACTAGAAACTTTACATCAGTTAAATTTTGTGCGTTATACCAAGAATCAAGCGATATATTATCAAACTCTTGGGTTTGCGAAATACGTGAGTTGTAACTATACTCATTGGCATCAAAATTATCGGTAACAAATCTAAAGTTTACACCAGCACGGATTACAGAAGCATCGTTCTTAAACTTCGATGTCAATTGATAATTAGCTCCAAGTTTTAAGTTCATGTCATTTTCAATTAGTTCCGAAAAATTTCGAACAAATGCACTTTCACTTGTAAAAGGAACATATTTATTTGGTTCAATTTCATTCAAGGCATTGTATTTTCTATCAGGCTCTAATCCTTTTACACGATTATAAGCTGCACCAGCATCCAAACTAAATTTTGTTGACAATTTAAACTTCGTAATTAATTGATTCGTGAACAAATAATTATCATTTGCTTGTTGATAAATTAAAGCTCCATCATACGAGTCGCCCGACTGAATTAAGCCTTTGTACTTACCTACCGACTGATTGTAATCATGAATAAGTAGGAAGTTGTAATTAATTTCGTGCTTCTTAGCAGGTAAATAGGCAAAATTCAACAACAAAAGTTGATTTGTATTTTGTGACGATTGAAAACCTTCAAGTTTTTCACTATATACACCATTATTAATAATCTCAGCTGATTTTTCGTCGGTGTACTTATTGCTTACATTATGATTTGCAATTAAATAAATCGACAATGGATCTTTTGCCTCACCTACTTTGTATTTTTTTCCGAGCGTAAAACCAAACCCATGATTTGCAGGTAAGCTGACCTCGATAGGGTTCAAACTATTACTGTAGTTGTATGAATTCTTATAATCTATCGGATGATTTGTGTTACTTATGCCAAAATAGTTTGAGCCATCCATTTTAAGCAAATTAGCTCCAGCAGTATTACTATTCACACCTGTTGATAAGTCAAGCGAAAGTTCTTTATCTCCAACAAGTTCTTTAGTAGCAATATTAAGCTGAGCGCCTCCCACGTCACTGTAACTTCCGGCTGTAAAAACTTTGTTAACGTCAATATTTTTAATAATATCAGATCCAAAAAAATCGAGTGAGATATTTTTATATTCAGGATCTTCGGATGGAATTGGAAAACCATTTAAAGTAGTGTTATTGTAGCGATCGCCCAATCCACGAACCACCACATTCTTCACACCTTCTTGCTTAGAGATACCTGAAACTTGAGCTACAGCAGCTTCAGCATTACTAATCCCTTTGCGCGACATTTCTTTTGATCCAATAGCTTGTAAGGCAAGTAACGATTGCTTTTGTTGCATTAACAACACATTTTCACTTTCGCGATTAAACTTAGCTACCAACTCCACTTCTTTAAGTGTTATATTCGAAGATTCAAGATTAATGTCAACAACTGTTTCTTGCCCAGCTTTTACAACAACCTTATCTAATTGAAATGGCTTGTACGATATATAACTTGAAACTAGAGTGTAAGTACCTGGTGCTACATTGGTGATAATATATTCACCATTTAAATCGGAGGCAGCTCCTACTGTTGTACCTTGAATCATAACAGAAGCACCAATAAGTGGTTCTTTGGTTGAAGAGTCTAACATTTTGCCCTTAAGTGACCCATTTTGAGCCATCAGTGATGTAAATGCGAACAGAGCAATTAACGATAAAATAAGTTTTGAATTCACGATGTTTTTAATTGAAAATTTGATATCGCAAAAGTAAGGCGAGCTAATTAAATACATGTTACGGTGAAGTTAAGATGATGTTATGATAATACTTCATATATGTATCATTCCTATCTCATTTCCATTACATAAGACACAATACATTAATTATCATAATGTTAACCCAGAAACACAAGTTTCTATACAGTTACTAGCCAATTACATTATTATTATAGAAGCTTATACTAGCGTATAAAAACACCAACAAATGAGTTTATAAATTTAGCTCTCATAGAGGACGTACAAACAAAAAAAATCAGACCTATTCTCTCGAACAAGTCTGATTTGGGTTTAAAAACATCGAAAAACTATTCGAAAATAACAATCGAAATTAGCGAATAGTAAGTTTTTGGTTATATACAGTATTACCTTGACGTGCTACAAGCATATATATACCTTGTTTCAAATCTGAAACATTAATAACTTCTAGTTCAGTATTACTTACAATACGACTTACAACTGTGCGTCCAGTTAAATCTTTTACATCAATTGTTGTTACACCATTAAATTCAGGTAATACTACGTTTACTTCTGATTTTGCAGGGTTAGGATAGATTTTTAATTTCTCAACAGTTGCAGCTGGATTTAAAACAGAGGTTGATACATACCAGTTTGAACCTATCAACATTGGTGAATTAGTTGAAAGCATGAAATTTGGCGCATTCAAATTAAAAGGATCAACAACTTGCAATGAGCTATTTTCAGTATATGATACGTTTTTGTAAGATGCAGTATTATATAGAGTTGACAAGTCAGCAGCAGTATAACCAGTTATTGAAGATACTGCAAAATCTGTAGACATACCGGCATAAGCAGTATTTCTAATTTTAGCATCACCATTTACAATGTTATTTTTTGTATTTTCCGACTCCACTTTTACAGCATTAACCCAACCAGCTAAAATAGTGTTATAAACTTGAAGTTTTGTGTTTTTCTTCATGTTAATTGCTGCCTGATAATATGCATCAGTTGAAGTTGAAGATGTAGCACGAGGACCAAATGAACTTACATTTGAAAATAATGCAGTAGTATATGGAGTGTTAGTTGTTCCATTTCCATCATTATCAGACTCAAAACAATTTGACTTACCAATTACATCCGAATAATTAGCATCACGAAGTGATACTGCATATTGTACCATACCGCTATATCCAAAATCGGTATCAAAATCATCATCAGTACCACCAAATGCAATTAGGTGTTTTGCATTTACAGCTCCACCAAACCACTCAAATGAATCATCGCCCGAATATGAAACTTGTACATAATCAACTGCTGTAGCTGAACCTACACCACCAAAAGTTAAACCGTTAATTTCTTTATTTGCTTCGAAAGGATATCCAGGAAACTCTATACGAACATATTTTATGCTACCTGAGTTGTCTGCATCATCAGTTCCACCGTAAGTTGAACCTACACCACCTTCGATAGTAGCTGATCCTCCAGTTACATTGATTTTTGCTTTACCACAAAGAATAACACCACCCCAGTCACCTGGTTCACGATTTCCAGCAAGTTGATTTGAAGTAAAAACAATAGGCTCAGAAACAGTACCATTTGCTACAAGTTTAGCTCCTTTTTCAATAATCAAAGCAGCTTTCGTTGATTTATCGCCACGAATCGTTACACCAGGTGTAACAGTAAATGTATTACCATCTTTCACATAATTCCAACCTGTCAACAAATAAGTACCAAATGGTCTAAAATCAGGGGCTGACATATTAAATGGATTGTTTACTAATAGATCTGAATTAGAAGCCAACACTTTGTTGCCAAATGCAGGAGTATTCACTAATGTTGTTAAATCAGCAGCTGTATATCCACTTACTGATGACAAAGTAAAGTCGGTAGAAGCACCTGAAAACACACAGTTTTTAATTTTGATATCACCATTAACAAAATTATTTTTGGTATTGTCACTTTCAATTTTAATATTATTTACCCAACCAGCAAATACGGAGTTATAAATTTGAATTTTAGTATTTTTCTTTAAATTCAAAGCTGCTTGATAGTAAGCATCTGTACTAACTGAGCTTGTTGAACGAGGTCCAAAAGAACTAAAATTGCTAAATACGGTTGTTGTAAATGGTGTATTGTTAGTACCGTTACCATCATTATCTGATTCGAAACAGTTTGATTTTCCAATTACATCCGAATAAGCAGCATCGCGTAATGAAACCCCAAATTGAAGTTTACCCGAAAATCCAAAATCAGTATCAAAATCATCGTCAGTACCACCAAAAGCAATAAGGTGTTTTGCATTTACAGTACCACCAAACCACTCAAACGAATCGTCGCCCGAATATGAAACTTGCACATAATCAACTGTTGTAGCTGAACCTACACCACCAAAAGTCAAACCATTAATTTCTTTATTTGCTTCGAATGGGTAACCAGGAAACTCGATACGAACATATTTAATGCTTCCTGAATTATCAGCATCATTTGTACCACCATAAGTTGAACCAACTCCACCTTCGATAGTTGCAGAACCACCAGTAACGTTTATTTTTGCATTACCACAAAGGATAACACCTCCCCAGTCACCTGGCTCACGATTTCCGACAGCTTGATTCGAAGTAAATACAATTGGCTCAGCTGCTGTACCATTAGCAATTAATTTTGCTCCTTTTTCAACAATCAAAGCCGCTTTTGTAGTTTTGTCTCCACGTATCAGCGTACCTGCCTCGATAGTAAGAGTAGCGCCTGAGCGAACATACACCCAACCATTTAGCAAATATACTTTGTCTTTTGTCCATGTTGTATTGCTTGTAATTTCACCTGAAACAGTTGCATTTGTTGCTTCATAAACTGTTGTTTTGGGAGTAAAATTAGACCATTGAGCCATCCAATTTGTTTGTCCGAAAGCTCCTACATAATCTACCTTTGTAAAAAATGGATCCATCAAAGCTGCATCAGCAAACGATGAAGGCACATAAGCAGGAGAACCAACGGTAACATTTTTAGTAATATCACCAGTAACTATCGTAGCCTGAGTAGCAGCATAAGGAGTAGTTTTTGGTGTAAAGTTTGACCATCCAGCAGTCCAATCAGTAGTACCAAAAGCACCTCGATAGTCTACTTTATCAAAAAAGGCATTGTCGATTGTTTGTGCATTTGCAGCACCCAACATCATTAAAAATCCAAAAAGTAAATTCTTTTTCATTTTTTTGTTTTTAGAAATTGATTGATTATACATTAAAAAACTATCATATATTTACAATGTCACACTTACACCTAGTTTAAATTGTCGACCGGGTTTGTATCTGTTCGTAACTTGTTCGCGAATGGCTTGACCACCATTAGCATTAGGGTATTTTTGATTTTGCTGAAATACAACTTCTGAATCAAGTGCATTTTTAACTCCAAACTTCAAACTGATTATTTTAAACAGTTTCTTTTCAATTGTAAAATCGAGCGAATTGAAAGGCATTTCGTAAACGTGTGGTATATCAATATCGCCTACAACTGCTATTCGTTCACCTGCCTTATTGAACATCACACTCCCCATCCAACCATATTTAATATCGTTGTAGTACGCACCTACATTGATAATGTAAGGCGATTGCCCTTGCAGAACACGTTCGCTTTCACCATCAGTAATGGAATCTGTTTTAATAATTGATTTAATAATAGAGGCATTTACTACAAAAGTGATATTACTTAAAAACTTCCATGCTCCCGCTTTTTCAAATTCATGTAGTCGCTTACGAGCATCGAATTCCAAGCCGTATGAGCTTGCCTTTTCGGCATTATGAAAGGTGTAATTCCAACCTGAACCAGTGTAAAGAATCTTTGATTCAATAGGATCTATGAATTGCTTATAAAATACACCAACCGAAATAATCTCTTCTTCAGCAGGATACCATTCATAACGAGCATCAAAATTACTTACATAACTATTTTTAAGTTCTGGATTTCCGTAAATAGTTACATTGTCTTCAAAGTTATAAAAAGTAAAAGTCGACACCTCTCTAAATTCTGGTCTATTCACTGTTTTGCCACCCGCTAAACGAATCATCATTTTTGGATTAATGCTAAATGTAGCATTTATAGAAGGATATACATTCAAGGTATCAATAGGTACATTTTCAGGTGTGTTATCAGTACCATCACGTTTATATCCATTTAGTTGCAAATCATTGTTTTCTACGCGAATTCCGGCATATACATTTAACCATTTGGCTACAGGAATATTAGCAGCTAAATATCCTGCAAACAACTGATTAGTTGCATCGTACGCATCAGCTTTTTGACTAACATCTAGCAAAACTAAACCTGACGAGTAATCAATTTTAGTATCAAAAATCTCATCAATACTTGCAAACATTGCGTCATTAAATGCGGGAGTATTATTGTAACTATCAATCAGAGCATATCTGTATTTACTTTTCGTACTTTTAATGTAGTTGAATGTACGATTTGTAAATGTGCGTGATTTCCTTTCATAATAACCTCCAGCTTTTATTTCCGCATGAAAATCATTTATCGACAATTTTTGACTAAGATTTAAACCACCACTTACAATTCGTTCTTTATTCTTCATATAAATACGACCTAAAGCTTCCGATGATCCTGTAGAATTAAATCCAATTTGGAATTGTGTTTCTGGCTCGTTATCGCGAGAGGTAAATTTAACTCTTCGTAAATCAGGTTGATTTTTATCAGCATAAGCATAACCTACCACCCAATCCAAAGCAGTTTTTTCGGAAAAAAACTTATGAGTACCTGCTAACTGACCAGAGTATGTTGCACGCGACTCATATCCTAACTCATAAGCTCTATCATTCGATTGAGCATAAAAATCGAAACCCTCCTTTAAAACCGTACGATTAGCACCCATATTATTAAATAGGTTTCTAAACTCAATACGTTGATTATTGCCAAAGGTAAATGTCCAATTCGACAAAGCAGTTAAACGCACTTTTGATTGATATGTCTTTTGTTTATAACGGTACGATGTGTCTGGGTATGAAACATAAGCAGCACGAAATGAAGTCTCAGCGGTATTCGAACTATTATAACCTAATGCTGTAATAGTTCCTACAGACACATCACCTACTCTAAAACGCTGATTAAACGAGAACTGCAAATCAGCATCGGGCTTAGCAGTTGTAGTAAAAGGAGTCATTATTGTGTTAAATGACTTCGAAATGATATTAATTTGATTAATCTTTGCGTCATCGGTTTGGTCAAACAAGGCTCTATAGTCAGCTGTCGATGGTAACCCTGAAGGCAATACACGTACCGTTTTATCATACCCTAACCAATCGGTTTTGCTTCCTTCGCTTGAGTAAAATGTTTTACCTGTTGAAAGTTGATTGTAACCTAATGATGCTGATACAGTAATACTGTTACGATCAATTAAACTTTTAGTTTTCACATTGATCATGGCTCCTGCAAAGTCGGCAGGTAACTCAGGCGCTGGTGTTTTGTATATCAGAATGTTGTCAATCTGTCCGCTGGGAATAACGTCGAACGAAAAGGCACGTACATCACTTTCGCTACTTGGGGTAGATGAACCATTTAACCAAACCGAATTATAACGCTCAGTTAAACCACGCACAATCACAAACTTACCATCACGTATAGTTACACCAGGAATACGGCGTATAACTTCGGAGGCATCTTTATCTTGCGAGCGTGAAATTTGTTGTGAAGTAATACCATTGGCTATTGTTAACCCTTGCTTGGTAGCCATTAGCATCGACAACTCGGTATCGGATCGACGTTTAGCAACTACCTGTACTTCCTGAATTAGTTGGGATGATGACTTTAAATTGACATTAATTACAACATTAGATGTTTTAGTTACTTCAACTTTCTGTATATGTTTATCGTACGAAATAAACGAAAAAATAATATTATAGGATCCTGCTGGAACGTTTTGTAGTGTATAATTTCCATCAAAATCGGTTACCGTACCTATTGTTGTGCCCTGTAAAATAATATTACAACCAATAATACTTTCGCCATTATCGGCGTCGAGAACTTTTCCTGAAATGGTACCTTGAGAAAGGAGTTTTGAACTGATTAATAAGAATAAGAAAATTGAGAATACCTTAGCTTTCACGATGTCTTTATTTTATAAATTTTTACGCTTCAAAATTAGCCTTAATAGATTAAACAATTATTAAGGAGTAATTAAGAAATCGTTAATGAAATGCTCCAAAGTCATCACAACGGAGTTTCAAAACAATTACAAACACTCAAACACCATATTATTAACACATTACAACAAACAAGTTAGATAGCAACCAAAACATTATCCTCGCACAATTCAAAATTAGTAAGCTCATCAAGTATTATTCGTTCGGCCGAATTAACCCATAGTCTATAAGCACTATCAGGCTTGTAAGTTGGGATAAAGTCAATCAATAGACTTAACTTAAATTCGGTTGCACTAACGCCTGCTCCCGAAACTTGTGCATCAATCACATTACATTCCTGCTCAATGTGTGTTGGCACCATAAGCACCGGTTTTTGCATGTACATAGCCTCACACACCGACTCGAAACCACCTGTAGTAGCATAAGCTTTGGCACCCGACATATATTTTAGAAATCTTGAATCGCTCAACGCATGCATTGTTAAATTGTCCGAAATTTCGGTCACACTTCGTTCTGTCTTTTTATCCCAAAAAAAGTGTAGACGCTCTTGCTTATTTTCAGCACACCAAGCTGCAAGTTCATCAACATAACCCGAGTTAAGCATATAACCATGTATATAGTTTCCATTGCTTACACTTTTCGATAAAACCTCAGGACGTAATAGAGGTGGCACAATGGTAATGTCGGTATATTGTTCCGTTTCTTCGTTTCGAAACGAAAGTGCTAACACTTTTGATGCTGCCAACGAAGTAAATGTCGAGTATAAATTAAGCAACTTAAACTGAAATTTATTGGCACCAGTATATTTAAAATTTTCAGTTTGAAAATAATACTGATGAGCAATATTAACCATTGGAGCAGTTGGTTTAAAAACGCCATAAGTTAACCCGCATAACAATTCGTAAAAATTTACTACTATATCAGGACGCTCTTGTTTAATTGTTCGACGTATAGTTAGAATACTTTCGATATAAACAGGTATCAACATAATATTATATAGTATACTTGCCAACAAAAATGGTTTTTTATCTTTAGGCATTGGCATAAAGTTTGGGCTCTGAAACTTAGATAAGACAGAAGCTGTTTTTTCTACAAAAAAATCCGGCAATCGTCTTTTAGCACTACAACCTACCATCACCGAAACTACTTCGTGTCCATTCTGTTCAAGTAACGACTTCAAACTAAGTGCCTGGGTTAAATGACCTCTACCCTCCCCTTGTACTACAAATAGATATCTCATATAAAAACGTGTAATCGCGAATTATAAACTTACTTTTGAAACATTATTTGAAAAAGCCACTCTCAATGGTTTTGCTTTATAGTTTTCAAACTCTATGAGTTCGAATGGACGCATTTTCTGTTGCAAATCGGTATGCATATACACCTCCCATGTGCCATTTTCGTGCTCCAACAAGGCCGACATAGTCTCCACCCAATCGCCCGAATTTAAGTAATGAACGTCGTTTATCATTTTGTCGGCAGGCTGGTGTATATGACCACAAATAATACCATCGGCATTACGGGCATGTGCCAAAGCAACAAGCTCGTTTTCGAAATTTGAGATATACGAAACTGCCGACTTCACTTTTTGCTTCACCAACTGTGAAAGTGAAAAATACTGCAAGCCCTTTTTTGCACGATAATAATTATATATGCGGTTTACCCACAATAAAAAGGTATATCCTATATCGCCTAATTTGGCCAACCAAGCCATATTTGAGGTAATATGATCAAACACATCGCCATGTATAACATAATATTTTTTACCATTGCGCTCATGCATATAATCCTTTACGATTTCAATGTTCGAAAAACTAAACGGTGCTATATGATCCAAGAAATCATCATGATTACCACGAACATAAATTACTTTTGTGTTGTAGTTTTCCATCATCTTCATAATAATTTTAAACAAATCAGTATGTTCCTTTTTCCACTTATTCCGTCCGCCCTTTTGTAATTGCCAACCATCAATAATATCTCCATTAAGAATAAGCGTTTCACAATTAACAGTTCGAAGAAAATTTGCAAGTTGTGTTGTTTTAGAATGTTCGGTACCTAAATGAACATCCGAAATAACAATGGTAGGATAGTATTTTTGATTGTGCATATTGAATTGCTTTTATTTTTTATGCAAAATAGATTATATCTTATTTCAACACAAGAACAAAGCAGTTAAAAACCTATTACACTGCACTTTTGTTACAGCTTTGTAATCAATCACATATGCTTACATTACATCAGTGTAACAGATATTAATTTTTTAACAATGTCTAGTATTTAAAATGATTATGATGTATATTTGTCAAACAATAAAACAAGAATTATTCACCATTAAAACAATATATTATGAACAAGTTATTCAGCATATTGGCTCTATTGCTAATTAGCATGGGAGCATTTTCGCAAAATTCAAAAATAATTCAAAGCGAAGGAGTTTATTTTACCGATGCCACCCAAACAAAACTGTATAGTGGCGACTACAAAGAGTATTATGAAAATGGTGCTTTAAAAGTTGAGATGACTATAAAAAACGGTAAACCTCAAGGACCATATATCGTATATTTTGAGAATGGAAAACCGAATGAGGTTCGCGCCTATAAAAACGGGGAGTTTCATGGCGTATGGCGTACTTACAACGAGGCCGGTATGCTTATAGCTGAAGCCCAATATTTAAACAACAAAAAACATGGCACTTGGCATGTATGGGACGATTCGGGTATAATGCGCTATGAAATGCAATACAACAATGGAGCGAAATCGGGCACCTGGTATATGTGGGATGATAAAGGCAAATTAACGTCAGAGAAAAGCTATTGATAATCAAGTGCTAAATTAGTTTTTTTGTAACACTATTTTAATGAGCTTGTATAATCGTCGTAATATAATTGTAATAAGTTATAACTTACTTTGCAATGTATTATTAATACAAATAAAATTAGACAACTCATTAAATTAAAGCGCCATGAAAAAGCTATTTACAATTGCAATTCTATTCACATTTATCGCTGCCCTATCGGCCAAAGAAACTGCATCACCAGAAGTAAAAGCAGCAGTTGCAACCGAAGTGGTAACAACAAAAAAAATCAGCGGTGTATTATTCGATAAAAACACAAAAGAGTGTTTAGCTGGCGCTGTAGTTACAGTAAACGGACAAAAAGTATATACCGATTTGGATGGTAAATTTGAAATTGCAAATACAAGCAATGCAAAAGTTCAACTAAAAGTAAATATGATTTCGTACGAGTCAAGTGTAATTGAAATTGACCCAAGTAAAAATTCAAACATCAATATTGAATTAAACCAACGATAATCAATATTAAGCATACAAAAAAGAGTGATATCAGATTGATATCACTCTTTTTATTTTATATGCTTAAACTTCTATTTATGAAATGCTTGACGTTTGTCGCCGTTAGCTAAATAGATAGTACCACAACTTACAAACCCCGCTTTTAACAAAACAGATTGCATCACTACATTATCGTAGTGTGTATCAATTCGCAAATTAGGACATTGCCTGTAACACCAATCAATACAATACGCTCCCATGCCTTTTTGTTTGCCGTTGGTAGCTAATCGGTGCACAACACCATACGGAAAATCGTTAAGCCAGGTACCATTTTCAATATATGAATAGGTAGGATCGTCGCCAATAAAAAAACAAAAGGTAGCAAGCAACTCACCAAGCTCATCAACACACACATAGCTTTGCTCCAACCGTATATCCTCCATCAGCACTTCGCGCGAAGGATAACCACCAGTCCACTGTTGATGATTACCTGTAGCACGCATTATCGCGCGCGCATAATCAAAAATTGGAATCAACGCCTCCAAATCGGCAAGCGTGGTACGTCGTATATTCATAAATTATTTTAGATGATAATGGGACTAAATCTCAGGATTATTTTCCGATACAGAACTTCCCAAATATATTACCAAGTATTTCATCATTAGATATTTGACCTGTAATTTCACCCAGAAAATGAAGACATTCGCGAATATCCTGTGAAAGAAAATCGCCCGAGACACCACTCTCCAAGCCACCTATTACACGTTCAATAGCTGTTAGGGCATTTTTCAAAGCCTCGTAATGACGTATATTATTTACCACCACATCGCCAGGATTCACTTCGGGCAACTGTGCCGCACGTATCAATGCATCTTCAAGCTCTATGGTATTTATCTGTTGTTTTGCCGAAATGTAGAGACGTTCTCCTTCAAACGACTCGAACAACTGACCCAGTACGTGACGCTCTTCTTCGGGAATTTTATCAATTTTATTAAATACTAAAATCACTTTTTTACCTGCGGCCTTTTTTTCAATACGTTCGGTTAGCCATTCCATATGCTCGCTTAGCTGTGTGCAGTCCAAGAGCCAAAGCACCACCGCCGCTTGTTCAATTTTCTGATACGTACGCTCTATACCCAAGTTTTCGATGGTATCGTGCGTGTGACGTATGCCAGCCGTATCAATAAATCGGAAAGTAACACCCCGTAGCACAATTTGATCCTCAATTACATCGCGTGTTGTGCCATGTATGTCCGATACAATAGCTCGATCTTCGTTTAGCAACACATTTAGCAAGGTTGATTTGCCCACATTGGTTTCACCCACGAGTGCTACAGGAACACCATTCTTTAGCACATTACCAACTTTGAACGAATCGGCAAGCTTAGAGATAAGTTTTTGTATTTCGGTAGCAAGTAATTGCAACTGACTCCGATTTGCAAACTCCACATCCTCTTCTGAGAAATCAAGTTCCAATTCAACCAATGATACAAAGTTTAGCAACTGTGTACGCAGCTTTATCAGCTCCGATGAAAAGCCTCCACGCATTTGAGTCATAGCCATTCGGTGCGATGCAGCCGATGTTGACGCTATCAAATCGGCCACCGCTTCGGCCTGCGACAAGTCCATCTTTCCATTTAAAAAAGCACGTTGCGTAAATTCGCCAGCCTGAGCCAACACACAACCATTTTCAATTAATAATTGAAGTATTCGTTGCTGAACATACACCGAACCGTGACACGAAATCTCTACTACATCTTCGCCTGTAAACGAATGTGGCGCACGAAAAACTGCCACTAGCACTTCGTCAATTATCTCCGTTTGATTACTAACGATACTTCCAAAACAAATGGTGTTAGCAGCTTGCTTTACAGCTGTTTTATCCTTTGCTTTAAATATCAAGTCGGTAATGCAAAAAGCATCAGGACCCGATACACGTATAACGGCAATACCTCCTACGCCTGGAGCTGTTGAAATGGCTGTAATTGTTGACATTCTTAATAACTTTATAACCTTTATAACCTTAAAACTTTACTAACTAAATCCGATCCAACACCGTGGTTACTAACTTTTCGATATACGGTTTGTAATCTGTATTTGCAGCCTCTACACGCCTATTAGCTATAATACAGCAAACCGTCATGGCTTTATGCCCCATCAGTTTAGCCAAACCAGCAATAGCCGAGCCTTCCATCTCGTAATTAGTTATTTTATACTTCCCGTATCTGAAACTTTCAATCTTATCATTCAGTTGCATATCGGCCAAATCCAATCGGAGCACACGCCCTTGAGGACCGTAGAACCCATTAGCCGAAATCGTAACACCACGTAACATATCCTGCTCTCCAATTTTATTTACCAGTTCGGTATCAGCATCCACTACATACGGGGCAGCTAGTTGTTTGTTCCATTCTAAGTGAGTACACATGGCCTTCTCAAACTCCAAGTCCGAAACCGAATCACGTCCCGCATAAAAATTCAGCATCCCATCAAATCCAATCGACTTCTCTGAAATCAGAAAACTACCCAACGGGATATCAGGCTGCATACCACCCGAAGTACCAATACGTACAATCTTTAATTCACGAAAAACGGCTTTTTCTGTCCTATTCACCAAGTCGATATTGGCCAGCGCATCCAGCTCATTCATCACTATATCGATATTATCGGTACCGATACCCGTTGAAATAACCGAAATCCGTTTCCCTTTGTAAGTTCCCGTTATCGTATTAAACTCACGGCTCGATACAGCGCACTCCTGCGTGTCGAAATAAGCCGCTACAAGTGCCACACGTCCAGGATCACCAACTAAAATCACATTATCGGCAAGCTGTTCGGGTTGTAAATGCAAATGAAAAATACTTCCATCAGTATTTAAAATAAGTTCGGAGGCTGGAAAATGTTTCATGATATTTTGAATTAGAAGTTTAAAAAAAAGAGATAAGAAATTTGAAGATAATTATTAGATAGAAAAAACGCCCGAAACTTCGGGCGTCGAGTCGTATCATTTGAGCTATACTACCTAAGCCTATTTAACGATTTTATAAGCGCTTCATCCTTACCAATAGCCCTAATTGCCAACACAGTTAGCACAATACTAACCAAAGGAAAAGCCGAAACCATTTCAAGATACCATTTCGCATCAAGCACCTTGCCAGCCTGCCACAAATAAATAAACAGCAAACCATAATATCCAGCCAACAACACCACATTTACAATCAACAATCGAATTTGCAGAAAACGCTTTTTAAATAAAAAAATAGTCGCAAAAGCTATTAATGGAGTTAAAACACTCATAGCAGTTAATGCCCATACATTTTGAACAAAAACGGGCACACCATCTAGCACTTTAAAAATGCCTTTAAAATTTAAAATATATTGCGCTGTATCCGTATTTCCAACAAAACCAGCCTGCACACTAAATAATGTTACAGCCGACAGAACAACTACAAGCAACAAATATACCGTTTGAATACGTTGAATCATCTTAATTTATTTACTATTAAACCATTTACTATTTACCATTTCTTTCATCTCTTCAAATCTTCAAATTTTCAAATTCTCGAATTTTTCCATCACCACATCACCAACCGCCGCACTTGAGTAAATGCTCACTCCCCTCTCCACTTGGAGAGGGGTTGGGGGTGAGGTCACATCATCACATCATCACATCACCACATCATTTTTTCCACTGCGCATCGCGCACCGCATAAATACGCTCAATTATATCCACAACTTTCAGTCCTTCGAGTACATTAGTTGTAATTGAACCCTTATCAGTTAGCTTCTCAATCACATTTTCGATTACATAATGATGATTTTGAGCCGAACCTTTGTACAAACCATAATCATTTGGTGGGTTCGATGGCGCAAGCTCAGGCATCACATAATCTTTGATATGGCAATAAGTAACTTCATTCATATACTGACCAGCCACTTTAACTGTACCTTTTGAACCAATAATTGTAATACTGCTTTCGAGGTTCGTATCCCAAACCGAAGTAGAGTAGTTTAAACAACCCATACCACCGTTAATAAAATCGAAAGTCACAACACCACTGTCTTCAAAATCAGTTAAATCCTTGTGATTAAAGTCAGCAAAATTACCTCTAATATTCTGTATATCACCAAACAACCAATACATTATATCAATAAAGTGCGAAAACTGAGTAAATAGCGTACCGCCATCCAGTTTTGCATCGCCATGCCAATTACCTTTTTTGTAATAACGACTGTCCCTATTCCAATAGCAATCAAGCTTCACCATAAATATATCACCAAGGATATTATTGTCGGCTAAATGCTTTAACCATTCAGAAGGTGGCGAATAGCGATTTTGCATCACACAAAACACATGTCGAGACACTTCAAGCGATTTAAACAATATACGTTCAGCATCAACTTTTGTAAGCGCAATTGGTTTTTCGAGCACCACATGTTTTTTGGCTTCTAAAGCCTTAATTGCATACTCTGCATGAAATCCGTTAGGTGTACAAATATTAACAACATCTGCATCAGAGTTTGAAGCCAAAAAATCATCGAAACAAGTAAAATACTCCTCTTCAATAGCCTCTAGCTTAGCATCTTCTTTCGAAAGCACATCACACACAGCTACTAACTCCGACTCAGGATTGCGACGAATCATTTCCGCATGGCGTTTGCCAATATGTCCCTGTCCTATTACTGCAAATTTTATCATTATATCAAATTATTTCGTTCGTTGTACATTATCAGCATTAAAAAGATACTCTTGTTGTGTTTCCGGACAAATAGCCACACCATTGCTATCAAAATTTAAGCGGTGTCCGTACTCACTTACCCATCCTATTTGTCGCGCAGGATTACCAACCACCAACGCATAGGGTTTTACTTCCTTGGTAATAACCGCACCAGCACCAATTAAAGCGTACTGACCAATTTCGTTACCACAAATAATAGTTGCGTTAGCACCAATACTTGCACCCTTGCGTACAATTGTTGAGGCATAATCATTTCGTCGGTTTACATGGCTTCTAGGGTTCATCACATTTGTAAAAACCATCGAAGGACCTAAAAAAACATCATCTTCACATATCACCCCGGTATATACCGACACATTGTTTTGTATTTTAACATTGCGTCCCAACTTTACCATGGGCGAAATTACTACATTTTGTCCGATATTACAACCTTCCCCAATTTCGCAACCACTCATAATATGAGAAAAATGCCATATTTTTGTTCCTGTAGCAATATTACAATCTGCATCAATTACAGCTGTTTCGTGTGCAAAAAAATCATTCATATCGTAAGTTGTTTTTATCAATCATTTAGAAATAAACTCCATCACCGAATCGGTAATGTATTTAAGTTGTTCGTCGTCCAATTCGGTATGCATAGGCAGTGAGACAACACAAGAGCTCAATTTTTCAGCAATCGGAAAATCGCCAGCACTATAGCGCTCATCCTGATACGCTTTTTGTAGGTGTAAAGGTACTGGATAATAAATCATAGCCGGAATACCTTTATTGTTTAAATGCTGTATTAAACCTGCTCGATCAACATTTGTAAGTTTTAATGTATACTGATGATAAACATGAGTCGACTGAGGATTGCTCGCAGGTATAATTAATTTGTCGGAAGTTGAAAAAATACGATTATAATAATTAGCAGCATATTGACGAGCAGCACTATAATCATTTAAATAGCGAAGTTTAACCTGTAAAACAGCAGCCTGCATGCTATCTAAACGCGAATTAACGCCCACTACATCGTGGTAATAACGAACTACCATACCATGATTTGCAATGGCACGCATTTGAGCTGCCAAGGTATCATTGTTGGTGAAAATTGCTCCACCGTCGCCAAAACAACCTAAGTTTTTAGATGGAAAAAACGAAGTACAACCAATATCGCCCATACAACCCGATTGAACTTTATGTCCGTTGCTGAAAGTGTACTCAGATCCTATAGATTGGCAAGCATCTTCAATCACGTACAAATTGTGTTCTTTTGCAATAGCTAAAATAGCCTCCATATCAGCATTTTGCCCAAATAAGTGTACCGGAACTATGGCTTTGGTTTTGTCTGTGATAGCCTTACGTAGCGAATCAAGATTGATATTAAAAGTATCAAAATCAACATCGACTACGACCGGCTTTAAGCCCAAGAGCGCAACAACCTCAGCAGTAGCAATAAACGTAAATGTAGGTGTTATCACCTCATCGCCAGGCTTTAATCCTAAAGCCATCAAAGCTATTTGCAATGCATCTGTTCCATTACCAACAGGTATTACATGTTTTACACCTAAATACGCTTCAAGTTCGGACTGAAACTCATTTACTTTACCGCCTTTTATAAAAGCAGTAGTATCAATAACTTGCTGAATTCCAGCATTTACATCTTCACGAATTTTTTCATATTGACTTGTTAAGTCAACCATTTGAATTTTTTTCATTCTTACAAAATTATTTTCGTTCAATCACGTACTCCACTTCTTCAAAATCAGAACGAATATTAGAAATATAGGAAGCCTTGGATAATATTTTCAGTTTTTGTTTCCCCTCGTCGTTTTTAAGCAAATGTTGATAATCAACCTCAACGGTAATTTCATTTAACGAGATTGATTTGAAATGACTTAATGCCACATTAAACTTCAATTTTACTTGCGAGGGGAAAGTACGAACGATTAAATTATCGGGACAGTTTATTACTTTAACAGGAAAAACTAATTCCTTTTCGGTAAACATTTCCGAAAAAACACTAAATTTCACATCATCAGTCGAATACCGCACACCTTCTATTCGTTGCAGAAGTATGCTCGTTTCAATAGTCTGATTGAGTTCTTTAAATTCAGTCCAATTTGTTTTAACAAACTTCAATTGATCGAGTAAGCGTTTAGGCCCATACGTAATTATCGTATCAGGTTCAATTAGAATATCTTCGCTTAAAATATACTGCTGTGCAGTTTCAATAACTCCATTAAACTTTACAGGTAACTTTTTTTTAGCTAACTGCTCATAAACAAGCACTAACGAATCAGGTTTTAGTTCGATAATACTTGAGGTAGGTAACAAGTGCTTTAACATTTTGGATCTAAGCTCATCATTTGTCAACACAATAGTACCTCTATTTTTCAGGTTGCCTTTCAAGTCAATTGTCAGCGCACTTAATTGATTTTTTGAATAATCAAAAAGATTAATGCCCTTATCTTTCACTTCTACCGTGATAAAATCGACATTCGATTTAGAAATATCATAATTTTGCGGTAATCCTGTATATCTGAGTGGAATTTTAATTAATGTATGACGTTCTTTGTCAAGCATATTTATAAACCAAAAAGAAAAAGAGAGGGCTAAAAAGAGCAAAAAGCTTAAAGCATTCTTAGAAATAAAGAACGCTTTAAGCTTTAATATGTAATGCCCGATGAATGTATTCATTCCACTGTCAGACATTTAGGTTTGAATTATTTAACTTGTGATTGTAAATCTTCAGCAGTAGCAAATACCGAATTTTTATCAATTTTAATACGCACATTATCAGCAATTTCTACTGTAACGGTTGTTTCCTTGATATCCTTAACTTTTCCGTAAATACCACCCGATGTTACTACAGAGTCACCAGCCTTCATGGCTTCACGTTGTTTTTTAATTTCTTTTTGGCGTTTTTGCTGTGGACGAATCATAAAGAAATAAAACACAACAAAAATAAGCACCATCATTAAAATTCCAGAATAGCTGCTTGCTCCACCTGCCGCAGGAGCTGCTTGTAATAAAATACTAAGTAAGTTCATATTCAATTTTAAATTTATTAATTAAACTACGATTAGTTCAACACCCATAATCAACGCCTACTAATCTATTTTGTTGCAAATATACTAAAAAAAAATTATTTTATATCTGTAAATGTTTTTACTTTGATGAGTTTATTTTCAGATTTAAGCTTGGTAACGATATTATCGAGCACTCCATTGATAAACGTACCACTTTTAACCGTACTATATTTCTTTGCTATTTCAATATATTCGTTAAAGGTTACATTTACTGGAATGGTTGGAAAGTCCATAATTTCGGTTAGCGCTACTTGCATAATAAGAATATCCATAAATGCAATACGATCAAGTTCCCAATTGCGAGTATTTTGATCAATCATTTCGCGATACTTTTCGCCATTTTTAAGCGTACCTATTAATAATTTCGAGGCAAACTCGGCATCTTCATCGTCTTTAAACATCGGCAACAATTGCTGTTGTAGTCCGTTTGACAGTTCAAAACGCTTAATTGTTTTAATCACGAAGCTCAAAACCACATCAACATCATCTACCCAGTATATACTTTGATCTTCGATAGCCGCATCAACCTCTTCGCTTGTAACGATAAGTTTTTTGTAAATTTTACGCCACAAGTCTTTATCGTTCGTATAATCAACCTCCGTAGCCGACATATACTGTTCGTAAAACTCGGAAGTCTCAATATCATCGAAAAGATTTTTAATGACTTCAGGATAGTTTACCCACGATAGTTTATGCTTGGCCATGTACTCACCAAACTGAATATTTTCAGAAAGTTGCTTTACAAATGCATTTTCAATAAAACGGGTGTTGGGATTTAAATCGTCGTAAGTTGGTTGCAGTTTATTGCGCTTATTTTCAATGCGCATAGCTGCATAATTCGTTATTTCAACCGAAAGCTGAAGAAGTTGAAAATACAAATCGTAGGTTCTTTCAATATTGTGAAACAGCTCTTTTTCAGCCATCATGTGGGTCACGCTATTGCCTTTGTTGTACGCATATAAAGTTTGAATAACCTTTGTACGTAATAATTCTCTGTTGATCATAAAAAATAGGAACGCTTTTTCTAAAAATTAGAGAGCAAAGGTACAACTAATTTGGAAAATTTCAACTGCTGCTAACAACTATTAAGCAATCGAATCTTATTTTAAAAGCCCTAAAACGAGTAATATTGGAGATTAATAAAAAAAATTGCTACTTTTAATTGAAAAAATTTGACAATATGAAAAAAAATACTGAAATTTGAGCACTCAATGCTTTAGTAAAAGCAAAATTGATGAAATACCGTTTGAAAAAAATTAAATAAACAGAATGATTTATGGAAGTAGAAAAAAGAAAAATCGAACTTGAGAAGAAAGACAACGAGATAATTTTTTCAAAATCGATAAAAGCAGGAAAACGAATTTACTATCTCGATGTAAAAAAGAGTCGGAATGATGATTTGTTTTTGGCAATTACCGAAAGCAAAAAAAAGGTAACAGGCCAGGATGAAGATATGCAAGTATCCTATGAAAAACACAAAATATTTTTATATAAAGAAGATTTTGATAAGTTTGTAGAAGGACTTGAAGAGGTAATTGGTTTTATAAAACAAGAACAAGGTGACGCTCCTCAACGTCAAGAGCGATATAGCGATACCATTGATGCTGCCGAAACGCCACAAGCAGAAGAAAGCAAACCAAAAAGCTTTTTCGACAGATTTAAACTATAATACCTCAGCGTATATCCTTTATTAAAGAATTACACGTTCTATTTTAGTTTAAAATAGAACGTGTAAAAATGTGCTATGCAGCAACAAAAGTCAGTAAAAAGCCTCAAACTGACTAACTATTCGCTTTATAAATTCGTTCGGCCACTAACTTAGAGCTAATTACAGCCATTGGTAACCCTGCTCCTGGAACCGTCGATGCTCCAACGTAAAATGTATTTTTAAACTTCTCGTCTACGTTTCGTGGTCTTAAGGCGCCAATTTGCATCATGCTATGCGACAGTCCAAGCCCCGCTCCTTTGTACAAATTAAACTGTTTTTCCCAATCGGCAGGTGTATAGGCTTGCTGAAAAATAATATCAGGTGCAATATCGGTATGTATGCGCTCTGAAAAATCGGCTATTATACTGTCGATAATGGCTTGCTTATCCGACCAATCGGTTTTAAACAACATATTAGGCACCGGACAAACAAAAAACAAAGCCTCACAACCTTCGGGAGCACAATCGGCATTGTGTTTAGAGATCACATTCACATAATAGTATGGTTTTTCGAGCGTACCTGGATTTTTCATTACATCTTTAGCATATTCTTCGTAGTTCGTTCCTAAAAAATAATTGTGATGTTCCACTTGTGGCAATTTATTTTTCACACCGATATAAAACGTAAGGTAGCCCATTGTCCAATCCATTTTTTGCAAACGTTGCTCCGAAAACTGAGGGCGTTGAAACACGCGCCCCCTAAAGTAGGCAGCATCGGAATTGATGATATACTGATCGGCTTTCCAAGTGTTACCTTGCTGATCGAGGAGTGAAGTAAGCTGATTTCCGTCGGCCTTAAAATCGACAACTTCAGTATTATAATTGAAACTAACACCCATTTTTTTAAGCTCGGCAACCAAACTTTCCACAATGGTATACATACCTCCTTTTACATTGTAATAACCAGAGTGCGTAAATTCAATATGCGAAAGCAAGGTATAAACAGCATTGGTATCGAAAGGTGTACGACCTAAAAAAAATGCAATTAGCGACACAATTTGACGAGCTTCTTTCGACTCAAAATAACCACCCGTTTGCTGCCAAAATGTTTTAACCAACACAGGCAAATGAATGGGATTAACAGTAGCTAATGCAAGTAAATACCCACCAATACTATCGAAATTTTGCTTGATAGCAATGCCAACAGTGTCGTTATAAATTGCTTCGCACTTTTTCAGATAAGCATTAAATTTATTTTTAAAATCGGGCTCAACATCTTCAAACTGTTTACTTAACTTATCTATATCTTTATACAAATAATATTTTTTGTCGCTGCCAATAAAATTGACTGTATACAAAGGATCTAGCTCTACAAACTGAAAAGGCATTTGAATGCCACAGTCTTTCACTAATTCCTCGAACTCGTAGGGCATACTGAAAAAACTAGGCCCTAAATCGAAGGTAAATCCATCTTTTTTTAACTGATTGAGACGACCGCCAGCTTGGGCGTTTTTCTCTACAAAACTCACTTTATATCCCCTACTAGCAAGGCGTAGGCCAGTAGACAACCCACCAAGACCAGTACCTACAATTAACACATGCTTATTCATTGATTTATTTTTTTTTGAACTTTAGGATAAAGATTATTCTTTACCCAATGAAAGTTAGGTTCAACTGCTAATGCTTTAACACAATATTTACGTGCCGCTTCTGTTTGATCTACTTCTAAATGAGCTATGATCAAAACAGCAAGCAAATTTAAATAATTCCAGTTTCGAGTACGTAACTCGCGATGACTTTCCATAACTCTTAGTGCATGCGTATAATGCTTAATGGCTTCGGTTTTCGACCCTCCAAAAACTTTAGGAGCATAATACGATACGTTACCTAGTTGTAAAATAGCTAATGCATTTGACGGATCCAACTGTAGTGATTTTTGTGCATATTCCATACAATTAGGACCAATAAAAGGAGCTTTAATAGGCGATAAACCGATATCGAAACCAACAAAAGCAGCTTTGTAGGCATATAAGGTCGACAATTCGTATTTTTCAGCCTCCAAATGTTTTACGTTTGCCTTTGCTTCCTTTAGATACTTTGCAGCTTGTTCATTATTCTTTTTACCCAAACTATAACCTATAAACCCATACTGGTAATTAATTAACTCGAGTAACTGAGTATTCGATTTTGATTTGATGGCATCAATTGAATCAATGGTTGATTTCCAACTCGCCATATTTCCATTTATAAAACCTTTGTATATTGCACTATTCGACTGTCCTTTAAGCAACGAAATGCTGCAAAAGGCCAATAAAATTAATAGATATTTCGTCCTTTCCATAGGTAGTTTTTTTTATTTTTAAATGCAATAGCTTTGCCCATAACCTGAAACATAAACACCAAATGTGCTGGAAAATTTAAAACAGTTGCTACTACATTTTGTTTAGCAACCTTAGCGTAAAACACCTGTATAAGCACCATAAAAGTAATATATAAAACCACAAACTCAGATTCAAGAATAGCAACAGCAACTACACCCATCGTTGCAAAAAGCCAAAACAGATATGCTAATACAATCGAATTACCAAAAAATAAAAATATATTTTTTGAAAAACCGAGCAATGACTCCTTATAACTTTTGTACATTCGACACTTAATTCGACTTTCGCCAGTAAGGCACGCAATTTTAATTTTCATCCTTTTTAAATGCCTTGCAATGGCAATATCTTCAACAGCCGATGCTTTAAAATACCGATGCGGCTGTTGCTCTTTGTAGATCAAAGCATCAAACAACATAAACTGCCCGTTGGCAGCGGCATGTGATGCAAAAGGTGAAACCCGTACAAACACCAGAGGTAATAAGGTTAGAAGAATATAGTTCATGAGCGGCACGCTGTATTTTTCGCCCACCGAAACAAGAATTTGTTTTGGGAAAACAGAAAGCAATCCAAGTTTATATCTCCTTAAATACGATACAGAATCGTTCAACACACTAGCTTCCAGAACTACATCCGCATCGATAAAGAGCAAATAATCGCCTTTGGCTTGCTGCGCTAACTGATAGCACGCATAATTTTTACCTAACCAACCATCAGGCAAGGATTCGGACTGAAAACTACGAATACGTTTATCTATTTGAGCAAAACCATCAATTATTTCTTGAGTACGATCGGTTGATTGGTCATTGCAAACAATAATTTCGAGTTGCTGATTTTTATCAGCAAGTAAACATTGCAGCAATTTACCAATGTTCGCTTCTTCGTTTCGAGCAGGAATTAGTACCGACATTGAATATTGATTAATAGCACTGTAAACAGTCAGTTTTTGCCTATAAACAACATTTATAAGAACTGTTATAAGCTGCATAACCACGAAACCAAAAGCTAGATATACAACAATTTCCATCAGCACGAAATATTTTTATGTTGATTAATAGCTGTGCGATAAAAAAGATTATATGCCTCTTCTACTTCAAATACTTTTAAATCTTCGGCTAAATAGGTTTTAGTATAACAATACACATGAGGTTTAGAGTCGGATAAATACTCAGTAAAATTCGCCACAAATAATACTTGAGTGTTTGACCCAGCATTATCTACAATATGTTGAATGCCTCTTTCGAAAACGATATTGGCATTGTAAGCAGAATGAATTTTACCTTGTGGAAACATAAGCACAACATTCCGATTATTTGTGAGTAACTCATTTGTATAAGCAATCGTTTTTATTACATCACGAGATTTTCGATTTATAGAAAAACCTCCGATAAATTGAAAATACCAATGCTTACGCAATTGTTCTTCCAACATCATAAAATGAAAAATTCGTTTTAATCGCTTTTGATTTACATACTCTATCCAAAAGCCATCCCACCAACTTATGTGATTTGCAATAACGAGTATCGCGGACCCATTATCATTAAAATCACTCTGTAAATGCATAGCCCTAAATTGTCGACGTAGTAAGAAACAGCATAAACCCTTAAAAAAAGGATACAGCAACGGGTGATGTTTAGCTTTAATCATGGTAACAGATTGAAAATTAAGTATAGAATTAAGAAAAACAAATACTGACAACAAAAAAGAAATAACGACAATGGATTTTGAGTAGACACTTTAAAAATCTTTAGTAACGCCACGAACACAAAGCCTATAACCCACCACGCAAGGTAATTTTTCAAAGGAATACTATCACCGTTCCAACTCCACATGTCCATCTGGGGAGCAACATGCTCCAATATAAAATCGTAAAACAGCATAATACTTGGAGCTATAATAAGCTGTAAGCCAGTTTTTGAACTCAGTTTATTAGCTATTGAACTTGCAGTATAGGTCAAAAAAAGCCAATTTACACCGATTAAAAGTGGTGTATTATAAAGCTTAAAACCCAAACCGCTACCATAGATGTAATTGCCAAATATTAATCCTGTATTTACACCAACAGCCTCTACTAAAAAGCCAAACAAAAAAACAAAACAAAAAATAATTACTTGTAAACTATCAAACTTAGTATGATATAAGGCTAATAAATACACACTTAAAAGAAGTGCAAAAGGAGTAATAGCTATAAATAACGGCTTCGTTACCGGGAACAAAAAGCCCAATACACCCACAGCGTAAAAAACGACTAAAAAAACCTTCACCCACCACAATGGTATTGCATTTGTGCCACTAAGTTTCATCTGCAACCAACTAATTTTGTTCAACCCACAACAAGTTCGAAACCTCAAAACCCATATCTTCAGCTATTTTTAAATATTTATTTTTAATATCTGCTGTTATCGTTTTATGCCGCGATAAAATCCATAAATAATTATGATTGGGGCCCGAAACCAAGGCATATTGATAATCGGAATCGAGCGCAATTACGTTGTAGCCACCATAAAAAGGACCAAAAAATGATACTTTAAGCTTTGCCACAGTTGTATCACCCACAAATTTAGCCACACCTACCGACTCTCGCCACTCATTTGCCTCTTTATTAAAACCCCTGTTTTGTACTTTAATACTACCATCGGCATTAAATGTATATACAGCAGTAACATTGATTAGTCCACGCTCAAATTTATGATCGAAACGAGCCACTTCGTACCATTTACCCAAGTACTTTTCAACTCTAAACGGACTTACGGCAGTAACTCCTTGGGGTATTGTAGTACAAGATATAAACGTAAAAAGTGACATAAAGAATGTATAAATCGTAGCTGGTTTCATACTTCAAAATCTATATTCAATGTTTTACATGAGCTGCAACTTGCTCCACTATTTTTTTGAACCAAACAGTATATTCCAATGGCGCTTGGTCAATATGCTCTAAAATTTTTTCAACTGGCACATAGCTGTAATCCATCACTTCGGATGGATCAGGTATTGGTTTAGTATCGGTATAACCTACAAACACATGATCCAACTCATACTCAGTCAATTCATTATCCAACTTCTCTTTATATATAAAATCAAAAATTTCGGTTAACTCACACTGCATCCCCATTTCTTGCAATAACCTACGGTTGGCAGCCTCAACATTTGTTTCGTTTGGCAGTGGATGTGTACAGCAAGTGTTGGTCCATAAGCCAGCCGAATGATATTTTGATAAAGCACGACGCTGAATAAGCCAATGCCCTTGGCTATTAAAAACGAAAACAGAAATTGCTCGGTGCAACATCGCTTTTTGGTGCGCTTCGGTTTTTGGCATTAAACCAACTTGTTGGTCATTTTTATCGACCAGAACCACTAAATCTTCCGTCATTAAACGTATTTTTAAAGTTATATAATATTGAGTTTATACTGTAAATAGGCTTTACTCAAAAGCATAAATTTAGTTGAATTAGGCACACTTATACGCGTGTTCATAATCTGAATTGCAGGAGTACGCTTTATATCAGACAACAATCTTTTATAATAGATAAATGCAATATAAACAGCAAGTTTCGATTTCCCAGGCAACAAAACAAGACCTTTTTTGGCTTCCACAAAATCGGCTTCAATATTGTGTATAAGTTGCTGTTTTACAGTATCGTTAAAAGTTGACACATCGAACTGCGGAAAATATGTTCGATCCAATTGCTCAAAATCAGCTTTTAAGTCGCGTAAGAAATTCACTTTCTGAAATGCAGACCCGAGTTTCATGGCAGGTACCTTAAGCGCATCGTACTGTTTTTTGTCACCATCCACAAAAACCATTAAACACATTAAACCTACTACATCGGCCGAACCATAAATATATTCGTCAAGCTCATCGGCAGTATTATACACTTGCTTGCTTAAGTCTGCTTTCATACTTTTTAGAAACGAATCGACAAGAGCAATAGGTATTTGATACTTCGTAACAGTCATTGCAAATGCATTTAACACAGGATTCATGCTTATGCCATCATTCAAAGCTTCGCGAAAATCGCGTTCGAAATTGGCTAAAACTAGATTCTGATCTACATGATGAAATGAATCCACAATCTCATCAGCCAAGCGTACAAAACCATATAAGCTATAAATTGCTTGCCGCATTTGGTTAGGTAAAAAGCTCACAGCAATAGAAAATGAAGTACTGTACTTTTGCGTTATGAGCATGCTTGTTTTATACGATATTTCTTTGTAAAGATCCATCCGTGTGAAATTAAATTTAATTATTAAACAGAATATCAAAAAGAATGTTTAGGTAGCAGCCAAACAATTAACACAAGTAAAGAAATACGTAATTAGGGGTTTTACAATATAGGTATTTCTACTCGTACCGACGTTCCTTGACCTAAAGCACTAGTAAGCTCGAAGTCACCCATAAGTAATTTAACACGCTCTTTCATTCCAATTAAACCGTACGAATCGAATCTACCCTTAACACCTACATCAAACCCAACACCATTATCAACAACCTGCATTTCAATTTTCTGATTTACAGCACGAAGGCTAACCACAACCTGAGTGGCCATGGCATGCTTAAGAATATTATGAAGCGTTTCCTGTAGGATTCGAAACAACGCAAGAGTTTGATCAAAAGGTATGTAGGTATGTTGTATGCTATTTTGGAAAGTACAGGTAATATGATGGTTTTTTTCGAATTCGCGCAAATAAACCTCGGCCGCTTCCACAAATCCTAACAATTCAAGTTGTTCAGGCCTTAAACCATTCATAATACGGCGAGCCACTTTATTGGCATTATCAACCTGCAAAATAAGTTGATCCATTTTTTCGCCAATGAGTTCCTTGCTTAGAATTTCGTCAGGTTTGGTGACTTTCTTTTTAAACAAGCCGATATCCATTTTGAGAGCCACTAAATACTGAGCTAAACTATCGTGGATTTCGAGTGCTAAACTAGCTCGTTCATCTTCACGCGCTTTTTGAAGATTGGATGCAAAATTACGTAAGTGTTCACGAGAATCACGAAGCTCCTCTTCGGCAATTTTGCGAGCTGTGATATCTCTAAACTCAATAGATTGCACCATTTCACCTTTAAAAGGGATAACTCTAGACTCCAAACGGATGGGGTATTTATCTCCATTTTTACGGACACCTACAGCTTCGTATCGCTTTTCGAAACCTATTTCGATATGATTTTTTACAAGTTCACGGTATTCAGCATCAATTAACAACAAACAATCCAAGCCGTTTAGTTCGTCGATAGAAAAACCGGTCATTTTGGACAAGCCCTGATTACAATCAAGAATTACCCCATTTTTATGAATCGCAATTCCTCCAAACGAAGCATTGTGCAAGGCTTTGTAGCGCTCCATACTCTCTTTTAATTCAAGTTCAGTATGCTTTTGCTCTGTCACATCACGAATAAGCGTTGTAACCTCATAATCGCCACTTTTCGACATACGAGCTTCAAAAACACACATCCCTTTTTCGGGAATTTCAAGCTCATACTCAAAGGTTTGAATATTACCAGTTGTAATGACTTGTGTTATATTTTCGCGAATAATTTCGACCAAATAATCAGGCATCAAATCCTGATAATTTAAACCTACTAATATATCAGAATCGTAATATAAATCCTTTACATCGGCTTTATAACTTAAAATCACCCCCTTCGCATTAATTCTAAAAATTAAATCAGGCACAGCATTGAGCATTGCTTTTAATTGATATTCGCTGGCTTCAATTTTCTCTATCGACAATCTTTTTTCGGTAATATCCGTAATAAATCCTTCGAGAAAAAGCAAATCTCCATTTGAATTAAAAACTCCTTGTCCGCGTTCCCACAACCATTTCACATTACCACTAGCAGTGAGTATTGGGTATTCAAGTTCAAGATTTACACGATTTTGCAAAGCATCAATCCATTTATTATAAATTGATTCTCTGTATTGAGGCACAATCAAATCGTTAAACGAAAGCGTTTTATTTGCAATTAAATCAGAAGAAGAATACCCTGTAATAGCCGTACAGCCTTCGCTAATAAATTCCATTGTCCAATTTTTATCGTTTTTGCAACGATACAAAAAACCAGGCAAATTGTTTATTAACGCAGAACGCATACGATTACTTTCTTGAAGTTCATCTTCGGCTCGCTTTTGATCCGAAACATCAATAAAACTAATTACAATTTCGACTACATTTGAGTTTAAATCTAGAACTGGGAAACCGTTCACATTTACCCAAATCACAGCATCATCGTTGGAATTCACAATTCCTAAAATAAAACTCTTAAGTGACTTTTTGGAGTGTAAAATTTGATTTACAGGATAGTCTTTTATTAAAATTGGATTTTTATTTTCATCAATAAAATTCCAATCTTTATCTAAGTGATAAATTGAATTTATTTGATCAACATTTAAACCTAAAATTTGAGCCGCTTTTGTGTTACATAAAACAATTGATGTATCGGGAGCATGAACTACAACACCTGCTTCAAGGTTTTTTAGCAGTCCACGGAATCGCATTTCGTTATCCTGTATAAACTTGTGTTCTTTGTATTTTTCGCTAAAATCTGAATTGAGTTTAATAATATTATAGGCTTTTTCTGAAAGCTCTTTAGCAAATAAAAACAATAAGTTAGCCACTTTTGTAAACTGCTCCACCGACATTACGGGAACCTCATTTAGAGCCTGTAGAAATTCATCTTTATCCGCGCCTATAGTTTCAGCGTATTTTAGCATTTCGGCTTCATTCATGGTATCGTTTCGAACCTGACCTACCAACCAATTTGCAATATGCATACCACCCACCGTAATTGAAGCACCAGCATCCCATAAACCTCCACTTAAACAAGGCTGCACAATTGCCCCAGTTGAGTTACTTCGACCAATTATTGCATCGGAGTGAAAACAATTTGCACATCCTACAGCTGTTTTTCGAATTATACACTCACACAAGCGTGTAAATTTGCTAGGCTTGGTTATAGGTTTACCATCGACATCGGTAATAACAGATGCCACACCATGTACATCAGCAAACATATCTTGTAGATTTTGCAAATCACTGATACTTAATATATCTTCGAGTCTAATCACGTGCGATTGGTTCATCATATCAACTATATGGTTATTATTATTCAAAAATAAAAATAAAAAACGCAATCTACTTATGTTTTTTTTTCAATTTAAAGTCCCTCTTTCAAATTAAAATAAAACTTTTAGTATAAAAATGATCGTTTTCAAAGATATACAATTATAATTAAAATAGCGGCAGTATAAGTGATTTTTATTCAAAAAAAAACAATGATTTTTATGCTAACTGAATACTGGACATTTCACGTATTCAATATTTAATGAAGAGGTTTTAGGTACTAGTTTCAGCTGGAATTTTTAAGTTAAAAATTCCCCTTTAATTAAGATAAAAATATGCGGTTGTAAATAGATAAGTAAAAATGACGTGATTTATATTGAAAGTATTAGAAATAAAGGCACATCCTACATCAAGTATGTAGGATTAAATGAATTTTACATGCTTTTAAATGTAAGCTACTGTATTATAAACTTATTTGCTATACTTCCTTTTGCGCCAGTAAAATGCAAAAAAAGCCAATCCAGTAAGCATCAACAAGGGTGCTAAAACACTTATTGCTTGCCACAAAACGCGTTGCTCAGCCACCATTTTTTTGTTTAATAAGCGTAGTTTAAACGATCGTGAGCGAAGTTCAAGCCAACGTGGATCGTCAGCCAAATACAAGACTGCATTTTGTATAAAATCACGGTTACCAAACTGCTGATTCATGTATCGATCGAAGCCAAGCGGTAGAGTTGTACTATCGCTTGCTATACCGTTGGTTTCATTACGTATTATGTCGGCATCAGCTACTACAATTTGCTTAGCAGACCTACTACGAGTGAGCACCTCTCCTACTCCATTTAACCCTTCGGGTAATAGCCTATTCTCAAAATTAGAATTAAAACTTCCTTCGAGCAAAAAGGCCACTGGCATATACGATTGATTGAAATAACTCTTATCAGTTGCAGTTGGCATGGCACCCAAATCGATAGTAGCAGGCGTGGTAATGGCATGCGTATTATCCGAACTAGCGAGCAAAACGGCACTACGTACTTGTTTATTCTCGCCAACCAACTCGAGCGACGATGCAAACTCGCTACGCACCTCGGTGATGTTTTTTGTTATTGGATGCTGATACGAAGTTAATAATAGCGGCGCATAAAACCAAGGTGTTGGCTCAAACTGAGGCTCTTGGCCTGAAGGTGCGATATTTACAGGCACTTGCGCGCACTGTACATCTTGCAGCAAATTAGCATTGATGCGAAATCCATACTTAAACAACTGATCCGACAAATTAACATCCAACTCCATAGCAGGCGACAAACCACTGGTTGATAAATTTTCACGGGCTATGCGTACGCCATCAAGCATCCACAACACGCTACCGCCATTCATAATGTATTGATCAATTACAAATTTATCATTCTCGCTAAAGGGCTGCGTAGGACCAGCAATTATTATAGCTTTATAGGGCATAAGAATGGATGCATCATTACCAATTACCCCTCTATCAATCTGAAAATATTTACTCAATGCCTTGCTAATATCATAGGTTTCAGCCTCGTTAAACTCACCATGTCCTTCGATAAATGCAATTTTTGCCACCGACGTTTTCATAGCTCTACGAATACCGTCAGTCAGTTCAAACTCTAGGTTTTCGATGGAGATATTCAAGTTTTCGTCACCCGAAACGCCTCTCAGTTTTTTGAGCAAATTCACATAAACCGTTCTGTTTCCGTATTTAATTTCAATCCAAGGAAACACAATTTTCTGTATCGATTTACCTTCTTTGTCACGTTCGTAGATAGCCGTAGGCGTCATTCCCAACGAAGCAAGTTGAGCATACATTTTTTCGCGTTCAGCATCACTAGCAGCTTCAGAGGGATTCACCAGTTGAATATCCACACCTTCTTTTGCATATACATCCAATTCGTCAACCAGCTCCAAGGTAGCGCGCTTCAACCGCTGAAAGCCCGGATTCAAATCACCATCCAAATAAAGCGTACATTCGATAGGAGCAGCACTTCCCCGCATTAATTCCTTGGTTTGTGGCGAAATTGTATATCGTGCATCGGAGGTTAAATCGATACGAAAAAATGAAAAAGTAGATACCACAATGAGTAACACTGCGATAAATACTAGAACGATATTGGTGTTTTTTAATTTGCTAAACATATTGAATAAGCTTGCCCATTAATGATAAGGCATTAAAACGAAAAACATATTTAAAACATAAAGATACTACAATGTAAATCAAAATGTGGGGAAAAATCAATTTTTTCTGATTTCTCCCCACACTTTATTCAAAAGGTAGCTTTCAGCACCTTCAATCTTCTATTTCTTCAACGCTGCAATACCTTCTTTGAGCGAAGCAATCTTGCTTTCGGCATCGGATTTCTTTTTGCGCTCTGCATCAACCACTTCGGGTTTAGCATTAGCCACAAAACGCTCGTTTCCAAGCTTTTTCATCACCGACTCAATAAAACCTTCGAAGTACTTAATTTCGGCTTCCATCTTAGCTATTTCCTCTTCGGCATTGATTAAGCTGCCCATCGGGATGGCATATTCGGCTGTACCCACTAAGAACGACATGGAACCTGCTGCCTTTTCGCTTACGTTTTGGATAGCACTTAAGTTACAAAGTTTCACAACTACCGAATTGTATTTCTCATCAGACTCACCCATAATGTGTAACTCCAAAGCCTCTTTCATTGGTATGTTTTTTTGCATGCGAATAGTACGTACCCCCGCAATCACCTCTTTTACTTTTTCAAAATCAGTTATAGCTACTTGATTGTGCGATGCTAGCGCTGGCTGCAACGACACCATTATACTTTCGCCTGCTTGACGTTCTTGCATAGCCTGCCACAATTCTTCGGTAATAAATGGCATAAATGGATGTAACAAACGTAACAACGAATCGAAGAAACCTAAGGTTGCCTCATAGGTAGCACGATCAATGGGTTGTTGATAAGCCGGTTTAGCAATCTCCAGATACCAAGCTGAAAACTCATCCCAGAACAACTTATAAACCGCCATTAACGCCTCCGATAAACGGTATTTCGAGAATAAATCGTCCATTTCGGCTACTGTTTTTGCCAACACGTTTTCGAACCACTCGATAGCCAACTTAGCCGTTTCTGGCTGCTCAATATCTGCCACTTCCCATCCTTTTACCAAGCGGAAAGCATTCCAAATCTTATTGTTGAAGTTTCGACCTGTTTCGCAAAGCGCTTCATCGAAAGGAATATCGTTTCCGGCTGGAGCTGTAAGTAACAAGCCCATACGCACACCATCGGCACCAAATTTCTCCATCAGTTCAATAGGATCGGGTGAGTTCCCCAATTGTTTCGACATTTTACGACCCAATTTATCACGCACGATACCCGTAAAATAAACGTTTTTGAAACAAGCTTCGTTGCGATATTCATATCCAGAAACAATCATACGAGCCACCCAGAAAAAGATAATATCCGGACCTGTTACTAAATCGTTGGTTGGGTAATAATACTTAATATCATCGTTTTCAGGATTATTGATACCATCGAAAACCGAAATTGGCCACAACCACGACGAGAACCAAGTATCCAAACAATCTTCATCCTGTGTCAGGTCGCTCAACTGATACGAATCGTCGATTTTTTGTGCTTCTAGTAAAGCAAGTTCCTTCGTTTCACCAACCACAAAACGACCATCGGGTAAATAATAAGCCGGAATCTGATGTCCCCACCAAAGCTGACGCGAGATATTCCAGTCGCGTACATTCTCCATCCAATGACGGTAGGTGTTTTTGAATTTTTCAGGAACGAATTTAATCGTATCATCCATTACAGCATCCAAGGCTGGCTTGCCTAGTTGCTCCATTTTTAGGAACCATTGCGTAGAAAGTTTCGGTTCGATAGGCACCAAAGTACGCTCAGAGCAACCTACTTTATTGGTATAAGCTTCGGTTTTTTCGAGCAAACCAGCAGCCTCTAAATCTATTTCAATTTGTTTCCGCACATCAAAACGGTCCATACCTGCATATTGCGCACCATGCTCGTTAAGCGTTCCATTATCATTAAAAATGTCAATGCTAGCCAATTTGTATTTTTCGCCCAACACATAGTCATTTACATCGTGCGCAGGAGTTACTTTTAAACATCCTGTACCAAATTCAACATCCACATAATCATCCTCAATAACAGGTATCACACGATTGATTAAAGGAACAATAACCTTTTTGCCTTTCAAATGCGCATTTTTCGGGTCATTGGGGTTGATACACATTGCAGTATCACCCATAATGGTCTCTGGACGAGTTGTAGCCACTACAGCATATCCATCCTCACCTTCAATTTTATAACGTAAGTAATAAAGTTTTCCTTGTTGTTCTTTAAAAATCACCTCTTCGTCCGAAAGGGCAGTCAAAGCTTTCGGATCCCAATTCACCATACGAACACCACGATAAATTAAGCCTTTGTTGTATAAATCAACAAAAACTTTGATTACGCTTTCAGAACGCACTTCGTCCATAGTGAAACAAGTACGATCCCAGTCGCACGATGCGCCTAGTTTTTTCAATTGTTCTAAAATAATGCCGCCATGTTTATGCGTCCACTCCCAAGCATGCTCCAAAAAAGCTTCGCGTGACAAGTCCGTCTTTTTGATTCCTTCGGCAGCTAATTTACCAACCACTTTAGCTTCGGTAGCAATCGAAGCATGGTCGGTACCCGGAACCCAACAAGCATTTTTGCCCTGCATACGAGCACGACGCACCAACACATCCTGAATGGTATTGTTAAGCATATGCCCCATGTGCAGCACACCTGTCACATTAGGTGGTGGTATAACGATTGTATAAGGCTCGCGACCATCGGGTTTTGAACTAAAAAAACCATTATCTAACCAATACTGATACCATTTTCCCTCAATGTCTGTAGGGTTGTACTTACTTGCAAGTTCCATCTTTATTTAATTACAATTTAGCTGTTTACAAATTATCAATTGAACAATCACATCCAATCAACTCTATTTCAATAAAATACATTTTAAAAATGCATAATAAACAAGAATACAAAGATAAATAAAAAACAACGCAATCAAAACACCCCTAAAGCACTCATTTACCATTAAAACAGGTACTATTTACTATTTAATGAAAAAAAACAATAGAGGCTGATTCGAAATTCCGAACCAGCCTCTATCCCATCAAATCAAAAACAAAAAAATCTTACCTCATTAATGTTGGCAGAATAAGCGATAGTATAAGAATGGCCATTCCTGTTACTAAAACAACAATGGTTTTTGTGCCTGCACCTTTCCACTCCTTCAAAACAATGCCCCACACATTACTAAACGTAACATTAAGCGACATTAAAATACTCCACGAAAATGCAAGCATAATAGGGCTATCGATAAAGCTCTTACCTAATTCAAGTCCAAAAAACTGCGAATACCAAAGTACACCCGCTAATGCCGAAAACAACACATTGTTTACAAACACCGCACCCGACACACCAAAATAATCGCCTAACGTTTTATTTTTAATATTTTGAAAAACACAATACACAGCATTTGTAAAAAATCCACCCATGGTAATCAACAAGATAGCTGGCAAACCAGCGTACAATGCATCAGTACCTAAAGTGATAGCAAATTCTTTGATCGGAGTTGCCGCTTCAATACCCAAGCTAAAACAAGCACTCATCACACCTGCCAAAACCGCCACTAACAAGCCTTTACCCAATGCAAAATCTTTTACAGCCGCTTTCTTTTGCTCCTCTGTCATGTTTTGAGAACGTAAGCTACCAGCAAAACCTATAACAGCAATACCTGCAATAGCCACACTCACACCTACCAATAAAGCCAAACCTTCGCCAGTAAACAAATCGGTACCAACCATTAAAGCAGGTATAATTGTTCCAAATGCCGAGCAAGTACCCAAGGCAATCGACTGCCCAAGCGCCACACCCAAATAGCGCATACTCAAACCAAAAGTGAGTCCGCCTACACCCCAAAGTGCTCCGTAGAAAAGCGCTTTATAAGCTGCACCATCGCCAGCACCAAGAATTTCGAACAAACTATGCCCATCAGGTACAGCCAATAACGAACCTAAATAGGGAAATAAAAGCCATGCAAATAAGCCCTGAACCAGCCAAAAGCTTTCCCATGCCCATGTTTTTACTTTTTTAATGGGCACATACGAACTCGACTGTCCCATGCTTCCGATGGCAATTATTAAAAGACCAAGAAATGTATTCATACTATTTTATAGATTGTAAAGTTATTGATGCGAAAAAACCAACTAGTTGCAAAACTGATTGCAACCAGATGGTTTATGGATATATTTTTAGCGTTTTGAGGTAACGTCTTTTTCGTATTGTTTAATTTCAGCAATATAGTCTTTTCCTACAGAAACACCTTTTGTCATGCAATAATAGTCGTACACAGCATTCCAAGGCAATGATTTTGCTTCTTCCAACAAAGCCATACGCTCAAAATTTTGACCTTTCGCTTCAAACTCACGAAGTTGTTCAAGCGGTTCGAGCAAGGCTTGAGTTAACGCTTTTTGAGTTGCACGCACACCTACCACATAAGCACCAATGCGGTTGATAGAAGCATCGAAATAATCGAGTCCGATATGCACTTTATCAATAGCACCCGCACGTACAATTTCCTGAGCAATAGCTACAATTTCTTCGTTTAAGTTCACCACGTGATCGCTATCCCAACGGATACCACGGGTAACGTGAAGCATTACTTCAGGTAAAAACAACAATAAAGATGAAATTTTGTCTGAAATTATTTCGGTTGGATGGAAGTGTCCACCATCAAGCGTTACAATTATGTTGTTTGCAACACCATACCCCATGTAGAATTCGTGCGAACCTACCGTATAACTTTCGGCACCAATACCAAACAATTTACTTTCAATACAATCTTTCATGTACTCATCGTTTGTTTTGTATTCGAAGATTTTGTCTAACGAATCTTTTAAATTCTGACGGTATTGTAGGCGGTTTACAGTAACATCTTTCGAACCATCTGGAATCCAAATATTATGCATACATTTCGAACCTAACTGACGGCCCATTTCTTCGGCAATCTTGCGACTACGGATAACATGCTCAATCCAAAAGTTACGGATTTCAGGATCAGGATGCGACAGTGTTAATCCATCCGATGATTTATCGTGCGAAAAACAGGAACAGTTAAAATCAAGTCCATACCCGTTCTTTTTAGCCCAGTCTATCCAAACCTGAAAGTGCTTCGGCTCAATCTGATCACGATCAGCAAACCCTTGACTAAAATCGCCGTAAATAGCATGTACATTCACACGATGTTTGCCAGGAATTAAGCTCAATGCCTTATCCAAATCCGACATCACTTCCGAAATATTTCGAGCTTTACCCGGGTAATTACCTGTTGTTTGTATACCGCCAGTTAATGTTGCATCTGGTTTTTCGAAACCTGTAACATCATCGGTCTGCCAACAATGCAACGATATAGGCAACTTATCTAGCTCACTCACTGCTTTATCTACATCTACACCTACCTCGGCATATCGTGCCTTAGCAATCGCATACGACTGCTCAATCTGTTCTTTGTTCATACAATTATTAAATTTATTAGTTATGATATTATTCTAAAAAATATAGGATACAAAAGTAAATCATCATTGAGCTAAAAAATTAAACTAAATGATATATACACTGCAAATTTTGATCATTCATTTTTTAAACTTACCGATGATTGTTAAAACTTTGCAAAAATGAAATTTTGTTGAAATAGTGCTAAACAAGTTCTGATTTTAAACTGTTTATAAAGCAGTAATATAAAAAATATTAACATAAAAAATAATCGCTAATGAAGATTCACGAATATCAAGCACGACAAATTTTCCGAAATTATGGCATTCCGGTGCCAGAAGATAAATTGTGCTACACAATTGCAGAAGTAGAGCAAGCGGCCAAAGAACTCAACCGTATGGTTGTTGTTAAAGCGCAAGTTTTGGTAGGTGGCCGAGGCAAAGCTGGTGGCGTTAAATTGGCCAAAACAGTAACCGATGCCGTAGCTGCTGGACAAAAAATTCTAGGCATGGATATTAAAGGTTATACTGTAGAAAAAGTACTGGTAGCCGATGCCGTTGAAATTCACAAAGAGTTTTATGTGGGCTTAACCATCGACCGCAATACCAAATCGGTGCTCTTTATGGCAAGTGCCGAAGGAGGTGTCGAAATTGAAGAAGTGGCCAAAACAAACCCCGAGGCCATACACAAAATACCGATCGACCCAACTTTAGGCATGACCGATTTTATAGCTCGAAAAATAGCATTCAAGTTATTTACCGATATGGCTCAGGTAAAACAAGCTGCCGATATTTTCAAAAAAATGTATCAAATATTTATCGAGACCGATGCTTCCATAGTGGAAATTAACCCTTTGGCCACAAGCGACGGCGGTAAAATATATGCCTTAGATGGCAAAATGAATTTCGACGATAATGCGTTGTTCCGTCAAGCTGAAATAGCTGCTATGAACGAACCCGACGAAGATGAGAAAAAAGAATTAAAGGCTAAAGAAAGTGGTTTATCCTACATTCGCCTCGATGGCAACATTGGGTGTATGGTAAACGGGGCTGGCTTGGCAATGGCAACCATGGATGTAGTGAAACACTTTGGTGGTAGCCCAGCTAATTTTTTGGATATTGGTGGAAGTTCAAGTCCTCAAAAAGTGGTGGATGCTATGAACCTCTTAATGTCCGATAAAAATGTGAAAGTGATTATGATTAATATTTTTGGTGGAATTACTCGTTGCGACGATGTAGCCAAAGGCTTAGTAATTGCCCTCGAACAGCTAAAAACTGACATCCCTATTGTGATTCGCCTTTCTGGTACGAATGCCGAAGAGGGTTTACGAATTATAGCTGATCAAAATTTACCAATAGTTGGATCGTTGAGCGAAGCTGCTCAAGAAGCCATCAAAATGGTAAAAAACTTAGCCAGTTAATCTATTCCAATCAAAATTAGATATTACAAATTGTTAATTATAGCAATAACTAACAATCATCAATTAACTTTTACATTATGAGCATATTAATAAATAAAGATACAAAAGTCCTTGTACAAGGCATAACTGGCCGCGATGGAAGTTTCCACACGGGCAAAATGGTAGCTTATGGCACCAATATCGTAGCAGGCGTATCGCCAGGTAAAGCGGGACAAGAAGTGCACAACGTACCAGTTTTCAACACCGTTGAAAATGCAGTAAAAGCAACAGGAGCAACCGTTTCGGTTATTTTCATCCCAGCTCCTTTAGCTGCCGATGCTATACTCGAAGCTGCCGAAGGTGGAATTAAACTCGTTGTTTGTATTTCGGAAGGTGTGCCAACACTGGATATGATTAAAGCAACTGCCTATCTAAAGAAAAAAGGCGTACAGCTTATAGGTGCCAATTGCCCTGGATTAATAACACCAGGCGAATCGATGATTGGTATTTTACCAGGGAATATTTTTAAGAAAGGAAATGTAGGTTTAATGAGTCGTAGTGGCACTTTAACGTACTTAATGGTAAGTTTACTCACCGACAATAACATTGGTCAAAGCACTTGCGTAGGTATTGGTGGCGACCCTGTAGCGGGATTGTACTATCAGGAGTTGCTCGAAATGTTCGAAAACGACCCCGATACTGAAGCGATTGTACTCATTGGTGAAATTGGTGGCGATGCCGAAGAACGCGCTGCGCAATATATTAAGGAGCATGTTACCAAACCGGTAGTAGCATTTATTGCTGGGCAAACAGCACCTCCAGGTAAACGCATGGGACACGCCGGTGCAATTATATCAAGCGGAAGCGGTACTGCCGAAGAAAAAATTGCAGCATTCGAAGCAGTGGGTGTTCCAGTGGCACGTCTACCTGTAGAGATACCGAACTTGGTAAAAGCTGCTCTTGAAAAACGTTTAACGAAGAGCAAATAAAATTCCATGTTAAGCTTTATAAAAATACACCCCGTCAAGATCATTCCTGACGGGGTGTTTTTTTAGTCACAATACTAATTTAAGTTGTACTAATTACTTTTAAGCTTACTTTGCTACTTTTTCGAGCCAGCTAACCATAGCCAACATTACAAACATAGAAATCAAACACACGGTAACGAACACACCCCAAGTAATAGATATTGAAATATTTTCATACATCATAGCACCTAAAAACAAGGAGAAGTTACCAATTGCTGTAGCTGTAAGCCATCCACCTTGCATCAATCCTTGCATGTGTGCTGGTGCTACCTTCGATACAAACGACAAACCTAGTGGCGAAATAAACAACTCAGCAATAGTTAAAATAAAGTACACCGAGAATAACAACCAAGGTGTAACGCGCGCTGCATCAGTCAAACCACCTTGTGCCTCAACAGTACTAAATAATGGTAAACCAATAGAGCCAATAGCCATTACAGCAAAAGCAGAAGCTGCTATACCCATACCAATTGCAATTTTCTTAGGAGTCGAAGGTTCTTTACCTCGCTTAGCCATTGCATTGAAAAATGCAATAACAATAGGAGTCATAAATACCACTAAGAAAGGGTTGATAGACTGGAAAATCTCAACTGAATTAAAAATTCCACCTAACAAGGTATAATCTTTGGCAAACATAGTAAGCGTTAAACCATTTTGGTGAAACGAGAACCAAAAGAAAATTACGATACCAAAAACGGTTAGCAAAGCATAAATGCGTTGTTTAATTTCACGTGCATCTTGCTTTATTTCTTCAGCCGAAATAGTCGATTTTTTTGCAACTGTTTTTGCTTTAGGATCAGGTAAAATACGTTTCGTGAAAACGAAAATAGCTAACGAAATAGCCATGGCTACTACTGCTGTTAAAAACGCATAGTGAAAACCTGTATTAAACGCTGTTAGATAATTCGTCGCAAAATCGGTTAAGCTAGCTGGAGCTACACCTTCCGAAACGGTAGTAGCCAACTCAGTAAAGCGACCTGAAACCACATCAGTAGCCATTTTACCATCTAAAAACTGGTGACAAAGTCCTGGCAACTCGGCGTTATATTCAAAGCCTTGCATTTTCACAAAAGTATTACGAACCCAAGTAGCCAAAAATGGAGCAAACATAGCCCCAATGTTTATGAACATATAAAAGAGCTGAAAACCTGAGTCACGCTTGCTACGAAACTCATCGTTATCGTACATCTGCCCTACAAGTGCCTGCAAGTTACCTTTAAAAAGGCCATTACCAAAAGCAATAACCAACAATGCAGCTAGTGCCAAATATTTAGTAGTGATTAAAGCAGGCATTGCCAACAACACATACCCAATTGACATGATAATTAAACCAGCAATAATGGTTCCTTTGTAATTCTGAAGTTTATCAGCAATAGTACCCCCTACGAGTGCTAAAATATAGATAGCTCCATAAAAAATTGAATATAACGTACCAGCTTCGGTACCCGTAATATTGAATTTCGACATCAAAAACAGCGTAAGAATAGCCATCATGGTGTAAAATCCAAATCGCTCGCCCATATTTGCCAGTGCGGCGGGAATCAGTCCTTTCGGATGGTTTTTAAACATAAGTGATGAGTTTATTTTTTGATTATTATTTAATTAGGGCACAAATATAATAAAAAAGCTCGAATTGTAATAAATATACAGGTTTCAGGTCGTTTTGATACTTGTATAATTACCGAAATTTCATAAAATTTACCATTTTCAAAAGCTTCAAATATTCAAAAATACATTTTTTCAATACGATTCCTTTAAGTGCTTTAATAGTTTCTTGTTGTCTAAATAGATTCCATGCAATGCCAATATTATCTTAACCATTCAACAAATTGTTGCGGAGTATATTAGTTCACGACAAACAGCAGATAGCAAATCAATAAGTGCGATTTTTTTTGTAAAAACACTATAAAATTACTCCTAACAATTTCAATCTCAAAAAAAAGATAGTATCTTAGTGCGTTTTTTAAATCAAAACAAAAAAATTATTGCTTTATAATACTAAAAAACAAACTAACCAACATAAATAAATAAGATATGGAAAACAACTATTGTGTTATTATGGCAGGTGGCATTGGAAGCCGCTTTTGGCCTTTCAGTCGCAACAACCGTCCGAAACAGTTTCTTGATTTTTTTGGAACAGGTCGTTCATTGCTACAAATGACTTACGATAGATTTCGTCATGTTGTTCCAGCCAAAAACATACTTATTGTATCGAATGTTATTTATAAAGATTTGATATTGGAGCAATTGCCTGAACTAAAAGAAGACCAGGTATTATTGGAGCCAAATCGCCGAAACACTGCACCTTGCATTGCTTACGCTATAAATAGAATTAAGGCCACTACCAACAAAGCAAACATAGTGGTAGCACCATCGGATCATTTAATATTAAAAGAATTAGATTTTCTGGAAACGATAAAAATTGGTTTGGATTTCGTAGAAAAAAACGATTCGTTACTTACCTTGGGTATTAAACCGAGCAGACCCGAAACTGGTTATGGATACATACAAGTGGCCGAAGGCGATACAGCCATGCGCAATGTAAAAACATTTACAGAAAAACCCAACGCTGAGCTGGCACAAATATTTTTTGAAACAGGAGAGTTTTTTTGGAACTCAGGCATCTTTTTATGGAACTTACAAACCATTGATAATGCATTTCAAACACTTTTACCCGAAGTAGCTAACAAGTTTAACAACGGTAAAGAGCTGTACAACACGGCTGCCGAGCAAACATTTATTGACGAAATGTATCCTACATGCCCAAACATATCCATTGACTATGGCATTATGGAAAAATCGACCAATGTAAATGTTCTTTGTTCTGATTTTGGATGGACTGACTTAGGCACATGGGGGTCACTTTACGAAATGTCGCCAAAAGATGACAATAACAATGTGACGCTAAAATGCGAAAGCATGTTTTATGGCTCAAAAAACAATATTGTGGCATTGCCAAACGACCGTCTAGCTGTAATTCAAGATCTCGAGGGCTATATTGTAGCCGAGTCCGACAACGTATTACTTATTTGCAAACTCGAAGAAGAACAAAACATTCGTCAATATGTAAACGACGCTACCATGAAACATGGCGAAAAATACATCTAAGAGTTACCAAAAATTTCAAACAACAATTCAACTAAAAAATGGGTTTATTAAACTTTTACAAACCACGCACCTATAATTACCGCCCTATTTACTACGACCCTAAAAAAGAAGAAAAAGCCGGTCGTGACAAAGAGCGAGCAGTAAAAAATGGGACAGCAGAGTATGAACGTACCTTGCGTAGAGGCGTATTTAGAGAAATGGCCGAAAAAAATAAAAATTACAGAGTAGAGCAAATACGCAAATCAAACACACGATTAATTATTATAGTACTTGCTATGCTTGCATTTCTCTATTATTTGCTAAGTTAATTATAATGAGTGATATTATCCAACTTTTACCCGATTCGGTTGCCAATCAAATAGCCGCAGGTGAAGTTATACAACGCCCCGCATCAGTTATTAAAGAGCTGGTTGAAAATGCCATTGATGCGGGTGCCACCTCTATACAAATAGTTATAAAAGATGCTGGCCGCACACTAATACAAGTGCGCGACAATGGCAAAGGCATGAGCGAAACCGATGCTCGAATGGCATTTGAGCGTCATGCTACCTCAAAAATTCGTGAAGCATCCGATTTATTTGCTTTGCGCACTATGGGCTTTAGGGGCGAAGCATTGGCTTCAATTGCGGCCATTGCGCAAGTTGAACTGCGTACCCGACGTGACGAAGATGAACTTGGTGTGATGATAGAAATAGCTGGAACACGAGTTTTGAAACAAGAACCCATTCAATGCGAAACAGGTACCACCTTTTATGTGCGTAACTTGTTTTTTAATGTGCCTGCACGCCGACGCTTTTTAAAAAGCGACAACGTGGAGAAGTCGCATATTCTAACGGAGTTTTATCGCATTGTATTGGTGAATCCAAACATTGAATTTGCCTTGTACGATGGAGATGATGAGCTGCACAAACTGCCCTCTACTAACTTAAGGTTACGAATTGATAGCGTATTTAGCTCACCCAAACGAAAAATTCAACAGCAGCTACTGCCTATCGAAACGGCCAACGGACTGATAAACATCACAGGCTTTGTTGGTAAACCTGAGTTTGCTCAAAAATCGGCGCAACAGTATTTTTTTGTAAATGGCCGTTATATGCGCCATCCATACTTTCATAAAGCGGTATCACTGGCTTACAGCAACATGATTCAGAATGCTGATAACCCGAGTTACTTTATATATTTTGAAGTTGATCCCGAAACAATCGACATAAATATCCACCCTACAAAAACAGAAATAAAGTTCGAAAACGAACAGGCTATTTGGTCCATCTTATCGGCTACTATCAAAGAAGCACTTGGCAAATTCAATGTGGTTCCGTCCATCGATTTTGATCGCGACGATGCACCTGATATACCCGTAAGAGTTAACATCGAGAATGTACGTCCTCCGCAAACCAATTTCAACCCCGACTACAACCCTTTCAACAGTTCGTACAAACGACCAAGTTTCGACTGGGAAAAATTGTATGGCGGATTTGAGAAAGAAGCAAAACCAGACGCTACTGTCGACTATTTTGAATCGGAAAAAACAACTCAACCCGAATGGCCAAGTACCGTTGAAAATCTGCTTATTGAAGCCGAACCAGAACAACAAGAAATTGCTTTGGGCGAAGAATTTAAAGCCGCAAACTTTCAGTTCAAAAGTCGTTTCATTATCACCGGTATAAAATCGGGAATGCTTATTATCGACCAACATCGTGCACATGTACGCATACTTTTCGAATCATACATGCGCGATATTGAACAACACTCAGCACACTCGCAGCAATTGCTTTTCCCTGAAGAAATTGAACTTAGTACCGACGATGTACTTCATTTTAATAAACTAGAAGTAGCATTGAAAGATGTTGGTTTTAATTTTTCAATATCAACGAAAAATAGGTTGAAAATCGATGGAATACCTGCACTTTTAAACGCTTCGGGTATAGCTCCATTGATAACCGAAATGATTGCCAACAGTCGCAATACAGGCTCTGACACGAAGGTGGACATGTACGAGAGCATTGCCTTAGCTCTAGCCAAAACAGCAGCTATTAAATCGGGTCAACAGCTCACAAGTGAAGAAATGACAGATATCATTGATCGCCTTTTTGCATGCCAAAACAGCAATTTCACACCCGATGGAAAATCAATTCACACTACTTTAACGCAAAGTGAATTATTGGCTAAGTTTGGTTGAAAATACAGCGAATACACAATCAAACTATTAAATACAAAATTAGGTGTTTCTTATTCGATAGGAATCATTGCTTTAACAATTTTTTTTTATACTTTTGCATCCCATAATTTAAAGTAAAACAGTATATGGATCGTAAACAAATCAAAACAGCGTTAGTTTCTGTTTATCACAAAGATAAGCTAGATGTTATTATTAAAAAACTACATGCCGACGGCGTAGAATTCATTTCTACCGGTGGAACTCAAAGTTTTATCGAATCGCTCGACATCCCATGTAGCGCTGTTGAAGATTTAACAGGATATCCATCCATTTTGGGTGGCCGCGTAAAAACACTTCACCCCAAAGTATTTGGTGGCATACTTTCGCGCCGCGATTTAGCGCAAGACAACGAACAACTGGAAGAATATGAAATTCCTGAAATTGACTTAGTAATTGTCGATCTTTACCCTTTTGAAGCAACCGTAGCCGCTGGAGCCGACGAGCCTACAACCATCGAAAAAATTGATATTGGTGGTATTTCGTTGATTCGTGCTGCTGCTAAAAACTTCAAAGATGTGGTTATTGTAGCCTCACAAGCGCAGTATGAACCGCTACTAAATGTATTGGAAGCCAATGGTAACTCCACTACACTCGATGAACGTAAATGGTTTGCAAAAGAAGCATTTGGCGTATCATCACATTACGATTCTGCCATTTTCAATTATTTTGATGGCGAGGAAAAATCGGCATTACGCTTAACCGAAAACAATGCAAAAGTGTTGCGCTATGGCGAAAACCCACACCAAAAAGGATTGTTTTATGGTAAGTTCGAAGATATGTTCGAACAACTACAAGGAAAAGAAATATCATACAATAACTTGCTCGATATTGATGCCGCAGTAAACTTAATAAATGATTTTGAAGATATTACTTTTGCGATATTAAAACATAACAATGCTTGTGGTCTTGCATCACGCCCTGTACTTGTTGATGCTTGGAATGCAGCATTAGCTGGCGATCCTGTTTCGGCATTTGGTGGCGTAATAATTACCAACGCTATTATTGACAAAGCAACGGCTGAGGAAATGAACAAATTGTTCTTTGAAGTAGTGATTGCACCTGATTACGATTTGGATGCACTCGAAATACTTGGTCAAAAGAAAAATCGCATTATTCTAATATTGAAAGATGCTAAAATGCGCACCCAACAAGTCCGCACACTACTTAATGGCGTACTCGTTCAGGATAAAGATTTAAAAACTGAATCGGCAGACGACTTTACAGTGGTAACTGAAAAAGCACCTACTTTAAACGAGGTAGAGGACTTGATTTTTGCAAATAAAATTGTAAAACATACCAAATCAAACGCTATAGTATTTGCTAAAAACAAACAATTATTCGCTAGTGGTGTGGGACAAACATCGCGTGTTGACGCTTTACGTCAGGCTATCGAAAAAGCAGCTTCATTTAACTTCGATTTAAATGGCTCAGTGATGGCTTCGGATGCATTTTTCCCATTTCCTGACTGTGTAGAGATTGCTGCCGAAGCAGGAATAACAGCCGTAGTACAACCAGGAGGCTCTATAAACGACAGTAAATCGGTTGATTGCTGCAACGAAAAAGGCTTATCGATGGTAACTACCGGAACAAGACATTTTAAACACTAATTGATGTGTTAATGTGTTGATGTGAAGATATGATGATAAAAAGATTAAAACTAACTGAATAGAAAACACGTAATAAACGATATGGGATTATTTTCATTTACACAGGAAATTGCTATTGACTTAGGAACAGCCAATACCATTATCATTTACAACGATAAAATTGTTGTTGATGAGCCATCGGTAGTTGCTCTCGATAAACGTACCGATAAACTAATTGCTATTGGCGAAAAAGCGCGCCAAATGCAAGGAAAAGAAAACGAAGGCATACGCACGGTTCGCCCTTTGCGCGATGGTGTTATTGCCGACTTCTACGCTGCGGAACTCATGATTCGTGGAATGATAAAAATGATCCCAACAAAAAGTAGACTTTTCTCACCATCGTTAAAAATGGTTGTGTGTATTCCTTCGGGAAGTACTGAGGTCGAAATTCGTGCCGTACGTGACTCGTCGGAGCATGCTGGTGGTCGTGAGGTTTACATGATTTACGAACCAATGGCTGCGGCAATTGGTATAGGTATTGACGTAGAAGCTCCTACAGGTTGTATGATTGTTGATATTGGTGGTGGTACTACCGAAATTGCAGTTATCTCACTTGGTGGTATCGTTTCGAATAAATCAATTCGTATTGCTGGTGACGACTTAACCCTCGACATTGTGGAATATATGGGACGTATGCACAACATTAAAGTGGGTGAGCGTACTGCCGAAATGATCAAAATCAATGTAGGTGCAGCGCTTACCGATTTGGAAGATGCACCCGAAGATTGGATTGTTCGTGGGCCAAACCGTATGACTGCTTTGCCAATGGAGGTTCCTGTTTCATACCAAGAAATTGCACATTGTCTCGAAAAATCTATTTCGAAAATTGAAGCGGCTATTTTAAGTGCACTTGAACAAACACCGCCTGAATTGTACGCCGATATTGTAGAAAAAGGTATTTATCTTGCTGGTGGTGGCGCATTGCTCCGTGGGTTAGATAAGCGTTTGACAGATAAACTGAACATACAATTTCACATTGCCGACGACCCATTACGTGCCGTGGCCCGTGGTACAGGTGTGGCTTTGAAAAACGCAGATAAATTCTCGTTCTTAATTCGATAATAAAAGCACTTACATAAAGGCAGGTATTGATTATAAATCCATTGGGTTCATATTTCAACCTGCCTTTTCCACTTTCAAACACTAAAAAACATGCGCAATCTGATTAACTTCCTCATTCAATACAGTGTATTGATTCTATTTCTAATTTTAGAAGTGGTATCAATTGGGCTTATTGTAAATAATCAGGAATATCAGAAAAGTGTTTTTCTATCGTCGAGTAATTCGGCTGTGGCCTCTATGTACGAAGTAAGCAATTCGGTCGTAGAGTTTTTTAAACTCAAAGCAGCCAACGAAACACTATCGGAAGAAAATACACGCCTAAAAAACGAAGTGATGCGCTTGCGAAACCAAGCTTCGGCTTTCAAACCCGAAAAAAAGGATTCCATACGCTTTCATATTCCACCTGAAATGGAGTACAATTTTATTTCGGCTAAAGTAATAAACAGCTCTACCAACAAACTTCAAAATTACATTACCCTCAACAAGGGTTTACGCGATGGTATAAAAGTAGACATGGGTGTAATTAGCGATTTAGGAGTTGTAGGTATAGTTAAAACAGTATCCGATAAGTTTGCAGTGGTAATACCAATACTGAACGATAAAATAAAAGTAAATTGTAAGTTCACCAAATCGAACTACAGTGGACCGCTACAGTGGACGGGTGTTGACTATCGGTATGCATCACTCAACGACATTGCTCGCCACGTAACATTTTCGGTTGGCGACTCGCTCGTTACCAGTGGTTTTACAAACACATTCCCCGAAGGAATACCTGTTGGTCGCATTGAAAACTTTAAAATTAACGAGGGAGATGCCTATTACAACATTAAAGTAAAATTAGCTGTTGACTTCCGTACATTATCGCACGTAAAAGTAATTAATTATAAAAACTATCGCGAACAACGATACCTTGAACAAGTAGCAACCGAAAAATAATATGCTAAGAGTTATACAAAACATATTGCTTTTTTTTGTACTTGTACTTATTCAGGTACTTGTACTTAACAACATACAATTTTTGGGTTTTGTCAACCCATATATTTATATATTATTTATCCTGTCGTTGCCAGCACGTACACCACGTTGGTTTGTACTGGTGCTAGGCTTTGTATTAGGTTTATCTATCGACACATTTTCGAACACACTAGGCATGCACACTGCTGCAACTGTGCTTATTGCCTATGCTCGCAGCTTTATTATTAAACTATTTACATCTATCGACGAAGGAAACAACCCTATCCCCTCATTTCATAGTTTTGGAGTAGGTGCTTATGTTAAATATGCATTGGTGATGGTCATTCTACATCACAGTGCGCTCTTTTTTCTGGAGTCGTTTTCGTTTTCTAACTTTTGGCTCGTATTTTTTAAAATCATTTTAAGCTCCGCAATAACAATGCTGATTATACTTGGGTTAAAATCGTTTAACCGCAGATAAAACAGTACATCTGATTCCTTTTCGGCACTTTATTTTAAAAGTTTTTATTTCAAACAATACGGCACAAAATGATAAACGACAATTTACAAAACAGGCAACGTGTAATAGCAACTATTATCACCGTTGTTGTTATTATTTATATCCTACGTTTATTTTCCATTCAAATTCTTGAATCAAGATACAAAGAAGGTGCCGACAGTAATGCTTTTCTTAAAAAAACACTTTACCCACCTCGCGGATTAATTTACGACCGCAACGGGGTTTTATTGGTTTACAACAAACCAGCCTACGACATCACGCTGATTATGCGCGAGATACATAACATCGACACCATTTCGCTTTGTCAATCGTTGAATATCACCAAAGAAAGTTTTATAAAACGAATAGCGGACATTAAAGACCGGCGTAAAAACCTGGGATACTCATCCTACACGCCGCAAATATTTATGTCGCAGTTAGATATTAAAGACATTGCGACCTTTCAGCAATCTATGTACAAATATCCTGGTTTTTATGTACAAAACCGCACATTACGTGAGTATGCCTATCCAAATGCAGCGCACGTTTTGGGCAATATTGGAGAAGCCACACCAAAACGCATTGAGAAAGACGATTATTACAAATCGGGCGATTACGCTGGACGGGATGGTATAGAATACACTTACGAAAAAGTATTGCGTGGCGAAAAAGGCATGGAAATTTTACTTCGTGATGCCAAAGGTCGTATAAAAGGAAAATATGATAACGGCCAACGTGATATCCCATCTAAAGCTGGGCAAAACCTAACACTTACCCTGGATATTAAACTGCAAGTGCTAGCCGAAAAATTAATGAAAGGCAAAGTTGGTAGCGTTGTGGCCATAGAGCCTAAAACAGGCGAAATTTTGGTGATGGTGTCCAACCCTGCATTCGACCCATCAATATTAGTAGGCCGTCAACGGTCAAAAAACTACCGTGCACTACTCAACGACCCTACCAAACCGCTTATGAACCGAGCTACACAAGCTTTATATTCGCCAGGGTCATCTTTTAAGCCCTTGCAAGCACTTGTTTGCCAACAGATGGGCGGCATTTCGGCACACACACGATTTGCTTGCAACGGCAAAGGCTCATCGCCTATCCGTTGTACGCACTCGCACGGGTCGCCGGTAGATTTAGAACAGGCTATCGAGCAAAGTTGCAATCCTTATTTTTGGCACGCATTCCGAAGCACCATCGAAAAAGATGGTTATGGTGAAAAAAACATCCTTTTTAGAACTAATTACGACGAATGGGTTGACAGAATGAAGAGTTTCGGTTTGGGTGAAAAATATACCGATGGCGATTTGTACGAACAATCGCGCGGATATATACCAACACAGAAGTTCTACAACAAGGTGTACCGTGCCGAAACAGGTTGGCGCGCTATAACCATTCGCTCCAACTCTATCGGTCAGGGCGAGGTACTTTCAACCCCACTACAGTTGGCAAATACAATGGCTGCCATTGCAAACAACGGCTATTACATTACGCCGCATTTACACAAGGCCGATTCAATGCTAAAGAAAAAACACATTGTGAAAGTTGACGAAAAATACTTCCCCATTGTTTACGAAGGCATGTCGCGAGTATTTGAGTCTGGTACAGCGCGTGCATCACGCATTGACAGTATTCAGATGTGTGGAAAAACTGGCACCGTACAAAACCCTCATGGCAAGGACCACTCTTTGTTTGTAGGCTTTGCTCCTCGCGAAAACCCTAAAATAGCTGTAGCTATTGTAGTCGAAAACGCAGGCTTTGGCTCTACATATGCTGCTCCAATTTTTAGCCTAATGGCTGAATTGTATTTAAAGGGAGAAATTAAACGTATTGAATTAGAAGAACGAATAACTAATATTGTAACAAACGCCAATGTCAAAGAACGTTAGTATAAAATATGCCCTCGACTGGACAACGATAAGCTATTTCGTTATTCTAGTATTTATGGGTTGGGTTAGTATTTATGGCGCTAGCTACGATTTTGATCAACCGGGTATTCTCGATTGGAATCAGCGTGCCGGAAAGCAGTTTGTGTGGATACTTACAGCTTTTGCTATAGGTGGCATGCTACTTTTGGTGGATTATAAAATGTATAGCTTTTTTGCCTATTTTATTTATGCCTTTACCATCGCACTGCTAATTCTGACCATATTTATAGCCCCCGACATTAAGGGTTCGCGATCGTGGCTCGTGATTGGACCAATTAGTTTTCAGCCCGCCGAACTTGCTAAAATGGCCACCTCACTCGCTCTAGCGCGGTTTATGAGCTCATACAACTACAAACTCAAAAATTGGAAGGACCTTATTCCGTTGGCCATGTTTATTTTACTCCCTTTTTTGCTCATTATTTTGCAAAAAGAAACAGGCTCAGCATTGGTTTTTGTCGCTTTTTTGTTGATGCTTTACCGCGAGGGTATGAATGGGATAATTCTACTCTTAATTGTATTAGCCATCATATTATTTGTGGTAGTTATTCGGTTTAGCATTATACCTTTTGGTGTTGACCAAGGTACCTTGGGTTTTGTATTAGCCATGGGTCTCATAACCATCATGGAGCTGTATTATACGTTTTTCGTAGCTAAAATTCGTCAGCATACGGGTTATTCGTTGGCTGGCATAGCCGCTGTAGTTGGCCTGTCATTGATAGCTAACATTTGGTATCAAATAAATTTTAATTACGTAGCCATAAGCATCGTAATTGTCAATTCGTTGTATTTATTGTTTGTGGGTACCATGCACCGACACAAAAACTACTGGTTGCTTATTGTAGTAGCACTTGGTTCGGTTGTTTTTTGCTACTCCTCGGATTATCTGTTCGAAAAAGTACTCGAACCACACCAACAAATACGTATTAAGGTGCTACTAAATATGGAGGACGATTTGTCTGGAGCAGGCTACAATGTAAATCAGTCGAAAATCGCCATTGGTTCAGGTGGTTTTCTAGGCAAGGGATTCTTAAATGGCACACAAACCAAACTCAAATATGTACCCGAACAAGATACCGATTTCATATTTTGCACCGTGGGCGAAGAACATGGTTTTTGGGGATCAACATTGGTTTTGGTTATATATTGGCTTTTGCTGATGCGAATATTACGAATTGCCGAACGACAGCGCGAATCCTTCAATCGTATTTATGCTTATTGCGTAGCAAGTATATTCTTTTTTCACTTAATGATAAATATTGGCATGGTTTTAGGTATCATGCCCGTTATTGGTATACCCTTGCCATTTTTTAGTTACGGAGGTTCATCCTTATGGGGCTTCACTATTATGCTATTTATTTTGCTTCGCCTTGATGCATCACGATTAGAACGAATGCGATAACAATATTTTATTCGAATAGAATAAGAGTTCAAATATCAAAGCTAACAATGAATCAAACGAACAATAATAATTTATAGATAAGATAAAACGGAAAATAAATCCGTACTTTTGCAAATTAACAATTTAATAAATACAAACTAATGATTACTACAGACCAACTAAAAGATGTGTTGGAGCGCGAGATCGCGTTGAGGAGGTACCTTTGACATCGATTCAAAGAATATCCAAATAGAAGAAGAAGAGTTACGCACACATGCACCAGGTTTTTGGGATGATGCCAAAGCTGCCGAAGCGCAAATGCGTAAAATTAAAGAATTAAAAAATTGGGTTGAAGGTTACAAAGGCGTAAAAACGGCTATTGAAGAACTTCAATTATCATTTGATTTTTACAAAGAAGAAGCAGTAACCGAAGAGGAAGTGGATGAAGCTTACCGAATAGCATTGGAGCAGGTGGAAACACTTGAACTCAAAAACATGCTTTCGAAAGAAGAAGATAAACTGGGAGCTGTGATAAAAATTGTAGCAGGTGCTGGCGGTACCGAAGCGCAAGACTGGGCCGATATGCTGTTCCGCATGTACCAACGATGGGCTGAACGTCAAGGTTATAAGGTAGAAATTACCAACATACAAGACGGTGATGAGGCGGGTATAAAAACGGTAACCATGCAGTTTGATGGCGAAATGGCCTATGGCTACTTGAAAAGTGAAAATGGTGTACACCGATTAGTGCGCGTATCGCCATTTAATGCACAAGGTAAACGTATGACCTCGTTCACATCTGTATATGTTGTTCCACTTGTCGACGATACCATCGAGATCGAAGTGAATCCGGGCATGTTATCGTGGGATACTTTCCGTTCGTCGGGTGCTGGAGGACAGAATGTAAATAAGGTTGAAACTGGTGTACGCTTACACTATAAGTTTATGAACCCTGTCACCAATCAGATGGATGAAATTGTGATTGAAAATACCGAAAGCCGTTCGCAATTTGGCAACAAGGACAATGCAATCCGCTTACTAAAATCGCAACTTTACGAACTTGAACTCGAAAAACGCAGAGCTGCTAGTGCCGTTGTAGAGGCTGGTAAAAAGAAAATTGAGTGGGGATCGCAAATTCGAAGCTATGTTTTCGACGACCGCCGCGTAAAAGATCATCGCACCAACTATCAAACATCAAACGTAAATGCCGTTATGGATGGCGACATTGATGCCTTTATCAAGGCTTATCTGATGGAATTTTCTGAATAAATATTGAATTGAACATCATTTTAGTTAATGAGTTGAAAAGACACAACAATTATTGAATTATTTCCGTTAATTTGGCAAAGAGTTTGATAAAGTAATATCAACTTTAATTTCATTACAATCAAAAAAAAGACAATCATGAAAAAAAACATTTTTATTCTTGCTATGGTAGCTATGTTTGTTTCGGCAAACGTGATGGCTCAATCAACACCTGCAAAAGCTGAAACTAAAAAAGAATGCTGCAAAGGCGAAAAGAAAGATTGCTCAAAAGGCGAGAAAAAAGCTTGTTGCGATAAAGGCGGCGAAAAGAAAGCTTGTTGTGATAAAAAGGCTGAAACTAAAAAGAAATAATTCTTTCGTTTTTCAAACAATTAAAGCCACAGTTATCTGTGGCTTTTTTATTTTACAAAACTCCAACTTTTAAAACAAATACTAAAGAGTATTGTTTTAATAATCAGAAATGGAAATAAATGAAACAATTAACGTTTCTCATAATCCTGAATTTTAAAAACTAATCTTACACAGAAGCTTTGATTTACCAATGTTGAATATCATCATCCTATTTTTCATTTTAGCAATAAGTATTTTTATACTGCCCAATCCATTAAAATCCAAAAAGGGCATTATCATAGCTCTTGCGCAGTTGGCTGCATTTGTATGGTTCGTGGCAAAAGTACCTACAATTACTCCAACTAATCCAGAAACACTAATTTACAACTGGATACCTCAATTAGGCTTAAACATCAGTTTTATGTTGGATGGTTTAAGCATAGCCTTTGCATTGCTTATCACAGGCATAGGTGTTTTGGTTTTTCTGTACGCACAATCCTACATGAAAAGCTACGAAAACAATACGAAGTTTTTTTTCTTCCTGCTCCTATTTAGTGCAGCAATGCTTGGCTTGGTACTATCCGAAAACCTTATACAACTGTTTATATTCTGGGAGTTAACAACGATTCTGTCCTTCTTTTTAATCAGTTATTTTCACGAAAAAGAAGCAGCACGCAAAGCAGCCTTCCAATCCTTAGTCATCACTTTTTTGGGTGGTCTAGCACTATTTGCAGGTATCATTGTGATAGGCAGTATTGTTGATAGCTATTCCATAAACGTTTGGGTGGCAAATGCGGCTAAAATTCAAGCAAGCAAACTGTACATGCCCGGCTTACTATTGATATTACTTGGTGTATTTACGAAATCGGCCCAATTCCCATTTCACTTTTGGCTGCCTGGTGCGATGCAAGCTCCAGCACCGGTGAGTGCCTATTTACACTCGGCCACCATGGTAAAAGCCGGCGTATTTTTGCTTGCCCGACTTAGCCCAGCACTTGGTGGTACTGAGCAGTGGACATTTATCATTCCGCTTATTGGAGTTATAACCATGTTTATTGGAGCCTATTTAGCTATAACGCAAACCGATTTAAAAGCAATATTAGCCTACACTACGATCAATTCGCTTGGTGTATTAACACTACTGCTGGGCATTGATACATTGCTTTCGATAAAAGCTGCTGTTTTGTTCTTATTTATACATGCATTTTACAAAGCATCGCTATTTATGATTGCTGGTTTTATTGAAAAGAAAACAGGAACACGCGATATAAATGAGCTCGGTGGACTTATTAAGTCCTTTCCTATCACCTTTATTATTGCTCTCTTGGCATTACTATCAATGGCCGGACTACCACCGATGCTTGGATTTATTGGCAAAGAACTCATTTACGAAGCAAAAGTTGAGTCGCCAGGTTTTGGCTCAATGATATTTATCTTCGGGTTTCTATCAAACATCTTTATGTTTGCGGTTTCCATGAAAGTAGTTTATAAAGTATTTTTAGGTAAAACAAAACAGACTTATGATGTTCCGAAAATAAAAAACATCGCTTTTGTTCTTGGTGCTGGCGTTTTGGTTTTATTGAGTCTTATTTTTGGTATTGCTCCTAAGCTATTGGGCAAATGGATTATAGACCCTGCCATAAGCGTTATTTACTCCGAAGCAGCCACCGTGGATTTAGCACTTTGGCACGGATTCAATCTCGTTTTAGCTCTAAGTGCACTGACCGTAACTTTAGGTTTTTTACTTGGTTTGCTCATCATAAAAAAACAATGGATTGAAGCTAAATGGCAAAAATTCAACAACTTAATTTTCCCAGTAAAATTACCAGAAGTTTTCAGCATGGGGCTCGAAAAGTTCGTCACATTTTCAGTTGATAAAACAAAAATGCTGCAACACGGCTACCACCGCTATTATATATTAACCATCATAGCATTTACAGCTATTTTATTGTGGATTCAGATTTATGTTACACAAGGATGGCAATTTAATTTACAATTTACATTTAAACCATTTTACATTTCGGGATTGGTGCTTATAATTAGCTTAGCCACATTATTTACGGTACTTACACGTTCACGAATTGCTGCCATTATTTCAATGGGAGTTATGGGCTATGGCTTGGCACTTATCTTTTTGTACTACAGTGCAGTCGATTTAGCAATAACTCAGATATTATCCGAAACACTTATTGTAGTTATGTTTATGCTTATACTTCAGCGTTTACCCATGTTTTCGAAACTATCGGCGAAAGCAACAAAAATACGCGATTTAGTGGTATCGATACTTTTTGGTGCAGCCATGACTATGGTTACACTGAAAGCTATCAACGTAAATTTAAGCACACCAATATCTGAATTTTTTATGGCGAATAGCTATTTAAAAGCGCATGGCGAAAACGTGGTGAATGTTATTTTGGTCGACTTTAGAGCACTCGATACGCTTGGCGAGGTTACCGTTTTAGTAATTGCAGCCTTGGGAGTTGCAGCTTTATTATCTACAAAAAAAATAAAAAAATGAATTCAGTTATATTACAATTAGCCTCCAAATACATCCGATGGATATTGATTATATTTTCGGTAATAGTATTGGTGCGGGGGCACAATGCTCCTGGAGGGGGTTTTATTGGTGGCTTATTGGCAGGCTTGTCGCTAGCCTACAAAGGTTTTGCCTACACACCCGAGCTACTTAAAAGAGAAATGAAAGTAAGACCCGAAGGATTTATGGCATTGGGTTTGGCACTCGTTTTTTTAAGCCTGTGGCCCGGACTATTTTTAAAAACCACACTTATGGAAGGCGTTTGGTTCACCCTCCCCATGCCCTTTAGCGAAGGCTTAAAACTGGGTACCCCTTTTTTATTCGACATTGGTGTGTATTTTGTAGTTATTGGTGTTAGTATTTTGTTTTTATTCTCACTATCAAACGAAAAGAAATGGAAGTAATGTTAGCCCTTTTAGTTGGCATATTATATACAGCAGGAGTTTACATGTTGCTCCGTAGAAGTATTTTGAAGTTTATTATTGGCATTATTTTTATGAGTAATGCCACCAATTTATTGGTTTTTATTTCGTCGGGCTTAGTGGCTGGTAAACCTGCATTTGTAAACGAAAGCACCCTGAATGTAAGCGATCTTGCCGACCCCATGCCACAAGCCTTGGTTTTAACAGCCATTGTTATTGGCCTTGGCATGGTTGTATTTATCCTTGCACTAAAATATAAATATTTTGAAGTAACAGGTACCGACGATTTGGACCAGTTAAAACAAACCGATTCACAAAAATGACACAAGTAGAATTACCCATACTCATACCTTTTGCGCTGGCTATAAGTTTGCTTATTTTCAACACGCCCAAATATGGTCGATGGATAGGCCCTATAGGCAGCCTAGCTATGATTGTAGCTTCGCTCTATCTTTTTACAACCCTTCAATCGGAGGGCATACTAACGCTTAATATGGGTGCTTGGGAAGCCCCTTTTGGCATCGTACTCGTAATTGATTACCTCAGTGCTTTGATGCTTGTGGTTTCATCCTTCATTCTGTTTGCCGTTTCGCTCTATGCGGTACGCTTTTTACCCGACGACATACCCTTGTCACGCTTTTTCTTTTTCTTTTTTACGCTCTCAATGGGTATAAACGGTGCCTTTATAACTGGTGATGTATTCAACCTGTATGTTTGGTTTGAAGTAATGCTCATCTCATCGTTTGTGCTGATAACCATGGGCCGAAAAAAAGAGCAGCTCGAAGGAGGCATTAAATACCTAGCACTAAACCTAATAGGATCCATGTTGTTTTTAGCCGGCTTGGGCTTACTTTATGGTAAAACAGGTACCCTCAACATGGCGCATCTAGCCCAAATACTTAAAAATGACGATCAGGCAATAATGATGAACACATCAGCCATCTTATTTTTTGTGGCCTTCGGCATTAAAGCAGCGGTTTTTCCGTTGTTTTTCTGGCTGCCTGCTTCGTATCATACGCCAAACATTACCATTACCGCATTATTTGCTGGCCTACTTACCAAAGTTGGGGTATATACGTTTATTCGGTTCTTTACCTTGTTCTTTGTTCAGGATCAGGTGTTTTGGCACAACTTATTGCTGATAGTTGCAGGAGCTACAATGGTTACAGGTGGTATTGCTGCCGCTTCGTATTACGACACACGACGCATACTTTCGTACCACATTATCAGTCAGATAGGCTATATGATTATGGGCTTGGGCATTTTTACACCTTTGGCAATAGCAGGTGCCATTTATTTTACCATGCATAATATGGTAGCTAAAACAGGCACCTTTCTAGCTGCTGGCATGATAGCCAAACTAAAAGGTACCTATCAGCTAAAAGAAGTGGGAGGATTATATAAACAAAACCCCTTATTGGCCATTTTATTTATTGTTCCGGCATTTGCATTGGCGGGCGTACCACCCTTGTCGGGCTTTTTTGCCAAATTTACGCTTATTAAAGCAGGTTTCGAAAATGGCAATTACATCATAACCATGGTGGCTTTATTAACTGGGTTGTTAACACTGTATTCGATGATTAAAATATGGAACGAAGCATTTCTAAAAAAGCAACCCGAAAATAAAAAGCACCAGGATGGCGTAGCTTTAAGCTGGCCCGACTATGTGCCTTTAGCACTATTGGCCTTAGTGTCGGTGCTTATGGGAGTATTTGCGGCTACATTGTTTAGCTACACTTTTGAGGCTGCCAATCAACTCATTGATCCAACGAACTATATTCAATCGGTATTAAACAACAAACAACCATGAACAGACTAAAGTTAATTTATTACATCCCTGAGTTTTTGGTTTTCTACATCTTTACATTGATTCAATCAAACTTTCAGGTAGCTGCTATTATACTTGCACCTAAAATGAATACGAGAGCCGAATTTATAGAGTTTTCGCTCGAAGTGCAATCGTCGGCAGGGTTATTGTTATTGAGTAATTTGGTTTCGATGACCCCAGGTACTTTAAGTGTTGACATTAGCAAAAATAAAAAAACACTACTTGTACATGCATTATTAATTCATGAAAATCAAAACACAGCAGCAAGTATTTATAGCTTACAAAAACGCATTTTACGATTAACAAATTAAAAAATATGAATGCATTGATACCCGAATATATATTATACATTGCCTTTGCATTTTTAATGTTGGCAATGATTATTACACTTATAAGACTATTAAAAGGTCCGAGCATTAACGATCAGATAGCAGCAATGGACTTAATATCATCAATAATTATTGGTTTAATACTCGTTTATTCTGTATTAATAAGCAATGCCATGTACTTCGACATACCCGTGATACTGGCTTTAGTATCGTTTATAGGCACCATTGCAGTTTCAACCTATATTTCTCAAAAAAATGGATAAATTAATTATTTCAATATTGATACTTTTAGGCTCCTTTTTTGTATTGATATCGGCCATAGGGCTACTACGATTCAAAGATTTATACGGCCGCTTACACGCTACAACCAAAGCTACCTCGTTTGGCATACTCTTATTACTGATAGGTGTAAGTTTGTATTTTAACGAAGTACATGTTTATATTAAAGCGCTGTTGATCATTATTTTCATTTACCTAACTGCTCCATTAGCAGCACATTCAATTGTCAAGTCGATACTTCCAAAAAACAAGAAGTTAACTGCCGACAGCGCAAAAGACACGCAAGAGAAAAAATAACTAGCTTTCGATAAAACTTTAAAATTAAATTAGTATGTTGGAAAAAAACAGAGTGATACTTATTAGTATTGCATTTATCATTGGATTTTCAAGCTTAGGTTTTTTTATTGGTAAATCAATAGAGCGATTCAGAAAAGAGGATCGTAGCATATCGGTGAAAGGCTTTTCGGAAAAAGAGGTGAAGTCGAACTTTGCTGTTTGGACTATAAAAACACGCATAACCACCAACGAACTTGCCGAAGGAAGTAAAAACAGCGAGGAAAACAAGAACAAAATCATCGCATTTTTACTCGAAAACGGACTGAAAAAAGAGGAGATTATTCAACAAAATTTGAATGTTACTGATAAACTTGCTCGCGAATACAGCAATGATGTTGGCGCATTTCGTTATATTATCGAAAATACCTTGCAAGTTCGTACCGTACATGTCGATTTGGTGGATAAGGTGAGCAAAGAAACCGATAAACTATTGAAAGCTGGCATTTTAATAGCCGAAAATAACGAATACAACCCTGCTATAAAATATTTATTTACCGGTCTCAACGACATTAAACCTCAAATGCTCTCGGAGGCAACTCAAAATGCCAAACAAGCTGCATCCGAATTTACCAAACAAAGTGATGTTAAACTTGGGAAGCTTAAAAAAGCGAGTCAAGGATTATTTTCAATAGTCGATAGAGATCAAGCAATTATCTCGCCATCGGGCGAAGGTGGGTATTACCAAGCAAATGTAAACGATATCTACAAAAAAGTAAAAGTGGTTGTAAGTGTAGAGTACTCTGTTGAATAATAAAACTAAATGAAACATGAATGAATTCGACTTGTTAATAGACTTACATAAAGATGGACATCGTCAAGGCCCTGGCAGTGTAAAAGATACGCTGAAAGCATTGAATATGTTAAATATTGATCTATCCAAACCGATGAAAATTGCCGACATTGGTTCGGGATCGGGTGCACAAACCATAACCCTTGCTCAACACATAGAAGGTGAGATTATAGCCGTTGATTTATTTCCTGAGTTTTTAACTAAGCTCAATGCCGATGCCTCAGAACTAGGTTTGCAAAATAAGATAAGTACCTTACAAAGATCAATGGATGCGTTGCCATTTACAAAAGAGGAATTTGATGTTATTTGGTCGGAAGGTGCGGTGTATATTCTTGGTTTTGAAGAGGGAATAAAACAATGGAAAGAATACCTTAAAACAGGGGGATACCTAGTTTTAAGCGAAATAACTTGGCTTACGAACGAAAGGCCACGCGAAATTGACGAACATTGGAACACTGAATATCCAGAAATTGCTACAGCGTCGTCCAAAATTAAAATCCTTGAGGATAATGGGTATTCGATAGTAGGATATTTTGTATTACCTGAAAGCAGTTGGATTGACAATTATTACTTGCCAATGGAGAATAGATTTGAAGCGTTTTTGAAACGTCACCCAAACTCCGAACTTGCCCTAAGCATAGTGGAAACTGAAAAAGAAGAAATTCGTAAATACAAAGAATTCAAAGCATTTTACAGTTATGGATTTTACTTGGCACGTAAACTATAAAGCAAAAGTCTAATCCCTTAAATTATTTCGGTTTTTTAATACTCCAATAACTATCATTCAAAACAAAAGCATTATTTCAAAAAAAGAAACTACTTTTGTGAATAGTCAAATAATTAAAATATGCAAAGAATTTTCGTTAGCTCACTAATTGTGCTTCTATGTAGCACCTTTGTTTTTTCGGCAAAAGTTAAACCAACCAAAAATGTGATTGTTATGATACCCGATGGCACATCATTAAGTGTGTTATCGGCTTCGCGATGGTTACAAACCTATCGTAACGAAGGTACAAAACTTGCTATCGACCCTTATTTGTGCGGCACAGTAACCACATTTTGCTCCAATGCACCTATAGGCGACTCCGCTCCTACTACATCGTGCTTTATGACTGGCATAGCGCAACAGGCTGGAAATATTTCGATATATCCTGTAGCCGACCCCAAAAACGACTTGGTGAAGCTAAACCCCGATAGTGCCTATCAACCGCTGGCTACTATACTCGAGGCCATGAAAATTGAACAGAAAAAAGCAGCCGGCTTAGTGGTTACTTGCGAATTTCCGCACGCTACACCTGCCGACTGTGCAGCGCATACCTATAGCCGTAAAAAATACGATATTATTGCTCCACAAATGGCATACAACAACTTAGATGTTGTGATTGGTGGTGGTAACGATTTTGTGTCGGACGAAATGAAACAGCATTTCAAAAACAATGGAACAACTTTGGTGCAAAACGACAAAAATGCGCTATTGAATTTTTCAGGTAATAAAATATGGGCTATTTACGATAAAAGGGATGTTCCTTTTGATCTTGATCGCGACACCACCAAAATTCCATCTTTAGCTCAAGCTACTTCAAAAGCGATTGAAGTGCTCGAAAAAAATAAAAATGGTTTCTTTTTAATGGTCGAAGGAAGTAAAATTGACTGGGCTGCACACGCTAACGACCCTGTAGCCATGATGAGTGAATATTTAGCCTTTGACAAAGCAGTAGCTGTGGTAATGGATTATGCACGAAAAATGGGAAACACCACGGTTGTTATTTTACCTGACCATGGCAATAGCGGCTTCTCGATAGGACGCAAAGACCTCTCGAACTATGCTGGAACAAGCATTGAAAAGCTTTTTGGCACTGCCTCCAAAGTGAAATTCACAGCAGTTGGCATCGAACAACGACTAAAAACCGCTGAACCTTCAGCCCTAAAAGAAACATTCAAGGCGCTTACAGGCATTGAACTGACCGACAAAGAAGACTCCGCATTTCACAAAGCAAAAAGCGCAAACAACACCGACTATACCGAAGCTGGAGAGGGTGAAAGTCTATCGAACTTAATTACAAAAACCCTAAACAGCCGCATGTACTTTGGATTTACAACCACGGGACATACAGGCGAAGAAGTATTTTTGGCTGCCTATCATCCCAAAGGTCATATCCCCACAGGAAACCTTCGTAACAACGAAATAAACAGCTATTTATTTAAAGCTGCTGGACTTAAAAAACCACTTCAAACGCTAACCTCCGAAATTTACGCACGCCACACCGACGTATTTAAAGGAATGAGTATGACCATCAATAAAAACGGTAAAACACCCGAATTAGTGGTTAAAAACGGCACTAAAACCCTTGTTATTCCGGCTTACAGTTCAATCGTATCATTCAACGGAAACAATCAGTCAATTGGTTCTGTTACAGTATATGTTGATAAAACAAATACATTTTACTTATCAGCAAAATTATACGATTTAATGAAATAAGGGCATTATGCAAACTGGTAGAACAACAAGTAAAGGTATATATATAATTAGGTTTATATATTGCCTTTTTTTGTTTATATCCAGCCTTCAGGTTTTAAAAGCACAACAAAATTATGTAATAAAAAAAATAACATTTACGGGCAATGAGCAAGTAACAAAATCAGAATTGCTTCAAAAAATATCATCCGCCGAATCCAACTTTATCAGCAAATATATCTTAAAAAAAGAACCTAGCTTTTACAGCGAAGAGTTTGCACAGATAGATGCCGAGTACATCAAAGCCTTATACCAAAGTCAAGGCTATTTGAATGTAAAAGTAAAACTCGATTCAGTACAAAAAAACGATGAAAAGAAAACCGTAAACTTATTTTATCACATCACTGAAAATGAACCATATCGAGTAAAAAATGTCATTTACAAGCTAAACAATAAGGAAGTAAAAATAGCTTCGGATAGTTTAATTCGTTCGGCTCGAAACTTTTTATTAATTCGCAAAGGGACTCGATTTATCGACAACAAACTTCTATTTGATGTTGACAAAATTACAAGCACACTACACAACAAAGGCTATGTTTATGCCGAAACGGATTATCAGCTAAAACTGTATCCCGACTCCAATTTAACCGATGTAATTTACAATATTAAAACGGATAAAAAATGCAGCATTGGCGAGATAAGAATAGAAGGTAACAACTACGTTAAAAACAAATACATCACAAATTTGCAGACTTTCAACACTGGCGATGCTTATAGGAACAAACCCTTTGATAGAATGCGCAAAAACTTATACAATTTAGAGCTTTTTCGCGTTGTTTCCATCATTCCCGAAAAAAACACACAAACACGTATCAACCCAATACCCATCCGAATATTTTTACAAGAAATGCCGCGTTGGAGCACCAAATTTAATGTAGGTTGGGGTACCGAAGATAAAATGCGTGTATCAGGCGATTTTACCTTTCGATCACTTTTTGGCAGTTCACGTCGACTCAATTTGGTAGTAAAACACTCAGCAATAAACCCATATTACGCTAGTTTAATGTGGATTGAACCTCACTTTTTCATTAATAACCTTTCGTTTATCGTTAACCCCTATATCAAAAAAGATATTGAGCCAGGCTATACCTCGCAAGTATATGGCGTTAATTTCCCGATAAGCTATAAAATAAACAGCAAGCTAACAAGCTCCTTTAGTTATTATTTGGAGCGTGTAAAACAAGATGTGGATAGTACCGACGTGGACATAGCAAACCCTGAGAATGATAAATTTCAGTACAACAAATCGGGTATATGGGCCAAAACAAGCTTTAGCAATGCCGAGCCCAAAGAGTCACCCACCAAAGGTGTTAGCATAAGCGTAGCTGCAAAACTCAATGGCTATTTGCTAGGTTCCGACTTTAACTATACACGCATCATGGGCGATATCCGATTGTATCAAAAATGGGGTAAATTCACCTTTGCCGAACGCTTGATGATGGGAACCGTACAATCGTCGGACAGTGCTGAATTTATACCTGTTGAAGATCGCTTTTATTCTGGTGGGATGAACTCAAATCGCGGATGGGGACGATGGCAAATAGGCCCTAAACGGTCCAACGGCACACCACTCGGCGGAAAAAGCATACTCGAAACAAATTTCGAAGTCCGACATCCAGTGTTTTGGCGAATAGAAATTGCGGGTTTTATTGATGCTTCAAACGTTTGGCACAACGATGCAGTATATCGTTTTGGCGATTTGAATGTGGCTGTAGGTGGCGGACTTCGCATTAACACACCTATTGGCCCACTGCGTTTTGATGTGGGTTGCCCTGTGTGGAACGAGAAAACAAAAGTGCAGTTTAATGTAAGTGTTGGACAAGCTTTTTAATCAACTACAATGAGTACATTACTTAAAATACAGAACCTATTTCTGGGCACCTTACGATGGTTAATTGTAAGCGTGTTAGTGCTTTTTGTGCTTATTTTAGTACTAACCCAAACCGAATTTGGCAAAAAACAAATCGTAAAGTATGCCCAACAAATAGCCAACAAAAGCCTAAATGCTGAGTTGCAAATTGCTAAACTCGATGGAAATATTTTTAGTTGGCTCAGTTTAAGCAATATCGTATTGTTGCAAAACAACGACACAATTGTACACATAGATAAACTCGAACTGAGTTATCAACTTATCGATTTGTTTGACAATCGCATTACCTTTAATCAAATCACACTCAACAACCCAACCATCAATTTGGTGCAACTTGCCGACTCCAGTTGGAATGTGGAGCATATAGTAAAGCCCGACACCCTAGCACAAGACACCAGCAGCGGTAGTTTCGACATGTTACTTACCGTGCACGAATTTATCATTAGCAATGGAAATGTTGCCATCCACTCCACCGATACCGTTTTTCCGCAACAAATTAGCAGCATCGACACCCGCTTAACAGCTAGTTATGCCACAAACCAACAGAAAATTAACGTATCTAGTTTTAATTGTTCAATAACAAATCCAGACTTTACAATTAAAAACTTCAGAGCTCAACTTACGAATAATGCCGATCAAATTTTAGTTGATTTAATGCTTAAAACAGCCCAAAACAAGGCCTATATCAATGGAAATTATTATTTCGACAATATTCAAAAATCAGAAATTAACGCAAGTACGACAGCCTTAGAACTTAGTGAGTTTAGCCATTGGATACCGAAACAATTCCAGCTCAAAATTAAACCTATCGCCCACATTACAGCCAAAATTGAAAACAAAAAACTGAAGGCCAGCTTAAAGATCGAAACCCCTAAACAACATGCAAAACTCGATTTACAGTCTACTCAATTTGTGAAAAAATTTATTGAGAACCTGACCGTAAACAGTCCCGACTATCAACTACAGCTTGAGTTACACAAGCTCGATCTGCGCGATTGGATGAACGACAGAAGCATGAATTATGTGCTCAATGGCACTATTAACGCAGATGCCACCGGAAATAACGTGGACGATTTGAGCCTAAAACTTCAAACCAAACTAAACAACACATTTGTTACAGGCGTACCAATCAGTCGGTTCGAATCAAATTTAAATTATAACGAAGGTACTTTAGCAGGTAAAATACTCCTAAAAGGTGGTTTTGGTACTATTTACATTCAACCTAAAACTACCAATAGTTTGCAAAAAAACATCGCATACACTGTTGATTTAACCACCGAAAACCTCAATATAGCACCCTTTATGGGGGAAAGTTACCCTACCGACATCAACATGAAGTTGGGGGTAAAAGGCAGGGGTTACAATCCCAAAAACATGCAATTAAAAGCCCTACTTAAGATGAAACCATCAAAAGTGCTAAGCTTTGAAATCGATACCGTTTTTGCAAACATCGATTACATCAAACAAAATATCGATTTAAAAAACTTCTTTATTAAAACACTTTCGTCGGACCTAAGCATCTCGGGAAATTTCCATCAGCGCGACACCTCCAACATGCAAGCACTATTGAACGTGTACGACGCACGCGAATTAGCTGCTCTGGCTGGTATCGACAGTGCCAACACCAGCGGGTCGTTGAGAGCAGAGCTTTACGGACTACCCAACGAGCTAAAAGCTGATCTGATACTTCAATTAGATAGCAGCTATTACAATACTATAAAATTAAATTCCTTATTGCTCAACGCAACTACAGCTATCAAAAACAAAAAGCTAAACATTGATGCACAGGCTACTGCCCATAATATCAATGCTGCTGGTTTCGTTATTGATTCGATAATCGGAAGCGTAAACTCGGACTTAAAACAGCATCAATTGGCTCTGAAAGCAGCTAACAAAGACATTCAGGCGCATATAAACTCGCGCGTGGCTGTTTCCGATAAAATACGGATGGATATTGACTCCTTGGGCATTAACTACAAAAACTACAATTGGCTACTCAAACCAGATAGTACCCGCATTGAAATAGCACAAGACAAATACGCAATTACGAACTTTGAGTTACAATCTACAGGAAAAGATAGTATTCAATCGGCCTCACTCAATGGCACATTTAGTTTAAATGCCGACGAAGATTTGAAACTAAAACTACGCAACATTTACTTGCCACAAGTCTATGCATTGTTTTATAACGACGACAAACTCAATGGGAATCTTTCGTTTGATGTTGATTTAGGAGGCACTGCTTCAAATCCAATTATCGATGCAAACTATCAACTCAACAATAGCTCCTACGACGATTATTCATTCAACAAATTTAAAGGCAACTTTAGTTATGCCGACAATTGGGTGCAAACAAACACAAGCCTTATTGCCCTGGATAGTGCGAGCATTAATTTGCAAGCCAAATTACCACTGGCCATACGTATTGATAGTATGACCGTTGATACCGAAAATTTCAAAAACCAACCGCAATGGGGACAGTTATCAATGGATAGTGTACCTCTTGCATTAGCTAAAGCCTTTTATCCGTTCGATCAACTTGATGGTGTAGCCAATGCAAATTTAACTTTGGGTGGCACGCCTGCTGAACCAAAACTCGACGGTAAGTTTAATTTAAAAGATGGCTTGCTCAAAATATCGAATTTCGGCATCGATTACCGCAATATCAACACCAATATTTTATTTAAAAATCAATCTTTATTGCTCGATACACTCCATATGAACAGTAAAAAGGGCGTGATTACGGGCAATGGCAACGTGCAGTTTGCTTCAAAGTTAATGGAGGCTAAAATGGATAATGCCAATATTAATTTAGGATTTAGCAAATTCAGACCGTTCGACCACCGACAATTCAACATGGAGGTGGATGGTTTTGTGAATTTAAAAGCGAACAACGATAGCACACGCTTTACGGGCGAGCTTTCCATCCCCGAAACAATGATTTATCTTCCGGCCGTTTTTAAATTAATGAAGAAAAACACATTGCCCGACATCCCAAAATCGCTCCTTGCGGCTCAGTTAGCCAAAGATAGCCTACTTTATAACAACCCCGAAATTCAGATTCTTGACAACGACAGTCTCGTTTTTCCGAAGGATGCCCTTATGCTGCCACCTTATTTATCGAATTTACAAGGGAAAGTTAAAATTAAAATTCCACGCAATATGTGGATTAAAAATGATGATATGCGCTTGGAACTATCGGGCGACATTGAACTGATTAAAAACCTGAACTTCTTCGAAATTTTTGGTGATATCAATGTTGTACGTGGTCAGTACGACCTTTTAGGTAAAATATTTATTCTAAAATCTGGAATAATAACTTTTGAAGGAGGAGAAGAAATGAACCCGCGCCTCGACATGGAAGCGCATTATAATTTCAGAGATACCGAACGCGAAAGTCGCACCATTAAACTCCTTATTGGTGGAAATATGTACAGCCCTGAGTTTAAATTCAAATACGATGATCAGGAAATTAGCGAAGGCGATGCCATATCGTATATTGTTTTTGGGGCAAGCCTTTCGGCACTTGGCGAAATTGAATCGCAAAGCTCAAGTGCCGGCGACTTAGCGAAAATGGCAGCTGCCTCACTGCTTTCGTCGCAACTCACTAAGCTGCTAGGCAATACCTTGAACATGGATTTTGTGGAGTACCGCAACAGTAGCTCTTTCGACAACGCATCACTCACCGTAGGTAAATACCTCACCAACAAGCTATTTATAAGTTACGAGCAAAACATTGGAAAGCTCGAAAACGACGACACCGACCGTTACAATTTGCGTCTCGAATATGAATTTTTGAAATACCTGTTTTTTGAGCTCAACAGCTCATCGCGGAGCAATGGTTTGGACCTTATTTTTAAATTCGACGAAAAGAATAATCCTTTTGTAAAAAAGAATAAGAAATAAGCCACACGTAACGAAGTGTTTTAATACACAAATTACGCAAACTCACAGCATTTGCCACGTGTTCGCGTAATTTGCATTTAGTCTGTTTTGATATATTGTTGTCCAGTAAAAATCTTATATTCTTCACTACGTTCAGAATGACAATGATTTACGTTGAATCACTGAATGTCATCTCGAACGAAGTGAGAGATATCAGATTTTTTTAAAAACAAAACTTTTTAGCGGACAATACTGATTTTAATACTCCTATTAATTCGATATTTTCACACCTACAAAAAACGAGCGTGGTAAACTCGGCCCATACACATATCCCGCATCGCGAAGTGCGCCCTTGTCTAAATCCTTTTGGTAACTATCGAACACATTTTTAACACCCGTGCTCAATTGCATGCCTATCCCTTTTAACCTGAAATCGTAGCTTGCTTTGAGGTTTACATCGGCAAACGAGGGTGTTTTCTCCAATCTATCCTCCGATATATATCCCGCAAAATGTGGTGCAAGCATGCTACCCGTATAAGCTCCTGTAGCATTGAGCAGCCATTTTTTGGTCACATTGTACGATACCGAAAAATAGCCATAATTGGATGGTGTACGTAGCATTTTACGCGTTGCAGCTACTGTTGCATCATTACTCCAACGCTCAGCTACATCGTACAAACTCTGTTGAATGGTATAGCCAAACTGTACTTGCATCGGCTTCCAAGGCACCAGCTTAGCTTCAATATTCACGCCACTCACACGCGCTCCCGATCCATTTTGACGTTCCGATACCAGCAAGCCATCGCCATTTAAACCCTGATCAACCATCAAAAAAACATCGTTGATGCGGGTCGAAAAGCCCTCTACCAGCAAGTTAGCTTCAACTTTACCTAGTTTAAAATAATAATCGAACGAAGTACTTAGGGTATGTGAGTATTCAGGTCGAAGGTTGTTGGCCATGGTCACCAAACGCACAGTACCACCTACTGCATCGAGGTGCAAATCTTCGTCGAAAGCTTGTGGAGCCCTAAAACCAGCGGCATAAGATCCACGCCAATTTAAGTCTTTTGTAAAATTATACTTCATGGTAACACGCGGACTAAACACCACCTTTTTCAATAAATTATGCTTATCAAGTCGTCCGCCTAGCAAGAAATTCATCCGCGCATTTTTCCATTCGTTTTGCAAAAACAAACCCGTTGTTTGCGTAGTTTGTTTCAAAAACCGATTATAACCAGGCATTCTATCGTCAATATCATCATATTGATGTTCCAAGCCAGCAGTCAGTTCGGCAGGCATAAACAACAAATTATCAAAGTTACGCACATATTGTGCACCCACCACAGCCGTTACATTATCCGTATTTCCGTAGGCATTTAAGTCCTGCTGCACACCATAATAGCTTTGGCGTACCACTTTTTGCAACGAGGTATAAGCATTTACTTTGTGCTTGCTATCGGCACTGAACCAGTTGTAAGCCAGTCCACCACCATTTATTTCGTGCTCCAGCTGTTCAGTAATATCCGTTAAGTGTGGCTGCAAATCAAAACCATTGCCTCCACGTCTGAACTCATTAATATTATGATACTCCAGGGTAAGTTTACTCTGCGAACTAAGTCGGTAATACGACCGCATACCTATGGTATGATTTTGCAACTGCGGCGCTTCCGAAAATCCATCGCCGTTGGCATCAAAAGGTGTACGATTGCGATACATGCCATACAAATACATGCCCGCCTTGTTGTCGCCCGACACGATGGATGTATTTAGATTCACCGAATGATCGGGCGCATTACCCGTTTGCTGCCAGTTGTAGCCAGCCGAAAAACTATTGTTCAGCGCCTCCTTGGTAATAATGTTGATAGTTCCCGCTATGGCGCTCGAACCATACAAGGCCGAACCGCCACCACGCACCACTTCCACACGTTCAATCATATTCACAGGAATCTGCTCCAAGCCATACACGCCCGATAGTGCACTGAAAATGGGTCTACTATCAATCAAAATTTGCGAGTATTGCCCCTCAAGACCATTAATACGAACCTGCGAAAAACCACAGTTATTACAATCGTTCTCTACTCGCACCCCTGGCTGAAAGTTCAAGCCATCGGCCATACATACCGAGTTGGTCGCCAAAAACACCTTCGGACTAATCACACCAACCACTACCGAAGCATCCTTACGACTGGTTTCGTTACGGTTAGCACTCACCACCACCTCATCAAGCGACAGGGCACTCTCCTCCGTTACAAAGTTTAATTCGAGCGTTTTACCTTCTGATAAAACAAGTTCTTTTTCAACCGATTTATAACCTACACCACTCACTTTAATGGTCAGTTTACCTGTGGGCAGGTTTTTTAAATAATAATGTCCCGAATTATCGGTTGAACTACCTATAACCGTATTATTCACCGTTACATTTATAAACGGAATATGCTCACCCGTTTTACCGTTTTTTACATCGCCAAAAATATTGGCATCCGTGTTTTTTTGCGCAAAAATTGTTGTACTGCATAGCAATACAAATAGTATCTTGAATATTGATTTCATAAAGTTTTGTTTTGAAAATAACATATATTGATTTACAAGATGCAAAAGAACATCTTATATCAATGGAGAAAAAAAGCGTAAGAAATTTAAACTAGAATGGAAGGTGGTGCACGTAGACTAGTATAAAGCACATCGGCCCCTAAATTAGCAACTAATTGAGGACACAAAAAAACATCAATAAGTTTTACGATTGGAATACCTATTTGTGGGATTCTCGTTTCGGCCGACCATGTATACTGATTGTAATCATGGATCAACTTTAACTCATCTTGTGTGTGTTGAGGTAACTGAATTGGAGTTGACGAATCGTCGAACCAATAAAAATGTGAATGGCAAAAAACAACTCCATCAACTGAATGAGTATGATAGAACATACTGATACTACCGTAATGTCCAATGAACATGATCAGTAATAACAATCGTACTAATTTATATGGAGTAGTTCGTTTTATAACTTTCAATTTAATGATTTAAAATCCTAAACCAATAATGAAGGTTGATTGTTCGTATATTTATCGAATTTTAGTTTCATATCAACTACAAAACAACAATACACACAATTAACTAATTAAATTACTGCAATTTATATCAAACATAAAAAAACAGGAATTTATATCGTCAATAGAACACTACAAAAAATCCCGAATCAAAAAAGTATATAAGACACACCATTTTTAATTACCTTTGCATGCAAAACGATAATTTTTTGATAAATGAAAGTATACCTCGCACCTTTACAGGGCCTTACCGATTGGATTTTCAGAGAAGCTTTTTCGGAACACATCGGTCGTTTCGACAAAACATTTACCCCTTTTGTGCGTATGCAGCAGGGCGAGTTTTACCGTCCGAGCCAGTGCAACGATTTACTGCCTAGCAACAACAGCTTCCAGAAACCGGTACCCCAATTTTTGGGCAACGACACACTTTCGTTTAAAAAATTCGAAGAGCTCTGCCTTGAACACAATTATACCGAAGTAAATATCAACATGGGCTGCCCCTACCCCATGGTTACAGGCAAACGCATGGGGGCTGGCTTGCTTGCAAACCCGAGCATATTGGCCAACTTACTCGAAGGTGCTTTTACAAACACTAGCCTTCAGATATCCGTTAAATGCCGCTTGGGACTCGACGAGGCCACGCAGTTTGCCGAGCTGGTTAGCATATTCAATAGCTTTCCGCTACACGAACTAATTATACACCCACGCCTAGGCAAACAACAATACAAAGGCACACCCGACCAAACCAACTTTGCCCACTACGCCCCACAGCTAAAGCATTCGGTTTGCTACAATGGCGATATCACTAGCCCTGCCGATGTCATTGAAATACAAACACTTTACCCTGCACTTTCCAGCATCATGATTGGGCGTGGCGTGGTCGAAAACCCATTTCTGCTATCGCAACTACGCAAAGAAACACTAAGTACCGACGAAAAAGTGAAGATGTTACGCAACTTTCACCTATCCATGATTGCGCATTGTAAAACAAAATACGCTAGCGATTTACACTTTCTCAAACGCATGGAAGAACTTTGGGAATACCATCATACGATATTCGAAAACGGCCACAAAGTGTATAAACAAATTCGCAAAAGCCGAACATTGGCGCAATACGAAGAAGCTGTTTTTAAGGCAATAAATAGCTTTGAGGACTAAAATTCAATAGAGAGAGTATCATAAAAAAAACATAATACAGATTCAACGTTTTGTTTTTCAAAATATTTTATATCTTTGTTTCGTAAAATAGAACAATATGAAGATTGTATCACATAAAAAATTAGTTGACTTCTATTCCAAGCATCATAAATCCAAAATTCCGCTTGAAAACTGGTATAAAACAGCCAAATGCGCCAAATGGAAAAATTATGCAGATATAAAAAAAGACTTTAATTCTACGGATGCATTAGGTAATCAACGCTATATTTTCAACATCAAAGGAAATGACTATAGACTTGTTGTTATCATTCAATTTGCACATGAATATTTATATATTCGTTTCGTCGGATCACACTCTGAATATGACAAAATTGATAGCAATACCATTTAAAAATTTTGCAATATGGAAACAAAACTAACAGAAGCTGTTTATAAAACGGCACTTGAACGGATAGAAGAACTCCTACCAATGGTATCCGACAATACGCCCATATATGATAGAAAGGCAATTGAATTAAAAATAATGTCGGATATTGTAATTGAATACGAAGAATTAAATTACCCAATTTCTTCGCCATCTTTTATTGATGTACTAAAAATGCGTTTAGAAGAAGAGTCAATGACTCAACGTACATTCGCAAAAAAAATTGGAGTTTCACCGTCCCGCATCAGCGAATATCTTTCGGGTAAAAGCGAACCCACTTTAAAAGTGGCTCGTTCAATAAGTCAACTACTTCATATTGATCCTTCAATTGTATTGGGGGTATAATTTTAGTATGAAGATGGAAAACACATTTCAAGTAATGAAACGAGTACTTATAATCACCTATTACTGGGTTCCTAGTGGCGGATCGGGCGTGCAACGATGGGTGAAGTTTGCTAAATACTTACGACAATTTGGCTGGGAACCTATTATTTACACCCCGCTAAATCCGGAGTTTCCTGCGATCGACAAATCGCTCGAAAAAGATTTGCCTACCGACTTGCAGGTGATTAAAATGCCTATTTGGGAACCCTACAACATCTACCGCAACTTGACAGGCAAAAAAAATCAGCCCATCAATGCTGGATTTATTTCCGAAGGCAAAAAACAGGGCTGGAAAGATAAACTATCCATCTGGATTCGGGGGAATTTTTTAATTCCAGACCCGCGCCGTTTTTGGATTAAACCTTCCGTGCGCTATCTCCAAAGCTATATTCAAGACAATCCCGTAGATGCGATTATCACTACCGGGCCGCCACATTCGATCCATTTTATTGGGTTGGGACTCAAAAAACACTTCCCCAATCTACCGTGGATGGCCGATTTTAGGGATCCGTGGACCAATATTTACTATCATTCGGACCTCCAACTCACCAAATGGGCCGATGCCGTGCACCACCGCCTCGAAAAACAAATTGTGCAAGGTGCCGACACCGTGCTCGTTGTTTCTACACGCACCCGCGATGAGTTTGCCAAACACAAGCCCAAAGCCATTGAACTTATTACCAACGGTTACGACTCGGAGGATGCTCAGCAGCTGGATGTAAAACTCGATAGCAAGTTTAGCATTGCTCACATTGGACTTTTTATTGAGAGTCAGAACCCCAAAAAGCTGTGGAAAGTGCTGAGCGAACTGTGTACCGAATTACCCGATTTTGCTACCGACTTGCACATTCATTTAATTGGTAAAATTGACTTCTCCATTATCCAACACATCAAACAAGCTGGTCTCGAAGCCAACGCCACCATAGCACCCTATATGCCACATGCCGACGTTATCAAAATTCAACACGCCTCGCAGGTGCTCTTGCTGCTACTTGTTAACAAGCCCAACACCGAGTCGGTAATACCTGGTAAGCTGTTCGAGTATTTCAATGCTCGCCGCCCCATACTAGCTATTGGCCACACCAATGGCGACTCAGCTGCACTTATCAACAGCACTGGAGCTGGCGCCATTGTTGATTTCGACGACGAAAAAAGCCTCAAAAGCTTTGTTGTTGAGGCCTACCAACAGTACAAAAAAGGCACACTCACCTGCAACTCTAGCAATATCGAACAGTATTCGCGCCGCAACTTAACCCACAAGCTAAGCAACATTTTAAACACCCTCAGTCAAAAGTAATATGTTACAATCGGCACAAAAATTAATCGCACTCCTGCTGCTAATGCTTTTCGCTACGGGTACGTGGGCTCAAATTACCGACAAAAAAATGACCTCTGGCTTCCGCACCACCAACGGACGCAAAATCGATGTGCTCGTTATCCACTCCACCTTCAACAACTCGGGCGGCGACCACTACGACACCGATAAAATCATCAAACAATTTGTGCGCTACGGCGTTAGTGCCCATTACCTCATAGGGCGTGCAGGTGAAATATACCGCTTGGTCGACGAAAAAAACGTAGCCTACCACGCCGGCAAAAGCGCTCTCCCCAATGGTCGCACCAACCTCAACAGCTGCTCGCTGGGCATCGAACTCATGTGCTCTTACACCGACTCGGTGGCCGAACCACAGCTACAAGCACTCATCACACTTACCCGCGATATTCAGTCGCGCCACAAACTAAACTTTATCCTGCGCCATTCCGACATTGCTCCCGCCCGCAAAACCGACCCCTGGAACTTCAACTGGAACAGATACTTGGTATTGTTGGAAGACAGGAGTAAGAGGTAAGAGGTAAGGGGTAAGAAGTGAGCAGTTTGCAGTAAGCAGTAAGCAGTAAGAGGTAAGAGGTAAGAGGTAAGAGGTAAGAAATAAGAGGTAAGAAGTGAGAAGTGAGCAGTAAGCTGTAAGAGGTAAGCAGTAAGCAGTAGGAGGTATGACATACAAACTTGGCAGGTAGTATTCACAGAACTGTGTCTAATATTATTTTTTCGAAAAGAAGAATTATACCTGCCCTTTAAGATATTTACTAGCACTTGGGCAAGGGTGGCAAGGTACGCTGCCACATGTTTACCCT
>Ga0114938_1000064_pt1 | contig 84373 bp, 59 predicted proteins | sample AshMeaBigSpring_FD_88675 | JGI IMG/M metagenome (GOLD analysis project Ga0114938, IMG submission 88675) | Groundwater microbial communities from Big Spring, Nevada to study Microbial Dark Matter (Phase II) - Ash Meadows Big Spring | ecosystem: Environmental > Aquatic > Deep subsurface >...
CCGAAACTAAAGGAGGAGATAGAGTTGGCCTACAACGAGCAATTGGGGGTAGACAGCAATGTAGAAATGCGAAGCAAGACAATCGAGGCTGAAAAAGAGAGGAAAAACTCGGTCGATTTACTGCGATTGCTTAAGGCGGAGTTGGAGATTGCTTATCGACCGGATACCACGCGCAGAGATGAGCTATTGAAGCAATTCGGACTTTTCGGCAACCAATTCACCAGAAAGCAGCAGGACGTATTGGAGCAACTTCATCGGGCAAAACTATCTCTCAGCAAAGAACTGATAGCCGAGATGACCGCAAAGGGAGTAGACCCTGTATTGTTAGCAAAAATTGCAAAACAGGCAGATGTAGCGAGGCTGACTTTCAGCGAGCAAAAGAATACCAAAGGATTGCGTAAGGATATCACTGCAAACTCTATCAGTGAATTGAATAAGATTTTCTGTGATGTGATGGATATTTGCCGGCTAATTCAGATTCTCTATTCGGCAGACAATCAAACAAAACAGAAATTCTGCTTCACGACAGTACTCAGCCAGATAAAGAAGACTGCCAAAAAGCCAACAACCGAAGGCAGCAACGAATCTTCTGCTCAGAGCCCGGACAATTCTGAAAAGACTACCTTACAAAAGGGTGCCTGAGAATAATCGGTTTTACTAGTTTGAATATAATCGGCGGGAAGTGATTTTCGCCGATTTTTTTGTCTTATTCCGGAAATAAAATGACGCTATGCAACACACAGTACAGAAGAGAAATCTTCCCGCAAGACGACCAACCAAGATAGCCGGGTTGAAACAGTATTACGTTACGAAATAACCGTCAATAGCAGCTCTACACAGAAAAACAGCAATCCTCCGATAGCAGATAGTAGCTCTTCGACAGCATTTCGCAGCTCTCTGACAGAAGTTCGCAGCTCTTTGTCGGCATTTCGCAACTACGCGACAGCATTTCGCAGCTTCACGACGGCATTTCGCAGCTTCGCGACAGCATTTCGCAGCTCTTCGACGGCATTTCGCAGCTTCACGACAGTATTTCGCAGCTCTTCGACGGCAGTTAGTAGCTCTCTGACGGGAGTTCGCAGCTCTTTGTCGGCATTTCGTAGGTTCGCAACAGCATTTCGTAGGTTCGCGACAGCATTTCGCAGCTTCACGACAGCATTTCGCAGCTCTTCGACGGCAATTAGTAGCTACAAAACCAAAATCAAAAAGAGGCTGTCGCAAACCCGCGACAGCCTCTTTTTATATTGCAAAGAAATAATTTCTTTTAGTCGGCCAGCTTAGCGCAAAGGTATTCGCGGTTGAGGCGGGCGATGTTGCTGATAGAGATGTTTTTGGGACACTCTGCTTCGCAGGCACCAGTGTTGGTACAGTTACCAAATCCGAGTTCATCCATTTTAGCAACCATGGCTTTGGCACGACGGGCTCCTTCTACTCTACCTTGTGGCAACAGGGCAAACTGGCTCACTTTGGCAGAAACGAAAAGCATTGCCGATGCATTTTTACAAGCGGCCACACAAGCACCACATCCGATACAAGAAGCCGAGTCCATTGCCTCATCTGCATCTACTTTAGAAATAGGTATTGCATTGGCATCGGGCACACCACCGGTGTTCACAGAAACGTATCCACCAGCCTGCATGATTTTGTCGAATGCAGTACGATCTACCATCAGGTCGCGGATAACCGGGAAACCGGCAGAACGCCACGGCTCGATAGTGATTGTTTCGCCATTTTTGAACTTACGCATGTGAAGCTGGCAGGTTGTTACATCTTCATCGGGCCCGTGTGGGTGTCCGTTGATGTAGAGCGAACACATACCGCAGATACCTTCGCGGCAATCGTGGTCGAACACAACAGGTTCCTGACCTTTGTTTACCAACTCTTCGTTGAGCATATCCAGCATCTCCAGAAAAGAGCTGTCTGTAGACACACCATTCAACGGGTAGGTCTCGAATGTTCCTTTTTCTTTCGGACCTCTCTGACGCCAAACTTTCAGCGTTATATTTATTGATTTTTCCATTGGATTTTTTTAGTTACGAGTTACAGGTTACATGTTACGAGCTAATAGCGAGGTATTGCAACTGTTACTCAATTCATAATTTAGTTTTGGGTTACGAGTTACGGGTTACGGGTTACAAGGTACGCGATAAAAGCGGGGTGTTGCAACTGCTACCCGGTTCATAATTTAGTTAATCGCATTTTCTGTTCGGGTTTTAATAGACTTAATCAGAGCAGATGTCATTCTGATGATTTCGAGAATCATTTCCTGAATTTGATCTGAAATATCTTTCAACAGAAAGCCTAACTCCTGTGAAATGATAATTTGCGTTTCAAGTTCAGATGCCGATCCCAGAGTGATATAAAGAAAATGCATCAGTTCCTTTTCAGATTTTCGTCCGCATCCTTCAGCAATATTGGAAGGAATTGAAACTGCACTTCTTCTAATCTGTGAAGTCAGTCCAAACTGCTCAGCTCTTGGAAATGATTCGGTAACGTTATAAATGAACTTTACCAAATCTATTCCCTTTTGCCAAACTTTTAGTTCTTTATGACTTGTCATCCTCTTTTTGTCTATTTACAAAGTTGCAGGTTTTGCAGCTGCTTGTAACCTGTAACTTGTAACCCGTAACCGACTACGCTTTATAATTACGTTGTTGAACCTTGATAAATTCGTAGTTGAGGTCTTCTTTCAACAATTCGGGTTCTTTGTCCTCACCGTTGTATTTCCAGCAGCCAACATACGAGAATTTATCGTCCTGACGCAAAGCTTCTCCCTCTTCGGTCTGATACTCTTCGCGGAAGTGACCACCGCAAGACTCTTCGCGATGCAGAGCATCTTTGGCCATCAGGTATCCGATTTCGATAAAGTCGGCTACACGAAGTGCTTTCTCCAGCTCAACATTGAGGTCGTTGCCCGAACCCGGGATGCGAACATTCGAGTAGAACTCTTTGCGCACCTCTTTGATTTTGGCTAATGCGTTTTCGAGACCGGCCTTGTTGCGACCCATTCCTACGAAATCCCACATAATCAGACCCAATTGTTTGTGCAACGAATCCACAGAACGTGTTCCCTTGATGCTCATCAATTGGTTGATACGATCCTGAATGGCTTTTTCGGCCTGTTCGAACTCCGGCAACGAAGTGCTGAAACGCGGAACGCGAATCTGATCTGCCAGGTAGTTTTGAATAGTATAAGGCAATACGAAATAACCGTCGGCCAGACCCTGCATCAGCGCAGAAGCACCCAGACGGTTTGCGCCGTGGTCAGAGAAGTTAGCCTCTCCGATAGCGAACAAGCCGGGGATTGATGTTTGCAATTCGTAGTCAACCCAAACGCCACCCATGGTGTAGTGGATAGCCGGATAAATCATCATCGGCGTATTGTAAGGATTTTCGTCAACGATTTTTTCGTACATCTGGAAGAGGTTACCATAACGGGCCTCAACTGTTTTTTGACCCAAACGCTCGATAGCAGCCGAGAAGTCGAGGTAAACAGCCAGTCCGGTAGCACCAACTCCGAAACCTGCATCGCAACGCTCTTTGGCCGCACGTGAAGCCACATCGCGGGGAACGAGGTTACCGAAAGCAGGGTAACGACGCTCCAGATAGTAGTCGCGATCGTCCTCTTTCAAATCGGTTGGTTTCTTTTTGCCGGCGCGGATAGCCTCTGCATCTTCTTTCTTTTTAGGAACCCAGATACGACCATCGTTACGCAAAGACTCCGACATAAGCGTCAGTTTCGACTGCGACTCTCCGTGAACGGGGATACAGGTCGGGTGAATCTGAGCGTAGCAAGGATTTGCAAAGTAAGCTCCTTTTTTGTAAGCCTGAATAGCGGCAGAACCGTTTGATCCCATCGCGTTGGTAGAGAGGAAAAATGCATTTCCGTAACCACCGGTGGCGATTACCACAGCGTGAGCAGCAAAACGTTCGATTTTACCGGTTACCAGGTTGCGGGCAATGATTCCGCGTGCACGGCCGTCGATAACCACAACGTCGAGCATTTCGTAACGGGTATATAATTTTACAGAACCCTGATTTACCTGACGGCTCAAAGCAGAGTACGCGCCAAGCAACAACTGTTGTCCTGTTTGACCTTTGGCATAGAAAGTACGCGATACCTGCGCGCCACCGAAAGAGCGGTTGTCTAGCAATCCGCCATATTCGCGGGCAAAAGGTACACCTTGCGCCACACACTGGTCGATGATGCTGTTGGCAACTTCGGCCAAACGGTGTACATTGGCTTCGCGTGCACGGTAGTCACCCCCTTTGATTGTATCGTAAAACAGACGGTAAACGCTGTCGCCGTCGTTTTGGTAGTTTTTAGCTGCATTGATACCACCCTGAGCTGCGATAGAGTGCGCGCGACGGGGAGAATCCTGGATGCAGAAGTTCATCACATTGAAGCCTAATTCGCCCAGCGAAGCGGCGGCAGAACCTCCGGCCAAACCTGTTCCCACCACGATGATGTCGAGGCGACGTTTGTTAGATGGGTTTACTAATTTTTGGTGAGCTTTGTAATAACTCCACTTCTCGGCCAACGGGCCTTGTGGAATTTTAGAATCTATCTTTGTCATAACGAATATTTTTCTGTTGTTTCTATAATCAATTAGCGCAAGAGCAGTTACCAATCATGTAGAAGTAAACCACTACAATAGCAAATCCGATGAAAATGATGGTCGAAAATGCATTGGCAATGCACTTCAGACGGGGCAACCAGGTTCTGTTGCTCAGGCCAATGGTTTGAAACGCGCTCCAGAAACCATGAGTGAGGTGAAACCACAAAGCAGCAAACCAGATAAGATACAATCCACTGTAAACAGGCGATGCGAAAAGCTCTTTAATCAGGGTACCACCCGCTTCGCTCTCCATACCAACCAGTTCGGCAAACATCATTTTGTACCAAAACTGATAAAGGTGAAGACCTGCGAAACCCAATACGATAGCGCCCAAAACAAACATGTTTTTAGAGGCCCATTTTACCTCTTTCGGTGCATCGGTGTAGGCGTAAGATTGATTACCACGTGCTTTTTGGTTTTGCAGAGTAAGCATACTTGCATAAACAATGTGCACAACGAAACCGGCTACCAACACCAGTGTTCCCACCAATGCATACCAGTTTACTCCCAGAAATTCACATACTTCGTTGTAAGCATCCACCGAAAAGACGGCGACCACATTCATCGACATGTGAAAAAGCAAAAACAGAATAAGGAAAAGGCCTGAAATACTCATAATCAGCTTTCTCCCGATTGACGAATTAAGAATCCACATAAAATTAAATTTAGAATTATTTATTAATGAAATTTTGAGTTGCAAAAAAAAGATAACGGATTGAACATTTTCCAATTATCCGGCGCAAAATTACAGTTTTACCACGTATGCACCAACAAAATAGAGAAATATTTCTTTAATATAGGCCTGATGCTTTCAATTCCTCTGTTTTTGTATCAAATTGATGCTATTTTATCTCCCGAATATCAAACGGAGTCTCCTGATAGACAAAATAGTTGAGCCAGTTGCTAAAAAGCAGATTGGCGTGAGCCCTCCAGCGAACAAGCGGAGGCAGCTCCGGATTGTTTTGCGTATAGTAATTGGCCGGAAGTTCGATAGGAAGCCCCTTGCTTACATCGCGTTTGTATTCTGTGTCGAGCGTATAGGGCGAATATTCGGAGTGGCCGGTGATAAAGAAGTCTCGACCATTGCGGGCCATTACCATATATATACCCGATTCTTCCGATTCTGACAAAATGGTGAGCTCCTTTACTTTGAGTATATCTTCACGTCTCACCTCGGTGTGTCGGCTGTGAGGTACAAAAAACTCATCGTCGTATCCTCTGAAAATGGAGTTGGTGGGGTCGGTAGCCGTATGCCTGAAAACACCGAACATCTTGGCCGGAAGCACATATTTGGGCACACCGTGAAAATGGTACAAACCCGCCTGCGCCGCCCAGCAGATATAGAGCGTGGATGTAACGTGATGCTGAGCCCAGTCGAATATCTCCTGAATCTGAGGCCAGTAAGTCACCTCTTCGAATTCGTACAACTCCACCGGCGCGCCGGTGATAATCATTCCGTCGAAATTCTGATTTTTCACTTCATCAAAATCGATATAAAACTCATCGAGATGTTCGATAGGCGTGTTTTTTGAGCTGTGCTCTTTGATATGCATCAGCGTGAGCTCAATTTGCAGAGGAGTATTGGACAACAACCGCACCAGGTCTGTTTCGGTCGTTATTTTGATGGGCATTAAGTTAAGAACCAATATTTTGAGCGGACGAATATCCTGTGTGGATGCCCGCGAATCGTCCATGACAAAGATGTTCTCTTTTTTCAGCAATTCAATTGCAGGAAGATTGAGGGGTACATTAACCGGCATTTTACTTGTAAATTATATATTCAACAATAAAAAGGCTGTACGAACAGGGGGCAAAGGTACAATATCCTGAAATACGGTGCAAGTTATGAAATGTTACAATTCATCCGGGCTAACCGTTTGTCTCTTCTAAATCGCTTTTTGTGAGCAAATCTTCGAGCACCTCGGGAGTCAGATGAGGATATAGTTTATTTTTGTAAGCCAGCGAAATAGTGCCACGCTCCTCCGAAACAACAATCACTTTGGCATCTGTTTCAATCGAAATACCCAATGCTGCCCGGTGACGAAGTCCCAGATGCTTGGGTAGTTGCGGGTCGTGCGAAACAGGCAAAATGCAACCAACAGAAGAGATTCTGTCGTTCGAAATAATCATAGCTCCGTCGTGCAAAGGACTGTTTTTGAAGAATATATTCTCAATTAATCTGGTGCCAATTTCTGCATTAATACGCTCTCCGGTACGCTCAAAGACAGATAAATTCATATCGCCGGCAATCACAATCAGAGCACCGGTTTTATTGTTCGACATATTCCGGCAAGCAATTACTATGGGCATATTCGATGGCTTATCGGTCTCGTTCTCAGGCTCTTTCATAAATAGCTGCAACAGATATCGCCAGTGACGGTGCGAACCCAGATTGACCAGAAAACGCCTGATCTCATCCTGAAAAAGAATGACCAGCGCCACGACACCCACACTCACCAGCTTGTCGAGGATAGAGCCCAAAAGCTTCATCTCCAGCACATGACTAACCAACAGCCAGATGCCGATAATCCCCAAAACCCCGACAAAGACATTCAGCGTATGCGAAGCCTTCATCAGGTGATAGACGTAGTACAACATGCAGGCCACGAGCAATATGTCCACGATGTCTTTGATTGTAATATAATTCAGCATAGCTCTATTCGTTTTTCAGAAAAGTTTCGGAATACAGGCGGATGGTTTCCACAGCCTCCTTCACATCGTGCACCCGCAGCACCGATGCTCCCTGCATCAGGGCAACGGTATTGAGCGCAGTAGTACCGTTGAGACTCTCTTCGGGCGTGATGTCCAGTGTTTTGTATATCATCGATTTACGCGAAAGCCCCACCAGCAAAGGCATTTCCAGAATACGGAATTCATTGAGCTGTCCCAGCAATTCGAAATTCTGAGCCGGTGTTTTGCTAAACCCAAAGCCGGGGTCGATGAGCACATCGCAGACGCCCGACAGGTGTAGTTTTTCCAGTTTCCGCGAAAACCAGAGCAAAATGTCGGGCAGCAGATTGTCGTACAGGCAGTGCTGCTGCATGGTTTGCGGTGTTCCCCGCATGTGCATCATCACGTAAGGCACACGCAGTCGGGCAATGGTTTCGAACATCGATGCATCCAGCTCTCCACCCGAAATATCGTTGATCATAGCCACGCCAAACTCCTCCACACTCCGGCGCGCAATGCCGGAACGAAATGTATCGACCGACACCGCTATTCCGGGAGCCTCGCGGCCAATGATTTCGAGCGCAAAACCCAATCGGCTCCACTCCTCTTCCTCCGGGATATCCACACTTTGCGGTCGCGACGAATAGGCACCTACATCAATCATCCAGCCACCCTGCTCTGCTATTTCAACAGCTCTTTGAGCAATACTCTTTTCAGTCTGATAGCGACTGCCACCGAAAAACGAATCGGGGGTTACATTCAGGATGCCCATTGCCCGGGGAACAGATAAATCGTGCAGCTTTCCGTTCAGGTTGATGTAATATGGTTTGGCCTTCATTTTTAGTTCATTAACAAATTGAATATCAAAAATAAAATGGCATTTTGTCAGAAATAAAGGGTTGATAGAGCGCAAAGAGGGCGAATTTATCATCCTTTATAGTTTGCTAAAAATCTTTATGGTGCAAATCTATGAAAATAATGGATATGTTTTGGGGATTCGGCATCTGATTTGTACTTTTGGACTCTCATTTTTACAATAATCCCAATATGAAACATTTTTTATACCTCATAATTCCGGTCTATCTCTTTTTGGCATGTGGCTCCGGTCAGACTAAAGCCAAAGAGACGCAAGCAGCCAGAGTCGTTTCTGCAGCGCCGGCATTTAATGCCGACAGCGCCTATTTTTACACAGAAAAACAGAGTCTGTTTGGCCCCCGCGTGCCCAACACCCCCGCCCATGTGGCCTGTGGCGATTATCTGGCCAACAAATTGCGAAGCTTCGGGGCGACTGTGTATGAGCAAAAGGCCGATTTGAAAAGCTACGACGGCACCCTACTCAAAGCCCGGAACATCATCGGTGAGTTCAATCCCGAAAAGAGCAACCGGATTCTTCTGTTATCGCATTGGGACTCCCGTCCGTTTGCCGACAACGACCCCGACAAAGCCAACCACCACAAAGCCATATTGGGTGTAAACGATGGCGCCAGCGGCGTAGGTGTATTGCTCGAAATTGCCCGTCTGATTTCAATCCAAAAACCCAATGTAGGTATTGATATACTCTTTGTGGATGCCGAAGATTTGGGTGCTCCCTATTTTTACAAAGGCCAAACATCGGAAGACGACTGGTGCCTCGGCTCTCAGTATTGGGCCGAAAACCCGCACAAAGCCGGCTACAAAGCCAACTTTGGCATTTTGCTCGATATGGTGGGAGCCGGCGATGCCACCTTCTACAAAGATCAGATTTCGGTAAAATATGCCAGCGCGGTGGCCGACAAGGTGTGGGCGAAAGCTCAGGAGCTGGGTTACGGACAATATTTCCGCAGTGGCCCCGGCGGTGCTATTACCGACGACCATGTCTACATCAACGGACTGGCCAATATCCCCTGCATCGATATAATTCATTACAATCCGCAATCGGCACAGGGTTTTCCCGCGCATTGGCACACGCTGGACGACACGATGAAAAACATCGACAAAAATACGCTCAAAGCTGTGGGGCAAACTGTAACCGAAATTATTTTTGAAAAATAGATACGATACAACAGCGGTGGCAATATGCCGTGTGTACCCTGAACACATTAACTTATATTTTTACAACAACTTAATACAAAAAATATGACAATAACCGAACTCCAGGACAACATCATCGATGAATTTTCAATATTCGACGACTGGATGGATAAATACCAGTTGCTGATAGACTTAGGCAACTCGCTCGAAGCCATAGACGAGCAGTACAAAGTACCTCAGAATCTGATAGAAGGCTGCCAGAGCCGTGTTTGGTTGCAGGCCGAATATGCGGATGGCAAGGTGATTTTCAAGGCAGAAAGCGATGCTGTGATTGTAAAGGGCATCGTATCGTTGCTCATTCAGGTTCTTTCGGGGCATACGCCGGATGAAATCCTCAACACAGAGCTCTATTTTATCGAAAAAATCGGATTGAAAGAGCATTTGTCTCCTACCCGCTCCAACGGTTTGGTGTCGATGATTAAGCAGATGAAACTTTATGCTCTTGTCTTTCAGGCCAAGGGCAAACAGTCATAATTAATTCTCTATTATTCACCCTTTAACAAACATTTATGAGAAAGTACCTTTTGATGGCGGTATTGACCGCGTGTTTTATGGGCGCAAAAGCGCAAAACGTTCAGTTGCACTACGATATGGGAACAGATCGCCAGATTCTGACCTCCACTATCGAGATGTTTAAGCCCGATAAGTATGGTAATACCTTCTTCTTTGTGGATATGGATTACAGCGGAACAAAAAAAGGCGTGGGCCTCAGCTATTTCGAGATTGCCCGCGAGCTGAAATTCTGGAAAGCACCTATTGCGGCTCATGTAGAGTACAATGGTGGACAGATGAACGGACTCGGTTCTTTCGGCAACGCCTACCTGGCCGGCCCCTCCTACACCTATCTGACCAAAGACTTTTCGGGCAACTTTACGCTGATGGTATTGTACAAATACATCGAGCAAACACCCACCAAAAAGCCACACAACTACCAGATAACTGCTGTTTGGGGCAAAAACTTCTGCAAAAACAAATTCACTGTTTCCGGTTTTGCTGACTTTTGGAGAGAAGATCATACCGTATCGAAAGATGGTTTTGTAAATGATTTCTCCGACTCCAAATACATCTTCATCAGCGAGCCACAATTTTGGTTCAACTACAACAAGAGCTTCTCTGTGGGTAGCGAAATCGAATTATCGAATGACTTTGCCGGTCACGATGGCTTCAAGATCCGTCCGACTCTGGCTGTAAAATGGAATCTTTAATCTCTAAACAGAAAGATTATGCTGGAAAAATTATTCAAACTAAAAGAGAATAAGACGAATGTCAGAACAGAGATTGTAGCCGGTGTCACCACATTTATGACCATGGCCTACATCCTGTTTCTCAATCCCAATATCCTGTCTGCTACCGGCATGGACAAAAGCGCGGTATTCTTTGCGACCGCCATATCTGCCGGCTTTGTCACCATCGCCATGGGGCTGGTGGCCAATTTCCCCATTGCACTGGCACCGGGCATGGGGCTCAATGCCCTGTTTGCCACCGTGGCACTGGCCGGTGTGGGTATGCCCTGGCGCGTAGCGCTGGGTGCCGTGTTTATCTCCGGACTTGTGTTTATTCTGCTTACAGTTACCCGCATACGCCAGATTCTGGTGGTTGCCGTGCCCGATTCGCTTAAGCGGGCAATTACGGTGGGTATTGGTCTGTTTATCACCATTATCGGACTGAAACTTTCCGAAATCATGGTTGTTTCGGCCAACGTAATACCACCCACCATGGATGCCCTCTCGCAAAACGGAGGCTCTGCCACACTCAAATTCTTCGAATGGAATATCGGCATGGGAAGCTTCCACAACTCGTCGATGGTGCTCTGTCTGATTGGTTTAGGCATCACAGCTATCCTGATGGCACGCCGGGTAAAAGGCTCTCTGCTTATCGGTATGGTGCTCGCAACACTTATCGGCATCCCGATGGGTGTAACGATTATTCCCGACCAGTTCTCTCCGTTTAGCCTGCCCGACTTCAGCAAACTGGCCGTGGGCGAGCTCGATATCAAAGGCGCACTGAGCATGGGTATCTGGACTGTGGTTTTCACATTTACATTTGTTGAGTTGTTCGACACATTTGGCACACTGGTAGGAACTGCCACCAATGCCGGCCTGATTGGCAAAGACGGAAACTCGCCAAAGATAGGCAAGGCAATGCTGGTGGATGCTTTCGGGGTTTCGTTTGGTGCGCTGATGGGAACCAGCACCGTTACGGCCTACGTAGAGAGCGCAGCGGGTATTGGCGAAGGTGGTCGCACCGGTCTGACGGCCGTCACTACCGGCCTCCTCTTTTTGATGGCACTTATCATTTCGCCACTGGCAGCCATTATTCCGGCATCGGCCACTGCGCCTGCACTTATTATTGTGGGTGTGCTGATGGCATCTTCGGTGCTCGATATCGATTTCAGCGATTTTACCGAAGGCTTTCCGGCCTTTATGACCTTTGTGCTGATGCCCTTTACCTACAGCATTGCCAACGGTATCGCCGGTGGAATTATCTTCTACACTATACTTAAAGTGGCCTCGGGCAAAGCAAAACAGGTGCACTGGATGATGTATCTGCTCTTTACACTGGTGCTTATCCGGTATATTTTCCTGAATGAGTAGTTGTTTTTGATTTGATGAGATATCCACCCGGTGTGGTTCTCTTCTGTATATTGGCGGCCGGTTCATCTTTTGCTCTCTGTTTGAGCTAAGGTGGCCGGCTGCTGCTTTTCTATCCTTTCGACTCGAAACTCCGCGCCCGATACTCCTCCGGTGTCACCCGGCTATACTTCTTGAATAGGGTGGAAAAATAGCTGTAGTTGGAGATACCCGTCTTTTCGGCAATCTCCCGAATGGAAAAAGAGGTGGTTATCAGCAACATTTGCGCCCGCTCTATCCGTTTTCTGTTCACATACTCCAGAGGCCGGATTCCCATTACCTCCAAAAACAACTTCGAGAAATAGTCGGGGCTCAGACAAATTGTTTCGGCCAGATCATGCAGTGTAATCTTCTTATTCAGATGTTGCTCGATATAATTTGTGACACAGCTCAACCGCTTCATGGTGCTATCCGGCGTTGTGGTTGTCGCCATTTCGTTCGAAATAAAACGCGAAGTGAGCTGCATCATTATTCCCTGCGTTTCCAGACTTGCCGGAATACTCAGCCTTTCTACCCGCTGCGCAAAGGAGTGGACCGTCTCTTTGTTGTCGTAGTTAGCCGGATTGGCATTCGGCACCTGCCTGTGCGGATTGAGCTCCATCAATCTCTTCATCAGCGCCATATCTCCCTCGCGGGCATCCACCAGCCAATTGAACCGAAATGTATCAAACAATCCGGCACCCTCTGCTATTTCATCCAGAAAACAAAAATAGTAATGCCCCATGGAACTATCGCAGCGGTAAGAGTGAAAGCAAAATTTGGGAATAAGAAAAAGCTTTCCGGGTGTAAGGTGGTATTCTTTGTTGTGCAGATATACCCATCCCTCGCCATCGGTAATCAGATAGACGCGCGAAAAAGGGCTAATCACCTCTTTGTAATTCCACCAGGTCCCCACCCGTTCAAAACTATTGAATACCAGGGTTTGTCTGATAGAGAATGAAGGTTGATACATGTTGCTCATGGTTGTAAATTGAAGAGAATAGATCTGTGTTTCTGCGTTCAAAAGTAGTTATTTTTCATCAATTGAGCGAATTAACTGTCCTGTTTTTTTGTTTTCAATCATTTCGGATAAGAGATCTGTTGGCCAATTCAGAATTAATTCTCAAAAAAAAGAGTAAATGAATCTCCACAAAAGGCAATTATTACATTCAAATGAACATAAATCCATATTTTTCATTTATAATAATTGTAATTTTGCTATCAGATCAGATTGCCCGACACACTCACACAAGTGCGGCAATTATTAAACCTACAATCTCCTGATTTAACACCGAACCTATTATGATGAAGTTTCGATTCAATCGGCACAGCACTCTTTTTGTGATGCTATTTTTCTCTTTCTTATTGCTCCAGGCACAAAGACGACTCGAAAAAATTGACCGCGCCCCGTGTGCTGTCCGCACCTCTACCAGCCAGGTTTTTATCTCGTGGCGGGCTTTGGGGAGCGACCCGCAAAACACGGCATTCAACCTCTACCGGGGTGCCACCAAGCTAAATGCAACCCCCATTACCGGTGCCACCAACTACACCGACAAAGCGGCCACCGGCGCCACATCCTACACCGTAAAAACCGTTCGCAACGGCGTAGAAACGGGAGAAACCAACAGCTGCGATGTGTGGGCGACCATTTACAAAGAGCTCACTCTGGATGTACCGGCAAGTGGCAAAACGCCATCCGGAGAAGCCTACACCTATTCGCCAAACAGCGCCAGCATTGGCGATGTGGATGGTGATGGCAAATACGAAATCATTCAGATGTGGGTGCCCTCCAATGCGCACGACAATTCGCAAAGTGGCTACACCGGCGAGGTATATCTGGATGCTTACACGCTTACCGGTGTGAAATTATGGCGTATCAATCTGGGCAAAAACATTCGTGCCGGCGCCCATTACAATACATTTGTAGTGATGGACTTCGATGGCGACGGCAAAGCAGAAGTGGCCTGCAAAACAGCTCCCGGAGTAATTGATGGCAAAGGGGCATATTTGAGCAAAGGGCCTGCCGCTTCCGACGATGACACCAAAGATTACCGGAATACAAGCGGTTATATTCTGGCCGGGCCCGAATACCTGACCGTTTTCAGTGGCCTCACCGGCGCCGAAATCAGTACCGCATATTACAATCCACGCCGGCATCCCGACACCGAAAACCCAACCAGCGCGCAACTCGATGCAGAATGGGGAGATGGATACGGCAACCGACTCGACCGCTACCTCTCGTGTGGAGCTTATCTCGATGGCAAAAAGCCGAGTATTGTGATGTGTCGTGGATATTACACCCGCATGGCTATTGCAGCCTGGGATCTGAAAGATGGGCAACTGGTGCAACGTTGGGTATTCGATACCAACAACGGCTTTCCGCTTTACCGCAGTCAGGGCAACCACAACCTCTCGGTGGGAGATATAGACGACGACGGAAAGGATGAAATTGTGTATGGTGCTGCAGCTTTCGACGATGATGGAAAACCGATGTACACCACCGGACTCGGACATGGTGATGCGATGCACCTTTCGGACCTCGACCCCGACCGCAAAGGTCTTGAGGTATGGGAAGTACACGAAGAGGGAATTATGAAATCGTCGGAATTGCACGATGCCCGCACCGGAAAAATTATCTGGTATCACCCATTGGCCGGTGTTGATGTGGGTCGCGGTTGCGCTGCCGACTGGAATCCTAACGTGAAAGGCGCCGAAATGTGGTCGAACGTAATTGGTGGATATTATAGCTGCAAAGGCGAACGAATAGCAACATCCGGCACACCGGCATTTAACTTTGTCATCAACTGGGATGGAGACGATTCGCAGGAATTGCTCGATGGGGTACGCATTACCGATTATGCTTCGGGACGTATTTTTGACGGCGCCAATTATGGTGTTGCTTCTAACGAAGGCACCAAGGCCACTCCCGTTATACAGGCCGATATCTACGGCGACTGGCGGGAAGAGGTTATTTTCCGCACAACAGATAATGCAAAAATCCGCATATTTACCACCACTGCGCCCACCAACCGCAAACTCTATACGCTGATGCACGATGCGCAATACCGCAATGCGATTTGCTGGCAAAACACAGGATACAACCAGCCGCCTCATCCCGGTTTTTATCTGGGCGGTGGCATGGATACTCCTCCGCCTTCGGCTATGCTGACAGAGGGTGTGATTGCCTGGAAATCGGGAACAACATGGGATAAAAGCACGGCAAACTGGGTAGATTACAACGGGAAAAGCGTCGCTTACAAAGACCGCGATTCTGTGATGTTTGATGTCAACAGCGTATTACCTGCTACACTAACTCTTTCGGCAGCTATATCTCCCGCCTATTTGCGTATAGCTACAGCTAACGAGGTGAAAATTGGGGGTACCGGCAAACTCACCGGCGACATGGAGATAGACAAAATGGCGTCGGGCAAATTCACCCTAAACGGCGAGCACGACTACTCCGGCATCACCAATGTTTGGAGCGGCGAATTTACACTCAATGGCAAACTCACGGCTTCTCGTGTTGTTTTAGCCCGTTTTGCACAAATATCCGGAAAGCCTGTTTTGACAAAAGGGTTATCTCTGGGATATGAGTCGGTTTTATCGCCGGGTAGTGCTGCACAGGCGGCAGACACGGCCATTATCGGCGATTCGCTGGTGTTGAATGACGGGGCTATACTGGCATTGGGCTTGTCCAATCAACCAACATCTACCCAAAATGATTTTGTAAAAATTGAAGGCAAACTGATTGTAAAAGCAGGGGCAACCATACAAATTTCACCGGTAAACAGCACTCTGGCCGATGGTCAGTATATCCTGGCATCTGCGTCAGCCGGTCTGGCAGGCAATCTGACTGCCGTTAAAGTAGAAGGATATGCTGCCAAGAAAACCAAGCTCTCATTTGTGGACAACAAACTGATACTGACCGTTTCTCCTATGCGAAAAGCAACCAGTGTGGTGTGGCACGGTGGCACAGATGGCGTGTGGGATCTGGCCGAAACACCAAACTTCTACAACCAGGGCACAGCAGATATTTTTGCTCCCGGCGATACAGTGATTTTCAACGATGCCGCCAGTCGGCGTTTTGTTGTGCTGAAAGGAGAACTGCCGGCATCTGCGTTGAGCTTCGACAATGCAAACACCTACATCGTGGGTGGCACCGGTTCTATCGGTGGCACAGCCTCTCTCACGAAATCAAACACAGGTACACTGATTGTCAACACATTGAATAGCTTTACCGGCGAAACCAACATTACCGGTGGGGTGCTCGAAGCCAAATCAATGCCCAATGATATAAAAGATGGAGCAATTGGGGTAAACAGCTCCGACCCTGCTAAACTCAAAATAAGCAACGCCACGCTCCGCATTACCGGCACACAGGAGGTTTCGGACAGAGGTTTGACCATTACCGGCGATAGTGCTACATTAGATGTAACTGGTACAATGACCTGGTTGGGAGCTATTAAAGGAAAATCGCTGGTTAAAACAGGAACCGGATCATTGTATATTAGTCAGAATAATACTTTACTAGACCAAACTATTTTAAAGGAAGGAACACTTAAACTGACAACTAATGCTTCAAAAAACTATGGTATAGGAAAAAAAATCATTTTAAAAGGGGGTACTTTTTTGATTAGTTCGTCAGATGGTTATGACGATAATTGCCTCTTCGATATGGTAGTGCCTACGGGTGCAGCACCTAAAATGATATTGGATGGTAGATGTTACTATCTTGGAAAACTAGAAGGCAGTGGTACTTTTAATTTGCAAACCGATTATGTAAGAGCCTATCTGAAAGGCGACTGGTCTGCATTTGATGGAACCCTAAATGTAACTGCTGCCGATGCTTCCGATTTCCTGATTAGTAATACGTATGGTTATGCAAAAGTAAAAATGGATTTGGGTGCAGGGCCGGTAAATATGGTTTCTACCGATCCCACCACACGCATTGGCACCCTGTCGGGCGTGTCCACAGCCACCATCACCAACTCGGCCATCGAAGTAGGAGCCAGAAACGAGAATGCTACATTTGCCGGAATCATCAAAGGAACAAGTTCGGTGCGCAAAACAGGAACCGGAACCTGGACTCTCACCGGTAGAAATACCTACACCGGTAGTACGACTATCAATGGGGGTACTATCCTGCTTTCAGACAGTCTGAAGGGAAATGGAAGCGTATCGGTGAACAGCGGCGGCATCCTCAACTTCAACAAATACATCGGCGGCTCTGTGGTGATTGCCTCCGGCGGGAAAATGATAGGGGCCGGCATTGTGAAAGGCTCTGTCACCAATATGGCAGGCGGACTGATTGCGCCCTCCAACAAAACATCGAATCTCAGACCGGTCACCATATCCGGAAATTTGAGTTTGCAGGCCAACAGCAACCTCGAATTGCAGGTAAAAGGCGGCATTGTGACCACCACATCCTACGATCAACTGGTGATTGGGGGTAAATTATCGTGCAACGGCACACTCAATGTATTGCTGCAATCGGGCACACCGTTTTCGGGCGCATCTTATCCACTGTTTTTGGCAACGACTATCGAAGGAAAATTTGCCACAGTAAATTTGCCCACTTTGCCGGTGGATCTGGCCTGGGATTTGTCGGAGCTTTATACTGCCGGCAAATTGAAAATTCAGAAATCGACCGGCATCGAAACACCTGTGCTTCGTATCGGGTTGCTGCGCAATCCAACCCGTGGTCTGTTTGAGCTCTATGCCGACGATGCTGTGAGCAGCGCGCAAATGATTGTGACAAATATGCAGGGAAAGGTTATTTATACTTCTACTGAACAACCGGTTGGCGGCGTACTTCGCATCGATTTGAGCAGCCAACCCAATGGCATCTATCTGTTGCAATTAGTAACAGCTTCCGGCGAAAAACATCAGTTTAAACTGGTGAAAGAGTAGTCTTTAAACATCATTTAAACAGAGATTAAAAAGCCCCGTTTCGCAGGTCGAAACGGGGCTTTTGTTTTATGCTAACTTTCACTTTACAAATATTTTTCAGACAATCGATTGGTTAATTCTTTTTTATAATCAAAATCCTCCAAATCTTCCAAATCCTCCAACCACAACGCTGACGAAGCATCACTCGGCATACGCCAGTCGCCCCGTGGCGACAGATTGATCGAACCCACTTTGGGTCCATCGGGCAGACAGGAGCGTTTGAATTGCTGATTGAAGAAGCGACGGAAAAAGACCTTCATCCAGCGGCGGATTGTCTCTTGGTCGTACTTCCCGGCAAACGCATGCTGCGCCAGGTAGAAAATTTTGGCGGGTCGGAAGCCAAAACGCACCGTGTAATAGAGGAAAAAGTCGTGCAACTCGTAGGGACCCACCAGATCTTCCGTTTTTTGGGCAATATCGCCATTCTCATCCGTTGGCAAAAGCTCCGGACTGACAGGCGTATCCAGTATATCGAGCAGCGTAGCACGCGATACATCGTCGGCGCCCGATTGCGCCACATACGACACCAAATAACGCACAAGGGTTTTGGGGACACCGGCATTTACGCCATACATAGACATGTGGTCTCCATTGTAGGTAGCCCACCCCAGTGCCAGCTCCGACAAATCGCCGGTGCCAATCACCATGCCGCCCTGCTGATTGGCGATGTTCATCAATATTTGGGTACGCTCACGTGCCTGTGTGTTTTCGTAGGTCACATCGTGCACACCGGCATCGTGTCCGATATCTGCAAAATGCTGCATACAAGCCGGTTTGATGTCAATCTCCTTGCGTGTAACGCCCAGCGCATCCATCAGCTGCAGCGCGTTGTTGTAGGTGCGTCCGGTGGTGCCAAACCCGGGCATGGTGATGCCCAGAATGTTTTGCCGCGGAATGCCCAGTTTGTCGAAGGTCTTTACGCAGACGAGCAATGCCAGCGTGGAATCGAGTCCGCCGGAAATGCCCAAAACCGCTTTACGGCAAGCGGTGTGCACCATCCGTGTCGCCAGTCCGCTCACCTGAATATTGAAAATCTCGCTGCACCGCTTCTCCAGTTCCGCACCACCGGGAATAAAGGGGAATGGCGAAACTGAGCGGGTGAGTGTCAGGGGTTTCGGTACTGATTCGCAGCACAATACCACCCGATACGGTCGGACATCCGCCACTCGCGCCGGCATAAAGCTGCTGTTTTTGCGGCGGTCTGCCCCCAGTCTATCTATATCTATTTCACTTATAATCAATTGTTCATCAAACGAAAAACGCTCTGACTCAGCCAGAAATGTTCCGTTCTCGGCAATCAGTCCGTTGCCGGCAAAAACCAAATCGGTGGTCGATTCGCCAAAACCGGCCGACGCATACACATAGCCGGCTATACAGCGGGCAGATTGCTGCGCGATCAGCGATTTCAGGTAGTCGTTTTTGCCAATAGTCTCATCGCTCGCCGACAGGTTGAATATAATCTGTGCACCCGCTATGGCATGGTGTGAGCTTGGAGGAATGGGCACCCAAAGATCTTCGCACAGCTCGATAGCCACGGATGCGCCACCGCATTGCAACAGAATATCGGTGCCGAAGGGCACGCGCTGACCCGCCAGCTCTACCTCCGTAAAGCCGGCATCGGTTGCCGAAGCAAACCACCGTTTTTCGTAAAACTCGCTGTAGTTGGGCAAAAATGTTTTGGGCACAACCGCCGCAATCTTCCCACCCTGAAATGCCACCGCCACATTGTATTGCCGGTTGCCCACACGGAGGGGCATGCCCACAATAGCGGTCACCGACAGATGGGCCGTGTCTGCCAGCAACCGGCCAAGCGCAGAAATTGCCCCATCGTGCAACAACTGCTGATGAAACAGATCGCCACAGGTATAGGCCGTAAGGCTCAACTCGGGGAAACAGACAATAGCCACCGATTGTGCCTCTGCCTGCTGCATCATTGCGGCTATCTGACTGCCGTTGTATTCGCAATCGGCCACCCTCACCGGGGGTATCGCAGCCGCCACTTTTATGAATCCGTGTGTCATATTTTATCTTTTTCGGAATAAATCTGGAAGTGCAAAGATACGGAAAATATTTGGGCAGACTCAAAACAGGACTTTACTTCAAAATCAGCGCCTCTGCCTCTAGTTTCAATACAGGTAAATGCTTGATTATAATATTCCAGACCTGCACATTTTCAATTTCATCATACCCATGCGTTAGCTTATTTCGGGTGTCAACAATTCTACGGGCGTTTGAAATAGCAATATCCGGCATTTTCTTCAACAACAAATTAACAGCTTCGCCAATTGTGATTAAATTGCGTTCAACGGCATCCTGCAACAACTGATTTGCATCATACACACTAAAAATCTTATCTTCACCCAGATAAACCTCAATATTATCAATACAGATTAATATATCCGTTAAAATTTTATTCGTGTTATTATCCATAAATATTCACTTTGGTAGAGTTGATTTCTGAAATAAAATAGGGATTCTTTAGGGAGCGTTCGGTTAGCAGATCAACCTCCCGATGCAATAAATCTTTTAATTCATATTCTAAATCCCATAAATGCTCCCCGGCTTCCACCGGATTCAATCCATCCTGAAGATCTACCAGAAAGTCAACATCACTATTGTTGTTGAACCTGTCTGTTACTGCGGACCCAAAAATATAGGCTTTTTTAATCTTATGCTTATTAAATAGTTCTATTACCTGGGGTAAATAGATAAGAATAGCTGAGTTTATCATAACCGGACTTATTTTTTCTAAGCAAATATACGAAACTTATTTCTCTCACAGTAACATGCCGACTTTAAATATTGTTCGTAAGCTGTAAACCGCATTATCCGGCCAAAAAAAACCGGTGCAAATCTCACGACTTACACCGGCAGCACTTCATTCTTATAAACTCTAATTCTGATACGCTCTAACTCTATTTCATCACTTTCTTTTGAATCACAGCATCGGAGGTTGTCACCCGCACAACACCTGCAAATCCGCTTTTTAAAGGGATAAACGCTACGCCTACGCTGCCACAGTTGCGGTAGAGCAATCGCCCGCTCAGGTCGTACAACGCGATGTCCGACGCCCGGTTTGTGGTTATTCGCACACCCTCAGCGGTTTGGCAAATAAGAGGCTCATCCCGCTCTGCCAAAGAAATGGCGGTCGGTATGGCGGTAACTGTCAACACCCCATTGGTCGATTTGGTGACGGCATTTTCGCCTTTGGCATTGGCGATAATGATGTTGCCCAGCACCACATTGTAGTTGCCCTGAACCATGGTGACCGGCAACTGAAAAGGCACACTAAACACAACTCCGGTAGTTCCGGTAATAGCCGTGTTGGTAGGCGAATAGGCCATAATACGAAACTGTCCGTTGGTCAATTTGGAGCATTCGAGCGACCAACCCGCCAGGCGACTTGTAGGCAACAGGGTGAGCGAAGCCGGCGATATCTCCTGCGGGAGTGCGAGGTCGAACTGAAAAGCAGAAATGTTCATATCGTTGCGCAGACTAAAATCGCACTGCGTCTGATTGCCCGGGCGCGCTGTCAGATTGAGCGCGGCAATCTCGAAATTGGCAATTATTTCCGCACTCAGCGTCGAAGAGATAACCGGAGTACGCTCGTTGGAGAGAACCGTCATTTCGGCCGATTTCAAACCGGGCTCCACATCCGTCAGTTGCATCACCAGGCTTTTACTTGTCCCGCCCGCCAGGGTAAAAGGCAGCGTCACACTTTTGACGCGGAACTTCGTATTGCTGAAGTTGATAGCCGAAACAATCAACGGTTCGTTTCCCGTATTACTGATGGAAAAGGATTTTTCGTAAACAGCCTGCCCCACGTTGAGCACACCAAAAGCGATGGACGAAGAGAGCGACAAACGCGGCGATGTAAGTTGGATAGCTCCGTTTGTACTCGATGAGAGCACATTTTGCCCCCGCGCATCCGAGAGAATAGCCTGACTGAATGTAACGGGATAGCTGCCCGGGTATTCGTTCATGCTTACCCGAAATGCAAAATATTCGCCGGCAGAGGCCGGAATGGTGGAGTTATCCGTGGTATAACAGATGATTTTGAGCAACCGCCCTACCTGATTGACCGAAAGCTGAAAGCCGGAAGGGATAGCCGCACCCCGCGTCACCGAGTTGGCCACAAATCGGGCAGAGTCGGGCAGGGCAACCTCCAGTTGAATAGCAGAAAGGGGCACCTGATTGCTCATGGTTATGGGTATGCGCACCTCTGTGCGGGTTTTGCCGGTCACACTACCCAATTGGGCGGTGTTGAGGGAGTAGGCCGTCGCTTTGAGGCCCACCCTGAAGCTGGCCCGGGAGGCATCGGGATCTGTGGTAGTGAGGGTGAGATCGCCCGCAAAAGTGTCGTCGCCCGCGCTGTTGTAAAACCGCACTGCAATCTGCCTGCTGCTGTAGCCACTTACCGTAACCGGCAGGGTGGTAGTCACCACAAAATGAGCATCGGTAACTGTAGCCGACGAAACAGAGAACGACCGGTTTCCGCGGTTGTATATGGTTATATACCCGTAGCCGTAATTCCCGCTCACCACACGTCCGTAGTCGATTTGCGAAGTGCTGATTTCTGCCTTCGGACCGTTTATGGTGATGCTGCCGGAGGTGGTGGTGGCCGTGAGCGACGCACCCGCCGCATTACTAAGCACCACATTTGTCAGGCCTATGGTATGGCTGGCCAACGCGACGCCTACCCGGAAGCTCAGCTGCACCACTGCCCCGCTGCTGCCGCTAAAGGCCGCCTGCGTGGGCGAGTAGATAAGCACCCGCACAAGCCCGGGCGATACCACGGTAGCCGACACCGTGTGGTCGGCCTTGCGGGCCGTGAGTGCAATGCCGGTATATTCGAAGTCGGTGGGGAAAGTGACCTCGAACTGCAAAGCCGTGACCGCGCTGCTGTTGGATAGCGAAACCGGCACCGCCAGTGTTGCGCCGCCATCGGCAGAGAGGGTGGGTAATGACAATTGCAGTTGGGCAAACGCCTGACTCAGGCACACGACCGTGAGCCAGGCAATAAGGAGTGTTCGTTTCATATATTTCTGTTCCGACGCATTAAAAAACAAACTTACGACTAAAACTTCCGCGGGTAGTTTTTACGCGAAGCATACAGATGCCTTTGGCTTGTGCCGGCAAAGCCAGTGTGCCCGTTGCAGAGGTTGCCACAAGTGCACCGCCGGCGTTGTAGAGCTGCATACCGATGACTGTGCCGCAAGATTCCGGACAACGTATCATTCCGTTTTCGACCACCACCAGCTCATTTACAGCCAGGCGGGCTATGTCGGTAGCGGTACTTTGTATCAGGGTAATGGGTGAGCCATTGTCGCCTACAAAAGTCATGGCCGTGATAGCTCCGTTATCGCTCAGACCAAAGAGTTGGGTAAGCGCATCGGTAGAGAGGGCGTTGTTGGTGGTGTAGCCCAACAGGTGTTGCTCCCCGTTTTTGGTATAGGCGCAGGTCACAAAGCCATCGAGCGCAGGCAGTGCCCGCAGCGAACCGGTGTATGCAACATCGAAACCACGCATACCCCCCGGCAGATGAGCAGAGAAGAGACCGTTGGCCACATCCCAATAGCCGGTGTTGAGCTGAGCCGATGCGGAGCGAAGAGCAGGCGCATTGGCCGGTGCCGAAGTAATCATTTTCACCAATTGCACCACATCGATCACATTGATGCTACCATCTTTGTTGATATCCGAATAGAGCATATTGAACTTTGTGACCGGTTTTTCGAGAATATAATTCACCACATTCACCACATCTACTATATTGATAGCGCCGTCTTCGTTGCTATCCCCCAGCTTTCCGGTAAGGTTGATGCGCTCTACATTGAGGAAATAACCCCACTGCGGTGCATTGAAGTAGGCTTCGAAATCGGCATCCTGCTGAATGCGAAGTTTACAGGTTTGCTGACTAATCCCACTGAATACATTCGTGCCCAATGCCGGAGGAGTGAGTCGATAGCTGGTAATCTGAGTAATATTGGAGCAACCGCTAAAGGCTGTATTCCCAATACTCGATACATTGGGACTTAAGCTGACAGACTTCAACCCGATACAATTTCCAAATGCATATTCTCCTATTGTAGATACGTTAGCCGGTATGTCAATGGAGGCCAACTTATCACAACCTTGAAATAAACCGGCAGAAATCTCAGTAATTCGATTGGGAATAATTATATTTTTTAAAGAATCACAGTAGCGAAAAGCATACGATCCGATAGTTTTCAAACTGTTGGGCAAAGATAATGATTTGAAACCGGCACTGCTAAACGCATAACTACCAATGGATGTAAGCGTATTGGGAAAATCAATGTTATCCAGATAATATGCACTAAAAGCGGAACGACCAATAGATGTCAACGAATTTGATAGGATAATTGATTTAACCGGGCAGCTGGAAAAGGCTTCATCGCCAATTACGGTCACAGTATTGGGCAAATAAATAGTGTCGATACGACATCCACTAAATGCAGAATTACCAATTGTAGTTACTGAATTGGGAAAGAGAACGGCTTTAATGCCTTCACAACCATTAAAACAAGATGCCGGAATGGATATTACACCATTTGGAATGGTAATTGAAGGCAAATTCTTACAATTGTAGAAGGCAGATTCTCCCAAAGTGGTCAACCCATCCGACAGCTTCAGTGTATTGATTGCATTGCATTCGTAGAAAGCAGATGCACCAATCTTCGTTACACTATTGGGGATAGAAACAGACCGAATACCCCGGCATTTGTAGAATGCATTACTCCCGATTGTTTTGAGATTGTAGGGCAATTTGAGAGAGAACATATAAGCCCGCTCGGAAAATGCACTGGTCGGGAAATCAACCATTGAAACACCTTCCAAATCAATATCGTAGCACAACTTCATATTGCTTTGCATATAGCTAAAGTCGGCACTGCCCAACACCCCCGTTACAGTCAGTTTAGTAACAGTCGTCGGGTGTATCTTGGTTTGTTCGTAAATCGATGTAGCTAATTTACCCTCAGTAGGCACATTTACCACTACCGCTACTTCATTATCGATATATATTACACCTGTAGCCGTACCCCACTTGTTCTTGTATGCATCGACCTGGCCGGTGGGTACTTTTATTACAACGGCATTGTTGTTTGTTTCGGTTGAGTAATAACTACTGTTTATACCCATCATTTCTGAGAGCGTTGTTGTAGGTGGTGTGGTTGGTAGGCATGTCATTTTGTAACCACTGCAACCAGAAAAAGCAGAAGTACCAATAGACGTAACCGATGCCGGAATAGAAATAGACAATAAACCACTACATGAATAAAAAGCAGTAATACCAATAGACGTAACAGCCGAAGGTATATCAATTGCCTCTAATGCAGAACAACTGGAAAAACATCCGTCAGGAATAGTTGATAACCCTGCAGATAAAGTTGCTGTTTTCAGGTTCGTGCAACCACTAAACGCAGAACTGCCTAAAGCGGTAACGCTGGAGGGAATAGTAATAGCTGTTAACCCGGTACAACCATTAAATGCATTACTCCCAATAGAGGTTATATTGTCAGGCAAAACAATTGATTTAAGCGTTTTCTTTCCTGCATAATTATATGCTTTATAAGACCAACAGTCATCGGGAATAGCATTGGCGGCATAATCCGTAGCAGATTGCCAGGGATACGCACTATATCTGCATTCTTTGATATCTACACTTTTTATATCTAACTCAGACAACAGCGGCAGGCTATCACGCATACATTTAAAATCACGCACATCGATATTGCCCGTAATCTTAAGCTTTGTGATTGTCTTTTTTTCCGATTCGGACAACAATGAACCAAGCGTACCGGCCACACGAACGTCTATTGCATCGGGCGTATTTCTGACAATTCCATTTAGGGTAACGTATTGAGAGGTCAATCCACTGCAAGCAATTGTCACTTTGTCGGTATAGGTATTCAATGCCAATCCGGGTTTTAGGCAGACAAAAATTGTATCAAACCCAGATAACACTCCCTCAACAGGCGATAGTGTTACTTGAGTCGCTGCAGCAAACGAGCTGCCCGAGGTGGATGATATTTCGTAGTTAGCGGGGGCAGTCACCACTACATCTCCCGGCAGAAATGCGCCGGACACAGTGAAATATTTTTGGTCGGATGAAGCTTCCGCAGGTGCAGAAATCAGTCCACTGAGAGAGATTGCGGAGGTGGTAAATCCAGGTGCAAAAATCGGCAAAGCACTCCAACCCGAAGCAGCTTTGTAGTTTGTTTGGGCTACAGTAGAGGGCACGAATACCGAAACAGATGAAGGAAATGGATTCGAAATAATCGTCGGGGGGGTTAAACTCAAGCATTTTACAACTTTCAAACCACTCCCTCCAAAAGCATAATCCCCTATAGATTTCACACCACTTCCAATGGATACGTTTTTCAGTTTATTGCAATAGCTAAATGCGCTCGAGCCGATAGTAGTTACAGAATTGGGGATAACAACACTTGTGAGCTCTCCACAAGAATAAAAAGAGCTTTCGCCCACATTGGTTACACTACCGGGTATCGTGTAAGATCCTTTCTTTCCGGCAGGATATCTCAGTAATGTTAATTTATTTTTATCGAATAATACACCATCCAAGGAGCTAAAATTCGTATTTGCGGCATCTATAACTATATCAATAAGGTTTTTGTTGCTAGAATTGATAAAACCAATGCTTTTCACTCCACTACCCAGAGAGATCTGCGTAAGCGAATCACAAAAAACTAATGCAGAAGATCCAATACTAATAACCGAGTTGGATATATTGATTTTCTTTAGTCTTTTGCAATATTTAAACGCGCCATCAGCTACCGTAGTTACTGTATTAGGAGTAGAGTATTCACCGGCTTTACTTCCCGGAAATTGAATCAACGTCGTTTTATCCTTGTTATATAATACGCCATCAAGAGATGAGTAATTGGCATTGTTAGATTGAACAGTAATATCAGTCAGGTCATAACAATATTCAAAAGCCCCACTACCAATCGAAGTTACTGAGTTGGGTATGACAATCGACTTAAGGTTGCCACAACCCCCAAACGCAGAATTTCCTATTGAAGTAACAGTGGCGGGAATTATAATTGATTTAATCGAAATATAACTACAGGCATTGTCCCCAATTTTGGTAATTGTACTGGGCAAAACCAGCTTTTCAAGCCAGAGATTTTTAAAAGCATAAGAAGGTAATTCGCCACTAACAGAAATCCAACTATACGAAACTATTTGCACTTGGCTAAGATCCAATGATCTGAGATAAGTCAAATTATTACGAAGGTACTCAAAATCTCTGGAATCCATATTTCCAGAGATTGTTAGCTCAGTTATATTACCTGGATAAGATATTTGATTCGACAAATTACCGGCATTTTGCAAATATACAGAATCCGCGCGAACACCCCCCACACACACGAGAAGGGATAAAAAGAGAAGGGATAAAAACTTCTTCATAAGAAATGCAATTAGAATAAGTAAAATGATAAGTTTAAAGTCAGGAATGGTTTCGAGGTCAATCCGAAGAGTGTCGAAACACCGGGTGGTGCGTGAATAATAAGGCTTGCGGTGTTTTTCATACTACTTCTTTTTATTGTATCTTACACAATAGGAGATTACGGATACAATAGCCTTGAAATTCAGGAATATAGGCAACTAATAGCCGCCCCACAGCGACTAAAACAATCAGCGACAAACGAGAACCCCTTCCTATCGCATAACTACTTATCCGGCACAAATGTAATTGAAATATTTTACATCCCCAACAATGAACTGTTAAATAACCGGGGGATGCTAATAATATTCTATTGATAATCGCACCATGCTCAGACCGCAAAAATAGAGAGCAACATTGCCAAATCGTGGCATTCATCAAGAAAAAAACTCTAAAAAAATATTGCAATTGACAAAAATATAGATAAAAATCGGGGAAATTGATAAAAAATCGTTTCATATAGGTTCAAATAGAATCAAACTCCCCACCCCCATAACCAAAAAAAGAGCTTATATCTGTTCGGCCAGTGTTGTACCGGGCTCACGCCGAAATCTCAACGACCGGATATTTTCCAAATCCCTGTGGCGGTTTTAGCCAGCGAAGCCTGTCGGTGTTTAATCATTTTAATGGACCATTCTGCACCGGCAATCTCCTTACTCAGAGCGTATTTGCTGTTTTGATATATTTCTTTCTTCTCCTCAAACGGCTTCTGTCCGGCTTTTATATTATTCAGTTTAGGCTCCAGCAGAGTGAGATTTCCCAGCATATACACATAATTAATGTGTTCTTCGTCAGTAAAAACAGAACTCCAGTGTTCATCCCTGTTTTCGGGAAGTACATGCTCTATTGTACCATCGTCCAGCATAAAGTCTGTTTTAATTCCGTTATCCAGTTGGCTCTCTATTTTGTAAAGAATGTATCGGGCAATCTTCTTTTGCTGACTGTTGGATGTATTGAATGATTTTAGTGCAAAATAAATTCGAAAAACGTCATCAGGGATGTACAGATCTTTCAAATCGGCCATAGCCCGGATAGCGGTAGTGATCGTTTCGCCGCATATTTTATTGGCCGTTTTGTTGTATGCTTTTTCCATCTCGTTGGTCTGCAATTTGCAAATTACATTGTAACGAAAAGAGATAACCACTATCCCGTGTAATAGTTTTTTAAACTCTGCAAACCGGAGTTTCTCATAAGCCACCATCAGCAATGGATAACAGAGAGATACCTGAAACAACATCAGGCTACCTATATCTTCTTTCAGCTGCTTATCGTTGAGCCACAGCTCATCTTCGGGATCACACAAGGCATTGTAGGTATAGGCATAATTTTCCAGATGATCCAACAAATCCAAAACCTGCTGATCTGTTTTAACGACCCTCTTTATGCTCTTAAACAACTGATCTTTTGCGACCAGAGATGATCGGGCGTTGAGATAATACCTCAGAAAAACAGGAAAATCTTTAAGCCCAATGGCATCAATAATTTTTTTCCATTGAGTTTTAACTGCCTGCAAGTCGTTCGCACTTTTAGCCACGAGCGAAAACAGATAGTTTTTCAACAAATCCGTCGAAGTTAGTTCCACGCCTCTCGAATTCAATGTTTCGAAAACGGTATATGCATTTAATTCATCTACCACTGTGATTTGAATAAACATCAATTGCTCTCCGATTAATTTAGTCAGGAAAGAGGCAATTCTTTCTCCGTTTGTTTCGGTCAGAAACAACTCGTTTATCTGCTTTACAAAAAACTGATAGGCATTCCACAAAAGTTTGTCCGAATCGATTAACTTAGCATAATTTACAGGTGATCTGAATGTAAGCAATCGCTGTTGATAAAAGCCATCGTTGTTTTCGTTCAAAAACAATTTACTGGAATAGAGCAGCGACGAAGGATCCTTCTGACCCATATATTGCTTCATCACCAAATCGGCTCTTTCCCGGTTTGCATCGGCGTCGATTCCCGAGTCGGCCAGTAGTCTCAGCTTATTAATAATGGCCAATGTCAACAAACTGAGGGTTGTAAAGCGCTGCTGACCGTCGATAATCCAAAATTGCTTATCGCCGGGCTCCCCTTTTACCTGCAAAACAATGGAGCCCATATAATGAGCTTCGCCGGAAGTTTGGTAAATATTTAACAAATCAGCCCAAAGATCATCCAGATTATCCTGTTCCCAGGAGTAATCCCGTTGAAACTGAGGAACGAAATAAATTTTCCCATTACCCAGTATCTCGTTCAAGGTCAATGTTTTTGTATCTAACAGGTTTGTAGAGGCCATACCCAATCTATTTTATGATTGCACAATTATTTATCTGCAAATGTACAAAAAAAATCAGGCTGCCCGCACTTTATTCAACTCATTAATACTATCTTCTGTTTTGTGGCCAAACAATGGCACAGCAATATAGCACACTTCCCCCAATCTCTTTGCCTGCCCGTGTTTTGGCATATTATTTTCTATACATCGCGGGTTAGTTCGCAGAGTTTTATGTGTAATTTCTTAATTGTAGTTGGCACTTCGTTTTCATTTTCCAGATGATACGCATGGTATTGATTCAGGGTGTTATCTCCTTCGTAGCGGAAGGTGATAAACTTCCCCGGTTGTTCGTCGAACAGATAGAGTTCATCTAATTCGGGACTTCCAATTGCCCGGAGTAGCAATAAGCCAGCACGATTGTGACTACAAAGGAGCCTGGAGGCATCCTTCCATTCTCCTACACCATTTTCGCCGTGTTTGGGACTTGGGTGGTAGTTTCGTTGTGGCATACGGTTATCGGAAAACCACGAAGGTAAATTAGCGAGTTCGATACACGCTACCGGGTATGTTTTAGATTCGAATTCAACCTGATGAATAGTTCCTGTTGGAATGTGTAAGGCATGGTGGGAGACTATAATATATCTGTTATTCTCTTCCTCACGCGAACGCACTACAAGTTCTGTAAAGCTGTCATTGCTTATCGCGCAGCCCAACAGTGTACATTCATTCTCTTCAATAGAAAATCGTTCATCTCTCCAGTTATCCCAGGCCTTTAACTGACTTCTTAATAGTCTGCTTGGTTTTGAGGGATAATATTCTTCTAACAGATGGTAGTGCTGAATGAACTTTTCAACATTCTCAGCATCGTAATATCCCTGGTAATTTTCAATTTCAATCAGACTTTTACACGCATTGATCTTCAAGAGAAATTTTCTCAAAAATTCCTCTGATTGAAAACCAATGTCATCTTTCATGTAAAAATGCTGCTTTTCAGGTTCAGGAAACAGGACAAAAGCCTGAACATGCGGTTTACCTTTATCCATATTTCAGAATCCCATTAAAGTCTCCAAATCTTTATCCAGTTGATCAAAAAAACCAACCGGTGGTTTTCTTATTTTCCCGCCTTTTTCTACCGGCAGAAAAACGGGCTTCGTGAAGTGTTTTGTTTCATCACGATCGAAATAATACATTGCAATGCTTTCGGGACGAATCAACTCTTTTTTTGTTGCAACCAGCGTACCATTTACGATATGATCACTATGAGTTTCGATAATAAACTGCACACCCGCTTCGGCCGCTTTGCATATTAGTTCCATCAACTTTGCCTGAGCAGAAGGATGAATATGCGCTTCGGGATTTTCAATAACAATCAAATCATTGGGTTTGGCACTTAATATGGCAGTCAGCAAAGGCAGATCGTAGGTTATACCAAATCCAACGTTTTTTGATTTAAAACGGGTAGTTGGCAGGTTTTTTTCCCTATCAAAACTGTATTCGATTTTATAATTGGTTTCCGTTGTTTTAGAAATATGTAAGTTGATGTTTCGGGAAAATTCCCGCAGCCAGAATCCAATTTGAGTTTTCAACAAATCATCCTTTGCATCAGGATGCCTCAACGATACAATTGAAATGGGTTCATTGCCATAACAATCGATATAGTGAGCCGTCATTTCGCCCCTTCCCTCTTTTACAGATATTTGATGCAGATGTTCTACCTGATAGGTATCACTCGTAAAATCATCACTTGGTCCGTTTCTGTATGCGCTCAAATATTGAAAATTTGAATTAAAGAGACTCAGTTTACTTATAGGGATTTCACCCATAGACGAGTGACAGGGAATAAAAGTTTTTGAAAGTTCCGACTCCTCAAAATTAAACATCAAATCAAGTTCCGATTGATAGCTACTATCTGCAATACAAAAACGAATGGAATTTTCCTCTGCCGACAGAGCAATAGCATCCTGTATGCTGCCAATCTTACATAAATCTCCATTCATAAGCTCCAAACCATACAATTGATTCTTTGCAAAGGATTGACGCAGCAACAGCAGAGCCTGAATAAATGAGGATTTACCCATCCCATTTACCCCTGCAAGGATGTTTAGGTTGGATAATTGAACAGCTGTATCTAAGTGCGATTTGAAATTATTGATCTTTACTTTGGTTATCATTTTTAATTATGCTTTGGATTAAATTACAAACTTCGGTAAATCGGGTTTCGACATTCGGTTTTTTGCCAGTACCCGTTGACACAGAATTATGAAACTTCTTATCGTCAAACAATCCAATAAATTTTATTCGAAAATCATCTATTCTATTTCTCAACTCGTTTCTTTGCCCATCTGTGAGCCATGCAAAGTTCACACTAATTGTATCGAATACAGATTTTGATATTGGATTTCGCTGTTCATTCGGTTTATTGGGCTTTCGAAAAGCCTCTTTGTTGAATATCTCGTAAGATAAATTCATCGATTCCGTAAAATCATGTGTGATCTTCTTCATTCTATTTTCATCCCCCTTCATCTTATCCAAATCTTCGAGTGATGAATTTAGAAACACATCCAATTCTCCCTCATATTTCGCCTTAAGTCCCTCAATATCATTCGTCAAATAAAATGCTAAAAAGCGATTTGCAAAATCCCTGTCCTCCATTCTTTTAGTCCGAAGTTTATTATTTGTAACACGAATAAACTCACTGTTAGCGGCCAATAAAGCAATATAATCTGCAGGAAAACCTTGATTTAAAGCATGTCTCATTTCCTGTGCCGTCAATTCTAACCCGGCAGTGTTAACCCTTTTGAAAATTATATATTTTACTCTTTGAGGAGTTGTTTTGTTGATAATATTCAATGTTATTTTGTGTCCGCTAATTCGTCTTTTATCTTCGCGACTTAAATCATCATAACACTTTCCATCATACTGATCTCCTAAAAATTCTAACCCTTGTAGTTTTAGCTTCGAATTTATTCTTTTTTCCTGCCGTTCGTTGGCCGTTGGAATAAAATCTTTCAATGCACACAAACGCTGCAATCCATCTATCACTTCATAATTACCCGATTCGTCTTCATTAAAATAAAAAGAAGGCAACGGAATCCCTAAGAGAATAGATTCAATCAACCTGCTTTTCTGCGTTTCCGACCATAAATCTGCTGAACGTTGAAAATCCGGTTTAAGATTAATTTCTCCATTTTCAAGCATCTCGAAGACATAACCAAGATTGACAGTTTGAGTATCCATCTTAATATCAGACGGATTAAATGGAATCCTTATTGTGGTTTCGCCTAAGTCTTCTTTTTCAATTTCAAAATTTAGTTCCTGCATGTAATTCACATATAATATAACATCTGCAAATGTACAAAAAAAATCAGGCTGCCCGCACTTTATTCAACTCATTAATACTATCTTCTGTTTTGTCGCCAAACAATGGCCACATCCGCACCAAAACAGTCTATCTCTTCGGAATTCTGATTGGGCATAAAACAAAAAAAAGAGGGTCGGCTATACAATAACCGACCCTCCGTTACTTATCGAAAGAGAGCACTAAGCCACATCGCCCTTTGCGGCAGACGTATTGCTCTTTGCCGTAGAGGCCGGAGCTTCTGCCGGAGCTGCGTCTGTTGCCTGCTTTTTGGGTCGCGCCTTCGAGGCATCCTTATACTCCAGAAAACGCCCCTGCAGCTGCTTGTCGAGAGCCTCCCACTTTGAGTTTCGGGTCTCTGCCGCCATGGCACGTACATAATCGGAGAAAAGCTTAATGCTTTGCAACAAAGGCTGACTGTATCCACAGGGGCTTGTACCATTTCGCAACTCGGTATTGTGATCGCCGCGGCTAATCCACACAGTCCTGTATTGAACCAGGCGACTCTCTAAAAGGGCAAGACGGGGCAGCAGGTTGCAATCTGTCAACGCCTTTTTCACGGTCTCCTTACTCAGAAAATCGATTAGCTCGTTGACATAAGCAAGCACATGATTCTGCCGCAGCTTATTCCATCTATTTGCCACCTTAGGCCACTCTACTGCCAACACGGCAGCTTGTTTTCTGATCAGCTCAGTCGAGCTGTATTGCGCATCATTTATCCCGCTTTGAACGGCAGAAATAGCATCCTTAACCAGCTGCATCGACTCTTTTAACTGATCAGTCAAACTAGTGTTTTTGTTGGATATCGCATCTCTTTGCAAGCGTCGCTGAGCAACTACTTCGAGATAGAGGTTGTTGGTGAGTATGCCTTCAATTTGCGAATCTGTCACGTTTTGAATGGCATTATCGGCATAAGTGCCTACTGAGTAAATATTAATATACGATTTCATCTTGTAAAATATAAAATTTAAAAAAATAACTGCTTCACCACCCTCAAGCCGGGGCTTGTCTTCCGGTTATATCCGGCCACTATCGGGTTCGAAGCGAATAAAAGAAAAAAAATAACAACTAACCCATCAACGTAACGGGTGGCGCCCTACCGGAATGCAAAACACCTACCCCATCGACACACTGTGTATCCGGTCCGGGATAATAGCGTAACGCCGGCATTATCCAGAGACCAAAAACAACAGCCACCACAACCAGGCCAGATGCATAAAGCAACCCGGCGCAATAGTCGTTCAAAGGCTCTTCATAGAAAAAGCTGCCTCGTTTTGTGCGACTTTTACCCGATTCGGTGTAGGGCGCATCCGGATGCCGGAGATTGTAATGCCAGATAATGGCGGTGCGAACCACCAGTATCAGGAAACGCTCGAACAACGACCGCCGTGGCGGATTGCTTTTCGTAACCATCGACTTTCGCCCGGACGCAAGACAGGCAGATTGGGTATAACAGACGGATTTTAACTTTGGATTGGCGGCCACGAGCATAAACTCTACCGTCTGCGTACTATTTTCTTCGAATAAATTCTCATTTTTGCACCGATTGACCAACGAGAGATTCGTTTTTGTGCTCTTTTGCTTATTCCGGCTTTGAATCCGGCCAATTGCAGTCAGTATAGCACGACGAAACGAGAATCCAATGGGGAGATTCTCTATTTTAGGAAGACAATATGCATTTTCACGAGGGGAAATTTGCATTTCTACCTGGCAATGCGGATTTTCAAAGGGGGGAATTTGCATTTCCACCTGGCAATGCGAATTTTCACAAGGGGAAATTTGCATTTCCACCTGGCAATGCGAATTTTCACAAGGGGAAATTTGTATTTCCACCTGGCAATGCGGATTTTCACAAGGGGAAATTTGTATTTCCACCTGGCAATGCGAATTTTCAAAGGGGGGAATTTGCATTTCCACCTGGCAATGCGAATTTTCACAAGGGGAAATTGGCATTTCCACCTGACAATGCGGATTTTGACATTGGGAAATCGCCATTTCCACCTGACAATGCGAATTTTGAAACAAATAACTCTCCTTCGAATCCCACAAGGAGGAATCTGCCGACGAAAGATCCACTGCAAACGCAGTTGAAGAGAAATTCCACAAAGGGAGATTCTCAATTTCTCGCGAAGAAAGGTAAATCCCGCTCGCACGACGATCGTCCAACCGCAACAACGACAAATCTGCACCGTAATAATACGCTTCGTGGGCCATCGACGAAGAAAAAAGAGCGGGCAGATGCGCTTCGTCGTCATAGAATAAGGAGTCGCCCGCTGTTTTATCCGAAAAAATAGCCGGCAATGCCGATTCTCCCGAATGATTATCTATTTCAACCGGATGATTTGACGATAAATCAGTACAATCATCTTCACAATCGGTATTCAACAACAATAAATCAGATGAATTATCCACACCATCACCAAAAAACACCGGAGAAGCAATGCAGTATTCTGCATGCTCTGCCGGTGTACCGGAAATGAGTGTGACGATATGGTCATCGGCACACTGCTTTTCCGGATGATGTTGGGGGAAATCTCTGTTTATCATCAAAAAATTATTTCGTTAATTCAAATTATTAATTTACACTATTATTGATTGCACAAATATACATACATCTTCTATCCGGAGTATGGGAGTCAAACAAATAAACCATACTATCAAACAAACTAAATACCATATATCTCTGTCTGCAATAAAATGACATGCAAATGTAGAGAATAATTTTGAATTAGCCAACAATTATGCAGAAGCTAATCTTAAAAATAATTAATTTGCATTTTTAGTGATATTTTTGTTGATTATTTTCCTATATTAAAACCGATTGATTATTTTTGATACCAAAATCGCAATTACATCTTCCTATATTACATATTTTATTTATATTATACATATACAAAAATTCGAAAATGGATTAATTGGGGTAAATATGAAAAACCGGTATTACTCTTTGAGTGTAAAATTAATAATATGATTGGTGAATACTACATGAAAAAATTATACCTATATATAGTTGTATTGTAAGTAATCGATTAGGGAACAGATTTGAACAGAAAATAAATTCACATTTTGATATTGATTTTCTATTCTTTCATTTATGTGAATAATAGAATAGAAACAGGCAAATACAGTTCACGTCAGAAAAAAGCAGAAGCAAGAAAAGAAACAAGAAAAAGAAAAAAAGCGCCGGTGTCTATCCCGGAATAGATAAAATAGAAGATTTCGGCACAAAAAAGAATCTGTTGAAAACTAAAAACAGGTTCTATAACAAATCAGGTGGTAAAATATTTGCCTACACTTCACCCATCAATCACAACATTTATATATCTTTGCAAAAACAACTATAAACGCAGAAAAAAGACAAAAATCATGTAAATAATTCAGAGACATATAATATTCATTTTTAAATAGCATTCTGCTATTGTTCGCGCGCTAGAAACCTGAGAAATTTCAATATAGCGAACACACAAGAATGGAGTAATAAGCAAGATGCTCATGCCTAACGGCGTGGGCTTCTGACTTATCATTCTTGTGTGGGCTTTCTCAGGGCCTCTAGCGCGGATAAGAATTTAGTCCACGCTTTTTTTGTGCCTAAAATCCTCTATCTGACCAATGGCAGCCAACCGGCAAGCCAATGAAAAACTCCTCCACAACTCATTCCGAAAAAACAAACCCATGCGGGATTCATACTTTGTGTGAAGCCCCTCTTTGCGTACATCCGGGAACTGTACAGACGTGGCAGGCCGCAGCTCTAACATCATCAAAATAAACACAATGGCAAAACAAGACAACAGCAGTTTTGAGCAAAAGCTCTTTAAAGCGGCCGACAAATTACGCAAAAACATCGATGCAGCCGAATACAAACACGTAGTATTGGGGCTGGTATTTCTGAAATACATCTCCGAATCGTTTAGCGAACTGTACGAAAAACTGGAAGCAGATGAGTTTTCGGATGCCGAAGACCGCGACGAATACCTGGCCGAAAACATCTTCTTTGTGCCCAAAGATGCCCGGTGGTCACACATACATGCCCAGGCAAAACTCCCCACTATCGGACAGACGATAGACGAGGCCATGGAGGCGATAGAAAAGGAGAATAAAGAACTGAAAAACGTATTGCCTCAGGTGTACGGCAAAGCCAATCTGGACAAAACGGCGCTGGGCGAACTGATAGACCTGATATCGAACACCGAATTGCAAGCCGAAAACCACAAGTCGAAAGACCTGTTCGGGCGGGTGTACGAATATTTTCTGGGCGAGTTTGCCAATGCCGAAGGCAAAAAGGGCGGACAATTCTACACCCCAAAATCGATTGTGAAACTGATGGTGGAAATGATAGAACCCTACAACGGACGAGTGTACGACCCGGCTTGCGGTAGCGGCGGTATGTTTGTGATGAGCGAGAAATTTGTAACCGAGCACGGGCGCAGCATCAAAGACATTACTGTGTACGGACAGGAGAGCAACCAAACCACCTGGAAACTATCCAAGATGAACCTCGCCATTCGCAATATCAACTCTAAGTTTGTGCAGTGGAACACCGAAGGCTCGTTTCTGAAAGACCTGCACCCCGACCTAAAAGCCGATTTTATATTAGCCAACCCGCCCTTTAACCAGAGCGATTGGGGCGTAGACCTGTTGCAGGAAGACGGACGATGGAAATACGGCACACCGCCCGGCGGCAACGCCAACTTTGGCTGGATGCAGCACATGCTTTACCACCTTGCGCCACGTGGCGTAATGGCCACGGTTTTGTCCAACGGCTCGTTGAGCTCCAACACCTCCGGCGAAGGCGATATTCGGGAAAACCTGGTGGAAAACGATTTGATAGAATGCATCGTAGCCCTACCCAAACAACTGTTTTACAACACCGGCATTCCGGCTTGCATCTGGTTTCTGCGCAGAGAGAAAAGCAACCACAGCCGGGAGGTATTGTTTATCGATGCTTCCGAACTGGGCTTTATGAAAGACCGTGTGCATCGCGATTTGGCGGATGAAGATATTGACAAAATAGTTACGACGTACCACAACTGGAGAAAAGGCGAAAACTACCACAACGAGAAAGGCTTTTGCCACAGTGCCACGCTGACCGAAATAAAAAAACACAACCACGTGCTTACTCCGGGACGCTACGTGGGCATCGAAGATGTAGAAGATGATGGCGTATCGTTCGAAACCAAAATGGCAGAACTCACCGCCACCCTCAAGCAACAAATGGACAAAGAAGCAGAACTAAACAACGAGATTGCTATGCAACTTTCTAAAATTGGGTTTGGGTTATGAGTGAGGTGAATAATATTCCGGAGGGGTGGGTGGAAACCGCTTTAGGTGAGGTTGTCGAAATCAAATATGGCAAAGATCATAAGCATTTAAACACAGGCAATATAGCTTGTTTTGGCTCAGGCGGATTAATGCGAAAAGTCAATGAAGTATTATACAACAAACCGTCAGTACTAATTCCTCGAAAAGGGACACTATCGAATTTGTTTTATATTAATGAGCCTTTTTGGACAGTCGATACGTTATTTTACACTAAGATTAACGAACAGAAAATCAGTCCTAAATATCTGTTTTTCAAACTAAAAACATTTAATCTTGAGAATATGAATGTTGGGTCAGCAGTGCCTAGCCTAACAACAAATGTTCTAAATCAATTAGTTTTAGAAATACCAAAAGATGTAACAGAACAAAAATCCATAGCCGCCATACTCACCTCATTTGACGATAAAATAGAACTTCTACAAGCGCAAAATAAAACCTTAGAAGAAACAGCTCAAACTATTTTCAAGGAATGGTTTGGGAAATATCAAATTGGGGATGAATTGCCGGAGGGGTGGAGAGTTGGAGCAATTGGAGATATATTAGAAATTAAAAGAGGTGGTTCTCCTCGACCAATTCAAGATTATTTATCTGACAATGGATATAGATGGCTCAAAATATCTGACGCAACAGCTACAGCATGTCCATTTATTTTCAATATCAAAGAACATATAAAACCTGAAGGTCTAAAAAACACTGTACTTAAAAAAGCAGGAGATATCGTATTATCAAACAGTGCAACACCCGGAATGCCTAAAATTTTAGCTGTTGATTCATGCGTACATGATGGTTGGATGCATTTTCCATGTTCTAAGGTATCAAATGAATATCTTTATTTGCTTTTTATAAGCATTAGACCAAATCTGGTACAGCAAGGTAGTGGAAGTGTTTTTACAAATCTAAAAACAGATATTTTACGAGAGTATGCAATTGTAATACCCCCAGAAAATGTATTTATTGATTTTGACAAGTTGATAAAACCATTATTTGATAAAATCTTAATAAACGCTTCTCAAATTCAATCCCTCACCCAAACCCGAGATGAATTATTGCCAAAACTAATGAGTGGAGAGATACGGGTGAATGAATTTGATAAGTAGGAAATGGTATAGAAAGTAATTTTATAAGTCTGAAGGGCTTAAATACGATTAGCCACGGGTGCAACCCGTGGTAGTGGTCAACAAATACTGGAATGAACCCTGACGGGGTTCAATATGTAAATCCGTGTTATTGAACCCCTTCAGGGTTCAGACCCACTCTCATTGATTTCCACGGGTTGCACCCGTGGCTAATCACATTGAATCCCTTCAGGATTCCCGGATGAATTGGATTGGCCTTTAGGCCATTCTAAGATAATGGATAACAATGGGCTTTAGCCAAAACAATAAAATACAATTTTGGCTAAAGCCGAAGACATTTTATCTCATATTCCTCCAGCTAAAGCTGGAGGCAATTCAAAAGCTGGAGGCAATTCAAAAGCTGGAGGCAATTCAAAAGCTGGAGGCAATTCAAAAGCAGGAGGCAATTCAAAAGCAGGAGAAGGCTATACCATTGGGCCAGGATATATTAAAACATTGAATTATGCTAAACGAAACATCCATAGAGCAATCGTTAATCGACCAATTGGTCGGTCAGGGCTATCAATATTACTATGGCCCAGACATTGCGCCGTATAGCCCTAACCCGCAGCGGGAGAGTTTTTCGTCTGTCATTTTGGAAGCACAGTTCAAGGCATCGCTTCAGAAGCTAAACCCTACCCTACCGGAATCGGCACGCATGGAAGCGTATCAAAAAGTTATCAACCCGGGCACAGAAGACATTATGGAAAACAACGAGCGTTTCCATATCTACCTCACCCATGGCGTGACGGTGGAATATACCCAAAACGGAAATACCAAGGGCATTAACGTGTCGCTGATGGATGTGGAAACGCCGGAGAACAACAGTTTTTGGGTGGTGAATCAAATGGTGGTGAAGGAAAACAACAATGAAAAACGATTTGATGTGGTTGTGTTTGTCAATGGTTTGCCGCTCGTTTTTATAGAACTCAAAAACGCCACCGACGAAAAAGCGACCGTGCACAAAGCATTCACCCAAATACAGAATTACAAAAAAGCCGTTCCCTCCATTTTCTATTACAATGCGCTGTGTGTGATTTCGGATGGCATCGATGCCAAAGTGTCGAGCGTATCGGCGCCCTTTAGTCGCTACCTCACCTGGAAAGCGCCACTCAAAGATAGGGTGTCCACTATATTAGAAGAGCCGGCTTGTTTATTGGCGGCCGAAAAATCTCCTGCTTATGGAGAACTGACGGATTTGCAAACCCTGGCTAAACAGATGCTCAATAAAAAAACATTGGTAGAACTGATACGCTACTGCACTGTTTTTGAGCAGGAAGAACAAAAAGACGAAAAAACCGGTCTCATTTCGCAGGTGAAAATAAAAAAGGTGGGCGCATATCATCAATATTATGCGGTGCAAAAAGCGGTGCAAGAAACCCTCCGCGCTACCCATGCCACTGCTGGCGACCGCAAAGTGGGCGTGGTGTGGCACACGCAAGGTTCGGGCAAATCGTTGTCTATGGTTTTTTATTGCGGACAAATCATCACGCATCCACAAATGGGAAACCCAACCATTGTGATGCTCACCGACCGCAACGATTTAGACGATCAGCTGTTTGGCACGTTTGGCAACTGCGTGGGCTTGTTGCGCCAAACACCTGTGCAGGCCAATAGCCGCGAGCACATCAAGGAACTGCTGAAAGTGTCGGGTGGTGGGGTGATTTTCACCACCATTCAGAAGTTTTCGCCCGAAGAGGGCAATGTGTATGATACTTTGAGCGAGCGCACCAACATTGTAGTGGTAGCCGATGAAGCACACCGCAGTCAGTATGGATTTTCGGGTCGGTTAGTAGAAACAGAAGAAGGTTCTGAAATCCGCTACGGCAACGCCAAATACCTGCGCGACGCCCTGCCCAATGCGTCGTACATTGGCTTTACGGGTACGCCCATTGAGAAAGAAGACAAATCGACTCCGGCAGTATTCGGGAAATACATTGATGTGTACGACATCAAACAAGCGGTGGACGATGGCGCAACAGTCCCGATCAGTTACGAATCGCGCCTGATTAAAATAAAACTGGACGATACCACGGCCAAAAGCATCGACAAGGAGATAAACGCCATATCCAACGCCACGGAAGAGCAACTGGAAAAAGCCAAGAAACTGACCGCCACCATTGATGCCATTGTGGGTCAGACAGACAGGATAGTAGATGTGGCCAAAGACATTGTGCATCACTTCGAAGCTCGTCAGGCAGGCATGGATGGCAAAGCGATGATTGTATGCATGACCCGGAATATTTGTGTGAAAGTGTACAATGCTATCGTTGCTTTGCGGCCCGATTGGCATCACACCAGTTGGGACAAAGGTGTGATAAAAGTGGTCATGACCAGCTCGAGCGACGACCCCGAATTGTTTCAGCCACACCACAGCACAAAACAGCAACGGAAAGACCTGGCTACCCGCATGAAAGACAATCACGACACGTTGAAACTGGTGATTGTGCGCGATATGTGGCTCACGGGTTTTGACGCACCTTGCCTCAACACCTTGTATGTGGATAAAAAAATGCAGGGAGCCAACCTGATGCAGGCCATTGCACGTGTCAACCGGGTGTACAAAGACAAACCCGGCGGACTGATAGTTGATTATATCGGCATTGGGCAGGACCTCCGAAATGCCATGGTTACATACCTGCAAAGCGGCGGCGAAGGTTCGCCAGTAGTGGATATAAAAGAAGCGATAGCCGGCATGAAAGAGAAGTTTGAAGTGGTAGAGCAGATGTTCAAGGGCTATGACTATCTGGCCTATTTCAAATCGGGAACGGCCCAACGACTGCAAGTGCTGCTGGGTGCACAAAACTTTATTCTCGCCTCCGAAACACTCAAAGAACGCTACCTGAACGAAGTAACGGTATTGTCGAAATTCTTCGCGATGTCCATTCCTAGTCCCGATGCCGAAGCGCTGAAAGATGGCATTGCCTTTTTTCAGGCGGTAAAAGCAAGAATCAATAAGTTTGCCGGCCCGGGCGTAAAATCAGATTTCGAAGTGGAAACGGCTATCCGGCAAATTGTAGACGATGCCCTGTCGAGCGATGGGGTGATTGATATTTTTGAAGCGGCGGGCATAAAAACACCTTCGATAAGTATTCTGTCCGACGAATTCCTGCTGGAAGTAAAAAACATGCAGCAGAAAAATGTGGCGTTTGAACTGCTGAAAAAACTATTGAACGACGAAGTGCGCGTTCGCAAATCGAAAAATCTGGCACAGGGCAAGCGGTTTTCCGAAATGCTGGAATCGGTGGTGAAACGCTACCACAACAACCAGATAGACTCGGCGCAGGTGCTGCAGGAGCTTTCGGAAATTGCCAAAGAGATGCGATTGGAGGATCATAAGTCGGAAGAACTTGGTTTGACCACCGAAGAATACGCATTCTACAGCGTATTGCGCGAAAACGATTCGACCAAAATGCTGGACGACAACAAAATGAAAGAGCTCATCCACACCATCGTGGACGTTATACGCAAAAATGCCACCGTGGACTGGAGCAAACGCGATGATGTGCGGGCGAAATTACGATTGACCGTAAAGAAAATATTGATGCGCTACGGATACCCACCCGACCTGGCCAGAATGGAAGCCGACCGCGTATTGGCTCAGGGCGAATCGCTGGCGGAACTGTTTTCGAAATAAGCGAATTAAACAGAAAAAGCCCTTAATTGAAATAGAAAAACCGAAACGAATGCCTTAACAATATTGACAAATAGAAAAAATGAAAAAATGTTGTACTTTTGTATTCATAAAACCACAACATTATGTATATCAAGAAATTCCAAATAGAGAATTTTAAAGCCTTTCAGCATATAACGATACATTTCAACAAAGATGTGAATATACTGACAGGCATAAACAACTCAGGCAAAACATCTGTGTTGGAGGCATTATCGTTGTGGAATGAGTGCTTTTACAAACTTATTACTCAGGCAAAAAGGGGTGTAAAAGGCAGATATGATATGGGCGATTTTGTTCTTGGCCCATCCGGCAATAAATATTTTAATTTTGAAGAAATAAACAGCGTTCGCAGTCCGAATTTTGAAGATCTATTCAGAAACAGGGATAAAAAAAATAAAATAACACTATCTGCCACCCTCGAAAATGACTTTGGAGATAGCATAACTTTGCCCTTCAGGATTGGCGACTCGGTAGGCAAATACCTGATTGAGTTAATTGGGTTCCCGACTTTCGACTTCAACAAGTTCAACAAATTTTTCAGAAGTTTTCCAGAACCGACGGAGGTGTTTTTTGCATCGCCCGTGGCGGCTATCAGGCAGGATGAAAACTTTCAGACCGACCCACAAATAAAGGATGCCATTCGCAAAAGAGTATCATCAGAAGTCATAAGAAATAGAATATACAAACTCTATTCAACGGACCGATTTCAGAAATTCCAACGCGATTTGTCCTACATACTATACAACGAGCAATCGGCTAAGTTGATTTTTTCGAATAGCAACGACATAAATAAAGATATTCGTGTAGTCATCAACTACAAGACATCCATCAAAGAAGTAGAAAAAGATATCGCATTGTTGGGAAGTGGCTCATTGCAGGCAATCGAAATATTGCTCAATGTATATCAGCAGACCGACGAAAAACGAGATTTGGTGTTCGTGTTGCTCGATGAGCCCGATAGTCACATTCACAGAGATATTCAAAAAAGATTGTTGTCTGTCCTTTTATCGTTTGCCAAAGATCATCAGATTTTCATTACTACCCACAACGAAGCACTCATACGTAGCGCATCTCTGCAAAACTTGTTTCATCTGGACGGTAGTGCCGTGGCCGAAATATCGAATATGTATCAACAGGATTTGAGCAAAATTGGGATTTCTCACTACAAAGGGATGTATCCGTCGAGCTTATCTCCGATAATTAAATCAATCGGATTCGATTCGGGATTGGATTTTATCAATGCTCTGGAAGCCGACAAAATCATTTTTGTAGAAGGAGATGACGATGCTCGTGTTATTTACAAACTATTGCAGGAATACCCCAACAATCACAATCGAAAATTCATGTTTTGGGTACTGGGTGGCGTGAGTGCTATATTTGATAAAATACACAGTTACAAAGATTTTTTCAGCGATATCCGAAATGGCAAATCTCTTTGGGAAAAATCTTTTCTTGTTTTCGACAAAGATACAATGACCGACAATCACCTGGATGTGATAACCGAAAATCTGCAATCGAAACTGAACATCCCCAATTACGGTATTAAAGCCTACACACAAGAGGCGGTATTGTTTTCAGACTTGACTATTCTAAATAAACTACTCACCCTGTTTTTGGTGGAATACCGGCATATAGATAGTTCGCAAATTGTGGATCTGGATGCATCGATAAATGCCGCATACGAGGGCATGAAATCCATACTAACAGACAGATATTCTCAATCTAACATCGACCAATCGCACAAATCGTACATTGGCATGTATTCGGATAAAGCAATGAAAATGTTTAATTCTAAGAAATCTTTGATAGAGAATGATCCGGTAAAACTAGTTCGTGAGCTGGAAAAGTATTACAATGAAACCATTGATGGAGGGCTTTATTACAAATTGATGACGAAACAAGATGTCCAGAACTGTATAAATCAATGCATTGCACATCTCAATATAACCATTAATATTGAATCTGAATTTTATGAATTCATCAGGCTGGCCGGTAAATCAACCTGGTTTGCAGAATGGGATTACTTGAAGAGAATATAACAATATAAGAAATTGCTGAAATTATCCGTTATTTTCAACCCAATCGTTGTTGATTCAGCGATGAATTAAAGATTCTAACTAAATTCTTACCCGATAAAAATCACAAACGCCCTACTGAACTAACAGTAAGGCGTTTATAATTTTATTTGTGGTCCCACTTGGGCTTGAACCAAGGACCCCCTGATTATGAGTCAGATGCTCTGACCAACTGAGCTATAGGACCTATTCGGACGGTTATCCCCGAAAGCGATGCAAATTTACAACTTATTTTGAGAAATGCAAAGCCGAAAGTCAAAAAAATGCGGTTCTACTTATCCTGCCCACCCTTCGCGGTCGAGATTTCGGTAGTTTATGGCCTCCCCGACATGGTGAGAAAGTACTTTTTCGCTCTCTTCAAGGTCGGCAATAGTGCGCGAAACTTTCAGAATGCGATCGTATGCCCGGGCAGAAAGATTTAGGCGATTCATCGCGTTTTTAAGCAACGCCATTCCGGCATCATCGGGCATGGCGTGGGTATTGAGCAGTTTTGTACTCATCTGCGCATTGCAATAGACGCCTTCGGTGTTTTCGAATCGGGCCTCCTGCCTGGCCCGGGCGCGAACTACCCGCTCGCGTATCAGGTGGCTGGGCTCTGCCGGGCGCGAGTCCGATATTTTTTCGAAAGGCACAGGCACAATCTCTATATGGATATCTATGCGGTCGAGCAAAGGACCTGATATTTTATTGAGGTATTTTTGCACCATCCCCTGCGCACAAACACACGGTTTCTCGGGGTGGTTGTAATATCCGCAGGGACACGGATTCATACTGGCCACCAGCATCACACTGGCCGGATACTCTACGGCAAAACGAGCACGCGAAATGGTGATTTTACGGTCTTCGAGCGGCTGACGCATCACTTCGAGCACCTGGCGGTTAAACTCGGGCAGCTCATCGAGAAAAAGCACGCCGTTGTGCGCCAGCGATATTTCGCCCGGCTGCGGAAAGGAACCCCCTCCTACCAGGGCTGCCGATGATATGGTATGGTGGGGCGAACGAAAAGGCCGGCTGGAGAGCAAGGACATATTTTTGGCCATTTTGCCGGCCACGGAGTGTATTTTGGTTGTTTCGAGCGCTTCGTGCAGCGACAATGGGGGAAGAATGGAGGGAAAACGTTTGGCCATCATCGATTTACCGGCACCGGGAGGGCCTACCATTATCAGATTGTGACCACCGGCAGCGGCCACCTCCAGTGCACGCTTCACATTCTCCTGCCCTTTTACATCTTCGAAGTCGAGCTCAAACCCCGTTTGATTGGCATAAAACTCGGCGCGTGTATCTACTATTGTGGGCTCCAGCTGGCGCTCTCCGTTGAAAAACTCGATAACTTCGCGGATATTCTCAACGCCGTAAACCTTCAGATTATTGACTACGGCTGCTTCCCGCGCATTCTGCAGCGGCACAATCAGACCTTCGAATTTATCTTCACGGGCTTTGATAGCAATGGGCAGCGCACCTTTCACAGGTTGCAAGGTACCATCAAGAGATAGCTCTCCCATCATCATATATCGTTCCAATATATCTGTGTTAACAGTACCATTTGCCGCCAAAATACCAATAGCAATGGGCAAATCGTAGGAAGAACCCTCTTTGCGGATATCGGCTGGAGCCATATTGACCACCACCTGCTGCGATGGGAATCGATAACCGTTGTAGCGAACGGCAGAAACGATTCGCTCGTGACTCTCTTTGACAGCATTGTCGGGCAATCCGACGAGAAAAAATTTTATACCCTGCGAGCAGTTTACTTCTATGGTGACCACCAAAGCATTGACCCCCTGCACGGCGGCAGCATACGTTTTTACCAGCATAAGTGTTGACAGTTTATCAGATACTCAATAATGGCTGCAAACTTAACCAATAAAAATCAGACTAACACAGAAAATGAGGTAAAAAAAGAGAGGTTTATTCGAAAATCAATGAAAAAATGCGCGATTCGTCAAAAATTTCATTGGCCACATCGAGCAATGTACCCACAGTAAGAGAATCAATGCGCTGATAAACATCTTCCAGACTCTCGAAACGGTTGAAGTGGAGATAGGATTTGCCTAAAGCCAGAAAAAGACTTTCGCGATTATCCACCGAAACTCCGAGCTGACCCACCAACTGTTTTTTGGCAGCAGCCAACTGCAAACCGGTAAGCGCAGTGTCGCGCATCTTTTTGATTTCCTTTTGCACCAACGATATGCACTTGTCGCGGTTTTTGGGGTCAGAACCAAAATAGATTGTTATCAGTCCGGTATCGGTATAAGAGGTCAGTGTCGATTCCACCGAATAGACATATCCATGACGCTCGCGCAACATCAGGTTCAGGCGACTGTTCATACCCGGCCCTCCCAGTATATTGTTGAGCAAATAGAGTGCCAGCCTCTTATCGTGGTGCAAATCAAAGCCCCGGGCTCCGATGATAACATGAGATTGATGCGTGTCGTGGTTTTCCACAAATCGGGCTCCCGAAACAGCGTCAGGAGAAACGCGACGACGGGCACAGGTAAAATCGGGAACAGCGCCGGCGTATTTGTTCACCCATTTCACAATGCGCGAAAAATCGGTTCGCCCCATCGAAAAGAAGACCATATTCGAAGGAGAATAAAAACGGTCGATAAAGGACAATCCACTTTCGGTTGTAAAACTGGTCAGAGATTCTTCCGAACCAAGAATATTGTGACCCAGAGCGTGTCCGGCAAAAAGCCTGTTTTCGAATTCGTCGTAAATCAGTTCAGAGGGATTGTCTTTGTAGGAGTTAATTTCATCGAGAATCACATCCACCTCTTTTTCGATTTCGGCAGCCGGAAAACGCGACGAAAAAACCAGGTCGCTCAGCAACTCGGTGGCACGCTCGAAGTGATTCTCCAGAAAAGTAGAATAAACAAAGGTCTCCTCTTTGGAGGTATAGGCATTGAGCTCGCCACCCACAGCCTCCATTCGGTTGAGGATATGCCACGAGTTTCGTTTCCTGGTTCCCTTAAAAAGCAGATGTTCCACAAAGTGAGCCATTCCAAATTCGTGAGACAACTCATCGCGCGCTCCCACATTTACGGCGAAGCCACAGTAAGCCACAGGCGAATCCGAAGGAAGGTGCACGATTCTCAAACCATTATCCAACAAATGCTCTTTATACAGTTTTTGCATAACACAATATTAAATTGAATGCAAAGGTAAGCAAAATGAAACAAAGTGAAGAATTATAGGCGAATCAATCAAAAAGAGGCACTTTTATCGTTAAACGATGCTTTTTCGCGGTTTTAACGGCATTATAGCAGGAGTTCAGCAGATACACAGAGGCACAATTATGCGTGCGTAAATCGTCGGGACCGTATATCTGCAAGCCAGGCATCATCGTTTGTGCAATAACGGCTGAGCAAACAACAGGAGTCCCGGGCGACACAAAAGCATGTCGCCATCCTACAAAGAAAGCATCGGAAAAAGCAGATTAGCCCAGACTTCGCCAGCTATCCTGCACAGCGCGTATAGCGCGCTCGTACCACGGCAAGGGTGCAGGATGATAATAAGTAGTGCGAATGGTATAAATGGTCAGTCGCTTGGTTACAACATAACGCACAGCACCGGTTTCCTTATTTTTGCCCGTATTTGCCGACACTTTTGTGCGACCAGAGCCAGATGAGGTATGGGTACGATATGTTGCTTTTTTGCGAACGGAAGCTTTCTTTTTGACGGTTTTAACGGCTTTCACTTTATGGCTATCCACAGAGGATGAGTCTTTGTATTGTACGACATAATCTTTTCTGAGCGTATCCACCGGCACAACTTTTGCCACAGTATCGATAACCGCAACGAGCGTATCCTTAACTACAGCCGAAGAATCGGATACAGGAGGAACAACAGAATCTGTTTTCACCGTATCCAACGGAGAAGCCATGGTAACCTGAGGCACATCGGCAGACTTCTTCACCTTGCGCGCTGCCAGAGGAATAGAGAATCCAATCTGGAAGTTGGTGTGAGAGACATTAATCGGAATGTATTCGGGTGTAACCTGAGTAAAGATATGATCAGAAGCCACAAACATATTGAGAAACCAGGCCGGAGTCCAGCTGATAGCTGCGCCCATGGTCTTAAATCCATTATTGGCATAAGAATAAGAGACAGAGGTGTTGAGCATTCTCCACGGCTTGTAGTTGGCAGACAAAGTCACATCTGAGAAATTATACTGTCCAAAGCGGTTTGAAGACAACAAACCGAAGCTCAGCTTATCTTTGAACAAAGAGTACTCTGCACCTGCATACAAGCTGGTGGGAAGCATGGTAGAGAATGCCGACTGAGGCAAAATAACTGCATCCGGCTCCGGGATATCCTGAAACTGATCTTCCACATTTTTGGCTACATCAAATAAGGTCTGATTGTAAACAACAGACGCTTTTGTCGAATACTTCTTACCCCAATAAATGGCGCCTAAATCGATTAAACCGGCCGAAAGTGTCAGATTATTCATCGCTTTGTACGTTACCCCCAAATCGATAGCACCACCATTTCCCACAGGCGTTACACCGGTATTGTCTATCTTATCGGTAAATACATCCATATTAAATGTTCCACCCGGTGTACCCTGATAAGTAGAAATTACGCCGCGGGCAACAGCATCGCCATCCACGGCCCATTTATCTCCATTGAGGGTAATATCAAACTTATTAAACTTCACGTCGGCATAATTGAACCCGCGCAAATATTTCAGTTTAAGACCGACAGTCAGTTTATCGTTCAAAGGCTTAGATGCTCCCAAAGCAAACTCAGCATACGACATTTGCGAAAATGCAGCATCTTTCATAGAGTAATTCCCCTTTTTATCGGGAGTATAACCATTTACAGCGAAGTCGAGCAAATCGGTGGGCAGATTAAAATAACCCTTTTGTTTGAGCGCAACGTTGAACGAAAAGAAATAATCCTTAATATAAAACCCAAGACCAAATGGATGAATACCCAATTCGTAAGACGATTTATTCATAGATCCCAGATCTTTAAGCAGGCTTCTCCCGATTGCCGGATCATTCAATGCCCAATTGGGATTTCCGGCTGGGTCGATGTAGATCAACTTATTCAGGCTCATTTTACCCATATTCAAATCGAACATCGTATTACCGACACCGAGATTGATATACCCACGCTCCGGACGCAAAGCCGGATTGAGCTCACTGCGGTAGAAGGAGGTATTCATAAAATACGAAGTACGGGTGGATTGGGCCAAAAGAAGTGCAGCAAAAAAAGTCAGCACCACTACACTCAGTAATCTACACTTGTTCATTTGAGTTGTATTTTTAGTTTCTTTAAATTCCGCTTAAATCAATCGATTTATTCGTTATATTCAGCTATATTTATCTCTATTGAATCAACGGATATTAATTCCGCCTTTTTTAATCAGTCTCACATTTTTCACCAGGAAGAAATCGGTATTCCGAATAGGAATCCCTTTCAGATTTGCATCTGAAGTAACAGATGCCTCCACCTTGAGGTGAGCCGGATGATTCATGCTTTTCATCTGCTCTGCTGTAACGGTAACTCTGAAATCGCTTTCGGCTCTGCCGTTAGAACCGGCAATCAAAACCGGCTGAGGAATCACAACCGGAGCTTCAGAAGGATCGTCAGACAATATTGTGAGTTGAACCGACCAGTTGAGAGGAATTGTAGAGACAAGTGTAGCCGTAATATCGACAGATCCACTTGTAAAGAAAGTCTCTTTTACCCGACTATCATTCAATACATCCACCAGTGTATCGGAATAAGAGAGTTTGAAATCTTCATCGAAAGAGATGGGCAACTCGAGATTGTATTTTACTTTCGCCTTGGAGTGAATGGACATAAAATGGGGTACAGCCTCCGAGCCACTATTAGCAGGCACAGTACAATCCAGTTCGGACGCAATAAATTTAGGCCGCTGATTGATAAGCCCCCGCATATCGAACTCCTTCCAGATAAAGCCCACCGGAACTTCGAGAGGAGTAATATTGTTACTGAACATATACTTATTATCAACAAAAATACCTGTATCGGGAGAAACGGCCAGTACACCCAAATCAATCGGAGAATAGGTATTCAAATCGCTTTTCACCTTTAGTTTAACATCGAGAGGAACACCGGCATCTGAATTGCTCGTTACAAAAAGACGTGGATGATAGAGGCGGAAACGGTCTAATGAAGGATCAAAATTTTTATACAGGTTAGCTAAGTTTACACTCAATCCCTGAACTGTTGCCGAATAATTTACTTTTCCTTTTACGTAATCGGCATACATATTTTCCGATTTCATATCGCAACTATAACTGGGTACAACATTCGTATATTTAACGACGGAACCCGCCTTCATATACAAATCTGTTCTGAATCTGAATACCGGATTTTTAGCCGAGGATCTTTCATAACTATAGATGCGAAATGAGCGGGTAATAGGCAAATCCTTTACCTGTATATCCTGAACTTCGTAATAATCAACTCCATTCACTTTCTTTATCGTGCCTACATCGGGGATAAGAACTACCCCTTTGGGAATTTGCAATGAGACATTAATAGAAACATTGCCCGACAGCACCTGAATATCATTGGTTTTGAAAACCACATTCATCTTCGACATACCCGGTTCCTGGCGAAAACGGATATAATCGAGGCGATTAAGAGTGGCGCCCGTTTTAATTTCATATTCGATGGAATCGAACAAAACTTCATGGTCGTCTGTATCGATCGTAATATTTGTGTTTACAAGTTTATCGTAGGCAAAAATACGGGTGCTGGAATTCTCCAGAATATCATCCACCTTTTTATCCAGTGGCATTTTGAGCAGAATACTATCTGAATAGTTCACATAATACATACCGTCTCTCACAACCAGATAATCGAAATTCTGATCATCAATCATCTGTTTGGCTGTAACCGAATCAGTCACACCAATCGGTAAAATCAACGAATCGGACGCAACAATAATATTATCCGGAAGTTTGCTCATATCGTATTTATTGTCGATACAAGCAGAAAACGAAAGCAAACATGCGGAGAACACAAACACCCATTTACCGTAATTCTTCATAATAAAATATCATTTTTCGGTGTAAAAATTCAAATATGATTGATATATTATACTTTAAAATAGTATATTTGTAATCAAAAATCGACGCAATCCCGGAAATCAATACACAAATTAACAATCCAGGCACTGCACAAGCCTTTCCAGACCAAACTTAAATACTTTTGGTAATAGTAAGAACCCCCTTTTGCGAATCAGATACGAATCAATACAAATATAATTTTTGTTTGAATAAAACAAGTGTATGTAAAGTTTATTTTGTTGTTCAAAGTAAAATTATAGCAGTTTCATATCGTCAAAATGATAATAAACTGTGCATTTTCATCGTAGAAATTTATCTGCGAAATAAAAAAAGCAACAAATAAAAGGATTTTTTTGAAAATATAAGGAATAAACCGAACAGTAAAATAAAAATCACATTATACACTATTCAGAACTTTATATTACAAGAAATAAGGCTGATTTCAGAGTAATAATAAGAAAACAGCAAACAAAAAAGGCAATTTTAAGCCTGAAAACACCTTCAGCACAACAACAATCGGAGGGAAAAATAATCTAAGCAAAAAAAACAAACAGAAATAAACAAATACTCTATGCTTATTGTCATTTCACCGGCTAAAAATCTTGATTTTAAATCGAAAGTAAATTGTGAGGCATATACAATGCCAAAATTTATTAAGCAATCATCCGTATTAATCGGGAGATTGAGAGAGATACCCGTATCAGATCTGGCCGAATTATTTCAGATAAACGGAAAACTGGCAAATTTGAACTTTGGCCGGTTTAAATGCTGGCAGGAAGAGCACAACAGCGAGAATTCACGTCAGGCAATCCTCGCTTTTAACGGAGAAGTTTACAACGGACTCAAGGCAAAGAGCCTCACAACAGAAGATCTGCATTTTGCTCAAAAGAAGGTAAGGATTTTATCGGGGCTGTATGGCGTATTGAGACCTCTGGACCTGATACAACCCTATCGGCTCGAGATGGGCATACCACTAGACACAAATAGTGCTAAGAATTTGTACGAATACTGGGGAAGCCAGATACGGGAAGAAATAACAAAAAGCACGTCAGAATCGGGCAATAATGAGGTCATTGTGAATCTGGCATCGCAGGAATATACAAAGGCGATACAACGCAAAGAGATACAACAGCGCATAATCGATATTGAATTTCTGGAAATGAGAAACGGCAGATTCAAACCAATAACGGTGTATATGAAGAAAGCCCGGGGTATGATGACGCGTTATGCTGTGACAAACCGGCTGGAAAATCCGGAAGAGCTGAAAAACTTCGGCGAAGAGGGATATGCTTTTGCGGAAGAGCTATCGGAAGAAAACAGATGGATATTTGTACGTTAAAATACAGGGAACAACAAAGCGCTCCGACAAAACAAGGCGCATCTCTCAGTTACCATGCGGAAAAACGAACCCGCAGTGCAACAAAGAGATGCGTAGCCGGAATTACTGGAAATAGATCGCCCGGGCAGATGTTTGATCGAGATAGAAATAGCAATCAGAACATCTTTCCTTGATGATTGAAGCCGGCAAATGCGAAGAACCGGGTAAATCGTCCACAATCCGGTGAACAATATCTGCCTTCGAATCGCCGGTAACGAAAAAGACCACATGGCCGGCATTGGCAATAACCGGACCAGTAATTGTAATTCGCTCATTCCCGGTTTGCGGATGACGTGCCACCGCACAAAGATCGGGAGAATCAATCAGCTGCAAATTGTCGGGAAATATTGATGCGGTATGCCCATCTTCGCCCAATCCCAAAAGAACCAGATCAAAATAAGGCTTCCCGTTTTTGATGGGGACAGACTCAAAAAGTCGTCCACTATACCGCTTCACCTCAAAATCGGTATCTATTTCACCAAAAATACGCTGAATATTCCTGGCCGGAATGTTGATATGATCAAAAAGAATCTTTTTTGCCATACCGAAATTGCTATCGGGATGTCGGGGGTCGACACAACGCTCATCCACCCAATAAAAAAATATTCGATTCCAATCGAAGCGGGTACGGTAAAACTCAGTCCATACCTGAAAAAGCATAGCTGGAGTAGATCCACCGGAAAGCGCTACATAAAAGTTGCGCGATTTATCCTCGTTCAACCATTCGAGAATTTGCGCAGAAAGACGTTGAGCGACGTCGATAGTAGTACTAAAAACTCTTTTCTTTATACCCATAACAGTGTCAGATGTTGAAAATTGGCAAAAAGTATATTACAACTCACAATACAAATCGCTGTTTGTCAAATTTTTACACGGATTAGTCCAGAATGTATCCGGAATAAGATCGTTTGCCTCTTTGGGTCCCCAGCTGCCTGCCGGATATCCGTGAAGCGGAAATGCAGGATCGGACTGCCACAGTCTGAGCACCGGATCGAAGAAACGCCAGCTACTCTGCACGGCATCTGTGCGGGTAAAGAGGGTAGAATCTCCCTGCATCGCATCGAGAATAAGGCGTGAGTAGGCATCTGTGAGGGTGAAAAACGGCAAATTCTCATATTTGAAATCCATGCCGGCCTGACGGACACCAAAACCGGCACCCGGCACCTTGACTCCGAAGCGCAACTGCACCCCTTCGTCGGGCTGAATGCGGATAATCATTTTGGTACAGGAGTTACAGCCACACCCCATGCAATCGAAAAGACTGTTTTTGAGCTTCCGGAAATGGACAACAATCTCCGACACCTTGGTGGGTAACTGTTTGCCGGTGCGTATATAAAACGGAACATTCCGCCAGCGTTCGTTGTCGATAAAAAGCTTCATGGCCAGGAAGGTTTCTGTACGGGAATCGGGACTCACACCCACCTCTTCGCGGTAACCTCTGATGTGACCTTTAGAGGTATCGGCACCTACGTATTGACCGCGCACAACATTCTTACGGATATCATCGTCGGACATGGGCCGCAAAGATTGGTACAAACGCGCCACCTCGTCGCGGAAGCTATCTGCATTGAAAACAGCAGGAGGCTCCATGGCTGTAAGCGCCACGAGTTGAATCAGGTGATTCTGAACCATATCCCGCAAAGCACCCGCATTTTCGTAATACCCGCCACGACCTTCGAGGCTTAGATTTTCGACAGCAGTTATCTCTACATGATCGATAAACTCTTTATTCCAAAGCGGTTCGAAAATAGCATTGGCAAACCGAAGCACCAATATATTCTGTGCCGTCTCCTTCCCCAGATAATGGTCGATACGGTAAATCTGACTCTCCTGAAAAACCGTTGACAAAAGCGCCTGCAACTCCTGAGCAGTTTGCAAATCATACCCAAACGGCTTTTCGATGATAATACGCCGGAAACCGGAACCTTTGACCTCTTCGTGCAGACCATGCGCTTTGAGATGCAACGGAATAACACTATATAAAGAGGGAGGTGTTGCCAGGAAATAGAGGTAGTTATCGGGAATTTGCAGCGAATGTGACAATTGCGGCAACCTCAACTTCAGAGCCAGATAGCTATCGGCATCGGAAGTATCGACAGGTTGATAATAGACAAAACCGAGGAATTCAGAAAATTTCTCTGACTTTTCGGCCGCATTGCGGTAATACTTCTGAAAATCAGCAGCCATTTTTTCGCGGTAAGCCTCATCGGAATAGCCGGTGCGGGAAACGCCCAGTATAGCAAAGCGCGCGGGCAGATGCCCCCTTTCGTAAAGTTCGAAAAGCGAAGGAATCAGTTTGCGGCCGGTGAGATCTCCGGAGGCACCGAATATAACAAGTATTTGATTCTGAACTGATTTGTTCATAATTAGAAACAATTTGTGTCGTTACAATTTATAGTTTCCGGAGTGAGTATCGCCACCCTTTCCCGTCCAGTTTTCATGAAAAAACTCTCCCCGGGGAGCATCCACACGCTCGAAAGTATGCGCTCCGAAGTAGTCGCGCTGAGCCTGCAACATATTGGCGGGCAGATTTTCGGAAATCAGACTGTGAAAATAGTTGAGAGCCGAAGAGAGAGCCGGTACCGAAACACCGGTAAGCGTAGCCTGAGCCACTACCCTGCGCCAACCGGGCAGAGCAGCTTCTATTTCGGATTTGAAATAGTCGTCGAGCAAAAGGTTTTGTAAATCGGGGTTTTTCTCATAAGCTTCGCTGATTTTTTGCAGGAACGAAGAGCGGATGATACAACCACCCCGCCAAAGCCGGGCAATACCGGCATAGTTAAGCGACCAGCCCGAATCGAGAGCCACCTGGCGCATGAGCCGGAAGCCCTGCGCATAAGAGACAATTTTAGCAGCATACAACGCGTCGCGAATATCGTTGGTAAACGATTCGTCGCCCACCATTGCGGATACCACCGAATGGCTATAACTGCGGGCTGCCTGCACGCGTTCTTCTTTGAGAGAAGATAGCGCACGCTCGTAAACGGCAGAAGCAATTAAATTGAGAGAAATTCCCGCATCTAACGAAGAAATCACCGACCATTTACCAGTGCCTTTCTGTCCGGCCACATCCAGAATTGAGTCCAACAGGAAAGAGCCATCAGCCTGTTTGTGATTGAGAATTTCGGCTGAAATTTCGATCAGATAACTGAGCAATTTACCTTTGTTCCATTCGCCGAATATAGCAGACATTTCGTCGTTTGATTTCCCCTGAAGCAACTTCATCAGGAAATAGGCCTCGCTGATAAGCTGCATATCTCCGTATTCGATGCCGTTGTGCACCATTTTCACAAAATGGCCGGCTCCATCCTCTCCTACCCAATCGCAGCAGGGCACATCGCCATCGACCCTGGCCGATATGGCCTGAAAAAGAGGCTTCACTTCGGGCCACGCCGAAGCAGAGCCGCCCGGCATGATTGAGGGTCCGTTGAACGCGCCCTCTTCGCCACCCGAAACACCTGCTCCAATAAAGCGAAATCCTTTGGACTCCAGCTCGCGGGTACGACGTGTAGAGTCGGGATAATGCGAGTTACCACCATCTATAAGTATATCTCCCGGCGAGAGAAAAGGCAATAGCTGAGCAATCAGCTCATCTACCGCAGCACCGGCACGCACCATCATAAATATTTTGCGCGGAGTTTGTATAGACGCAACAAAACCGGCTATGCTATCGGAACCAATAAAGCGCTTACCAGCGCCTCTTCCGTTGATAAAACGATCCACAACTCCCTCTTCCACACCGGGTACAGTGCGGTTGTAAACTGCGACAACATTGCCTCTGCTTTCAAAATTGAGGGCTAAATTCTCTCCCATTACGGCCAGGCCGATTAATCCGATATTTGCTAATTCCATATAATAAACTAATACTTGTTACAAACTGAAAAACACAACAGGTATTCAACCCGGGGTTATTTATGAAAACATATAAAGAGAGGTTTTGTTTCAGAATGTTTTAAATAATATTTATAATTGACCTGAAGAGAGCCACTCAATTTGCATAAAAATAACGCGCTGTTTAAAATTATAACAAACTACAACCCAAATTGGCTTATAGCTATCTCTTTTATTTTCAATAATTAACATTGCAACCAGAAATAGAAAGAGCTGTTCTCCGGCATAAGTTAAAGCCTTGGGCAAAACGAACAATCATTTGTTAATATTCGTTTCTATACAATAATTATCCTGACACGAAACCTAAACCATACAGCCATGAAAAACAAAAGGATAACCACCGCATCGGGCAGGCCTATCAGCGAGAACGAAGACAGCCTGACCGTAGGGCCCCGTGGCCCCATTCTGCTGCAAGACCATTTTCTGCAAGAGAAGCTGGCTCACTTCAACAGAGAGAGAATACCGGAAAGAGTGGTACACGCCAAAGGGTCGGGCGCATACGGTGAGTTTGTGGTAAACAACGACATCACAAGATACACGAGGGCGAAACTCTTCTCGATGGTTGGCAATAGTTGTCGGGTGATGGTGAGGTTTTCGACCGTTACCGGCGAAAAAGGAAGCCCCGATACCGACCGCGACCCACGTGGTTTTGCCATCAAATTCTATACAGAAGAAGGCAACTGGGATTTGGTGGGCAACAACACCCCTGTTTTTTTCATCAAAGACCCCAAGAAATTTCCCGACTTCATCCACAGCCAGAAGCGTGACCCACAGACCAATCTGAAGAGTGCCACCTCGATGTGGGATTTTTTCAGTCTGAACCCCGAATCACTGCATCAGGTAATTATTCTGTTCAGCGAGAGAGGTACGCCATATAGCTATCGGCACATGCACGGGTTTGGTTGCCACACTTTCTCGATGATAAACGAGCAACAAGAGCGGACGTGGGTGAAATTTCATCTGAAAACCATGCAGGGTGTAAAGAACTTTACAGCACAGGAGGCCGAATTTATGAAAGGGCGCGACCCCGATTGGGCGCAACGGGACCTGGTAACAGCCCTTCGCACAGGTGATTATCCGAAATGGAAAATGCAGATACAGGTAATGAGCGACTATCAATGCGGATCGTTTCGGTGGAATCCATTCGACCCGACCAAGATTTGGCCCAAAAGAGACTTTCCGCTGATGGATGTGGGCACTCTGACACTCAAAGAGCTACCCGAAAACTACTTTGCCGAGGTGGAACAGGCCGCGTTTTCGCCCTCAAATGTGGTGGATGGAATCTCTTTTTCGCCCGACAGACTGCTGCAGGGCCGGATATTAGCCTATCCGGATGCGCAGCGACACAGACTGGGGGCAAACTACGAGCAAATACCGGTGAATCGTCCTGTCTGCCCTGTACACAACCACGAACGCGATGGCGCGATGAGTGTGACCGGTAATGGCGGCGCTCTGCCCAACTACTCGCCCAACAGCTTCAACGGACATACGGGAGATAAACACATGAAAGAGCCGGCTCTGCTGCTGGACTCGAATCAGATGGACACCTTCAACCGCAACGAAAACGATACCGACCATTACTCGCAACCCCGCTGGCTCTACCACACAGTGATGACACCCAAAGAGCAAACATCGCTGATAACCAATCTGATTGAGTCGATGCGCAACATCGGAAGCAGCAAACGGGAAGAGATAATAGTGCGCCAGCTTAACCATTTCTACCTGATAGACAACGAAATGGCTATGCGGATAGCCGAAGGGCTTTCGCTGCGCTTTGTGCCTTCTTAACTATTTGAGCGAAAAAAAATGACTACCTTTGCAGCCTCAAACCAAGAGGATTGCAATATGAAAATTACCGATTTTGAAATAATGGCGCCGGCGGGTTCGTATGAATCGCTGGCCGCCGCCATACAAGGAGGTGCCGATTCTGTTTATTTTGGCATAGAGGGACTGAACATGCGCTCGAAGTCGTCGAACAACTTCACGATAAGCGACCTGCACGAGATAGCTAAAATCTGTCGCGAAAACAACATCAAGAGCTACCTGACCGTGAACACGGTAATCTACGACAACGACCTGACGCTGATGCGCCGAATCATTGACGCGGCCAAAGAGGCTGCGCTTTCGGCTGTGATTATCAGCGATGTATCGGCACTGATGTATGCCCGCTCTATTGGCGTGGAGGTGCATCTTTCGACACAACTGAATATATCGAATGTGGAGGCTTTGGAGTTTTACGCCCAATTTGCCGATGTGGTGGTGCTGGCGCGTGAACTTAATATGGATCAGGTGGCCCACATCTATCAGCAGATACTGGCCAAACAGATAAAAGGGCCATCGGGTGAGTTGGTGCGCATCGAGATGTTTTCGCACGGGGCATTGTGTATGGCCGTTTCGGGCAAATGCTACCTGAGCCTGCACGAGCTGAACAGCTCGGCCAACCGGGGTGCCTGTACGCAGATTTGCCGCCGCAGCTATACGGTGAAGGACAAAGAGACCGATATGGAGCTGGAGGTGGACAACCAATATATCATGTCGCCCAAAGACCTGAAAACCATTCACTTTATGGATACCATGATAGCTGCCGGAGTGCGGGTATTTAAGATAGAGGGTCGCGCCCGCGGCCCCGAATATGTGCGCACCGTGACCGAATGCTACAAGGAGGCGATTGCGGCCTGTGTGGATGGAAGCTACGGACAAGAGCTGGTGAACGAGTGGGATGAAAGGCTGAAAACGGTGTTCAACCGCGGATTTTGGGATGGTTATTATCTGGGCCAGAAGCTGGGCGAATGGACGGGCAACTATGGCTCGGCAGCCACTAAACGCAAGGTATATATAGGTAAAGGAATGAAGTATTTTGCCAATATCGGGGTGGCCGAGTTTTTGATGGAAACACAGAGCCTGAAAGTGGGCGATGAAATATTGATAACCGGACCTACTACGGGGGCCGTAAGCCAAATCGTGGATGAGATACGGGTAAACCTGAAGCCGGTGGAAGAGACGGTGAAGGGTGAGCGATTTTCGATAAAAACGACGGAAAAAATCAGGCCATCGGACAAACTGTTTAAAGTGGTGGCGGCGAAGCCGTAAGCAGCGACGGAGGAAGGCGGCGATATGAGTGGTAACCTCGCGAGAGGGATAGTAGCGGATAGCCCACAGCCGGCAGCAAAAGACTGAATACCAGCCAAATGCTAAACCGGCGAGGACTATGAGCGGATAGCCCGGCCCCCCTGAGGGGGCTCGCCCAAATGAGAAAAATCTATTTTATTTTTTGAAGAATCAGGTATTCTTTGGCTCTGTCGATAGCGATGTTGATGGCCGGACAGATGTTTTCGGAACCGATGAGTGTGGCGACTTCGGATTTTTCGAGGACGGAGCGCACGCGGTCGTTTACGCCGGAAAGGATGACGTGGATACGCTCTTTCTGCGAATTTTTGATGAAAATTTCGAGGTTGTGAAGCCCGGTGGAGTCGATAAATGGCACGCGGCGCATGCGGATGACGCGGACACGGGGTTTGTCGCCGATGATTTTCATCTGCTCATCGAACTTATTGGCTACGCCAAAGAAGAAGGGGCCGTCTATTTCGTACACCTCAACCCCTTTGGGAATGGCGATATTCTGAATATCGAGCGAGACATCGTGTCCGGCTGTAGCATCTATTTCGCCGGTGAGGACAGATATGGAGCTTGACTCGGAGATGCGGCGGATAAAGAGAATGGCTGCGAGAAGCAGGCCGATTTCGATGGCAATGGTGAGGTCGAAAACAACTGTGAGAATAAAGGTGGTGAGGAGCACAGCAACGTCTGTTTTAGGCGTTTTGAGCAGAGAGCGGAAGGTGCGCCACTCGCTCATGTTGTAGGAAACAACGACCAAAATACCGGCAAGACAGGCCATGGGGATATGCTTGGACATATCGCCCAAAAAGAGCAGGATAAGTAATAATACCACGGCGTGGATGATGCCCGAGAGGGGTGTTTTCCCGCCGTTGTTGATATTAGTCATAGTACGGGCAATGGCGCCTGTGGCCGGAATTCCGCCGAAAAAAGGAACAATCACGTTGGCAATGCCCTGACCGATAAGCTCGGTGTTTGAATCGTGCTTATCGCCGGTGACACCGTCGGCCACAGTGGCCGAAAGGAGCGACTCGATAGAACCTAGTATGGCGATGGTGAAGGCGGCCGACATGAGCAGACTGATTTTGTCGAACGTGATGCCGATTTGGTGCATCTCGGGCAGTTGCGCATTGATGCGGAAACGGTCGCCGATGGTTTCGATGGTAGCGACATCGGCATACTCGCGAAGAAAAACAACGGCAATGGTCATTATAACAATGGCAACAAGTGATCCGGGAATTTTGGGCGAGATTTTGGGTGTATATACAATAATAAGAATAGTAAAGACTGCGACTCCAAACGACCAGATATCGAAAGATTGCATATTTTGTGCATAGACTATCCATTTTTCGATGAAAGAGGCGGGCATTTTGGCGATATCGAGGCCAAAGAGGTCTTTTATCTGGGTGGTGAAAATGGTGAGCGCGATACCGGATGTGAAACCGACAATGATGGGAAACGGGATAAACCGAATGATGGTGCCGACCTTGAAAACACCCATCAGGATAAGCAAAATACCGGCCATAAAGGTGGCAATGGCAAGTCCTTCGATTCCGAATTTCTCTACAATACCATATACTATAACGATAAATGCTCCGGTGGGACCACTAATCTGCACTTTGCTGCCACCGAGTGCCGAAACAAGAAAACCGGCGAGGATGGCTGTGATGATTCCTTTTTCGGGCGAGACACCCGACGCGATACCAAAAGCGATAGCCAATGGCAGTGCAACAATACCTACAATAATACCTGACATGAGGTCTTTGAAAAAGAGCTCTTTGCTGTAATTCTTTAAACAGTCGATGAGTACCGGCCGAAATGCGATTTCTTTTAGTCTGTTCATAGCTTCGAAAAAATTTTGCACAAAATTACACTTTTATCCGGCAAAGCGGTTCGTAAAAAGGTATTTTTTTAGAACAGATGATGTATCAAATGTAATTACAAAAGAGCCATCAAATTGATTTATTGACAATTACAATACGCATTTTGTATTATTTATTTTACCTTATGCCTGAATTTACGCTTTTAATCCTTTAACAATCAAACCCTCAATCTGAAACAATTGACACGGTCTGAAGAAACCCAAACCTATTACTTTTGTGGTCAAATTAACAAGGAAACACAAAACCTTTACTTCTCTATCCACTTCAATCTTTCAATTTACAATGAAAAAGACCTTCTTCTCATTCGTTTTATTTCTCTGGCTTCAATGCCACTTAGTTGGTATTTCGGGGCAATCCTACAAATGGAATTCTATCCGGATGGGTGGCGGCGGCTTTGTGACCGGCATAATAACCTGCCCCACCGAAAAGAATCTGATCTATGCCCGCACAGATGTGGGAGGAGCCTATCGTTGGGATGAGAATACACGCAGCTGGATATCTTTGCTCGACTGGACAACCAATGCTCAATGGACCCTTCTGGGCGTAGAGTCGCTGGCTGTCGACCCGCAGGCTCCCAACAAAGTGTATATGTCATGCGGGCTCTACAACAACAGCCCAAGCACCATCATTCGTTCGACCGACTATGGCAAAACATTCAAATTATCGTCAGATGCATTTCCTCAGATTAACGGCAACGGAAATGGCCGGCAAAACGGCGAGAGACTTGCAGTGGACCCCAACAAAGGCTCTGTGTTGTTTTGCGGATTCAGGGATGGCACACTGTACAGAAGTCCCAACAGCGGCGCCAACTGGAGTCAGGTTACCACATTCGGAAAAGCGACGACAAGCAACGGCAACGGAGTCTGCGTGGTAGCTTTCGATAAAAGCTCAGGTGTTAGTGGCACAGCTACTCCCCGCATTTTTGTGGGCGTATCCCGCACAGGAGCCGACAATCTTTTTGTTTCGGAAGATGCCGGGGCTACCTGGAAAGCTGTTGCCGGGGCAATTACGCACCTTATGCCACAACGTTTTACTGTGGTCGATGGCAAATTATACATTGCTTATGCCGACAAAGAGGGACCCGGAAACGCGGCAATCGGCGCAATCAAAAAATACGATATAGCCACATCTGCCTGGAGCGATATTTCGCCGTCCAATCTGCCTTTCGGAGCAATTGCAGTAGATAAATCAAATCCCAATGTACTTATGGCGACGACAATCAATGTCTATCAGTGGCAGGGATGGACAACCACAACACAATGGGGGGACCGCATGTATCGCTCTGTGGATGGAGGTAAAAGCTGGACAGAACTATTCAATAACGGCAAAATACAACTCAGCCCCTTCGAAACCTGGAATCCGGATATTTCGCTCCATTGGGCCGGTTCACTCGAGATTGACCCGTTCAACCCCGAACGCGTGTTTGTTGTATCGGGCAACGGCCTCTATATAACCGAAAACATATCTGCCTCAACAACAGGGAAATCGACCTGGAATTTTCAGGTAAAAGGCATCGAAGAAACTGTGCCCTTCGGCATTGTTTCTATGCCCAACGGAACCTACGCCACCGTGATAGGCGACTACGGCGGTTTTATTCACTCAGACCTCACTGCTGTACCCAAGGGATACACCGATGGTGGTGGTACAAATATTTCGCTGGTGATGGCCGAAAAGAAACCAAGCTATCTGGCTCGCTCTACTACCCGCATATTCTATTCGACCAACTACGGAAAAAACTGGAGTCAGATGAATAATCCTACAGGAATTACATCGAAACACGGTATGCTGGCTGTCTCGAACTTGGGGAATATACTTCTCTATTCATCCACTGACACACTGTACAAGACGACCAACAACGGGGCAACCTGGAGCCGTTTACCCAATTTTATCAAACATACTTTTATCGCTCCCGACCCGGTTGTAAACGAAAAATTTTATGTATATGATGCCGGTAATGGTAAGTTCATGACCACCACAGATGGAGGTAGTTCATTTACAACGACAAACAGCTCTTTGCCCACAGGAGGCAGCAATATCATCAGAGCAGTACCCGGTCGCGAGGGAGATGTGTGGATACCAATGGCTCTGGGTGGACTTTACCGCACAACCAACTCGGGTAGCTCATTTACAAAAATCGCCAATGTGATTCAGTGTAGTGCCATCGGCTTTGGCAAAGAGTCTCCCGGAAACAGCTTCCCAACCATCTATATGTACGGAAAAATCACAGGGGGAACAAGTTATTTGTCGGTTTATCGTTCTACGGATGAAGGGGCAACCTGGACCCGGATTAACGACGATGCCAATCAGTTTGGCGGACTTGGAAACGCTCAGTTTATTGTGGGCGACATGTACAATTTCGGACGCGTGTTTATGAGTACTGCCGGTAGAGGAGTTATTTACGGCGATCCGGTTGCAACTTCTGGTATCGGAGAAACTATCGAAAACTGCTCTTCTGTTCTTAAGGTTGCAGAGAATCCCTTTTCCGACGAAATCAGATTCAGCACAACCGAACCTACCCGGTTTGCATTGTACGACACAACGGGGCATGTAGTAGAAACAGGCGAATGCCTGCAAAATGCCACCGCCGGCAGAGATGTCAGACCGGGCATCTACCTGCTGAGCGTCACCACCGGAAAAGGGGTTAAATCAACCCTGAAAATCCTGAAAATCAGAAAATAGAAATCAGGAATACGCCAATCGTTTCTGTTGAATTGCGAAAGGAGGCTGCCTCATTTGATTTTGAGACAGCCTCCTTTTTTCACTCTTCCTCCCTGTCCCACTCCTTTTTGGTGGCACCCTTCATCTCGCAATAGGCAGATGGGGTCATATTATACTCCTCCTTGAAGTAGCGGCTGAAATAGCGTGGAGTGTTAAATCCTACCTCATAGGCAATCTCCGATACAGACATCTGACTCTTTTCGAGCAGCAAAGCCGCACGTTTCAGGCGAATGATGCGGATAAACTCTATCGGGGTTTTGCCGGTAATTGATAATAGTTTTTTATAAAGTTGTACGCGACTCATACCCAACAAACGGCTCATCTCCTCCACCGAAAGCTCACTGTTCGACATATTATCCTCTACTATTTTAATCGCTTTTTCGAGCAACTTCTCGTCCAGCGAAGTAATAGTTATCTGATCGGGCGACACCTCAATTTTCTTCTGAAAACGTTTTTGCAACAGCTCTCTTTGGTTGGCTATGTTGCGTATCTTCAGCAATAGCTCTTCGAGGTTGAATGGTTTGGTGATATAGTCATCAATACCAATCTGGAGCCCCATCAGCTTTGTTTCTTCCGAAATTTTAGCCGTCAGCAATATGATGGGTATATGCGAAGTAATAAGTTCGCTTTTGAGGCGTTTGCACATCTCCATGCCATCCATTACGGGCATCATGATATCACTGATTATGAGATCCGGCATCTGCTTGCGCGCCATCTCAAGCCCTTTGGCTCCGTTGGCGGCCTCTATCACTCTGTAATTCTCTTTCAAACAATCCCTCAGGAAAACACGCAGATCCGGATTGTCTTCAACCACCAGTACCAGCGGCATGGCGTGATCTGCTTCTGCTACCACTCCCTCTGTGTATTCGGAAACATCTGTTATAGGTTTAGTGGTCGAATGTTCCAGATGTATCAGCTCGAGGGGTAAACGTATTGTAAATTTACTACCTTCGCCTTCCACACTTTGCATCTCCACATCTCCCTGCATCAGTTGCAAATACTCTTTTACCAAATGCAACCCGATACCACTTCCCTGTCCGCCTTCTCCCTGGTGTGACACCTGATAGAAGCGTTCGAAAATCTTCTCCTGATGCTCTTCCGGGATACCTATTCCGTTGTCCGAAACACTTATTTTTAAATTAACAGTATGGTTATTAGACTGAATATCAGCTTCTACCAACATGGTTATTTCTCCACCCCGGGGTGTAAATTTGAGGGCATTCGACAACAAATTAGATACAATTTTACGTATTTTCTCCTGATCGAAATTCACCAACAACGAACTCAATGTGCTATTGAATCCGGCCCTGATATCCTTTTTCTCAAATCCACCCGAAAAATCGGAAAATATTCCACTCAGATAGTCGATAATATCGCCCCGGGAACAGGTCAAAATGGGTTGCGAATCCTCCAGCTTTCTGAAATCTAATACCTGGTTGACCAACGACAACAACTGCTGTGCATTTCTAGAAATTATCTCCAAATGCATCTGCGACTCCGCATCCCGCACCTTTTCTGCCAATTTCTCTATCGGGGCCTGTATCAGGGTCAGCGGTGTACGAAACTCGTGACTGATATTTGTGAAAAATTTCAACTTCATTTCGTCAATCTTGTGCAACTTTTCAGCCTCCATCTTTTCGCGGTTGCGGGCTATCTTTTTGTTATTCTTTTCAATAAATGAGCGACGCACAAAATAAAAGACCAAAACCACGAGCAAAATATAGCAAAAAACAGCGATGTTGGACAACCACCACGGCGGACGAATAACGATTATAAGGCGCGTGATGTTACCAATCTGACCGTCTCTGAGTGCCGCCTTTACCAGCAGGGTATATTTCCCCGGACTAAGGTTGGTAAAAGTCACCTTGTGCATATTGGCATCGGTCTTGAGCCATTGGGCATTGAAGCCATCCAGCTTGTAATAATAATCGCTTACACCGGGCATAAAGTAGTTGAGAGCGGCAAATTCGAGCGAAAAAAAATTGTCGTTGTAATTGAGCTCTAAACGATCAGTAGCAGAAATACTCTTCTGAAGAATTATTCTGTTGCCATAATATTGCCCCGGACGAATGCTTTTGTTGTAAATCTGAAAATCAGTAAACACAACCGGACTCTCAGCATTTTGATTCTTAATATCATCGGCATTGAAGTAGTTTATACCCTTTGCGCCGGCAAAATAGATGGTATTATCTGCCGTTATCAGTCCGGCTTTGTAGTTGAACGGTGGGCTCTGCAATCCGCTTTTTTCATCAAATGTAATAAACCGGGGGCGCAAACCACCACCAGATTTCACAAAATCGACCCGGCAAATGCCCTTCAGTGTAGAAACCCATAGACAATGATTTTGATCTTCTACAACTGAATGTATAATGTTGTCGGGAAGCCCGTCTTTCGCCCCGAATATATACAGCTCTTCCCGTTGTTTGTTGTAGCAATTCAATCCCTCACGGGTACCAATCCAATACAATCCCCGGCTATCTTTGAAAATCAGATTCACATTCACATTGCTAAGGCACTTGTTCCTTCCGTTGAAAACAAAAAATGATACCGGGCGCATAGTCTCCAAATCGATCGTAGAAACACCTTCGCCGGTGCCCACATGCAGATATTTCCCATCCGGAAGCAATGCAAGCGCATAAGAAGACACCAGCGAACTATCTGTTTTCGAAAAGTTATCGAGCTTCTTCATCTTCGAGTCGAAACAATCAATTCCACCGCCCAACGTAGCGACCCACAGGCGGTTGTATTTATCAAAAACAATATCCCAGATACTATTTGATGATACCGAAAACGGATCTTTCTCGTCGTTTTTGTATACCTTAAAACTTTTGCCATCAAATACATTTACGCCTCCCAGATAGGTGCCAATCCAAATGCGCCCCAGGCTATCCTGACGCAACGAAACAATGACGCCAGATGATAAAGAACCTACCCCACCCGGTCGATATTGTTTGTATTCTCCGGTTTTGCCACGCACAATCAATCCATCTCCATTCGTCCCCATCCACAAGTTACCGTTTCTATCTTCCAAAAAACAGTTGATATCGTTGTATGGCAAACTTTGCTTATTATACGGATTCTCTTTCTCTATCTTAAATTTCAAAATGTCTTTGTGATAATAGTCAACGCCCTGCTTGAATGTTCCCACCCATACAATGCCCAAATCATCTACATAGAGCGTTTGTACGGAGTTGTGAGACAAGCCCCTCTCTTCCATCGGGTTTTGCTTCACATTTTGCAACCCGCCACTCATTTTGTCGAAAATATAAATCCCGTTTTGTTCAGAAGCCAACCAGATACGACGACTAAAATCCTGTTTCACACTGTTAACCACCGAAGATATAGAATTAAGCTTCGAATCGGGATTGTTGAATGACCATTTCTGACCGACTCTGTCATAAACAAAAACACCGTGATCAAGGCCATATATCCATAAATTAAAATCACTATCCGCAAAAAGTCGCAGATTGTATTGCTGTTTCAACTGCCCTTTAATGAAATAATCAGCTAACCCAAAATCTATCCGTTGCAGCTTCAGCGTACGACTATCATATTCTTCGATAACCCCCTTTTCGTAAGCTATCCATACCAGATCTTTTCGTTTAAATACAGATATCGGCCTGCCATACCCGGACTTTTTGGCAGGATTTACCGGAAAGACATGCAACTTTCTCTTTTTTCCTTCGAAATAAAAAACATTAGACGGAGATAGTAACCATATATTTTTATTATCATCAATATAATGTCGGTTAACTGTATAATCTTTTACCCCAAACACGCCATATATCTCATACAAATTGGTAATAAAAATCTCTTTCAGGGGATCAAATATATATATACCGCCATAAGAACTCAACCACATCCGACCGTCATAAGCCTCTTCAACGGTCTCAACATAGCTATCGGGCATAGCCGTAGAGTCATTTTTGTTGCTCTGATATACCCTGATACGGGTGCCATCAAACCGGTTAAGCCCGTTCTTGTTGGCAAACCAAACAAATCCCTTGCTGTCTTTGGTAATATAATTCACCTGATTATCCGACAATCCATCGGTGGTGGAGATGTGCCCGAAATTAATATTCGCAGCCCGAAGCAGTGGTATCGAAATGAATGTTATATACAATATAAACAAATACCTTAATTGGATCTTCATCTTTCTATAAATGCAAGTAAGTAAAATAGTTAAACCCCGATTCTTCACAAATTGGCTATATGCCGTTAATCAGAAACAAAGATAGTTATATAGATTCGAAAAAACATCCCATTCTTACCGCTTGTTTTGATTTTATTTGTATTTTTACAGTTGCAAACACATTTTTTTTGCATCTGTAACGTTTATACATATATCGTCTCTACTTCATCACAATTCAAATAGAGATTAGTACTCATTTAATCATAACAATTTTGACTATGGAAAAAAGTATCAAAGGAACTCAAACCGAACAAAACCTGCTCAAAGCTTTCGCCGGGGAATCGCAGGCACGCAATCGCTACACTTACTTTGCCGGCATCGCAAAAAAAGAGGGGTACGAGCAAATCGCTGCCATTTTTTTGGAAACGGCTGAGCAGGAAAAAGAACACGCCAAGCGCTTCTTCAAATTCCTCGAAGGGGGGATGGTTGAAATAACCGCCTCTTATCCGGCCGGAATACTGAGCTCAACGGCCGAAAACCTGGCTGCTGCAGCTGCCGGCGAAAATGAGGAGTGGACAGAACTTTACCCCGAATTTGCGCGCATTGCCGAAGAAGAGGGATTCAAAAAAGTGGCTACTGCCTTCAAAATGATTGCCAAAGTAGAGGCCGAACACGAAGCCCGCTACCTTAAACTGCACGAAAGGTTGGTTGCCGAAAAGTTCTTCGAACGCGATGAAGAGATTGAGTGGCAATGCCGCAACTGTGGATATGTACACAAAGGCAAAAAAGCGCTCGAAAACTGCCCGGCCTGCGACCACCCCAAAGCGCATTTCGAACCCAAGAAAACAAACTATTGATCTGATTTGACGATTTTTATTCTATTTATGCCTGATGTGTCCGAATGTTGGATACATCAGGCTTTTTTATTGAACAAAACAGACCTGAAATACATTATTAAATGATATAATTAGAATTATTCTAGTTTAAAAAAGCATAATAAACCTCTAATCTATTCAGAATATGAAAAGACTTAACCTCAGAAAGCAGATACTTCTTCTGTTAGCACTTTTTGCAACTACCTATATTTCAGCACAAAGTCTGACATTTAATGTAACAACAGTTACCTACGACGGACGCTACTCGCCATCCCATATTTTTGCGCTTTGGATAACAAAAGCAGATGGCACATACATAAAAACAATAAATCGCCAATCGTACTCCTATACCTACTACCTCACCCAATGGAAAACAGACTCGAAAGCCAATATGACTGACGGTCAGACCGGCGCCAGCCTCGATGAACATAATTATCCCTACTCATCGGGAACCACATCGCGCATTCCATTTAAATGGGACTGCAAAGACTATAAGGGGGCAGCTGTTCCCGACGGTGACTACTACGTAAATGTTGAATTTACCGAAGAGGATGCCACCGGCAAATTTATACAATATGCATTTACCAAAGGCGCCTCCAGCAAAACAATTAATTTCCCGAATGTGAGTACGGCTCCCGGGGTTTATTTCCGCAATGCGACGCTTACCTACACTGCACCGTCGTCTGCAATTACACTGGTTCCTGACAATCAGGCTTACGAACTGTTTTACAATCCTTACTCAAAATCGCTGCAAATCAGCTACGACAACCTGCAACACAAACAGGTGAAACTATTGGTATTTGATGCCACTGGAAAGCTCTTGCAAAACCGAAATATTGCCTCTGCTCCGCAAACATTGGCTTTGAACAAGCTAAATGCGGGCATCTACATTGTAAAACTGACTGATGCTGATAATATTTCCGTAAGTCGTAAGATATTGGTAAAGTAAACCCGAAACTGTCCATATCTTCTCCACTCCGTAGATATACCGTATGCAAAGAAGGCGGCGGTATGAGTGGTATCTTTTTTGCGCGAAGGATAGCAGCGGTTACCCCGCAGCCGGCCACAAAAGCCGGATAGTGAGGCAAAGTAAAAACCGGCGAGGAGTATGAGCGGATAGCCTGACCCGAGTGGGCGAGGGGCGCGCCCGAAAAATAAAGGCGAACTAAAAAAATCCCGTCGGATGGGAAATACCGACGGGATTTGGTGATTATTTGGATGCCAATGGGTTAGGCACCAGAGGTAATTTTGATTTGGGAGAGTTGTCTTTCTCGATGCTGATATCGTTGAATGCCATGGCGCGGGGCACAATGTAGGATACTCCCATCGATTGCCAGCGCAGGGTGTTGCAGACATACTCTTCGCTGGTGCCACCCAGGGCGTATTTGAGCGATAGCATGGGGAAATCGGTGATGTTGGCACTACGTACCATCTTCTCTTCACCTGTTTTCACCGAAACGCGGTAGATGGCCAGCGGCTTGTTGTCGCCCTCGAGTTTGCGGATGATGTAGTAGTAATCGAGTCCGTTTTTGGCGGTTTCGGCCGCTACACTCCGGATAAATTCGGGGTACGTTTGTCCTCCGGCATAGGAAACGTGTATCACACCCGGCGATTTCTGGTAACCGCCGTAGATGGAAAAGCGGCTGTGACCGTTGGATTCTTTCACTTTGGGTGTAGGCACGCGGTCGCTGAGCAGGGTTTTGAGAATTCCTTTATCGACCAACGCCAAATCGTTTTTAGGAGCCACACCCTCGGCATCTATCTCAAAAGCTCCGATGAGGGGAATGTTGTTGTATTCGCGGGTAAGCGGTTTGGAAACAATGGAGATGTTTTCGGCACAAATACGCTTGCCTAGTTTGCTCTCCATTTTGTTGCTTCCGTTGTTTTGATTTCCGGCAGCTGATACTGGAATGCGGGCAGTAAGCAATCCTCCCCAGCCAAAGAGTTTGTTGGCAAAAACATCGGCTAACGCACTGCCTTCGAATACTACCGGGCCCTGGTATGGCTCGTCGATGAGAGGTGCTTTGCAGCGCTCACACATCGATTTAGCCATTGCGTCCACCTCTTTGCAGATGATATCCAACGAAGGCAATTGTTCGTTGAGCGGAGCGTAATAGCTAATCTTATCGCGCAAAACTTCTCCATCTTCGGCCTGCGTAGAGATGTTTACCTCCAACGCTGCCAGATTGCCGTTGTACCGAATCTTTGTGCCTTCGCTGTTTACCAGATAGACAACCGTGTTTACCAGTCTGACTTCGGCTGATGAGGTCTGAATATCTGGATAGTTGCAAAAAATGGCCGAAATCTCTTTCACGCTTTTCTCCCACTGCTTTTTATCGTATTTGAGCGGGGTAACAGGCATCAGCAGGGTAACAGGCGCTGTGCGTGTATAGTCGTCGAGAGGCTCTTTTTCGGTATTATTCAGCTGTTTGAGTGTCGCCAGCTTTTGGTTGTAGGTTTCGACCGTCTGCTTGTAGCTTCTGTCGAGAATTGACCAAAACGCAGAGCGAATGGCTACATAATCATTCTCTTTGGGCAAAGACAATGAGGCTCCTCCCGAGCTGTAACCATAAGTATTGCCCGAGAAATTTTCGTCAGTCAGCGAATAATCGCCCAACATCATTCTGTAGGATGGTCCGCGCAGAGGGCTCTCGTCGCTGCTAACCAAAGCGCCCAAAGATGCTTTTGCCCTGAAAGCTTTTCCATCCGACAGGTAGTTGGCTATAAAAAACGGAGATTGATATTTGCCCAGTTTCAATCCGGTGAGGCTTCGGTTCATCTCTACGGTGAGAGCTTTGAAGATTATCTCTCCGTCTGAATCTTTCTGAGCCGATAAGCCCGACACACTCAGGGCCAGGGCGGCTGCTACTATATATTTTGATGCTTTCATATCTTTTATTTACTGATTAATTGTTGGTAGTAGGACGTGGTAGGATGTAGGGAAGTTCTTGCGACTTCGATTTCTTTTGTGTTTCGATTAGTTTGACCAGAATCATCGGACTGCAGCACGAAACCGGTACTCCACCCGACTCGGCGCCACAGGTACCGTTGAAAACACCTTTACCTCCACCGGCCATATCTATTTGCGAAAACATTGACAAGGGCGTACCTATCAAATCGACACCGCGAACCAGTTCGTCGGGTCTGCCATCTGTATAAATGCGATAGACAAGCGTGGGTGTTACATTGAAAGAGCTGGGAGAATAGCGTCCGGTAGAGGTAAATCCGCCGGTAACCTCCTGAAAAATATATCCGTAGTCGAGTTTCTGCGCTTTTGCCAGTCGAATAACTTCTGCCCTTAGCTCCTGCGTGGTTTTGGGCAAATTGGTTTCGATAATCAGGTTCGACTGACGTGTAACCGGCTGCATTCCTGCCATGGCACGACCGTGTCCGTTGGATTTAGGGAAACCTTTGATAGGTGTGCGCGACATCAGGAAGTTTTTGAGTACACCGTTTTCCACGATATTCACTTTTTCGGCTTTCGAACCCTGATCGTCATACTGATAGTAGCCATTCAGATCAATACCTTCGTATTTGCGCTGCAACGGATCGCAATAAACGCTTAGCGAAGTGGGCAGAATAACCTCTCCTACTTTCTTCTTAAATGTCTGGGCATCGTCTTCGCTCTTCATGCGTTGTCCCTCTATGCGGTGGCCGAATATTTCGTGAAAAAATACACCGGACGCCTCAGCCGAAAGCAACGATGGGCCACTGAATGGCTCTGCTACGGGCGCATTTCGGAGCGCAGTCAGATTGCTTACTATTTCAGATGTTTTCTTCTGCATCTCGGCATCAGAGGGCAATCCATCGGGTTTGTAGGCAAAATAGGTTTTGTACAACGGCATTTCCATACCATCTTTTGCCTTTATAACTCCAACAATTGCCACATTGCACGAGGTGAAGTTTTGCACAATCTTATCTCCTTCGCTCGAAACAAAATACCTTCGTTCTATCCGGTACGATGCATTGGAGCTGCCATAGAAAATAGCCGAATCTTTCAGAAACTCTGCCGAATAACGCGAAGTCCGTGCTTCCCACTCCCTGATATTGAATTTCATGGATTCCGGTTTAATGGGTTTCTCTTCATAAACCTTTGGTGCTTCCAACGTAAAATCGGGAGATTTGTCTTCCTCTGCTATTTTCACTGATATGTTGGATTTTACTTTCGAGAACTTAGAAACAGCATTGCGGTAGGCTTCGTCGGTCGCTTTCCAAACGATGTTGCGAATTGCGTTGGCGTCATCTTCTACCGGTAATTCTACCCGGCTATAAACGGATGATGACATATCAAAGCGGTCGCGCAAGGGGTGAAAATTATCGAGTGCCGGGCTTCCTACCCTCAGGGTGATTGTCAGAATCTTCGATTTCGAATCGCGTGAATGCGTCAGAGAACCAAACTGAGCCGAGATATCGTAGCCATTCGTTGCATCTACGCGATAAGAGAGATAATAGGCGGGAACTTCCTGAGTCTTGAGCACGGCTATCTCGCGCTTTAGCTCTGCCTCCAGGATGTCTGTCAACTTATCCTGCGCTGTGGAAGTCGTGACAGACAGAAGCAGTAATGTTAACACATGTAATGTCCGAGAAAAACTGTTTTTCTTCATGATTGCTTTATTGATATTGGTTAAGTGAGATTAATTTAACTAACAGGCATCAAAGATAGCTTAATTTACCAATAATTTTCAAAATAACGCTATAAACCAGAAGAGCCTCTCTGATTAATTACTCAAAACCCGCAATTTACAAGAAAAAATAAAGGCAAAACGCATAATTGTCAATTTTTGTACAGATATTTGTGCTTTATACGCAGACACCATATCCCTGATAATTGTATTTAAATAAAGAAATTCATGAACAAATCAACTTTGCTCCTATTTGTTTTTGCCACATGCATTGTATTACAGTCTGCTGTAGCAAAAGAGATTAACAACCTATCTTTAATTCCTGCACCCAATCAAAGTGTTATCAATCAAGGTTCTTTTGTATTTACCCCGAAAACATTAGTTTATCTGGAAACAGACAATGCGGAGATGCGGAATGCCGTAAATATTCTGTCTGAACGTTTTACTCAAAGTGCTGGGTTTCCTCTTCGTATCTCATCCGTCAAACCAGCTTCAAATGCAGTATTTTGTAAAATTAATCCCCTGATAAAAGGTGCAGAATCGTACCATTTACTGGTTTCGACTCACCGCATTGAAATAACTGCCTCATCCCCTGCGGGAATTTTTTATGCCATGCAGAGTATCCGGCAGCTTTTACCTCCGGAAATCGAAAAAGATTCGGTCGCAAACAAGACAAAATGGGCCATTCCCTGTTTGTCGATTAAAGATTTTCCTCGCTATAGCTACCGTGGGTTGATGCTGGACGTCTGCCGCCACTTTATGCCGGTTGAGTTTGTGAAGAGATACATCGACTATCTGGCGTATCACAAAATGAACCGCTTCCACTGGCATCTCACCGACGATCAGGGCTGGCGGATAGAGATAAAGAAATACCCGAAACTGACCTCGGTAGGCGCATTCAGAGACCGGACTCTGATAGGGCATTACAGCGAAAGTCCCCGGAAATGGAAGATTGAGCGATACGGCGATTACTATACACAAGAGCAAATAAAAGAGGTTGTAGAATATGCACGTAAGCGATTTGTGACAGTAATACCGGAAATCGAGATGCCGGGACACTCTTTGGCGGCCTTGTCTGCCTATCCGAAACTTTCCTGCTCCGGTGGACCGTTTGAAGTAGTGGGCTTGTGGGGGGTATTCAACGACATCTACTGCACGCGGGAAGAGACCTTCAGATTTCTTGAGGATATTTTGTCTGAAGTGGCAGAGCTATTTCCGTCTCAATACATACACATAGGAGGAGATGAAGCTCCAAAAATCAGATGGTCGCGTTGTCACGCCTGTCAGGAGAGAATAAAAAGCGAAGGGCTGAAAAACGAACAGGAGCTACAAAGCTATTTTATCCGTAGAATAGAAAAATTTCTGCAAACAAAGGGGAAAAGAATCATTGGCTGGGATGAAATACTGGAGGGAGGACTGGCCCCTAACGCAACAGTTATGTCGTGGAGAGGCACAGAAGGCGGAATTGCCGCCGCGAAACAACGTCACGATGTTATAATGACACCCGGACACAGCGTTTATCTCGATCATTACCAGTCGAAACTCAAAGAAGAGCCAATTGCAATCGGAGGTTATCTGCCTCTGCAAAAAGTATATGAATACAATCCAACACCAGCTTCTCTTACTTCGGAAGAGGCAAATCACATTCTGGGCGTTCAGGGGAATGTATGGACAGAATATATACACACACCGGCTCACGTAGAATATATGGCATTTCCCCGGGCAGCAGCAATCGCAGAAGTAGCGTGGTCGCAACAAACTTCAAAAGATTATACAAACTTCCTCAAACGTTTAGATATCATACTGCTACACTTCGATGCGATGGGTATGAATTACAGTCTTAGTCACAAAAAAACCGGGCCTTAACGACCCGGTTTTTATCTGCAAATTAATTCCGAATTTATTACTTCTTTACAAATCGGCCCTTACAGGTTGTGCCTTCCTTATCTGTCACAAATACTATATAAACACCTTTAGACAATGAGGACACATCCAGTCTGTTATCGACGGGCTTACCGCAAAATACAGACCGGCCATTTACATCCACTATTTCTGCCTTTTCCACAGTAACACCTTCTGCCAAAACCACATCAACAAAATCGGTAGCCGGATTGGGATATACCTTCAGCCCGGGTTTGCCCATCAAAACATCTTTCATTCCGGCTTTCGGGTCTCTCAGCACAGCTATCTGATCTGCCGAATTTACAGCGTAACAACCACCGCCACAGCTAATCACGCTTTTAGCAGCACCCGTGAGCTTGGCCAGGGGCAATCTATCGTACTCAAGAAAAGTATTCGGGTAAAAACGTTTAAAAACAATACCTGAGCTACTGCTGTAATAGCTACCATTGCTGGCATAGCAGACCATATTCAATGCTTTATCATAAACAACAGGTCCATACACATCAGCAAACTTTCCAATCACAAAAGGAGATTTTGCGGCATCAACCACTGTTCCGTTTGTTGCATACGCAAAACCATTTTCGTAAATAAAATCGAGATAAAAGCCGGAAATCAAAGACTGATAAACGGACCCCTGAGCTATACCTCCAATATTCACCTTAAGCCGGCGAAAACCATATTCGGTAGTTTCGTTATTATAACCCCAAAGAGTAGAGTCGTTCACAAATTCAATCCGGTTACTTCCGGTATGATCCTGGGTTGTGATACCTCTCATCACATCATTATCATAGATAGCAACGCCCTCGTGACGGGGAGAGTAACCGGCATTCATTCGGGACACAGCTATTGTCTCGGGGTGTCCGGGCATCACCTCAATATCATCAGCATAAAAAGCCCCGGTAAAAGGATCACGCCCCAGAGGAAACTGAATGTCGGCGGTGAGGGTTCTGACATTAAAACGACGAACAGTTGAAGAGCCTCCAAAACCAACATAAATGTACTGCCCGTTATCAGAAATTGCCATTACAGATGGCTCACTACCGATGAAAATAGTTTTTTCCAGATTACATGTTTTAGGATCTATCACCCCAATACTGTTTCCGTTTGAACCATTTGAACTTGGTATAGTTACATAAATACGATCTGAAAACGCATCATATACCATGTCATTGGTTTTCAAAGTCAATGTTTTTACATTGATTTGAGCGAACAGGTTATTCCCGAAAATCAGAGCCAGCAATAGTAATTTTTTACTCATATTTTTCAATTTAATATTTACATAATCACGACAATATCAACCAATCAGAAACCGGATAAATTGAATCAAAACACTATTTCGATTACAATAAACGTTTGCGGCCGCAAAATTAGATGATAATCCACAATTATGCAAACAGACCTTCATTTTTTATAATCAAACTAAAATATAAAAAAATATAAGCTAAAACTTCCAGCGCACTAAGCCATACAAATCCATTTTCGATTTGCCGGTAATTGCCTCTAGCCCCGAGCTAATCTGTGTGCGATCGGTGTAGGTGGTTTGGCCATATTTAAGCCAAAAGGAGAGTTTCGTGCCAATATCGTATCTGGCATTGAGCGAATAGCGATAACCCTTGCCGGAGAAGGAGGGAAAAGAAAAAGCATACAATACATTCTTTTCGGATGAGTATATCACATTGTCAAATCCGTCTGTGTCAAAAATCATCACCTGAGCATCAAGCGATAACGGAAGTTTGCCAAACTCCCTGCTGACGCTTTGCGATAGTGCAAATCCGTTTCCGGGCTTGCCCATTTCTTCGCGGTAGTAGTTGTAGTCGATGCCCGTACGAAATGTGATCTGCTTTTCGGGTGAATAATCGCACTGATATCGAATACGTTGCAGGTCGTAACGCCCAATTTGCGAGGTTACCGCCAAAGCATCGGAGAGGTTCTTCTCTTTTTGTTTGTATTTGTAGCGAAAGCTCATTTTCAGGTACTCTTTGGGAAAATAGTCGGCCTGCACCATTCCATCGAATCCTTCAGATGGTGCATCTACCCCATATTTCATCCACGGAAAACGAAACACATCGGCATAAGCCGAAAGCCGCCAGTAGCGACGTACATTCCATTGCAAACCCCAGTAGAGGCCCTGTTCGTTTTCTGTACGACTCGATTCCGAAAATGAGGCGCTGTAAAAGGCCTGATACGATTTTGAATAGCTGCGTTGCAGCAATGTGGTTTTGAAAGAGGAGGTGAGATTCATCGCCAGACCATTCAGCGTGGCTATCGAGCCATTCTTGCCTACAGCTGTTTCGCCAAAAAAGAAAAGCTTTCGCCAACGGTATTGATAATCGACCGAAGCATTGGCATTCTCTCTGCCTCTGAATGTGTAGTAATTGTCTATCCGTGGCGCAGGCTCTATTCGTCTGTCGAAGGTGTAATACAGAGCTGTAACACCCAGCTTCAAAGCACCGTAGCGCCTTTGCCAGTTGGCGCCGGCGAGATACATGGTGGCACCGTTTCTCTGGCTGAGGTCATTTTCGGTATTGAAGTACGCATCTGTTTTCAGACTTGACAGCACACTGTCGTTCACCGATGCAGCCACGTTTTTGGCCGAAACAAACAGAGAAATGAGGTGTTTGTTGTATTCCATAGTCGCAGCGGCACCCTGCAAGTAGTTAATTTCATCGGTCGAAAAGTGCCTCGAAACACCTTCGGCCCGGGTAGCAACATTCGAAGCAATGATGCTTTTGCTCATCGAGAAATTGGTATTCATGGCCAGCCCCTGGCCAAATGCCAGTTTGTAGCGCCCCAATGCCAGCCGTTTCAGATGCCCGAAATCCTTCATCAGCATGTGAAATGAATAAAAGCCATCTTTCGGCCTCTCGCCGGCATCTTTTTCGGCCACCAGTCCAAACTGAATCCTGTTGCCCAGATTGCAGTCATACTTGATAAAGGTATAAGGCTTTGAGCCGAGATAGCGGTTGTCTGTGCTGTCGGCTTTGGGCAGGTATCCCTCTTTTTGGTTCAGACTCTCATCAAATCGGATATAGAGGGTTTGCTTTCTGCGTTGCAAAATCTTTTTCCAGTCCAACTCCTGGTTTATCGCTTTGGGCGGTCCCAGCCATACGAATGGTATCAGCATTTGAATGGTGTTCAAATCGAGTTCTTTCACCATTTTGAGCTCATACAGGCTCTTCATCTCTTTGTTTACATAGATATAGAGCTGGATGTTTTCTATCTGTTCGTCGGTGAGAAAAGGCAACCGGTCGAGCTGTTCGCGGGTAATCTGATTGATGTTGAACGGGTTTTCACGAATTTGAGACAACTCTTCGTACAGATTGTTGATATTTTGTTCGTTTCCGGTTGATTCTGCAATCTCATTTACAAACTCCATCCACTTATCATCTTTATTATCTGACGATTGCGCTCTGATAGAAGTTATCAACACCCATGTGAATAGAATTATCAACAGCCTGTTCATAACTTATCCTTTAAAACTTATATTGCATCGAAAACTGTGTGTGAAATCCCAAAACGGTGTGGTAGACCGAAGCGACATCGAAAGAGAAGCGACCGGGTGAATAACCAACTCCAAACGTTGGCTGGAAAGGTTCGCCCATCAGGCCGACGCGCAGGGCAACTTCTTCGAGAGGCTTGTATTCCATTCCCATTTTTATGAGCAAATCGTCCTGACTGCTCTTGGCTAGCTCGCCCACAATCATAAAATCTTTATTGAAGCTGTAATTTGCCCCCACCCTGAGCAACAATGGCAATTCGAAATCGCCCCTCGCCGTTGTGTAGGTGGTGCGGATAAAGTTGTGCACCGAAGCACCCACTGTTAGTTCGGGCAACAGGTGCATCAACACTCCGGCGTCGGTACTTAAGGTAGATTTCGCCCCCTCCTCTTCCGACATCAGTATCGAGTAGTAGTTGAACCGGACTCCGGCCGAGAGCCTTTTAGATAGCTTTTTGGAGAAATTTCCCGATAATCGGGTTTCGTTGTATTTTTCGTACCCGAAACGCGATACCACAAGCCCGGCATCCAGTATCCTGTTGGCATAAAACAGTGCGGCAGCTGATGTGGAGAGCTCTTTCAGTCCGTATGCATTGGCATAATGCAGCGAAACCCGGCTTGCTGCTACCAGGCTATTTGCCCCGGGATTATCAAAGGTTATGAGAGAAACAGATGCCGATCCCATCGCAGAGGTGCGGGCATCGAATATTGCATTGTTGTCGGCAGCATAGAGCGAACCTGTAGTCAAAACAATGCATAACAGCAGTTTATGAAAAATCTTTTCGATATTCTCTTAATTTTGGCGCAAATATATAAAAATATTTACCAACAAAATAATAAAAAGAGAATTAAATCAAAATCATCTAAAAAACAACATTTTCCAATCCCAGCATGGCATTAATCAGAATAACGGATTCGGCCCGGTTATAATCAGAAACAGTTAACACTCTTTCGCTAATAAAACCTTCATTGAGCAATTGTTGGCGTCTGGTGCCTTTCAGCAGGCAATTTTTAGGTGTAAAGAGCTCACCATTTAGCTTAAGCACAATATTAGCATAACTCATATCGGTAATTTGCCCGTTTTTTACAATTACAATATCATCAGCATCTCCTTTTTGCTTTAGAAGTTCGTTTAGAGCAGTGCGATCAGCCCACTTGTGGGAATAGTCGATATCATCAGAATTAACAAGTTGAAGAGAATGAACAATGCGTGGAGTGTAATGCTCAAATTCAATCAAACGAACCGATGTATCGTACAAAATGCGGCATTTGACTACGCCGCTCAGAAAATCTGCCGGAATAACAATTGAATCAATATCTACAGAAAAGGCCTTTCCGAAAAGAGCCTCCGTACTGCTTGACATCCGGGCCCGATGACAGGCTGTGTTTTGCCAGCAACCGTCTGTTATTCTGATGCTTTCAAGTAAAAGAGACATATACCTTATCTATTAATTCCTGATATTCGCTTTCTGCCTCGCTGAGGGAAGTAATGCCACCTCCGCTTCTGAAAAGCATTTGCTGTTCATTTTTTTCAATATATCTGATAATCACGGCACTATCCAGATTGCATCCGTCGAAGACGCCAAATACACCGGTATAAAAACCACGTTCGTCAATTTCGGCACGCCGTATGAGATTTACTGTAGAGTCTTTGGGTGCGCCGGATACTGAGCCCGCGGGCAACATCGAATAAAGAATGTCTCCCAGTTTTGAGTGCCATTTTTCGGGCAATACCCCGCTTATTTCGGAGCTGACCTGCAAAAGTGATTTGCCGTTAGTCTCCACCCTATCGATGTAGCGGAATCGGGTAACTTCCACTTTCGATGCTACACGGCTGAGGTCGTTTCTGATCAAATCGACAATGGTATAGTGCTCGGCCTGCTCTTTGGGGTCATTCAATATCCGGCTTTCGGCATCGGGAATCGAGGCGTCTATAGTGCCTTTCATTGGGTATGAGGAGATGCGGTTATTTTCAATTTTTACAAAGCATTCGGGCGAAAAACAGACAAAATGGTCGGGTATGCAAAGCCGGTATGGTGCGCGGCTGCGCAAAAAAATCTCATTGAGTGTGAGATTTGTCTCTATGCGTGTCGGGTAGGTGAGATTCACAAGAAAGGAGTCTCCCCGGTGTATCCCCGATTTTACCAAATCAAAACCGGCTTTGTAGCGTGTGATGTCTATAGGGAACTTGTGGAACGAGAACTCCTGCGAATTTTCTTCCAAAGTAGGGAGGTGAGCGCAACCAGGCATCGAAAAGAAAACAGAATCGTCGCTTTTATCAAGTTCTTTGTATATAGCGCGATTTCCGGCGAAATCTATTACAAAGAGAAAAGGCACGCCCGATTCTCCTGCCTGATTCATTTTTTCTATCATCTGCTGACGATTCATTCGCTTTGTTTTTTTATGCAAAAGTAGTTTTTTTACTCTTAATGCTGAATAATTCACCACCAAAATGGCCTGTTTTAGCCTTTATCGGCAGAAAAACATTGATTTTTTCAAAAAATATTGCCTAAACTATTGCGTAGTTTAAAATAACGCCTTATCTTTGCAACCGCAAACCAAAAGATGGTACCATAGCTCAGTTGGTAGAGCAAAGGACTGAAAATCCTTGTGTCCCCGGTTCGATTCCTGGTGGTACCACTAAGCAAAAAGCCAATTATTTGAAAATCAAATAATTGGCTTTTTTTCATTCTGATTTTTCTACACAAATTCTACACATGTGTATAATTACAAATTTTTGAACAAACAAAACAGCTTCATCCATAAAATAACTAATATTTTCGCAATGGCTCCGGGAATCGCTGCCAGGGCTATCAATCGGCACCTGCATGAAGCCGGGGTTATGCTCTTTATGAAAGCACAACCATATCTGACAATCAACAACTTACAAAATAAGGGGACTAAATCGGGGACTAAATATAGGTTATTGATTTAATGATATTTGCTTCTGATTGTGTATTAATCCGTATAAAACTTCAAAATCTTCAATTTTCAATTTTTTCTCAATGGTTTCACATAACGTACCAATGATATAACATCTTTCATTTATATCCTTCAAAAAATGTTCTTTGTTTTTCCCTGCTTTATCTAAATCAATTAAATCGGCTTTTTCTGATATCCCCTCTGTAAGCAACTTTACACATCTAATTAGGTTTATTAGGGTCAAATCATAATCAGCATTACTAAATTCCGAATTTAGTAGGCTGTTTAACTGTGTGTTGATTTCGTTTTGTAGTTCTAATTCTTTCTTTTCCATGATATTGATTATTTTGATTTTGATATGTTGTACAACTCCAAAGCTAATTCTGCATCAACCGCAATCTTTCGCCCGGCCTGCGAAATAGCTTTATCAATTTTCCCGCTCTTTTTAATCAGACCGGCTGTCGTCTTAGAGCAACCAAACAGCTCGGCGATACCAGATAAACCAAACACATATATTTTCCCCTGTTTTGGGCTTGAAATTTGAACGTTTGCGGGTTTATTGATACCATTCAACACAAATATAAATTCATCAACTGTAAGCGAAAAAAGCGGCTTGTGTCTTAACAATTCAATACTATACATACAATAGATTTTTAATGTCTTGATTTAATGGCACAAATTAAATACAAACATTCTGTTTCTATACTATTGTATTTTAATTATTATTTTCGTATATTATTGAATATGATTATGTTATAATCATATAATCACTTTTTACACCGTTTGCTCCGGAATACACATTGCACTCAAAAAATAGGGTGCATCATAAAGATTGAAGCACCCTATTTTTTTATTCTATTCGCCTCGCAATTTTCAATAAGACCGTTTTTTCTTCATCTGTGAAGTCAGAAATGTCAATTTCTTGTGAATTATTACCAATCTCATCAAATTCGGGAAAATGTGCCATATTTAATTCGCTCGCCTGAATTGATTTTAATAGTCGCTTTTTCAGGTCAATAGTTAACGGAATACGTCGGGTAACTATGATTTTATTACATTTTGATTCGTAAGCATTCGGCTAACCCCGTCTTGTAAGCTATAAAATTCCCTCTTACCTTTGGCGCAAAAAAACATGACACGAAACAAGCGTAGCACCGAAGAGTGGTTTTCCCTAATACAGGAATTCC